>Ga0209816_1000111_pt1 | contig 64750 bp, 57 predicted proteins | sample CoawatmetaG01DNA_FD_187509 | JGI IMG/M metagenome (GOLD analysis project Ga0209816, IMG submission 187509) | Marine microbial communities from the West Antarctic Peninsula - Coastal water metaG017-DNA (SPAdes) (version 2) | ecosystem: Environmental > Aquatic > Marine > Coastal ...
TAATGCCTTGGATGCTTTTATCAAATAACGATCTATGAGTTATTTCAATATTATCAGGAATACTTTCTTCTGAAACTGCAAAGCCATGATTTTGAGAGGTGATCATTACTTGTTTTGATTTTAGGTTTTGAACTGGGTGATTTGCACCGTGATGGCCGAATTTCATTTTTTCTGTTTTAGCGCCAGACGCAATTGATAAGAGCTGGTGGCCTAAACAAATACCAAAGATTGGAATATCTTTTTCTAATAATTTTTTAATACTTCTAATTGCATAATCACATGGCTCAGGATCACCTGGTCCATTTGACAGAAAAACACCATCAGGCTTTATTGCTAATAAGTCTTCAAGGGGCGCCTGTGCATTAAAGACAGAAAGTTCGCAACCTCTATCAACCAACATTCTTAAAATATTTTTCTTAACTCCATAATCATAAACTGCTACTTTTAGTTTTGTAGGTGTCTTGTTAAAAGTAGACTTTTGGATATTGAATGATCCTTGATTAAAAGAATAAGGCCTAGGAGTAGATACTTTTTTTGCCAAATCCATATTTTTAAGACCAGAAAAATCTTTTGCTTTTTGAATTGCCTTATTAGAATCAATTTTATTTGAGGCCATAATGCAGCCTTTAAGTGCGCCATTAGTTCGCAGATGGCGAGTCAGAGCTCTAGTATCAATATTTGAAATTGCAACTATATTGTTACTCGATAGGTAGTTATCTAGACTCATCTCAGAGCGCCAATTGCTATAAGCAAGTGGTAAGTTTCTAATAATCAAGCCAGCAACATAAACACTTGACGACTCTTCATCAACTATATTTATTCCAGTATTTCCAATATGGGGGTATGTAAGAGCAACAATTTGTTGATTGTAAGAGGGATCAGTTAGTATTTCCTGATACCCAGTCATTGCGGTATTAAAGACAACCTCACCAACTGTTTCACCAATAGAACCAATAGACTCACCAAAAAAAACTGAACCATCTTCGAGTGCTAATATGGCAGTTTGAGGCAAATCTTTACTCCTAGTAGATGTCAAAAAACTTGAGAAATTTTACCATGTGTTTAAGGTTAACTTATCCTGAATTTTATAATCCAATGTTATAATCAGTGTGCTTATAACAACTTAGTGCATTTGTGGAAATTTTAGTAAATGGTGATAAAATATCACTACCTGAATATTCAAGTATTGAAGATCTCATTACTCATTTAGGTTTTCAAAATCAGCGAATTGCAATTGAAATTAATGAATCAATTATCCCTAAATCTAATCACACCTCATTTTTACTTAAAGATTTAGATAAGGTTGAGATAATCAAAGCAGTTGGTGGAGGTTAATTAAATCTCATTTTGAGTCAAAACTTACTGCCCTATATCTCTAAAATCCCGTATTGGAAAAATATTCAATACTACTCTTAGTATCTTTAACTATTGTCTTCTAGCAACTATCCTAAACCACTCATCTAGATGAGAAACCTCTAAGTCTAAAAAATACTCTGAGTAACAACTTATAACCTTCTCTACTTGCTCTTTTAATATGCCTGATAATATTAAGCTTCCATCAGTTTTAAGAAGAGCTGCAAATTTAGGTGCAAGCTCAATTAAAGTATTAGTTAAAATATTTGCTATCAATAAATCACATTGTTTAATTTCAACTTGATAACTCGAATGAAATGTTTTAATTTTTACTTCACATTTGTTAATTAAACTATTCTCCTTGCATGCAATAACTGCTTGAGGGTCGTTGTCAATTGCTAATACACTTGAGGCCCCTAACTTTGCAGCTGCTATAGCCAATATGCCAGTGCCACAACCATAATCAACAACGACTTTATTAATTGGAGGATAAGTTTCTAGATACTCAAGACAAAGATTGGTGGTCTGGTGAGAACCAGTTCCAAATGCTAAACCAGGATCCATATGAATTATAATCGCATTATCTGGGATTATAGTTTTTGAGTCCCATGAAGGGCATACCCAAAGATTTTGACCAAACTGCATCGAGTGAAAATCTTTTTTACACTCATCCAGCCAGTCCCTTTCTTTTAAATTAGATGAAGTTAAAATATCAACATTACAAATATCAAAAATTGAGCTCTTTACAAAATCCTTATTCACGTCTGAAGGAAATAGTGCAGTCAATATGACATTTGGCCAAAGTGGTGTTTCACCAACGGCTGGCTCATATATTGCATCATTTTTAGCATCAAAATAGTTAATTGAGACGCTTCCTAATCCGATAAGAACTTCAGAAACAAAATCAACCTTGTGATTTTTAATTTCAAAAGATATTTGCAACCATTTCATTGAATTTTTATTTATATCTATTGATAATTTAACACTATAGACGTATTAATGAAATAAAAATTAAAAGATTTAATATTTAAATAAACACATCTTAAGATTAAATAAAATAAAAAGCTATTTTTTTAAGTTTTAGAAATTTCACTTAAGGAGACTTTAAAGTTAGCAACTATTCTTAAAAGTGTTAAAATAAGAGATTAAAATGTAACTTCTAAATTAATTATATTATGAAAAAAATTAAAGTTTTATTAATATATCCTCCTGTTAGATTAAATGCCCCAGCAAGAATCCCTCCAACAGGCCTAATGTATATGGCTTCTGTTCTCAGAAATGAGGGTGTTGATATTGAAATCTTAGACGTTAATCTAGAAAGATGGTTAATGAAAGATGTAGTTGAATACATTTCAAAAAATAAGCCTGATGTTATAGGTATTGGTGGAATGACTACTGTTTACTACTATATTAAAGCACTAACTTTATCATTAAAGAATTTATTTCCAGAAATTCCTATCCTTGGTGGTGGAAGCGCTTGCTCATCATCTCCTGAGATTGTTTTATCAAAGACTGGAGTTGATGTGGTCATTATAGGTGAAGGAGAGCCTGTAATTTTTGATCTTGTTAATTCAGTTTTAAATCAAGGGGAGGTTCCTCTAAGCGCAATTCAAGGTATTGCTTATTTTGATCATGATAACAATATTATAAAAACCCCTGATCGTCCAAGAATGGATAGTATAGAAGATTTACCATATCCGGCATATGATATGGTTGATATGAAAAAATATATTTATAACAATACAATTAAATTTAGCTTTAAAAAGTCCATGCTTGAAGTTATCAAAGAAAAAGGCATTGATAAAGAGAAAGTTAACAAACCAATTTATATTTATAGTAAACGTGGATGTCCTTTTGGCTGTACTTTTTGTTACAGAAACTTTGGTAGAAAAGTTGCCTACAGTTCTGTAGATTACACAATAAAACATATTGAATCTCTTGCTGAAGAATTTGATTCTGCACATTTCATATTTGGGGATGAGCTATTTAATGTTGATCGAAAATGGGTCATGGAATTTTGTCATAAAATAATCGAATTAGACAAAAAATTCTTGTTTGCTACTGGTAATGGCTTAAGAGCAAATACAACTAAATATGAAGATCTTTTGATAATGAGACAAGCTGGATTCTATCGGGCTGCTGTCGGGATTGAGTCATTTTATGACCCCACTCTTATTGAAATGAAGAAAAACCAAACTGCAGACCAAATTGAAGAAGCAATTAATGCAGTTGTTAAATCTGGTATCGAAATCGGATCAACCCAACTTTTATTTGGCTATAAGTCAGATGGTTGGGATTCTATGAATGAAACTCTAAGGCGCCTAATAAAACTTAAAAGATATGGAGCTGCATTTGCAATTCCTTGCCCTTATCCAGGAACTTACTTGTATGATCAGGCAGTAAAAGAGGAGTTAATTACTGATGAGGAAGGTTGGTTGCTTGAGTTATCGGATAGAGATATTTCAGATAGAATTATTAATATGTCAGGAAGATCAACTGAGGAGTTACAAACAATAATTCAATATGGGTACGATGTTCTTAAATCTAGAGAAATTATGGATAGCCATAAAAAGAATATAATTTATCGTCCATTATTATCTTTTCAACTAGTAACTAGAAAAATGTTTGGTCTGGATTTAATAGAATTAGTAAGGTCTGTAAAGTACAAATACATAAAAGAAAAAACTCAACAATTATCTTCCGTTGATGATGAAGGCATAAATATTGTAAATGAAACTGGAACTAGTGGTACTGACTCCCAGGATCATCCAATGTATATTGATGCATTTAATATATTAGATACTGTAAATACATCTATCAAGCATGTTTGTTTTGATGCGCCAGAACCAGTTGAAGAAACATCTCCATTAGCCACGCCAATAACGATAGATATGAATATGGCTCCACCTGTAGCAAAGGAGATAGTATTAGAGTTAAAGTAATTTGATTTTGGTATCTTATTAAATAATTTAAGTTAACTCACTCCATTAATGCTGTGAGTGTTGGTTAACTATCAATACTATTTGCTTCGTTTTCTATCACTTAAAGAAGTCTTATCCATTTTCTATATAGTAAAAATTATATCCATCTGTTGATTGATTTATAGTTCTAATTATTAAATTCAAAAGCTTCAAATAATCAAAAGAGAATCCTGGATGAGCAGGAGCCCTAAAAATATTTACATCGAAATCCATACTAACTTTAATCTTTAGATCAATAAGATTAAGATTGCTTTTCAGCCTTCATCCCAAAGTGAACATAACTATCTTATTCATTCTAAAATAAACCTTTAACTGAATTTAAAGCAGTTGTAAGATTTTCAGGCTTCGTCCCTCCACCCTGAGCCATATCTGCTCGGCCACCGCCTTTTCCACCAACCTGAGTAGCAACATGATTCAAAATATTTCCTGCTTGATATTTATCAGTAAGGTTTTTGGTAACCGCTGCAACAAGAGAAACTTTTTTATCAGAGACAACTGCCAATACAACTATTGCAGAACCCAGCTTATCTTTTAGCTTATCCGCTAAATCTCTTAAATCTTTTGCAGGAATATCTAAAACTTCAGTTGCTAAAACCCATACGCCTTTAACTTCTATAGCCTTGGATAAAAGTGCGTCACCTTGATCACTTGATAATTGTTTCTGAAAAACTGCAATCTGTTTCTCAAGGTTTTTTTGATTACTAAGTAATTGTTTTACTTTGTCTAAAGCCATTGAATTAGTAGATTTTGTAAGACTTGCAATCACACTAAGAGTGTCTTCATTTTTCTTATCGAGCTGATAAGCATCAACTCCAGTAACTGCCTCTATCCTTCTAATTCCTGCAGCTATACCGCCTTCAGAAATAACTTTGAATCTTCCAATATCTCCTAACCTTTTAACATGGGTACCTCCACAAAGCTCAATAGAAAAGTTATCATCGCCCATTGATAAAACCCTCACTAAATCTCCATATTTCTCACCAAAAAGAGCCCTTGCACCCTTTTTCTTAGCAGTTTTAACATCAGTTTCTTCTGTGATTACTTGTGTATTACCCAAAATTTGCTCATTAACTATTGCCTCAACCTTATCTAAATTAGATCTTGAAACGACCTCATCATGTGAGAAATCAAACCGTAACTTTTCAGATTCAACCAGAGAACCTTTTTGGCTTACCTGGTCACCAAGCACCTGTCTTAAAGCCTCATGCAAAAGATGGGTAGCCGAGTGATTATTCATAATTTTCTTGCGCCGATCCTGATTAATCGATGCTTCAATCTTGTCCCCAACATGTAGTGATCCACTAGCTTGAAACCCATGATGTTCAAAAGCATTTGAAGACTGTTTTTGAGTATCTGTTACATTGAATTGTGCACCATTTTTTGACAAAGTCCCATGGTCGCCACTTTGACCACCAGATTCTCCATAGAAACTACTCTTATCGATCACTAAAATGGCCTGTTCACCTTCATTCAGAGAATCAATAGATTTATTGTCTTTAATAATTGCACTAATAATTGCACTATTTTTAAATTGTTCATAGCCCAAAAACTCAGTTGATTTTTCGAACGTTATAGTTGATTTTATAGAATCAAAATCACCCGCTTCACGTGCGCGCTCTTTCTGGAGCATCATTTCAGCTTCAAAGCCGCCCATGTCAACAGTAAGACCTCGCTCTCTTGCTACATCAGCTGTAAGATCAATTGGAAATCCATAAGTATCATAGAGCTTAAAGGCCATAATCCCACTTATTTCTTTTCCAGAGATCTCATTGATTGCTGACTCAAGTATTCCCATACCAATATCTAATGTTTGTATAAACCGACCCTCTTCTTTTTCAAGAACTTTTTCAACATGGGACTGCTTAGAGATTAATTCTGGATAAGCGCTCTTATTTTGCTTTGCTAAAACTGCAACAAGTTTATAAAAAAAAGTCTCTTCAATTCCAAGCTTATGGCCATGCCTTATAGCTCTTCGAATTATTCTTCGAAGGACGTAACCCCTTCCCTCATTAGAAGGAATAATACCGTCAACAATCATAAATGTGGTAGAGCGGATATGATCAGCAATGACTCTTACTGAGGCGTTACTAGCTTTAATTTTTTTAGTCTTGGGGATAAGATTTACAATCGCACTTGTGATACCTTTAAAAATATCAATGTCGTAATTATTGTTTTCATGTTGCAAAACAGCGGCTAGCCTTTCAAGGCCCATTCCTGTATCAACGCCTGTTGACTTGAGGGGAGCTAATGTTCCATCTTGCTGGCGATCAAATTGCATAAAGACCAGGTTCCAAATCTCAATATACCTGTCGCCATCTTCCTCAGGTGTTCCTGGGGGTCCGCCCTGAATATGGGCACCATGATCGTAAAAAATTTCACTACAGGGTCCGCATGGTCCAGTATCACCCATCTGCCAAAAATTATCTTTAGCTCCACATCTTGAAATTCGCTCTCGAGGAAACCCTATCTCATTAACCCAAATGTCAGCAGCCTCATCATCATCCTCAAAAACACTTACCCAAAGCTTATCTTTAGGGAGGCCAAGATCTACTGTTAGAAAATCCCAGGCAAAGCGAATCGCCTCACTCTTAAAATAATCGCCAAAGCTAAAATTCCCAAGCATTTCAAAAAATGTATGGTGACGTGCTGTATACCCAACATTATCTAAATCATTATGCTTTCCACCAGCCCTAACACATCTTTGACACGATACTACACGGTTAAATGAACTTTTAGCCGCACCAGTAAAAATATCTTTAAAAGGAACCATTCCTGCGTTAACAAATAGCAACGTTTTATCATCATGAGGGATCAAAGAGGCGCTCTTCTGAATTGAATGTCCATGACTTTCAAAGTAACTTAAAAAATTCTGTCGTATTTCAGCAGTTTTCATTTCAAAATTGATTTTATTAAAGTAAAAGTTATTATACTCATGCCGTTGTTAGAGGGCAAAAAACTCTTGTAAACAATCACATAGAGTTATCTGTACGTCTAATTCAAGCTCGCCCAATTTTTTTATGAAGCTAGATTTTTCTACTGCTCTAATCTGATCACACATAATATAACCTTTAGAGCCTTCAAACTCACACTCCACTCTGCTTGGAAGAGCTTCACTCGAAGTCGTCATTGGAGCAACCATAAGACTTGGTAAGTTGATTAATTCTTCAGGTGTTAAAATTGAACATAAGCCAAGATTATCAACCACTCTTCCATGTTTAGGATTTTTCATAACTAACCAAACATCAAAGCGTTTCATGAGTTTTTTAGCCACTCCCAATCAGCAGTTAATTCATCTTGGTTTGTGTTATATTTCCAGCCAATGCGCGCTTTTTTATCAGGAGTAATAAGTAAGCCGCTATCTAGAACAACAAAATCTAATTCTATATTCTCAAGATTAGCCAGTGCAATTATTGGTTTTGGAATTCTTATTCCCTGTGAATTACCTATTTTGATTATTTTTGCCATAATGTAATTATATTGTAATTACATTATGAAAACAAGCAATATTAATCTAAAAAATTAATACTACCGGCACCCTCTCTTAAGACCAGAATATTATCACTTGAGAGGTCAATTACTGTGGTTGGTTCGGGTGGACAATGACCTGAATCAATTACCAGATCTATGGACCCATTAAGAACTGCCTTAACATCATTACAGTTATAAAACTCAAAACCTTTAATTATTAAAGAAACACTCATCATTGGCTCGATTAAATCTTCAAGAATTGACTGAACTATAAGGTTATTTGAAACTCGGATGCCTATAGTTTTGCTTTTTCCATTTAATAAACGATTTGGAATATCTTTTGAGCCTTCTAAAATAAATGTATATGCACCCGGTAATAATTTTTTCATTAGTCTAAAGCTCGAATTACTTAATTTTGCATATTCACCAACATGTGACAAGTTTTTGAGCATCAAGGTAAAGTGATGGCTTCTACTTAACTTTCTAATGTTAATAATTTGATCCATAGCTTTTTTATTACCCAGAATGCACCCCAAAGCGTAACCTGAATCAGTTGGATAAGCTATAACACCACCTTTTTCCATAATGTTAATGACCTGTTTAATAAGTCGTGGCTGTGGATTTTCAGGATGAATATTAATTACTACCGACATTATAAATATCTCCAAACCGCGTTATCGGTATCTGGTAAGTCCTTCAAATTTCCTATACACAGCCTTTGATTTGGCCAGCCATGAAAATCAGAGCCACAAGATGCAAGTAAATTATAGTCCTTAGTCCATTGGTTGCTTAAATTGATCTCATCTTGAGTACTAGTTCCAGTCACAACTTCTAATCCATCACCCAATGCATCTTTAAAATCAATTAGCATATTTTTAATCTTAGTATTTGTCATTCTATATCTGAGTGGATGGGCTATTAGAGCTTTTCCACCAGCTTCATGAATCCATTTAACGACATCATCATAGCCCTCCCACTGAACACCAACTCCTCCGGGCTTCTTACCTGTCAGATAACGCCTAAATACTGATTTCATATCTTTGCAATATCCCTCACTAATTAGCATTTGTGCAAAATGTGTTCGGGTCAACATGTTAGTTTTGCTGAAAGCTTGAGTCTTCTCTAGTGCGTCTTTAATTCCAGAGCGCCAAAGACCAAGAGCTATTTTTTCCGCTCTTTCTTTACGTAGTTTTTGATTATGCTCTAGTCCAGTTTGTAAAGTGTCATTATTAATATCGACACCTAAGCCGAGAATGTGGATGGCCATATTTCGCCAAAGTGCTGATATTTCAACGCCTTTAACAAGATTTAAGTTTAATGAATCCGCCTCTAATTGAGCTTCAGCAATTCCGTCAGTAGTGTCATGATCTGTTAATGAAAATAAATCACACCCAGCTTGGCTAGCAAGCCTAACAACCTCAGTAGGTGATAGAAAGCCGTCTGAATAGTATGAATGGTTATGAAGGTCTGCTTTCATTATGTGCTTTATTATAATCTAAAAGTTGATTTAGCTCGGAAGCCCTTTAATTTCTATAGATGTAGCTAAAAAACTAAATTACTTCAAGTTAATTTACAATAGCTACAAAAACTTATTATTAACTATAATACTAATCATTATTTTATTAATTAGTACTTATGTGTGGAATTGTTGGTGGCGTTACAAATAATGATATTACAACACTATTATTAGAAGGGTTAAACCGCTTAGAATATAGAGGTTATGACTCATCTGGACTTATAGTCTTATCTAAAAATAATTCTTTTGATAGGGTACGATCAGTTGGCAAGGTTAAAAACCTTGAAGATAATTTAAAAGCAAGAGAACAAAAAATTAGTGGGAACATTGGAATTGCTCATACTCGTTGGGCAACTCATGGTGAGCCTTCTATTGATAATGCTCATCCTCATATATCAATGAATTCAGTAAGCTTGGTTCATAACGGAATTATTGAAAATTATGTTGAACTTAAAAATAATCAATTAAGCAAAGGCTACTCATTTTCTTCTGAAACTGATACTGAAGTAATCGCACACGCAATAGACTTTTCAATGAAGTCATGTAATAGTTTAATTTCATCAGTTCAGTTAGCAATTAAGTCTTTTTCTGGGTCTTATGGCCTAGGAATTATTTCATCTAAATACCCAGATCAAATTATTGCTGCAAGGAAGGGCTCGCCACTGGTAATAGGTATTGGAAAAAATGGGAATTATATTGCATCAGATCAAATGGCACTTCTATCTGTAACTAATAAATTTATTTTTCTAGAAGATGGTGATATTGCTGAAATAAAAATTGACAAAATCACTATTTTTGATTTAGATGGTAACTTGGTTGACCGCCCAATTAAGACTTCAAAGCTCAAAGCAGGTCAAGTCGACCTAGGTAATTATAATCATTTTATGCAAAAAGAAATTTTTGAGCAGCCACAAGCTATTAGGGACACACTGGAATCACGTATAACAACTAATTCTGTTTTAATTTCAGCTTTTGGATTTAAAGCTGAACAAATATTTCATAAAATTAAACAAGTACAAATTGTTGCTTGTGGCACTAGTTATCATGCTGGTTTGGTAGCCAAGTATTGGCTTGAAGATATAGCAAAAATAACATGTAGTGTTGAAGTAGCAAGCGAATACCGATATCGTCGGCCCATCATATTAGATGGCACTCTATTGTTAACTCTTTCACAAAGTGGAGAAACTGCTGACACAGTAGAAGCCCTAAAGGCCGCAAAAAAAATAAACAGTAATACTATATCTCTCTGTATAACTAATTCTCCAGAATCTAGCCTTACAAGACTCTCTGATTTATCTTTTTTAACTCATGCTGGACCTGAAATTGGAGTGGCAAGCACAAAAGCTTTTACTACCCAGCTAGTAGCTCTAGCTTTATTAACGTGCTCTATTGGTAAATTAAAAAAAACAATCAACACAAAGCAAGAGTGTGAAATTATTGATGGCTTAAAAAGACTTCCAGGACTTATTAATGAGGCATTACTTCAAGAAATTCAAATTAAGAAACTAGCAACTCGCTTTAAGAATACAAGTAGTGCCCTCTTTCTAGGAAGAGGGACAATGCATGCTATAGCTTTGGAAGGGGCGCTTAAGTTAAAAGAAATTAGTTATATTCATGCTGAAGCTTATCCAGCAGGAGAATTAAAACATGGGCCAATCGCACTAATTGATAAGAATATGCCTGTAATTGCAATTGCACCAAATGATGAACTGTTAAGTAAACTTAAGTCAAACTTACAAGAAGTTAAGTCTAGAGGATCTCAGATGATTGTTTTTGAAGATGAAAATTCAAAAGTACAATCAATGAAGGCGATGGAAGTTATTCCAATCACTTCAAACTTAGGACGAATAACAGCCCCAATAATTTTTACAATTCCATTACAACTTCTTAGCTATCATGTTGCTTTGATAAAAGGAACTGACGTTGATAAACCAAGAAATTTAGCAAAGTCAGTTACAGTGGAATGATTTCGCTCGTACAAGTTTACCCATCTTAATACCCTGCCTAGAGTTCAATATTGAGATAAAGTCTAACGGTCTCATGTATAACCCAAATAAAGCGATAAGAGACAAAGTCTTCCCTGTCAAGATAGGTAAGTTCTCAATCAAATACTATACTTTTGAAGAACTTCAGTAGTAGAATTAACTTCTAGTTCAAAAAGACACTTTTTATGAAAAATTGGAGAAATACTTTAACAAATATCTTAAGAACATCAACCGAATTTTATATAAGCTAGAATTAAAGTTTAAATGTGTTTTTTAACAAAGATTCAAATTAATTGCATTAGTTAAATAATAGTTTGTTGTATTAAATTTATATTAAAATCCCAACTTTAATTTAATATAACAAACTATTATCTAACTATGAAAATTTCAATACTTTTTTTCACAATCTGCACTTTAATATCAAGCAGTATTTATGGAGCGAACAAAACTAACCCTGATGTTTTACGAGTAGCTATTCTGCCTGATGAGAATGCATCAGAATTAATTAAGCAAAATAAAAAATTACAGCTTTACTTAGAAGATCGTCTAGATAAGAAAATTGAATTAGTGGTAACAACTGACTACTCTTCAATGATTGAAGCAATGAGGTTTGGCAGACTAGAGCTCGCATACTTTGGAGCATTATCTTATGTTATGGCAAAAGAAAGATCTGAGATTGAAGCTTTTGCTGCTCAAATGAAAAAAGGTTCAATGATGTATCACGGTGTTATTATTGTTAATAATGACAGTATGATTAGTAATATTTATGATGTCAGAGGCAAGACTATGGCTTATGGCGATCCAGCCTCAACATCAAGTCATCTTATTCCAAGAGCTCATTTACTTTTAAATGCTAAATTAGATATTGATGACTATAAAGCTGTTTATTTGGGCTCTCATGATGCAGTTGCTTTAAATGTTCAAAATGGAAATGCTGATGCAGGTGGATTAAGCAAGAAAATTTTTGAACATTTAGTTGAAAGAGGATTAATTAGCTTAGATAAAGTTCAGGTCATTGCTATATCTAACCCATTTCCAAATTATCCTTGGACAATGCAATCAAGCTTAGATTCTGAATTAAAGGAAAAAATCAAGCAAGCGTTTTATGATTTAGATGACCCTGAAATTACTAAACCTCTTAAAGCTGATGGATTTATGCCCGTTACTGATGCTGACTACGACGTTGTTAGAACAACAAGAACATTATTAAGTATAGATTAAACTTTTAACTATTCAAGTTAGCTGTGAGTCAATCATTAATTAATTTAGTTACACTAGTTCATAATCATAAGTACAATTTCAGTATTTATATTGTTTTTATTTAAATATTATTAATGTCTAAACTTATGTTTGAAGTTAACAGTAATTGTGTATAACTCTATTTTAAAAATTGGAAAATATGAAAGAATCTAACTCGATTATCCAAAACATATTAGCAACTGAAAGAAAATCACTTGTTAAAAAAAGTTTTCAAACTATTGGATTTGTTGGGATTATTTTAGCTTGCTTCTACTTGGTTGATTTTTTTGATAAAGAAAGAATGCTTGAAGGAATACCGTCAATTGGTATTTTGTTTAAAGAGATGATTCCACCAAACTTTAATGAGATAAGCAAATGGATGCGACCATTACTAGATACTTTTGTTATGAGTATCGCTGGTACAGCATTTGCTCTTATATTATCTTTTCCATTAGGGTTATTGGCAGCTAAAAATACAGCTCCTCATAGAATTATATATTTAGCAAGTAGAGTAATCCTTAATTTTTTACGAGCTATTCCTGAGTTGATTATGGGGATAATTTTCGTTGCTGCAGTTGGCTTTGGAGCCCTGCCTGGAGTGCTGGCTTTAGGTCTTCACTCTGCAGGAATGATGGGGAAGTTTTTTGCTGAGCAAATAGAGCACCTTGATATACATCCTATTGAAGCTGCTCAAGCAACTGGAGCATCCAGTCTTCAGGTTATTAGATATGCAATTTTGCCACAGCTTTATTCACAGGGGGCTGATCTTTGTATTTATAGATGGGAATATAATTTTAGGGCTTCAACTGTTATGGGGATGGTAGGTGCAGGTGGAATAGGTGCTGAATTAATTGGATCTTTGCGACTGATGAGATATGATGAAGTTTCTGCAATTCTTATTATAATCTTAGTGATGGTAACTGCAATTGATTTATCAGGATCATCATTGCGTAATCGATTAAAATAATTTCTAAATTTAATTAAGATGAAGGAATTATTATTAAGCCAAAATCAATTTTTTGAGGTAGATAAAATTACCAATGGTTCATATCATCCACTTAGTGGCTTTATGACTGAAAAAGAGTTTTATAGCGTAATAGATAAATATACACTTCCTGATGGAAATATCTTCAGCATTCCCATCTTCCTTGATTTATCAAAAGAAGATGCTGATAAACTTAAAATAAATTCTAAAGTTAAATTACTATTTGATAATAATTTAATTGGTGAGATTCTAGTCGAAAGCATATTTTCTTGTGATAAAAAAAAATGTGCAAAAAAAATATATGGCACGGATGATTCTATGCATCCTGGAGTTAATGCCTTTTATAAAACTAAAGAAATTTTTATTGGTGGTAGAGTAACAATAAAGGAAAAGCTAATTCACAAACTTTCACAGTATGAGTTAACTCCTAGTCAAACAAGATATATATTCAAAGAAAAAAAATGGTCTACAGTAGCTGCATTTCATACTCGAAATCCTCCACATTGTGCTCATGAATGGTTACAGAAAAAGGCGCTAGAATCCTATGATGGATTATTAATCCATCCGATATTAGGTCAGAAGAAACCAGGAGATTTTCTACCAATGTCTGTAATTAATGGCTATCAGGCCTTAATATCTAAGTATTATCCTTTGAATAGAGTTGTATTAAGTGCATTAACAATATCTGGCCGATATGCTGGACCACGTGAAGCCTTATTTCACGCATTAATACGTCGAAACTATGGATGTACCCACATCATTATTGGAAGAGATCATGCCGGAGTTAATAGTTATTATGGTAAGTATGATTCTCAGGACTTATGCAAAAAATATGAAGATGCATTAGGAATAAAAATTATAAAATATAAAGAGCCATATTTTTGCTGGGTCTGTAATAGCATAACTAATAAGAATGAATGTGATCACATTTCAAGTGATCCAGATTCTATTGAAAAGGTTAGTGGAACAGAAATTCGTTCTTTGCTTTCTAGTGGACTTAGGCCACCTCAACATCTAATGCGCGTTGAGGTTGTTGAAGCGATATACTCAAGCAATATGTTTGTGAAATGATTTACTATTATTAATAAACTTTAATATAACAAATAATGAATACAATAAAGCCAATAATTTTTTTAAGTGCAAAAAATGCAAGTGTGCAATACCCAAATGGTGTAATTGGGATGCAAGCAAGTGATATTGAAATTTATGATGGACAGCTTACAGTTTTAATTGGCCCCTCTGGAGCTGGTAAATCTACTATGTTAAGAACTTTAAATGGTATTGTTCCTTTATCCACTGGTTCAATTTCAACTAAAAAACATGGTAAGTTGTCTGATAAAAAATCATGGCGCTCTCATCAAAGACGAACTGCTATGATATTTCAACAACATCAACTAATTGGAAGACAATCTGCACTTCATAATGTTTTACTTGGTAGGGTCGCTCATCATGGTAATTTACAATGCTTAATGCCGTGGTCTAAAAAAGATAAAATTATTGCATTAGAGGCTCTTGATAGAGTTGGTCTTTTAAATAAATCACTAGAACGAGTCTCAAATCTTAGTGGAGGCGAGATGCAACGTGTAGGTATTGCGCGAGCTTTTGCTCAAGAGCCAGATATTATATTAGCAGATGAGCCAGTAGCAAGTCTTGATCCTGCAATTTCAGTAAAAATACTTTCGCTCTTAAATGATATATGTATTGAAAAGTCTATCACTGTAGTTGTAAGTCTTCATCAAGTTGATTTAGCTAAGAAATTTGCTGATAGACTTCTTGGAATTTCAGCTGGAAAGATTATTTTTGAGGGTGGAGGAGGAGATCTCACATTTGAAATTTTAAAAGATTTATATGGCGATAATTACAGCAATCATCCTGAAACTCAAACTGCTGAATAAAAAAATTTAATGCAATTTAAATTTATTCTGATTTTTTATTTTTTAGATCATCAGTCATTTTTAATATATATTTCACACCATAAAAATCAGACTTTCCAATATTAAACACATATTCTTCAGGGTTTACTTGGCCATAAGGCAGGGAATTAATTAATGAAGTAGTTATTTGGTCAACACTAGTAACAACACCAATGTCCTCTCTAACTGAAACTTCTAGAGGAATAATATCAATTTCTTTATACATTGGATTATTAATTTTTTTTGGTAAATCAAGAAATATTACTGGTTTTTTTAGCCCAAATGAGTATTCTAGTGCAGCACCTGACCAGTCACTAATCATAAAATCAGACTGATAAAAAGATTCCAATGAAGAGACACTTTTTTCATATTTAAACATTTTATTTTCTGTGTACTTACTAACTATTTTATTAATTATTTTTGCAGAAGATTTTAAAGTTTCAGGGTGAGGACGAAATGTAACTTTATACCCAAACGACAAAAGCTTCTCAACAACTTGACCTCCTAAACCCATCTCAATCGCACCATCATGGCCCCATGATGGGGCAAATAAAGCGTGTGTAGAACTCGTGTCAACTTTTTTTAGTTGCTTATGCTTAATAATAGAGTCCAATCTCGCATAACCATGCTTTAGTATTTTTTTTTGTGGTAGGTTATATTTTTCTTCAAGACAACGAATTTCTTGGACATGATGAGGGCCTGCGCAGAACACCGTGTCAAACCAATCAAATGCACCTTGTCGATAGGACATATGGAGGCTCATTAAATTGTGTTGCAAATAAATATAATGAACAGGGTATTTAGATCTTTTTACTTGATAATTATTAAGATCGGGCATTGTCATGATCAATATATCCGACTGCATATTCTTGAAAAGCCAATTACGGACATAGCTATCATCAATAAGAAATGATTTGAAGAGATTACCACTATACTTAAAACCTGGATCAAGTTTATCTGAGGTTATGTAACAAATATTTAAATCTGATTGATCAAGAATCCCATCAATTAAGCCTTTAAAAAGTGGCCAATAGTTTTTCCCCTCAGAATAGAAAACAATTCGTCGCATTTTCTTTGGTAAGCGCAAAAATTCATTTGCTTGCAAAATATAATTTAAAGTTTTTAGCATAAAAAAAATTGTTTTTTTTGAAGATTGCTTAAAAAAATATTATAACTATAATGCTTGTATTGGTTAAATATTTAATTAAGGGTATTAATGGTTCCATTTAAATCAAAGTCACAATATTTATTTCTTATTTTTGGATTGTTTTCATATACTAATCCAGTATACGCATACCTCGATCCTGGCACGGGAAGTATTCTTATTCAAGGCTTGGTTGGGGGTGCAGCAGCTACTATATCTTTTTTATCTATATATTGGCACAAAGTCAAAGCTTTTTTTGGTAAAAAAAAATCAAGTGAACAAAAGATTGATAAAGATTAATATCTCATTTATTCTAAATATCTTAGTAAAAATAAAAGCTTTATTCTCTGACTAAAAACATGTTTATGTTAAATCTCACTAGCAGACTATCAACAACAGTCATTGGATTATTAATATATTTTGTACCCTTTTTTAGTTATCTAACCCCATCAAATTTAAATCAATTGAGTGGATATAATGTATTAGAAATTTTTGTTACGTTGTTAACTCTTCTTCTTCTAATTTTCATTAGCTCATTTAGTATAGAAACAATAATTAAGCGATTTTTTAAGAAAAATATAATTTTATTTCCTTTTGTTTGTTTTGCTTTCTATTTAAATTTTCTTTACATTCCATTTTTTGATCTAATTCAAGAGTTTTTGTTCTTAAAATATAGCTATAGAGGGGGAATAGGAATTACAATATTTATAATTTTAGAGTTTTTTTGCTTTGGAATTATTGTATTTGGGGCAAAATATAATGACTTCTCATTGAGAATGATCCTTATATTTTCTATTCTCATGTTAATTAGTGCGTGTATTCCATTAGCTAGCTATCTTTTAGAACGAACTAGTAATAAAACAATAAATTCATATGAATTTAATAGTGATCTTATAGTTCAAGATAAAATTCAAATAAAACGGAATATATATTATATTATTCTTGATGCAATGGCTAGCTTAGAATCACTTGAACCACTTAATATTGCTTCAAAAAATGCAATAATAGATAAATTATCAAATGTTGAATTAAGATACATTGACAAAAGTCATTCGTCTTATAGTGAGACAAAGTTTTCAGTGACATCAATGATGCTTCTTGACTATCATAAGAACCCAAATTCACCTAGATTTACAGATAGCTCCTCTTACTATCCGAAAATGATGTATGACATGAAAAATGAAATTCCTTTACTTTCATATTTAAAAAAAGTAAATAGTTCGTTTTATTGGGCAGCAGGTGAAAACTTTAATTGCGTTCCAACAGCAAGATGGATTTGTGTAAATACACACCGAAAATTTTTGAAAAGTGCTTTTTTCATACCCTCTTTAAACGTATGGAATTTCTTTTTGACGACGCCTTTTCCTAAATTTACTATACGTTTTTTCAAGAATACTAAATCTCAGGACACAATTGGGCCATTTATAGAATACATCGACAAAAATGGCATCCCAAAAATGCCATTTTTTGCTTACATTCATCACAATATTCCACATCAACCATATCTATCTACAAGTGAATGTGATACAACTAATTACTACAATCAAAGATTGGAAGGTTATAAAGCCTCTTACCAGTGTGCAATAAAAACGATACAAGTATTTATGCAAAAAATTAATAAAATTGATCCAGAAGCGATAGTTATTTTCCAGGGCGACCACGGTTTAAGAGAATTTTTTAATTTAAATCTTTCTGAACATGAAAAAAACCTATTTACAGGTAGTATTTTCAATGCAATAAAGGCGCCTCAAAGCTGCTTTGAAAAATATGACCTACCAAAAACAACTGTTAATTCAATAAGATTTGCTTTAAATTGCGCGTACAACTTCAAACTTCCATATAGGAAAAATATTCATTACTACTCTGAGAATCTTGGAAAGGTAGTTGAAAGAAAGTTATATGAATGATACATTAATTTTTTATTCACTAAAAAAACTGAGTACATAGTGTTTTTTACTATAGTCTTCTCGTAATTATTCAATTTGGTGATGATATAAGTAAGAAGTTTGACAACCCTACTACTGAACTATTATCGGGAATGATAAAGTCTATTGAAGTGCAACCTACTTTTGGTAAGAACAGGGATGAGATAGAGAAACAAGTTGGTCACAAACTAATGATTAACTTCAATCAACCAATTGTTGATGATAGTATTGAATATCTAACTGATAAGAAGTCGGATGGATATAATGTTGTCAATGGAAAAAAGAAACTTGATATTGGAATACTTGAAATCCAAAAAGGTGGTCGTGGAAATACCGCTAAAAAAAACCATCGGATTTAGGGTGGTCACAAACAGGAACGAGCGAAACTATTCCGCGACCGTTGAGTAGATTAGCGAGTGCATGTTTAGAGAATTACACACGCAAAAGTTTTTCAGATTCATTTTAGTTTTAATGTTATTAATTTCAGTGCAACAAAACCAGAAGGAGTTGTAAATGATTGAAAAAAATAAATTAATTAGTAGATATGAAAAGATTTTGTCAGACTATCAGATAAATCTGAAAGATTGTAAGATATTAGATTTTGGATGTGGAAGTGGAGATAAAGTTCGCAGCTTTAGGAGTCTAAATTATGATGCTTTCGGATGTGATTTTAAATTTAAAGAAGGTATTCTTGATTATCAAAATAGTGATAATACTATGAATAATAATCATGATCAAGATTTTTTAAAATTGATTCCTCAAGATGGTGATTACGAACTACCTTACAATGATAATAGTTTCAATCTGATATATTCTGAACAAGTTTTTGAGCATGTTATGAATTATAGTGAAACACTTATTGAACAAAGTAGGATATTAAATGATAATGGATGTGTAATACATGTATTTCCTTCTAAATTTAGAATTTTTGAAGGACATATAAAAGTTCCTTTCTCTTCTATATTGAGTCATAAAATCTGGCTTTACTTTTGGGCGATTATTGGATTTAGAATCAGAGAACAAAAAGATTTAACTATTTATGAATTAGTCCAAGAAAACTTTAACTTTTTAAATAATAGAACAAATTACATGTCAAAAAAAGATTTAAAAAATCATTTTTATAAAGCATTCAATTATGTTGAATTTATTGAAGGCCCATGGATTAAACATAGTAGAAAATTACCAAAAATTTTAAATAATAAATATATATTAAATATCATATCAAGGTTTTATTCGACTTTTAGATCAAGGGTTGTTTTGATGAGCAATAAGGAATTTAAGAGATAGAGCAATGTCAATATTTTCTGCAAAATATTTATTAAGATTTGATGATATCTCTCCATTTATGAATTGGAATATATGGAATTTAATTGAAGAACTTCTTGACTCAAATAATATTAAACCAATAGTTGCTATAGTACCTAGATGTAAAGATCCAAATATTATGTTTACAAATGATGTTGATGAGGAATATTTTTGGAGTCGTGTAAGAAAATGGGAAAAAAAAGGTTGGACAATTGCGCTTCATGGCTATACACATGTTTATACAACTAAAAATGCTGGGATTGTTGGGCTAAACAATTTTAGTGAATTTGCAGGTATACCTGAAAATGAGCAGATTAATAAAATAAAAAGTGCTTTAGATATTTTTTCTTCATATAATTGTCAAAAACCTAAAGTTTGGATTGCACCTGCCCACTCATTTGATTTTAATACCTTAAAAGCATTAAGAGTAAATGGCTTCAGGAGTGTTAGTGACACATTTACATTACTTCCTTACAATTATTATGGGTTATTTTGGGTACCTCAGCAATTATGGAGATTTAGAAAATTACCTTTTGGACTTTGGACAGTATGTCTTCATCATAATAAGTGGACTCAAGAAGATATAAAGAGCCTTCATAAAAATATTAAGAAATACAATAATAAAATTCTAGATTTTAATAAAATTGAAGAATATTATAAAGATAGAAAATTAGGTATAGGCGATCACGTCTTTAAAATTTTCTACAAGTCTATCTATTATTTTAAAAATTTAATACTATGAGTTTTTCTTCAATAAGAAAAGTGATTTTAGCTAGCAATAATAAAGTATCTAAGTTTTTTTCTGAGAATCCACTTAATAATAAAAATAAAAAACTTGCGCAAAATGCCTTTAAAACCCTTATTTATGGGTCTTTTGGCTCATTAATGAAATTTATTATTGATATCATAATTATTAAAATATTGTCAGTTTATGACTATGCTCAATTTGCTTTAGTTCTTGGCGCTGTTGTTATCATAACTAATTTTGTATCTGGTGGAGCAAGAAGTGTTATAGAAAGATATTTTCCAAAATTTGTAAATATTGGTGATCATAAAAATGCCCTTTTATTATTATTAAAGGTAGTTTTATTAATGCTAATGCTGTACTTATTGGTTTTTCTTGTTATCTTTTTTTACCCATCCAAGTCCTTAGGATTCTTTTTTGAAGATATCACTGGAGTATCTTGGGATATTGCAATTGTTCTAGCACTTATCTTGTTCACATCATGTATGTACTTATTATCAGTCACATTTAGAGCAGCTGAAAACACAAAAATGTTCAATTTTGTTAATGAAGTTTATCCAAATATCTTTGCTTTAATTGGCCTTATTTATCTAATATCATTAAATGATGTTTCTCTAATGAATGTTTTATACGTATATCTTGGAGGAATTATGTTTTCAGTATTTCTAGGTTGTTTAATATTTTATTCTTATATTAGAAAAAGTATAAATACTCTAGAATTTTCTTCCAATAAAGAAAAAGAGGTTTCAAAAAATATCAAAGTTTTTGCTGCATATTCAACTTTATTAATTGTAGTTTGGATCCTTAGAGATAGATTGGCAATATTTTTATTACATGATTATATAAGTATTGAGTCTGTTGCGTACTTTTCTGTTTCATTAAAATTACTATTTATTGGACTATTGATAAAATCTGCTATCAACAGCTCTTTTATTTCTAAGATGGCAATTGAAGAAAAAACAGATATGTTTTTAGAAACTTATAAATTGCTAGCAAAATGGACAGTTGTTTGCTCTTATCCTTTGATTATATTTTTAGCTATTTTTTCTGAATATATAATGAATTTTTTGTTTGGTGGCGAATATAAAGAAAACAGCGAATTTGTAATGATAATGCTTGCTTATCTTTCCTTAACTTTAATAATTGGTCCAACTTCGTTAGTTACTCAAATGAAAGGAAAACAAAATGTTGAAATAGTTATTATCTCTTTATCTTTAACTACTTTATTGCTCTTTTCAGAGTTTATTGCTACTTTTTTTGGTGTACTTGGTGTTGTTGGATTTTTTTATTTAGTAATAATTATTTCAGATTTTTTTCTAGGAATTTACTTGTATAGAGAATTTAAATTATTACCACTAAATAAAAGTAATTTAAAGATTTTTATTATTTTACTTACAATAATTTTAGGGTTATTATTACTCTTATTAAATATTAACTTTAGTTTTGTTAATAGTATTTTTCTATTAATACTATTTGAGTCAGTTGTTATTTATATAATTTATTTTGGTTTAATAAGGCCTAATAATCCCTTGAAAGATTAATTCTATAACTTAGGATTTTTTGGGTTTTGTTTTAAAGTTGTTCGAAGAATAATTATATTTCCAATTCTTAAGATTATTCAGGTCTGGTTTACTGAGATATAGTTATGCATAACTTAATAGCCTCTTTAGGATTTATATTAGGAGTATGTTTAATACTTATATGCCCCTCCTCTTCTGAAAAAAGCTTTTTTTCCATTTCAATAATTTAAAAAACTGAAATCAAATTCTAGCCCTATGGAAAGGTATAATATTATTTCTTGGAATCGATTATCAAAATTGTAGTTACAAATTTTCTTAAATTTTAAACAAATTTCATAATGTTGAAAACACTAATTATAAAAATAATTCTAAAACTAACAATTTATCAATTTAATCGTATACCTCAATTAATATTTAAATATGATAGTTGGAACTGCGTGCCCTTTATACAAAGAAAATATGCTGTTGACATAGTAAGATATCTGAAACAAAATAAAGATATGGAGTCTGTTATTGATATTGGATGTGGTACTGGAGATATAATAAGAAGACTTCCATTTAAAAAAAAATATGGTTATGATAAACATATTAATGTAATAAGAGGGCTTCATTTTTTCTCATTTTTTTTGAATAAAGGGCCGCCAATTATAACTAATCAATTTAATTTTTCAGTAGATAAATTAACTGGTAAATACGATGCTATTATTATTATTGACTTTACTCAAAATATAGAACCAACTATCTTAAAAGAAACAATAAATTATTATTTTAAAAATAATTTAAGAAAGAATGGAGTAATAATAACTGATACTTTTTATAATGATCCAGATAGGAAATATTCACATGATATTATAAATCTTATTAAATATAAGCACACTATTGATGAAATTAGTAACACAGATAATGGAAGAGTAAAAGTCTACTCAATAAAAAAAATATAGTTACATTAATGCACAAAACACAAAAGTTATCTATATTCAGAAAATCAAAGAAATCATAGAATAAATAACTAATTATTCAGCTTAAATAATAAGTTTATAATTCAATTATAAGTGGTCGTAGAAATACTAATGAAGAGGTATTAGATAGGCTCTAGTTTTGAAAAATTAGCTGTTGGTTTAAACACAAAAATCCTATTCTTCAGAGAGCTGCATTCTCAAAAGTATTTACATTATTACTAGCTTTTGTTGCTTCAATAAGATATATAAAATTATATTACTTTCTAAAAGATTTTGGCGTCTCATATAATACATCTGTAATACCAATCTGAGGCTTAAAGTCAGGAACAGTCTTAACTAGAAGTCTTCGAATTAGCTCATAGTCGCACTTTTGAACTGAATCCTTTAGATCAAGCAAAATTGGCTCTAAATCCTCCCACAACATCATTTCTTCTTTAGCACGCATAATAAGTGGGTTATCTGTATCACTAACATTACTGCCTATTAATAATTCTTCATAAAGCTTTTCCCCAGGCCTAAGCCCTGTGAATTTAATCTCAATATCACCTTCAGGATTAAACTCATCTTTAACATTAAGTCCACTTAAACGTATCATTTTTTTAGCTAAATCACTAATAAGGACAGGCTCTCCCATATCTAGAACAAAAACATCACCCCCTGTCCCCATGGCTCCAGATTGAATTACTAACTCAACTGCCTCCTGTATGGTCATAAAATATCTATAAATATTTTTATCCGTTACGGTTAGAGGTCCTCCATCTTTAATCTGTTTCTTAAATAATGGTATTACTGACCCACTAGAACCCAGCACATTACCAAAACGTACTATAGTAAACTTAATTCCAAAATTTTTACTTGATAATGCTTGAAGTATTAACTCAGCAATTCGCTTTGTTGCGCCCATTGTATTGGTTGGCCGAACGGCTTTGTCAGTTGAAATTAACAAAAATGTCTCAACCCCTTCTTGAATGGCAGCTTGCGCACAATATAGTGTTCCAAATATATTATTTTCAACACCTTCAGTGTTATTAAACTCAACCATTGGAACATGTTTATATGCTGCAGCATGATAAACAGTATTTACTCTGAACCTTTTAAAAACCTTTATAAGGCGGTTTTTATTATTAACGCTGCCTAAGACTGGATAAATATCAATAAGGTTAGTATTAATCTTAGAAAGCTCTTTTTCGATGTTATAAAGTGCCAATTCATTCATTTCATATAATATTAAACATGTGGGCTCTAAAATAATTACTTGTCTGCATAGTTCTGCACCAATTGAACCACCAGCGCCAGTTACCAAAACAACTTTATCATTTATGTTTTTACTTAATAGCTCCTCTTGGGGCTTAACTGAGTCCCTTCCAAGCAAATCTTTAATATCTACTTCACGCAAATCACTAATATTAACCTTGCCTTCAGCAAGCTCTGTTAAACCTGGCAAAATACGAACAAGAACTGGAAACAACTCTAATTTATCTAGAAGGACTCGTCTCTTTGCACGTGAAGTGGGTGGCTGAGCAATCAAAATCTCGTCAACTTTATATTTATCAATTAAATCAGTGATTTGGATTAAAGAATAGACCTCAAGGCCTTGAATTTGTCTTCCATATAGCTCAATAGAGTCGTCAATAAAGCCGATAGGGAGATATTCAGACGAATGCTTTAAGGCTAATACTAATTGCATTCCTACTTCCCCAGCGCCATAGACTAAAGTAACTTTTCGATTAGTGCCATCGGAAGAATTTATTTTAAGTAAGTTTTCTCTATTTAATAACCAGTGGGCAATTACACGCAGACCACAAATTATTAGTATAGAAAGAATCCAGTTAATTAAGATTACAGACCTAGGTATACCATCTAATGAAGCCATAAATCCAAAAATCCCCCAAACTAGGGCATATAGTGATACTGCTTGAACTACTTGCCATAGACTCTTAAAGCCAATGAATCGAATAACTGATCGGTAAAGACTAAAACGCCAAAAGATAGGAATAGCAAAAATAGGAGAGCCAAATATTAACCATAGCAAATCACTACCAGGAAAATACCAAACCCCCAATCTAATTGAGAATGAAAGCAATAATATTACAATTACAGCAGTAGAATCAGTTAGTATCTGAACTAGCTTTTTAGAATTGTTTGATAAACTAGTTAATCTATTAATCATAAGAATTATCGGGAAAAAACTTTTTTAATAGTTAATAAAATAATATGAATATCCATCCAAATATTATGATTCTCAACATAGTCAAGATAGAGCTTTTGTTTGGTAGGCAATATAGTTTCTATATATGCTTTTTTGAAATCTTTAAAATTTCCTAAAATTTCATTCTCATCTATCATTTCAATCGAAGCCATATCAGTAATGCCTGGTCTTATAGACAGAATTTTTTTTCTAATATCTGGAGGGTATTCATTAATAAACTCTTGGACTTCAGGCCTAGGACCTACTAGACTCATCCTACCAATTAAAACATCAAATAACTGAGGTAATTCATCAACCTTAAATCGCCGAATAAATTTACCAGACCTTGTAATTCTGACATCATCTCTGACTGTTAATTTTCCTTTACTTTCAGAGTTTATGTACATAGATCTAAACTTATGTATTTTAAAATTTTCTCCATTTAACCCTACTCGAACTTGTCGAAAAAATATTGGCCCGTGAGAATCTAATTTAATCCATAAAGCAAATAATATAAAAAATGGGCTTAAAAAAATTATCCCAGTAAAAGCAACTAATAAATCTAACAATCGCTTAATCACTCAAAAGCCTCATGTAAAGTTCTAATAATATAATCCTGCTGCTCATTAGTCATAGCAGTATATAAAGGTATGCTCACCATGGATAAATAAGCTTTGTCGGCCTCTGGAAACATACTATTTGTTAAATTATATTTATTTTTCCAAAAAGGCTGCCGATGCAACGGAATATAATGAACACTTGTTCCAACGCCTTTATCGCTTAGAAATTGAATCAAATCATCTCGATTAATTTTAGCATCGGTATTGATCCGAATTACAAATAAATGCCAGGCATGTCCTCCACCATGAATATCGTCAGGCGGTAAAATCAAAGGCAAATCAACTAATTTAGTAAGATAACGCTCGACCAAAAACTGTCTTCTTTCTAAAAATTTAGGTAGCTTTTTTAGCTGATGAATTCCTATTGCAGCTGCAATATCAGTCATATTATATTTAAACCCAGGGGCAACTACCTCATAAAACCAAGTAGGTTTCTTAGATTGAAATCGATCAAATACATCTCTATCAATACCATGCAGACGCATTATTTTAATTCTCTTTATCAAATCGCTATTCCGAGAAACAACCATTCCACCTTCTCCAGTAGTCATTGTTTTATTAGCATAAAAGCTAAATACTGTTGCATCAGAATGCAAAGATCCAATAATACTTGCTTTATAAAATGACGGCAAAGCATGCGCAGCATCTTCAACTACTTTTAATTGAAACTCCTTCGCCAACAACAATACTTCATCCATATTACAACTTAATCCAGCATAATGCACTACTATAATAGCCTTCGTCTTTGGAGTAATTGCGAGTCGAATTTTATTAATATCTATATTTAAGGTTTTAGAATCTATGTCCACTAACTTTACATCAGCATTTAAATAACTCACAACTTCCGCTGTAGCTGTAAAGGTAAGGCTAGGAAGAATTACTTCATCTCCTACTCCAATACCAAGAGCCTCAAGAGATAAATGAAGCCCAGCTGTTGCTGAATTGACCGAAGCAGCTTGGACTTCAGGACCAATAAACTGTTCAAAGTTTGATTCAAATAACTTGACTTTAGGACCTGTCGTTAACCAACCAGTTCGAAGGGTGTCAACAACTTCATTAATTTCAGAGTCATCAATATCTGGAATTGAAAAAGGTATGAATTTAGGCATGATTTAGTAAGTCCCTATAGATAGCTGCATAAGCATCAGCAACAATTGATAAATCAAAGTTATCTTTAATGAAAGATGGATTTCTATTTCCCATTGCTTGCCTTAAAGCAGCATTGTGTGATAATTTTTTTATTGCTTCTCCAAGGGCAATAGGATCTCTAATCGGAATAAGAAGGCCATTCCAATTATGCCTAACAACATCTCGACATCCAGGCATATCTGTAGCAATAATTGGAAGCCCAAGCGACCCTGCCTCTAATAAAATACGTGGCAAACCCTCTCTATAATATGTAGGAAGAACAAATATATCTGAAATAGATAATATCTCTGCAACATTATCAACTGAACCAATATAATTTACACAATCAGCATATGAATCTAATTTAGATTTTGAAATCGCTTGAAATCCCTCTCCTGCGATTGGTCCAACCACTAAAAATTTGATATTTGAGTAACTAGACAATAGTCTAGCAGCTTTCAAAAACTCCATTACACCCTTATCTTTGATTAATCGAGCAACTAAGGTAACCACAATATGATTATCTTTATAACCCAAATCAGATCGTAATTTATCTTGGCCGTCTTTACTTGGTTTATCAGATATAAATGACTCAACATCGATACCTGAACTTGCTACTAAATAACTTTTATTTTTATGAACTAAATTATATTTTTCAAAGTATTTTTTATCATCAATATTTTGAAATATTACTGCATCAGTATAAAAAATTGCTTTTTTTTGAACATACCTATAAAGAGGCCTCAACATTTTAATAAAAATAGAGCTGGAGGAAAAAATATAACCCATTCCTGTGACTGTTCTAACAACATGCTTGATACCAGAATTTTTTGCCACCTTAGGGAATAGCACCCCTGGTTTTGTATCAAATAAATGGATTAAATCTGGATTTTCATTTTTAAAAATCTTTGTTAATTGATGTTTTGAGCGTATATCAGAAAGCAAACTAATAGACCGATTTAAATGGTAATTAAAATATTTGATTCCATGTTTGCTAAATGCTTTATGGTCATTACATCCTATTGCAGCAACTAAGAATTCATTTTTTATCATTTTCTTTAAAATAGGAATACGCATTCGAACATCTTCACCACCAATATGAAATATTATTTTTTTAATTAGAGGCAATGATATAACCCCAAATTAAGTTTTTAATTTGCTGATGCACCTCATTTATAGACTGCATTGAATCTACTTCATACTCAATTAATGCCTCATAATCTAATTTAGCGTTAATTTCAAAACGAATTCTAATTTCATTATCAGTCTCCTTATCTTTTTTATTTCTTAATTTGTTTCGTACAACTGCTTCCTCAACATCAACATTTAACTTAATTAAAACATCTGTAATTTTCATACGATCATACAAGTTAGACTCAATTATTCCAATAAAAGACTTTTCGTCAGAAATTCTTTTGCTATCCATTTTTCCTAAATTATTTGAGGGATAACGATCAAGAATGGCAATACCGCCATTTAATGCAAATCTATGTGCTTTTTTTATTAGTGATGCACGTTCAAACGCCAACACTAAGTATCGAATTTTAGAAAGTAGGCTCATATAAGAGTTAGATGTATCTTTAAGCGATGCAACTGAATTGCTATTTTTAAATAACTTACGTAGTTTTAATAAAAGTCTAAATGGATAAGTGATAAATATCGGTGGGGGCCGACCAAAGTGAAATTTCTTAGAGGTAAACTCTTTAACTAGCCATTTATTTAATTCATTTACAGAACTACTTTTTCCAGAACCATCTAGCCCAACTATAGATATTATTGCCCCATTAATTGTCTTTTTTCGATGGAAAAAAAATTTATTTAAAATACGAAGGTATATTTGAGAAACTCTTTCTAGAATACCTACATCTCTTTTCCAAATCCATAAATTAAGAATTGCATAGATCAAACTAGAAATAATTGGCTTATTAGGTATTTTCTTAGAAAAATTAGTCAATAAAAGCTCAACATGAGAGATATTTTTATCGATATTTGACAAAATATAATTTAATTCAAGCTGATAATCCTCTTCTTCTCGTTTTAACAAGAAACGCCCTAAAAAAGATGATGCCTTTATATGGTTTCTAATTTTATATAACTCAAGCTGGTGATTTGGGTGAGCTTCTTTAACGCCACTTTCATTAAAAATAGAATTAGCTAGAACTTTTCTTTCAAATGGAATTCTATAATTTTTTAAATGGCTATCTCCAGTTATAAGTTTAAAATAAACATGTAGATGACCAAAATGATCTGTTAAAGCATCATAACAATAGTAATGCTGAATAGATGGATACTCTGAGATTGCACTTTTCACCATAATAAAGCCAAGCTTACGCAATATACGATTGAATTTACTGTGTTCAGCGGGACTAACAAGCAAGTCAATATCGCCATCCCCATTGCATGCCCTAAGTAGCAAGTGATTATTCTTCCAAGAACAATAACTTATCTTATCTGCATTAAGTTGTGTAAAAAGTTGATTATAAATTTCTAGCATTAAGTGATTTTATAGTAGAAACTTTCTGAAACCTACTCTCTTCATTGATTATTTTATTTAACGTACTTCTATTATTTTTAATAAATAATTTAAATTCTTTCGTGGAGTATCCAGCAAGTCTTTTATGACCTCTGAGTAATAATCTATTACAAATTACTTCATCACTTATATCATTATCAATTACAACCAAGCTAATCTGATTAAGAAATGCTTTGAACTCTGTAAAAAAATAATCTAGATTTTTATCTAGATTTTTACTATCTTGTATTAAAAAGGGGATATGTGAAACTCCTTCATCAACTAATACAATTCTTGATAAAGAGGCTGAAGCATGAAATGCTGCTTCAAATCTAATAAACTTTAGCAGCAAATTTCTAAAAATATTTAGTTTAAATATTATTGAAATATGATTGGAAGAGATACTACAATTAAACATCCAAATAATTTGTCTAATTGAAACTATTTTTAAAAGAAAAAAACTAATAAAAGCAAAAAATTTGTGCCTACTTTTAATAGAGCAATAAGGAATATATTTTCCCTCAAGGTTATTAATAAATGTAGTCTTACCAATTCCAGATATCCCAGTTACTTCTATAATAAATGGATTGCTATTTATCATGCTATTTAAAGAATTTAACTCCATAAAGCCTATATTTTAACAAATCATGTGACTCAATAAGTTAAGGAAATAACCTTCTATCAGATTAATTTTTGATTGAATAAACTATAATTTAAACGTATTCTATATTAATAACTTCAGTTACTTGAAAAGAAATCAAATCGTAAAGTCAAAATATTATGGTGAAACTTCCTATTAGAAAAATTAAAAGAGTGGATTAAAAGCTCTATTTGGATTTAAATTATTATTAATTAATACTATAGTCTTTTTTGCGATTTTCATAAAAGATAAACATAAGTAGAATCATAACTATTAGGAAAAATTTGTGAGTATGAATCTCTCTTAAAACTAATAAGAATAGAATTAGCCCAAAGGAAATAAGCTCAATATCCAGAATATGTTTGCGAGTTTTCTTGCTCCAGCAATATATGTAATAAAGGGGAAAGACTGACCAAAATATTGAAGAAATACCAAATATTGCTAACTGGCCAAATAAAGTGCTATGTGGGCTTCGATTAGTTCCATATCTTTTAGTGACAAATTTTTTATATCCATTTGAAGTCCAAAAGACTGCTTTTCTGGTATTGTACTTATATTGCATTAAATAAAAATTTTCACTAAATTTATCCCTTGAGCCTACTCCTTTCATTGGGCTGTTTAAAAACATATCGATTGCGACTAACCAGTGCACAACTCTTCCATCAATTTCTGGTAAATTTGGATCTAAGTTATAATTTTGAATTTGAGAAAGACTCTGACTAATCAAATTCATCATCCTTTTCTCTTCTAAAGGGTTTCCGTGCATATCAATTACGCTTCTATAGGCCTCCTCTAGTCTAAAATTAACTTGGTTCATAATTTTTCGTTTTTGAGGAGACATAATAGCTTGATCAATAATTTTTTCTTGTTGAGCAGCTAGCTTAGCTTCCTGTTGAACTCTTGCATTAAAGAGATCTAGATTACCCCCTTTATATAGTTTAAAGTCTTCTACAGAGAAATTAGTTGGCACGTCTTCAGTTACTGAAAAATTCAAATACATTACTTCTGAAGCCTCGGCCTTCCAAGTATATGACTGAATGCCCGGTTTTGTTTCAAACACTCTTCCTTCACCCCATGATTCTGATGATTCAACATAAATCCTGGGTGGCAAACCACTATTTAAAGTTAAATCGAATGAAACAGTATAAATCTCTCCCAGTATTGGCAACCAGGTAGTATTAATAGAACCTAAGTCAGTAGTATTAATAGCTGAATTAATACTTAACCCACTACTAGAATAATCTTCATAAGGAAAATTATTATTATTAGACCATGCGTTAACAAGACTTTTCTCTAGAGTTAGTTGTTGAGCAGCTAGCTTAGCTTCCTGTTGAACTCTTGCATTAAAGAGATCTAGATTACCCCCTTTATATAGTTTAAAGTCTTCTACAGAGAAATTAGTTGGCACGTCTTCAGTTACTGAAAAATTCAAATACATTACTTCTGAAGCCTCGGCCTTCCAAGTATATGACTGAATGCCCGGTTTTGTTTCAAACACTCTTCCTTCACCCCATGATTCTGATGATTCAACATAAATCCTGGGTGGCAAACCACTATTTAAAGTTAAATCGAATGAAACAGTATAAATCTCTCCCAGTATTGGCAACCAGGTAGTATTAATAGAACCTAAGTCAGTAGTATTAATAGCTGAATTAATACTTAACCCACTACTAGAATAATCTTCATAAGGAAAATTATTATTATTAGACCATGCGTTAACAAGACTTTTCTCTAGAGTTAGTTGTTGAGCAGCTAGCTTAATTTCTTGTTGAGCAGCTAGCTTAATTTCTTGTTGAGCAGCTAGCTTAATTTCTTGTTGAGCAGCTAGCTTAATTTCTTGTTGAGCAGCTAGCTTAATTTTTGCATCAGATTCAATCAAGTTAGTATTATCCATGTTATGTGCAGAAGTTGAATTAATGATAGTTGGAGTGACTTCAGGATCTATATTAATAAGATTATAAGGGACATTTATAGACTCATTATAAAGTTGCTCATTTAAAGAAGATGAAATAGAATTTTTTAAACTACTTGGATCAATTTGCATTAAACTGTTATGATTAAGTCTAATTACTCGGTCAACTAAATTTATAATTGTTTCTTCATCAGCTATTATATTTTGAGAATCCATAGCTTCCAGAACGATAGTTAAACCCTCGTCAATCTCATTAGAGATGGTAGTTGAAATTTCGTCAAAAAAGAGTAAATCTTGTTTGATTATTTTTTCTAAATTATTTATAGGAATTCTTACTACCTCTATCTCATCCAATTGAGAAGCAACTTTTTCATCCGACTGATACCCAGCAATAGGCTGTGAAAATCTCACCTTTAGTATTTGAGCTTGGCTTACGAAAAATATATAAATAACAAATATTGATAAAAAAATATTTAAAAAGGTTAGCCTGTATTTCAATAAGAAAATTAAATAAAGAAATAAAGATAAAGCGATTCCAAACCTCGAGGATGTCAATAAAATTCCCAGAATTGATATTAAATAAAGAATATTGGCAATATTTTTATTTTTAATATCTCTTTCAACAATATAGAACAGAAGCAATAAAGAAACTAAAATTGAATCAGATGTAAGTGAAGGGCCAAGAGAGCTTAGATCACCCGATTTAAATACACCATCCACTTCAACTTGAAAAGATCCTTCGTATTGAATAAAAAATTCAAGAATTGTTACTATATTGAGTATTAGTATAGAAAAAAGGATTAATTGAGCAAGGCGTTTAACAGAATTTTCCGCATAATATATTGAAGCAATAATTAAACTTCCTGCAAATAGATATAAAACTCTGATCAATTCATTTACGATGAAGTTGTTTGCGAGGACTATGTGTTGAAAAATAACAATGAAGAAAATTAATACTATAAAGAGCGAGAAGTGAGGAGGGAAAGGCTTCCTTATAATTTTTTCAATATTAATAAATATATATATTGAAAATATGGCTATAGATGAAGCGAATATGAAAAATGATAGTGTTTGCGAACCATAGAGAATTGAATTCCCAAATATGACTCCTAAAATAGTAATAAGTGATAGGATATCTCTAGTAAATGAAAGGCTACCTATCATAACTAATTCTCAAAAATAAAATTTATATAGGGCTTTAATGTTACTTCTTTAACATATTTTTTTTGAACTTTTTTAAAACCATTTTTTACAATTTTTTCTCTTATATTAATATCGTTATAAAGAAAAAGTATGGCATCAACATAATCTGAATAGTCAAAAGTAGTAACTATCAGTCCATCTTTACCGTGATCAATAATAGTATCAAAAATACCCTTTAAGTTTGACACCACAACTATTGCACCACATGCTAATGCTTCAATATTAACTATTCCAAAACCCTCTCCTCTAGAAGGCAAAATAAAATAGTCAGTTATTTGCAGTATTTTATTTACATCTTTTCGCTCTCCCAAATAATTGATATTTTCATTTGTATTTTTTTGTATTTTTAATTTTAAATCTTCTGAATAGTCTAACGATACATTCTTATTGTGTGGGCCAACCATAAGTAACTCTAATTTTGGAATTTTATCGTTTAGAGCACTAAATGTGTCTAACACAATATCCGAGCCTTTTCGATGACCTATACGGCCAATTGTTGTTAAAACAATTGAATCAGAATTTAAACCAATAGATTTTTTAAACTCATCCTTACTAAGAGAGTCCATAGGGGAGGAAAAAATATTATCTATATATGGAGGGATCTCTAGAATCCTATTTCTATTAACGCCAGATTCTAATAGTGCGTCTGACTGAGCTTTGCTATATGTTTTGAAATATTGTGCTTTTTTATAAAAAAAAGATAGTAACTTTCCATGTTTTTTTAACAATACAGTCTTGGGATCATCTACACCCATGCAATGAAGTTGTAAAATAGTTTTTTTTCTTAAAAAATTAGCAATTGGAATTACAAGCAACCCAATTGGATATAATGCATTGAAATGAACAACATCAGCTTTTACTAAAGATCGCATTACCTTAAAAAAATCAATTAGCATATTAATAATTTTTTTTGTATCCCAACGGCTAAGAGATCTTTTAATTATGATGTTTTTTGAGAAATCTGAAATTTCACTAGGCCCTTTGAGACATAAAATTTCCACATAAATATTAGGGTGCGCATCTATAATGGCCTCATATGTTCTTTTAATATCGATACCAGCACCCGAATGCTGAGGTGGCATTTCATAGGTAATAACTAGTATCCTTTTTATCATTTTTTAGTAAATATCTCTATATTGTTGAATTAATTTTGAATGGTCTAAGTGATTCATATAATTTTCAATATTATTAAAACTTGCTGGTTTTTTATTATCAATCATATAGTCAATATGTAAATTAAGCTTATGCTTTAAGTCTGAAAAATTATCCACTACATATCCTGTAACTTGGTCAACCACTAATTCTGAAACTGCAGAGCCCTTGAACACTATTGCAGGCACATTATGTAGCTGAGCTTCAGCCACGACTCTTCCAAAAGACTCACAGTCACAACAATGAATCAACATATCAATTGATCCAATATAATCAACTATTCTATCAATATGGCCAATCATTTCAATATTTCTTAAACTATCGGCTCTATTTTTAATACTTAAATAATATGCCTCATCTCTTTTAGTATGTTCACCAATAATTACAAAAAGAACTCGGCTATTTTTGAACTCAGCTGCTAAATTGAGAAAAATCTCTACTCTCTTAATTGGTGATATCCAGCCAATTATAGCTACAATAATTCGATCTTTAAATTGAGCTGGTAGAAGATGTTTTATTTGTTTCTGATTTTCTTTTTTAACAACTTTAACTAAGTTAAAAATTTTTTTAATTTTATATTCTTTAATCCCAATTTTCAACAACTGCTCAAGTGCTGCATTCGAGTTACATAATACGGTATCAGAAAATCCGTTTATTATTGTTGTGAAAATAAAGTTTCTAACAATATTACTCTTATAATAATTATTATTTAATACTAACTCTCTAATTGACCAAATATGTTTTACTGATAACAATTTTGCCGCTATCGCTCCCTCCAAATAATATCTTGAATTAGTATGGACAACATCAATTTTTTTTTCTTTAATAATTATCATTAATTTAATGATTGTGAAAATTTGTAATAATACTATTCCAGGCAGTTTAATTAAAAACTTGGTTTTGCTATTGCCTCCCATATAATTAATCCAATTCCTTATATTTAATTCATAAGAATTATTAATTGAACTAGATTGGAACTTCTTACTACTCTTAAAGCAAAAATACAAGTCGAACTCTTGTCCAAGAGAATTGCTAATTTGCATAAGACTCTCGTATGCACCTCCCTTTTTAATATCTTGAATAAATAATATTCTTTTCATAAATTTACATCTTTAATAATTCTTTTGGCTATGAACTCTGAAGCCTCAGATCCAGTTCTTTTAAAAATAGTTGAGGTATCTAAGTTTTTTTTAGAATTACCATTATTATCATTTAAAAATACATTACTAATAACATTTGATAATTTTCCATTCTCCGTAACATGCTTCGTAAACCCATGTTTAATAAATGATACTTCTGTAAGCTCTTCCATCATATCAATGGTAATTACTTGTTTATTTAAAGCGATTGCTTCAATACCCACACTTGATCCGCCAGTTAAAACAGCCTCACTCTGTAAAATAATTTCATTGATTGATTGCGGCAAATATCTAGAAGTATTATCAAAAATAGCTACATTTAATGGCATATTATTATAATATTTATCATCATCTTTTCTATGTAGCTTTATTATAAATAAACACCCTTTAATTTGATTTGCTGCAATTCGAATTTCATCAATTATCTTGATATGATTTGATTCAGTTACAGTAAAGCCAGGGCCCGATAATGCTACAAGTATATACTTTGAAAAGCCTTTTTTTCTAAGTAATTGGGATATTTTAATGTTAGGTTTAGGTATGGTTATATGAGGAGCCCCAGATATACAAATATTTTTTTTATTTATTCCATAATCAATCAAACTATTGTATGAACTTTCACCAAAAACATGAATTATATTAGCAGAATGAAACTTGTGCGCATTCCATCCAGAAACATTTCCATGCATTATTGAGTGGGTTACAATATTTTTAGAAGCTAACATTGAAATAGCTCTACCCACTTCAGTAATATCATTACCCACAATAATTACTTTAGGATTTAAACTTGATTCTATAAATCTGTAAGTAGCCAAAATAGTGGCAAACGAGTTAATTTTATTATGCAAGATTTCTATAATATCTTTTGCTCGATTTTTATAGTTTTGATCTCGATAATTAGCCTTACTTAAAAGCAATAAAGCATTACTAATTTCACCTTTTAAAGATGAGTCGATAAATAGAGATAAATTTTTTTTCTTTATGAAAATAGATTGGATATTCTCCTGCTTTAAAAGGTGGTATATTTTTTCTCTATCAACAACTACTTCCACCTTTATCCCCTTATTTATCAGGTAATGAATAACTGGGGAGGCAACTAGTACATGTGTTGGCTGGACAGGATAAAACACAATATCACATTGATTGATTACATTGTTTTGAGATAATAATCTAAAGGTTCTTAGAGATTTGAAAAGATAGAAGAAAAAATTTTTTATCTTTAAAATTATTAGATTCTTAGATTGATACTGACTATTTATTGATTTTTTTAAAAAAATATCATCTATTACGGAAGTTTTCATAGATTCTAGAAAGATTGGTATTAAATTAGATAGTTCTTTTGATGTAGGCTTCATTTGATCTATAGTTTTTGCTATTTGATCAATCTCATTATTATTAAAGCTTACTGATTTAAGTATTTTTTTCATTTAATAATCTTAACAAATAAACTATATCTCTTCTAAAAAAAACTATGAATAACAATAAAAATATTAGTGTTCCAATAATAGAAAGATAAACATCATGGGGGGATACATATTTAAAAACCAATATAAGCACTAAGGTTGAAAAAAGCACTACTAGATATTTAAGTTTAATTTTTATCTGCCTCTTAGAGATTAGGTTGACTACTAATGCCATAGTAATCCATCCAAATGATAAAGCCAAAGCAGCAGCAGCTGGACCATAAATGGGTATGAATTTATAAGATAAAAAAGTTGTTGTCACTAGTCCAGAAAGGCTAGATAATGGAAGCAGATACGTAGATTTTCCGACTTCAATAGCGGATGCATAAATAAAATAAACAGCATTAGATATATGAATAAGAGCTAAAAATGGGATGTAATAAGAAGCTTCCCTAAAAACATCACTTACTAGTATCGGAAGTAAAAAACCACCCCACAATGAAACTAAAACATAAAGAACAATCAAAATTAGAATATAGCCAGACAAGATTTTCGAAATTACTTCAAACGGTTTTTTTTCAGCTGCAATAATTTCAAATTTAATTGTAGCCCATGCTTGCTGTACCGAGCCAATTATTATCATCATTGGAAGTGTTATTTTTTCTGCAATTGAATACAAACCTAGCTCATTTGTCCCAGCATGTATGTTGATGAAGTATATACCAACATACATCATTACTATCCCCATAAGTCTATGCGGCACAAATGAAATAGAGTACTTAACTAATTCAAAATATTTCTTTAAATTAAACCCTTCTCTAAAAAGTTTTGATATAACTGGGCTTAATATTATTAACACAATTAATTCACCTGAAACTAAACCAATAATATAGCCATATAATCCCTGACCATAGTATATTAACATTAATAAAGTTACCAGTATTGACACAATCATTCTTACAAAATTTAGTGTTACAACCCTCTTTTTTTCTCTTTTAGCTCTAAATATAGCAAAATGCACTGATAAATTGCAAGATAAAAAAGAATACAACAAAATAGCTGTAAATTCATTAACTATGTCAGTACCATCAAAAAATTGCAAGGACAAAGTTTGACGGTAAAAAACCAATATAAGCAGCACTATTAAAGACACTAATAGCGTTGCTATTACTGCTGTTGATTTGTATAAAGATGGTAAATTTACGGGATTAAGAGAAGTATCTATTCTTTTATAAGAATGAAATTTAAAAACTCCACTAGCCATTCCATGGCTACATATCGTACTACTGATAATCGAAATTGCTAAAAGTATTGCTAGAATTCCATATTCACTTGGTGAAAGATATCGCGTATATACTGGTAGTAGAAGAAAAGACATCGCTTTTGATAAAACGGGAGTTAAACCATATACAACACTATCTTCCAATAATTTTTTAAACCAAGAATACATATATAGAATTAAATATAAATTTTATTTATATTTGTAATTAAGTATTTATTTGAAAAAAAGGTAAGCATTGTTTTAACAGATTGTTCTCTGATTTTCTTGGTGTCGTAATTCTCCATCAGCACACTTTCAATTGTCTCTACTAAATTTTCAAGATGTTTATTTTCAAATAAAAAACCATTGTCTCCATGATTTATAATTTCTGGAGCTGCACCAACATTTGATGACACTACAATCAAACCACAAGCCATGGCCTCAAGCAATGAGTTTGACATTCCTTCCGAAAAGGAAGCTAAAACAAATATATCTGCATTTTGATAAGATTTGACAATATTTGTACTGGTCGAAACCTTAATCGAATTATTTAACTTTTTACTTAAATCTAGAACATAGCCTTCAAGACTTCCAGAACCTATTAATTCCAATGATATATCTTTGTGCTTGGCATGTAATCTCTCAAACGCATTGCACAAAAGAAGCACCCCTTTACTCTCTTCTAATCTACCTGTATAAATAATATTACTATTTTTATATTCAATTTTTGTCTGAAGATAGTTTTTTAAAGGCTTAAAAATATCAGTATCTACACTATTATTAAATTTAACAACATTAGATTTTGAAAATTTTTTAGTTAACAAGTCACTCGTCTCATCATTTAAAACTAGTAAAGTATGAACTTTTTTAATTAAAATATTGATGAACTTGTCAAAAATTGATTTCTCTTCTTGGTAAGTATCTGCTCCAGATCTAAATTTTAAGACTATCTTGCCTGGTCTAATTATATTTGCAATAAAAGCTATAAGCAATGCAGAACCAGTTGAATGGACATGATAATTTTGATTTTTTTTAGAGGTTTTTAAAATATGTATTAATGAAAAAAAAATGAAATTAATTGCCCCAAATTTCCATAATCCCCTTGAGAAAACTCTAGAAACTCTTACATTATTGACAATTTCATTGCTTAATAAGTTCTTATGAACAGGTACATGCCTTCTAGTTACAATTTCAACTTCGCGACCATCCTCTATAATTAACCCAGATAATAACTTCAACTGACTTTGGGCGCCGCCAAAAACTGGGTGATAAGTCGGAATTAGCATCCAAACCTTGTTCTGCGAAATCATAAAGTGTTAAATATAAAGGCCATAAAGAATTATAGTTTAATATATATTTATCGGACTATTAATTCGCGATAAAGTTTATGATAACTGTCAATCATAATACCTTCGTTGTACCTCGACTTGTAATAGTCTTGAGCACTTTTTTTATTTGTAGACAATAGCTTACTCTCTAATTTTGAGTCTTCCAAGCCCTCTTGAGGGATATATATAGCAATATCATCAGGTACAGTTTCAATAAAAGAGTCAATCATACTTAAAATTGGGGTGGCATCGTAAGCCATAGCTTCTAATAGAGAAAGACTATGGCCTTCAGTCTTTGATAGCATAATAAAATAATCAGAAATAGACAATAATGTATAGATATCATCTCTATTAATCATCCCAGTAAAAATAACATAATCATTTATCTTTAATCTTTCCACCTCATTAACCAACCTAGACTTTAAAGGTCCATCTCCACACATTAACAATTTAGCGTTTCCATTATATATCTTAATGATTTTAGAGAAAATATTCAAAATTTCTACTTGCCTCTTAACCTCAACAAAACGGCCAGTATGGCATATGAGGATGGAGTCTTTACTAATGGAGTATTTTGTTCTTAAGCTATCAACCTTAGATATTTTTATAAGTGGAACATCAATCCCATAATAAATAACTTTAGATTTAGAAAATTTAACAAGTTTTTTTTCAAAACTCGATAGTGATTTTTTTACTGAATTAGAAACATATACTGTTTGAGTTGACATCATTTCAGCAAAAGTAAACAGAATGCGATTAACAAAATTATAGTTGTCTCGTTTAGCTCCATTTTCAATAAGAGAAGGTATTCTTAATAATTTTGCAATAATAGAAATTATTGCTCCTGTTTTAGCATGTTGTGAATGAAGAATGCTAGGATTAATTTTTTTGACTAGAAGGTATAACTCATTTAACCCTTCTAGTGACGTTAAATTATTTTTAAGAATGTAGATATCTAGTTTTGATGAAATCGCTCTTAATGCCTCGGGCTCAATTGATGAAGTGATCAATGAAACTGAACATCCTCGGTTCACAGAACAATTCATTACATTAATGGCACTTGAGGTTACCGAAGCCTTGTTTAAAACATGAACAATGTGCATTAATTAACCTACATTTTTTATCTGACTTACAGTCTCATCGATAACACTCTTATCAAGCATGTACCATATTGGGAGGCAAATATGACTTGAACTTACATTTTCAGGATCTTCGCCTAAGGAATAATCATAAACTGGTGATGTTCTACTCGTTATAGAGTCTAGTGAAACTAAACTCTGATCATTGCGTAGCAAAATAAATTTATACAAGTTAGATCTTTGGCCATTAGAAAATGGATCAATATATTGTAAATTTTTTTTATCACATGCATTCATGTAAATCTTTGCAGCTTTTTGTTTATCTTTGATTATATCCTCAGTATAAAGTAACACAGCATATGCTAATAATGCGTTTAATTCAGACATCCTTAGGTTTACACCAAGATCCATTTCCTGCTGAAAACGATCATATATGATGAAGCGAGAAACTAAATCTGACAACTCCTGATCGTTTGTAATCATAATTCCACCTTCGCCAACAGGAACTGCCTTAGTTGCATAAAGCGAATAGACTCCCGCAATTCCAAAACTACCAGTATGCTTTCCATTTAATGTTGCTCCAAGGCTGTGAGCACAATCCTCCACAACAACAACACCATATTGATCACATACCTCAATTATTTTTTCTATATCAGGATTAACCCATCCACCAATATGCGTTAGTAGAAAAACTGAGCTATTTGGATTTTTTAAATTTTGCAAAAAATCTAATACTTGTTCAACACTTGGCATAAGCGTCTCAAAACTGCATGGCACCGAACCTAAAAAATTTAGTCCCGAAGCATTACCCATCGCCTTAACACCATACATTGTATTACTTTGAATAAAGAAATCAGTTTTTCCTCTAAATTTCATCAATACAGATAATATGGAAAAAATTCCTGAGCCATTTGAATTAAAAACCTCCGAAAATGAAGCTCCAGTATAGTTAGTAGCCCAAGCACAAATTTCCTTATTCCAAGGACCTTCAGCAAGATTACCACTTTCAAAAATTAAATTAAAGTTTTTTTCAAAAAATTTGATAGATTTTTGTGGAAGTTTTATCATTCCCATTTTTTATTTCTCCTTTTTATTAACATCTACAATTTCTTGCCATGATGTTTTACTAATATATGAATTTACTTCATTTGATTGCGATGTTTGAAAAACTTTCTTTGGATTTCTACCATAAACTCTTCGAATTAATTCTGGAGCTGAACTAAATGCTAGTGTAAATTTGCCAAGGACTAAAGACCATATTTTGCTATCTTCTTGCTCTATGTGATACAAATAGTTACGATCTTGCCTCTTTGATACTATCTCTTTTTTAAGGCCAACATACTTATCTATTAACTTAATTGATGGATGCTTTTTAACTTGCTGCTTAACCACATATTTTGTATAGGACTCAACATCTGATTTTTTAACTGATATACCACCAGCTAAACCAATACCATTACCTTTAGTTAATAAATTAATACAATTTTTAGTATAACAATCTAATTCAACAAAATTACTAGCAGTATCAGGAACCCCGGAAACAACAGCAATCGGAGCATAAGAAATTTTAATTTTTTTATTAAATAAGGCTTCAATCAAGTTAGGAGCACATACTAAGACATTTTTACCAAAATATGTATTTTGATTAGAATAAACACTAGCCTCATTATTCTTATTAGAAACAGATAAAACAGTTTCACCTGTTTTGATAACTAGTCCATTATCTATAGCTTGATTTAAAATATCTGTAATTAATTCTCTTGAATTTATTGTTACATCTGGGCTTTGTACTTTAATAAATTTTTGATCTGACTTTATTAACTCAGGAATTTTAGTGACCCATCGCCTTCTGCTCAACCTAGTCTCACCATAAATTGAACCAGCTTTTCTTCTGAGCCAGTCGTGTGAGTTAATTTTTTGAACTATACTTGCAGATCGAGAAATCATGGCTAGCCATACGGGATTAAATTTTCTGTTTCTATAATGCATTTCAATATTTTTATTATTAAACCAGCCATTATTTATAATTTCAAGGCCAGAATCTGAAGGCTTTAAATTCATCCCAGGGAAAGATTGATAAAATTCCAGCAAATCATCAATTGCACCTAACAAATATCTAGTTGTATTTAACTTATCAGGGGCAAGAGTGTATAAAGCACCAGTATGGAGCCACTCATGGAAAACTTTTGAGGTTTCCGATGCTAAAGAGTCATTTTTTTCTAGCAATAATACTGAAAAACCCTCTCTTGTTAGGATCTCTGCCGAAGTAATTCCAGAAATTCCACCGCCAATAATAATCCAGTCATATTTTTCCATTAGGCAATATTATCAATGATTTTTTTTAAGCCTAACTCAAGGGGTGTAAAATTTTTTGTGTTAAGTTCAAATAATTTAAACATTTTTTTAAAGGTTCCTTCCGATTTTTCAGGATCACCTTTTTGAAGCAATTTCCTTTCAATTTGTGGGTTAGATCTTGTGAGTTTTGCCAAAATATTAACAAGTTCATCAATTGAATATGAATTCCCAGATAAGACATTTACTGTCTCATAAATTGGTTGATTAGTTACCAGAGCAATTGATTTCTTTATCACCTCTACTACATCCAAGACATAAACAAAATCTCTAGTTTGGTGTCCTCCATTAATCATAATTTTTTTACCAGCAGTTAATTGATCTATAAAAAGTGAAATTACTCCAGAATATGGATTAGTTGGGTCTTGTCTGGGGCCAAAAACATTAAAAAACCTTAGACCAATACTGGACAAGCCATATAACTTATGTGACATATCAAGATACTTTTCCATCAAGTATTTATCAACAGCATATGGACTTATTAAATCAATTTCACTTATTGAGTCATCACCAAGTGGAAGATTGCCATAAACTGCCGATGAAGATGCATAAACAATTGGAATATTATTTATTCTAGAAAAATCAATTACATTTAGTGAGCTCAATACGTTTTGACAACTACTTTTTTTAAAATTCTCAATAGATAATGGAACTGATGTTTGAGCAGATAGATGAACAATAACATCAATTTTTCCAAGACCAGAGAAATCAAAATTCTCAACATCATTTTTGATAAATCGGATTTTATCAAAGACATTATCTAAGTTTTTCAAATAGCCAGTTGACAGATTATCAATTACAATAATATTGTTGGCTTGTACAAGTTTATCAACTAAGTGAGACCCAATAAATCCAGCTCCACCTGTAATTAAAATAGTTTTCTTCATAATTTTAAAATAAATTTATTTTTTAGTTTTCCTAAAAAATTATAAACAGGTGATAAGAATTTAACATTTCTCAAATTTAATTTAATTTTAGCAATCAATGGCACATACATATTAACAGGATATATCTTCTTAATTACCTTTGAGAGCTCTTCCGAAATTTTAAAATATGCCTGAGGAGAATAATGTCTAATATTATCCAAGATTTCAGCGCGATCAATTATTATTTTTCTAACATCCACTAAATAGCAATTTTTGTTGCTCAGAATAAATAAATCTAGCTCATTATTCATTGATTTAAATCGATCTAATTCTGCACTGGAATCGTGATTTATAGACTCAACCTCAATTTCTGCTCCATTCAAGAAAATTATTGGAATGTGATTTGGTATTGCATCTCTAATTAAAGATAAATTACTAGCAAAGTCATTTACAGAGATTTTTCCCAAATGTTCATATTTTCTTTTAAAAAAGCTTAAAAACTCTAGATTTATCTCACTTATGCTTCTTTTTTTATACAATTCAAGCAAATATTGCCATTGTGAGGTATCGGAAAGTGATTTATTGCCACCACCAAATATGATTTTAATACCACTATTTCTTTCTCTATAAACTTCTTGCGAATAATCCATAAGAACACTGAAGACCAGAACGTCATAATTAGAATTAAAAACTTCAGTTTCAAAAAATTTATTATCGATAAATGGAATTTTTTTTATCAAATCCGCTTTCTGAATTGTGTTCAATACTTTAACGTTTAATAGCGATACTGTATGGTCATTGTGGATAGATATGTTATTTTTTGCAACATAATTGGTCTCTTCAATTATCTTCACATCATTACTTGAAGAAAGGTAATGAAGCATTCCTGTCATATCACAGCCACCCTTAAACAAAACTATTTTTTGATTCTTATTATGACTAATAAACTTGTGCTCATCCTCATCATCTAGAAAAATCCAACTTGGAGTATCAATAGGATTTAATTTAGTTACTATTTCTCCTATTATTTTAATATTTGGAAAATTTAAGTATGAAAAAATAAATTGTTCTATACCTAAATTTAGAATTCTGCATGAAAATAAAAAATGAGAAACTTGTTTATTTTCAATAGCATAAAATCCGACCACTCCATAGTCACCATATTTATCTTTTGCATGTATTACTTTGCTTGTAACAGAATCTATCTCAATTAAACCTCGGACCTCTTCTTCTGAAACTCTATTTTTAGTGTAATTGAGCTGATTTGTTCTATTTATTAAATCAACAACCCTAGCTAAATCAGAAAGAATAGCATTTCTAATATTTATTTTGATATTTGACTGTTCTAAAAAGTATATATTGTCAGAAAATTTTTTTTGATCAATATACTTAATCTCTAAAGCTTTATATTGATTAAATCTTATTAAAGATGAATCCTCTGATCCTTTTAGTTTTGAGAAATTTAACATATCAGAGGTAAATTTTTCAGATTTAACAATTATTTTGTTATTATAAAACTCAACCTCTTTTCGATTAGAAAAATTATCATCTATAAAAAGAGTATTGTTTGGCCTTAATTGAAATTTTTTGATAGTATCTTTTACAATTTTCCCTTTTGGCTCATAGGATATACTTGGAAATATAAATAAGTCCCATATACCTTCACTCTCCATAAAGGTCCTTACATCTTTAAAGTTATTTTTTGATACAATAGAATTTACAATTCCACGTTTATTTAGAATTTTGACAATTTCAATATTTGAATCAATAATCTCAACTGTACCCTCTGCAAGAGTTCCAGCCCAAAAAGTGTCATCTAAATCCCATATTACAAGTTTTATCATTATAATTTAGTTAATTATTTTTAACATCTAGTAATAGTTTTTGGAAAATAAACTGTTCTGTTTTTTGCATCGATTCATATGTCGCACCTGCTATATGAGGCGTATGTATAAAATTAATACTGCTATCGACATTAATCCACTTATCATATTCTAAAGGGTTAGTTTCATTCCTCACTACATCAAGTGCAACTCCTTTAAAAAACCCTTCTTTAATTTTTTCTAAGAGATGACTCTCGTCAACTAGCTCACCCCGCGCAATATTTATAAAATAACGATTTCTCATCATACCTAATAAAAGTTTATCTATAAATCCATCAAACTCAATCGAATAAGACGCGCTTAATACTATTATTTTCGAGTGGTCAATTAACTCTCTAATAGAATTAACTTTAACTGCATGACCATCACCCTCTATCTTTTCATCAATATCATAAAATAAAACTTTAGCGCCAAATACCTCTAAGTAACTTGATAAAATTTTTCCAACCCTACCAAAACCAATTATTCCAACATTATTTTGATATAACTCCTCGCCTTTATACAATTCTCTATTACATTCTTTTATAGAGCCTACATTTATAGCTTGCGCATAGTTGCGCAAAAGTCCTATTATTAAGCCAATAGTATGCTCAGGAGTAGCTCTTATAGTCTTTAAAAAATGATATTCATCTTTTAAGGATACGACTTTAATATTTCTCTTTTGACATTCTATTAAATCTATATGATTTAAGCCTGTAGTAGGAGTGCAAATGTATTTTAATTGTTTTGCTTTTGTTAAAAACTCTAAAGATATATAATAATTGAGACGAATAAATAACACCTCTTTATCTAATATAAAAGCGTCCAAATCTTTAGAGTCAAAAAGGGAGACATCGCCAATTTTCTTAAGAGACTCTAAAACTTCTTCTGAAAAGTCCTGTGACTCCAATAATCCTATTTGCATAATAGCCTTCGAACTAAATCTAAATCCTCTTCAGTATCAATATTTATCGAGTCATTTCTATTCATTTTCACAAATAGTGGTTTTTCGGAAATAATCCTTTTATTTTTTTTAATGTAATCCACTTTTGTTATATAGATAGCACCATTTCTAATTAAAGTTTTTCCGTGCTCTTGTCGCCTTACACCCTTATTATGGTTTATATCTCTTGGTATGAGAACCTCCCCATCAATGCTCGTATACATCACCAACTTGTTAATATAATCCTCTTGATAAACGCTAATTAAGCTATCAGATTTAGAGTTAATAAACAGTTCTATTGAGTTTTTAAGTGCGCTCATTGGTCTTAAAGGCGATGTTGGTTGTAACAATAATATAGCATCAAAGTAAATATTTTTTTTTTCATAAAAACTAATCGCATGAAAATAAAAATCAATAGACTTCGCATTGTCATTAGCAATTTTTTTTGGTCGAATAAATGGCACACTAGCACCATATTTTATTGATATATCTGCAATTTCTTGAGAATCAGTTGAAACAATAACTTCGTCCACTAAATCTAATGATTTTAACGCGACACCATGTTCAATAGAATATGCTATTAATGGCTTAGAGCATACATCAATGATATTTTTATTTTTAATTCCTTTAGAACCAGATCTTGCAGGTACAATTGCTAAAATTTTCACTTTTCAGCTCTAATCCACAAGTGGCTTGCTTTGCCTTTACTAATTAAATAATTTTTATAGTAGCTATTAAAGTCACTATCAAAAAAATTATACTTATTTTTTCCAGTTGGCTTTCCATCTTTTAACCAGTACAACAAATTAGAAGCATCATATTTATGATGAAAGCTAATTTTAAAGTTTTTAAACCCTGCTAACTTTAGTAAATTTCCAATTGATTTTTCACAAAAATAATAATAATGTGCTGTTCTATAATTAAATTTTTCAAACTCTTCTAATCCAAAATCATTTAATATTTCATTAAAATTAGGCGTCATTAAATACATTACACCACCATCAATAAGTGATGAGTTTATTTCCTTTAAAAAATCTAGTGGACTTTCTACATGCTCCAGAACATCAAAAGAAGTAGCAATATCAATAGTCTCTCCACTATGAACAAGTTCAGATCCATATGAAAACACTTTGTGTTTTACTTTTAAATCACTATGAAAGAAGCCCGCAGGCTCAATAGCAAATGTTTTTTTTGCAACTGCACTAACAACATCTAAAAAAGTTCCTCCACCAGTTCCAAAGTCAGCAACTTTTTTATTTCTAAAATTATCAAGACCTATTTTATATACTTTATCAGTTTCACCATTATCATGAATTTGATGATAGGTATCAACACTTGATGAATCATTATAATTTTCTCTATACTCAATTGAGGTATAAAAATCTTGGTTTAAAAATTTATCCAAAAATTTTACACCACAGCCTAAGCATTCAAAAACCTTATAATCCTCAGTTGTCATTCTGCCAAATGCTCCACTTCTTATTTTTCCATTGAAAACAACCAGCAATTCTTTACAATCACAAATAAAACACTTTTTCACAGTTTATTCCTTAGTATGTCATTCTTTTATTAATATTTAAATCTAAATTTGCTAATGTCTTAGCAATACTCTCTCCTGACTTTCCGAGTCCGAATAAGTCACTACTTGTAAACTTGCCATGGTTTAATTGCAATGCAATCTTACTAGTAATATCTGATTCATCATAGTCGGCAAAGATAACATTTTCAGCGTGCTCTCTATCTTGCTGACGATCCCCAACTATAACTGTTGGAACTCCTAAAAAAGAACCCTCTCTAATGAATGATGATGAGTTTCCAACAGCACATTTTGCATTACTAAGAATTTTGGCATAATCTTCTGGTGAGAAATTTTTAAAATAGTGAAAATTTTCTTTAGAGTTATTTTCTCTAAAAACCCTTATACCTTTTGAAACGTCATCAGTCCCAGCATCAATGTTTGGCCATAAAACAATTTTTTGATATTTATCTAATTTACTTAGTGCCCTTAAAGTCTCCATTACTTGCATATTACCTTGTCCATAACTAGTTGTTACGGGATGTTGAACCATCAAAATATATGGCTCTTCCCAATTAATAAAACATCCAACTCCCATATATTTATTCATTTTTTTTAAATCAATATTCAAATTGTTTGACCGCAATGTATCCATTCCTGGGCATCCATAATTAAAAACATAATTTGGCATTTCTCCCATTTTTATAAGTCTATTTCTAGATTTCTCAGTTGCTGGAAAATGAATATCTGAAAGCTTAGTTATAGCGTGTCTTACTTTCTCATCAATATTTCCACTTATTTCACCACCTTGAATATGTGCTAATGGAATGTTTAAATATGCAGATGCAATAGCTGTTGACATAGTTTCAAATCGATCAGCTACAGTTACAACAACATCTGGATTTAATTCTTCCATAGCTGTCGACATCTCTACAATACCAAGCCCTGTAGATTTTGCCTGAGTAGTTAAAGTCTCCCCTTCAACTATATAATATAAAACTTTATCTGGAATAAAGCCATCCTGCTTAATTATTTCTATTGAGTTACCAAAACGGTGCAACATTACAGAAGCACCAACAATTAACTGCAGTTCAAGCTTTTCATGATTTTTGATGGCAGTCATTAGAGATTTAACTCTCCCATAATTTGCACGACTAGCAACAACCACACAAACTTTTCTTTTTTTATTCAATATCATTTTTAGTAATAAAACTCCATTCATTTATATCTCTAACTAATCTAGAGCCCAAAACTGACTCAAACATCGAAGCATCAATACCACTCCCCATTGGTTTTTTTGAATCAAGATCTTCAAAGTCAATAATATGGCCTTTTAATAATTTTTTATTGACAGCTAAACTTTTACCAAAAATTTTTTTGGTATGCTTTAAGGATTTTGGAATGTCCTTATTTTTATTATCTTGAATAGATAATTGAATATCTTTCACACCAATGGCTAACTGTGATACCTGATCAATTGTTAGTGATGAAGATGAGTCGGGCCCAAAGGATCTTTTATCAAATACAACATGAAATTCCAGTATCTCTGCTCCCAATGCAGCAGCAGCCATACATGCATATATATCTCCGGAGTGATCACTAAAACCAACTGGAATATTATATCTATCTTTTAAGATTTTTATCAAACCTAAGCCCCATTGTGAAGACTTTGTTGGGTAGGCTGTATAACATTGTAAAACACTTATATGAACCCTTCCAGTCAGATATTTAACTGTAATATCTAACTCATCTAGGGAGCTCATTCCAGATGATATAATTGTTGGCTTTCCAGTTCTTGCAATCTTTTCGAGTAATAATAAATTATTGACCTCTCCAGATCCAACTTTATATCTACTTACGCCAATTTTTTCTAATAAATCAACAGCGCAATTGCTAAAAGGGGAAGAGATAAATTCTAGACCAACAGATTCACAATGATTTTTAATTCCAAGCCATTGATCTAATGAAAACTCCATCCTCTTCCAGTAATCAAAACGGCTTTTATCTTCGTAGGTAAAATCTACACGAAATGGCTCTAATAAACTACTTTCGGCATAAGCAATATGGGTTTGCCATTTGATTGCATCAATACCAGTATTTGATAATGCATCGATATAAGAGTGTGCAATACCAAGACTACCGTCATGGGCTTGTCCGATTTCAGCAATTAACATAGTAATTTCATCATGTAAATAAATTAAAAGTTTTCAACTTGCCTCTCCATGCGGAAAGAAATTACAATCGTACCTAGGTAAACTTTGAATATTGTTCAATAAATCTTCCTTAGTTACATCTCTATAATCTACACTAAAGGAAAAGTCATAACCAGAATCATTTAAAAGAGCAAGGGTGTCTTTGTTATAAGACCTACTCCCCCCATAAGGGAAACAAAATGTTCTTATGATATTTTGCCCTAAAGTTAGCTCAATAAAATTTAATGATTCAAATATTTCAAATTTTTGCTCACTATAATTTAGTTTACTAAGTACCGGATGATTGACCGAATGAGAGCCTATTATCATTTCATTATCATGCATTTCTCTAATTTGATTTACTGATAAATAAAAACTATCTACATCATCATCTATATTATTCACTGAGACTAACTCAGACAAAATTCCTTCACGATATTTATAATCTATGAAGTAGTTGAGAATTCTTTTAAACTTATCAATTGATGCAGGGTTTTTTTGATTTACGTAAGTTTCTTCAGAAAAATCGTTACGTATTAGGTCTGTCAACATTTCCTCTGTTATTTTTGACTCTAATTGACTTAAAAGTTTAGCTGCAGGGATAGAGCCAACTAGTGAGTGTATTAAATGAACACCCAGGAAATTTTTTTCTAAATATGGCTTAGCAGGAATATAAAAAATTCCCCATAGCCCACGTCTTACTAATTCTGGATAAACATATTTATAGTGATCAGATAGACCATCATCAAATGTCAAAACTATTTTTTTTGATGGAGTACTTTTAGTTTTATTGAAAATTACCTCTTCAAACTCAGGTTTACTAAGAAAGCCATACTCATCTTCAAAATAATCAAGCTGTTTTATAAAGTTTTCAATATTCAAATATTTAAAATATGGCATTTTGGGAGAGAATTCACGAACATAATGATACATAATAACTTTCATTTTTAGCCTATTGAGATTCTATTATTATGAAAAATAGGAGCTTTTTCTTTACGTTTACTCATTGTTTTAATATAGTCTTCTACAATATTATTAGAAAATGCTAAATAAAGCGCTTTACATGCTTTATTATCAAAATCCCTCCTAAGATAAAGCCTGCCATTTTTAATACTTCTACTTTGGTGAGACTCAAGCCTATCAAATTGACTTATTAATTCCTTGCAAACTTCACAAGTTTTGATTATAAGTTTACAGCCAATACTATGAGGATCGTCTCCTGACTCAATATCAGCACGTATTTGATGAATAATTTTTCCAGTATCAATCCCACTATCTATGTGCATAAAAGTTGTCCCAACATATTCAGGCTCTTTATTAATCAAGGGCCATACATTTGTCCCACTTCCCCTATAGTATGGAGAAAGACCAAGATGGATATTAATAAATTTTCCAGAAAACTTATCAATCAAAGTTTTATTAATTATTGAAGATCCATAACTAACAATCAAATCAGGATTTAATTTAATTATTTCCTCAAAAACTATCTTATTATTAACATCACCTTTTTTAATTTGTATTAAATTTGAGAAATCTTCAGTTGAATTACAAGTTTGAGAGAAAAAAAAATTCTCTGCTTGAGATCTTAAGTTTTCATGCTTTATAAGTAATTTAGACGCAGATTTATTAATAGCAATCCTTTCAAATAGACTTTCCTCATTACCTTCACAATATGAAGCTAATACATTTATGTTTTTATCTGCTGAAATTACTTTTCTAAAAAATATGTGTCGCAACTCACTTCCAGTTAGTAATACTATTTGCTTCATATGTTCATACTATAGATTTTGAACATACCAATTAATAGTTTTATCTAGCCCCTGAGTTATAGTAAAGTTTGGTTGGTAACCCAATAATGCTTTAGCTTTTTCAATGTTAGCTCTTGAATGCTTCACATCTCCAATTCTAAAATCAAGTTTTATAGGAGATTTTTTATTAAGTCCCTGTTTTTTGTCAATTAGCCTCTCTTCTATCATTTGATAAAGCTCATTAAGACTAGTTTGATCATTCAATGCAACATTATAAACCTGGTCAATGGCATTTTCATTCTCAGTTTTTGCTGCTAATAAATTCATTTGAACTGCGTTATCAATATAGCAGAAATCTCTACTCGTTGTTCCATCACCATTAATAAAAACATCTTTTTCATTTAAGATAGCACCAATCCATTTTGGAATAACAGCTGCGTATTCGGAATTAGGGCTTTGTCTTTTACCAAAGATATTAAAATACCTCAAACCTATTGTCTTAAACCCATATGTTGTTGCAAATACTTGAGCATAAAGCTCATTTACCAACTTTGTAACAGCATAAGGGCTTAGAGGATTACCAATTTTTTCTTCAACCTTTGGAAGATCAGGATGATCACCATAGGTAGAACTAGAAGCGGCATAAACAAAACGCCTTACATTTGCGTCTTTACTGGCAACTAACATATTTAAAAAGCCGTCAATATTCGCACTATTAGTGTTTATTGGATCATCGATTGATCTTGGTACAGAGCCCAATGCAGCCTGATGAAGAACATAATCGACACCAGTACATGCTAGTTGACAATCTTTTAGGTTTTTTATATCGCCATTAATGAAATTGAAATTAGCACTAAGAGGCTTCCCTGAAAGTTTTTCTGCATCTTTAATAGCAAGATCTATATTGGATTGAAAGCCAGTATCAAAATTATCTAATCCAATAACTTTTTGATTTAATATTAGTAGTTTTTCTAATAAATTTGAACCAATAAAGCCAGCTACCCCGGTTATTAACCAAACACTTTGATGTTTTGATAAATTTTCTGAAAATTCTTCAAATTTAGTCATTTAAAGCCTTCCATCAACTTCGCTAGCATCAAGTAAATACTTAACATCATAAATTATATGGTTAACCCTTCCAAAAGTCTTTATTTGCTCTACTGACATCTCTTTAAATTCATCATGAGCGACAGCTAATATAATTCCGTCATATTTTCCCTCAACAGGATATTCAAGAATATTAATGCCAAAAATATCATCTGCTTCTTTTTTGTCTACCCATGGATCAAATATATCAACATTACAATTATAACTTTTAAAGTGTTCAGCCACATCGACTACTCGCGTATTTCTCAAGTCTGGGCAATTTTCTTTGAAAGTTAAGCCCATAATTAGTAAATTTGCATTAAGAATAGGGATAAGTTTTTTAGACATTAGTTTTATTACCTGATCAGCAATATATACCCCCATATTGTCATTTAATCTTCTTCCTGCAAGAATCATTTCAGGTTTATAACCAACTTCAATCGCTTTATGAGTTAGGTAGTATGGATCAACACTTATACAGTGACCTCCAACTAAACCAGGGCTAAATGGAAGGAAATTCCATTTTGTGCCAGCAGCTTCTAATACTGCCTCAGTATCAATATCTAATATATTAAAGATACGAGCAAGTTCATTAATAAGAGCAATATTAACATCACGTTGAGTATTTTCAATAACCTTAGCAGCCTCTGCAACTTTAATGCTACTTGCCTTATGAGTTCCTGCCGTGATTATCTCTTTATACAAATTATCAATAATATCTGCCACTTCAGGTGTTGAGCCTGAAGTAACTTTTTTTATTAAAGGAAGACGATGTTTTTTATCTCCTGGATTTATTCTTTCAGGGGAGTAACCACAATAAAAATCTACATTAAATTTGAAGCCAGATATTTTTTCAAGAATTGGTACACATATTTCTTCAGTAGCTCCGGGATATACAGTTGATTCATAAATAACAATATCACCTTTTTTAAGAATACGCCCTACAAGTTTACTAGACTCTTTAAGATGACTTAAATCTGGTACCTTATTTTGATCTACAGGGGTCGGAACAGTAATAATATAGACCTCACAGTCTTTAATATCTATAGAGTCAGCTGTAAAACTCAAATTAATTGACTGATTAATCTCTTTTTTAGATACTTCAAGAGTAGAGTCAAAACCCATATTTAGGGCGTTTACTCTTTCTTGATTAATATCAAAGCCTATAGTTTTTCGCTTTTTCCCAAATTCTGCTGCCAAAGGAAGTCCAACGTAACCAAGCCCAATTATTGCTATTTTTTTCATTCTTCAACCATTCTATTTAAATCTAATAAGGTCTCTTCTAAATCTAATGAATATGCTAGATTTTCAATAAGAGACAAATATGTTTCTAAATTACTTAGTGATATTATAGATTGCTTATTTTTAATAAGGTCAATCTGTAAATAATTAAATTTAGGATGATGATGAATACCATCCATATAATTAGATAAATCATCTAAAAAAGGCAAGTCATCAAATCCATAAACTTTTGCATTACTATATTTTTCTAATTGGGTAACAATCATATCTATTCTACGTTTATATAAATCGAAATTATTTTCTTTTTGTTTAAGAACTGCATACTTCATTCTTGAATATGGTGGAAATATTAGGTGGAAGTTTGTTTCAGGATATTGATTGATTAATCTTAATAAATACTTATCAAAAATTATCTGATCATAAGCTTTAGAAATTTTAGTAATATCATAATCATCATTAGGAGAATTTATATCGCTAATCATTTTTTTTAGAGCTTTTTTTCTTTGAGCACTTAAAACACTTCCAAAATAGTTTTCATATGATTTTGGCCACTCTACAAGATTATTAATATCTTTAAAATTTGAGCAACTTATAACATAACAATGAAGATACTTTAAATATCGAAAACCAATATAAAATTTATTAAACCCCTCTCCTTTGTCAAATCTCTTCTCAGACTCTCTAAAAGCATCAACACTAAAGATTACATGTTTTAATTTCTTCTTACTTAAAGCATATTCTAGAACTTGAGATCTATAGGACAAAGCACCATTCGATAAAGAAATATTTATGAATTGTCCTCCCAAATTAGAATTAGCATATAGTGGGTCCATGCTATGAAGCATACTAGAGCCAAGGATAATAGAGTCATAGGGTGCATTATTCAAAATTCCATATGTACTCATTTTGAGATCAGTTGAATAAAGATTATGATTTTTCTTAATTAAATTAAAAGTCCTGTAAGGATCTATTAGAATCAATAATATGATGTCAACTATTAAAATAAGAATTACTGAAATCAGAAAACTTTTAATGTAACTTCTATATGTCATATATCTTTTTAAAATTGAAAATACAAAAATTCAGTCTTAAAGCCGAAATAAATAAAAATAATTGCAATATAAAAATATAAAGCCGAAATAAAAGCATGACTTGCTCCTAATTTTATTTTCTCCAGCAATATCTCATACTGAGAAAAATAAGAGATTCTTTTTGGAATCAAAACTATAAAAAATAATATAGCAAGAAAAACTAGGCCTTTATTTGATCCAAATGTACCTAAATCATTGAATAATACTTGTGTACCCAAAATATTATTTTCAATATAAGCTCCTAAAGGCTTCAATTGTCTAGGAAGTGAAATACCATTCTGTCCAATCATTCCACTTAACATTCTCTTAGCACCTTCAATAGTTTCTGCCCTGAAAGGGACCCATGCGATAACTATTGCAAGAAAAGTGATGAACCAAGAGAAGGTTGAAATAAATTTACTTTGTGTCTTGCTCTTAAAAATTGATCTCCATCCATGATTAATTATTAAATAAAAGCCATGCAGTCCTCCCCACAATATAAATGTCCAGCCTGCCCCATGCCATAAGCCACCCAAAAGCATAGTTATCATTAAATTAACATATCGACGAGTCTTCCCTTTTTTACTTCCACCGAGAGGAATATACAAATAATATTTTAAAAAACGAGACAAAGTAATGTGCCACCTTCTCCAAAAATCAATAATTGATAGAGACTTATAAGGAGAATTAAAATTAATTGGGAGGCGAATACCAAACATCATACCGATGCCAACTGCCATATCTGAATATCCTGAAAAATCAAAATATAGTTGAAATGTATATGCTAAAGCTCCAAACCATGCCTCAAAAAAGGTTAACGTTAACCCTAGCTCTGCTGCATTAAATACTGGAGTAGCATATATTGATATTCCATCAGCTAAAACAACTTTTTTGAATAAGCCCACTACAAAAATAGTTAACCCAATCGCTAAATTTTTTGAATTTATTTTAAAGAAAGAATCTTTTATAAATTGAGGAAATATTTCTTTGTGATGAACAATTGGACCAGCAATTAATTGAGGAAAGAAAACAACAAAAAGGCTATAGTGAAGAAAAGAATAATCTTCAGCTTTATCATTTCTAACGTCTACAAGATATGCAATTTGCTGAAATGTAAAAAAAGATATTGCTAAAGGTAGAATAATTTGCTCCAAAACAATATTATTTCCACCAATATCATTTACAGTATAAATAAAGAAGTTCGCATATTTAAAATAGCCCAACATTCCTAAATTAAAAACAATGCCAATGACTAGAAGTGTTTTTTTATAAGATTGCTTTGATGCTTTATTTATAAAAGATCCAGTCCCATAATTAAAGACAGCAGACATCAATAAAATCACTAAGTATGGAGGGTTCCACCAACCATAGAAAAATAGTGATGCCGCTATCAACCAGGCAATAGCAGTTCGCTTAAATCCCTGCCTCCCAATTAAGTGAAACCCAATTAGCGTGATAGGGAGAAAAAAGAAAATGAACTCGAGCGAACTAAATAACATTTAATATTAAATGCATTAAAAATCTAGTTTGATTTTATAATACTTTATGTACCAATCCACAAAGTTTTTCATACCATCTTCTATTTTAACTCTAGGCTTGTAGTTGAAATCTAAAGTCAAGTCATCAATATTAGCAAAAGTTTCAGGAACATCGCCTGGTTGAATTGGTAGAAGTTCTTTTTTGGCAATCTTACCAAGCTCTGACTCTAATACTTGAATATAATCCATTAGTTCTAATGGATTATTATTACCAATGTTATAAAGCTTATATGGCGAACTTGAAGAAGAAGGATCAGGATTACCACCATCCCAATTTTCATTTATTGTTGCTGGCTGGCCAATAACTCTGATAATTCCTTCAATAATATCATCTATGTAAGTGAAATCCCTTTTATGCTTTCCATAATTAAATAGTTTAATTGGGTCACCAGATATAATTGCAGTAGTAAATTTTTGTAATGCCATATCTGGCCTATCATAAGGCCCATAAACTGTAAAAAATCTTAAGCCTGTTGTTGGCAATCGATACAGATGAGAATAAGTATGGGCCATTAGCTCATTAGCTTTTTTTGTAGCTGCATATAAACTTACAGGATGATTTGTACAGTCCTTAGTTGAAAATGGTTGTTTTGTATTAAGTCCATAAACAGAACTCGATGATGCATATATAAGATGTTTAACCTTAGTATTTCTGCATCCTTCTAGGATATTTCCAAAACCAACTAAATTACTTGAAATATAGGCATGAGGGTTTTCTATTGAATATCGAACTCCAGCTTGAGCTGCAAGATTAACTACAATATCAAATTTCTGATCTTTAAATAGAATCTCAATGGATTTTTGATCATCAATATTCATCCGAAAATGAGTATAGTTTGGATGGTCAAGGTGACGCTCTAAACGAGATTCTTTAAGTGCTGGATCATAATAATCATTATGATTATCCACCCCTACAACTTTATTTCCTAGCTTAAGCAATTCAATAGAAAGTGCTGAACCTATAAAACCTGCAGATCCTGTAACGAGGATTTTCATTTATTTGAGCTCTTAATTATAGAATTAATATAGTCTTCAATTTTTTTTGTTTCATTCCAACCTAGTTCTCTTGTTTTGTCACATATAACTGCTGAACTATTTCTATTACCTTTTCTTTCAGGGAACATTTCAATCTCCGAGCCAAATAGTTTAGCAATTTCTAGAATTGAATGGGCTTTTGAAGAACCAATACCATAATTATCTCCCGATCCACTTCTACCAACAAGAATTAAACCAGAGATAATATCATCAATATAAGTGAAGTTTCTTAACTGAGTCCCTGGCGATACAACTGGCAAAGGGCTTCCTTTTTTATACTTTGCCGTAAAGATAGCTATTAATGTTGAATATTTACCATGGGAAATCTCTCTGCCCCCATAAACATTATAAAAGTAAGTAATCGCATAGGAAAGACCAAACCATTCTCCAAAGTTTTCAACAAGCTCAGTATTTGATGCTTTAATCCATGCATATGGACTTTGAGACTTCCCAAGTCCACCATCACCAAACTTAGTACTACTTCCTGCATAAATTAACTTTGATTTATTCTTTAAACAAAATTTTAAAACTGAAAAAATACCATTATTATTTGATTTCCAAACAATATCAATATCTGCAAAACTTTGCTCAACTCTCGAGTATTCTCCTAAGTGATATACTATATTGGGAACAAAATCTACCAGGTCATCAATATCAATTGAATCTCCCTGAATATACTTAACACCTTTAATATGGTTATCCACACTTCCTGAAGAATAATTATCTAAAGATACTACATAATTATCAACATCTTTAATCAGCTCCTCACATAAGTGACTGCCAATAAACCCCGCCCCGCCTGTTACTAATATTTTCATGGAATTAAAATTTTTATTTACCTAGTTAGTCTGAATTAAATAAATCTCTTGTATAAACTTTCTTTAAAACATTTTCAAGCTCAGGGACCATTCTATTTGAGATAATTACATCACAAATTTTTTTAAAGTGCTCTAAATCCTTAATCACTTTTGAATTTAAAAATTCATCTTTTAAAAGTTCAGGCTCATATACTACTACTTCAACACCTTTGACTTTAATACGCTTCATAATACCCTGAATAGAAGAAGCCCTAAAGTTGTCAGAACCAGATTTCATAATAAGTCTATATACACCAACAATTTTTGGATTTTTTTTAATTATTGAATCTGCTATAAAATCTTTCCTAGTTGAGTTGGAGTCAACAATAGCAGTAATAAGATTATTTGGGACATCTATATAATTTGCTTTCAGTTGTTTGGTGTCTTTTGGAAGGCAATAACCTCCATAGCCAAAGGATGGATTATTGTAATGAGAACCAATTCTAGGATCCAAACCAACACCTTCAATAATTTTTTTAGAATTAAGATTATGAGCCTCAGCATAAGAATCTAACTCATTAAAGTAAGCAACTCTCATTGCAAGATAAGAATTGCTAAAGAGTTTTATTGATTCGGCTTCTGTGGAACCTGTAAATAAAACATCAATATTTTTTTTCACTGCCCCTTCCAGTAAAAGATTTGCAAATTGCTTGGCCTTATCAGACTTTTCACCAACGATTATACGAGATGGATGAAGATTATCATAAAGTGCACGGCCCTCTCTTAAGAACTCAGGCGAGAAAATAATATTGTTAGTTTTAAAAATATTTCTGGCGCTCTTAGTAAAGCCAACTGGAACGGTAGATTTAATAATCATCATAGCGCTTGGATTAATTTTTACGACATCTTTTATAATAGCTTCTACAGAAGAAGTGTCAAAGTAGTTAGTTTTTGGATCATAATCTGTTGGTGTCGCAATAATGACAAAATCAGCTCCTTTATAAGCTTCTGAGTTATCAAGTGTTGCAATAAAATTAAGATTTTGATTTAATAAAAAATCTTCAATATCATTATCTAGAATTGGAGAAATCTTATTATTAAGCTGTGTTACTTTCTCGGGCACAATATCTAGAGCAACCACCTCATTTTTTTGAGATAAAAGCATCGCGTTAGATAACCCTACATAACCTATTCCAGCAATTGCGATTTTCATTTAGTCTCCATAATAAATTACCAATAATGCTTAAGAGCAAAAATTTAAAAAATTTAAGTGTGTGAAAGAATTAAAGTAAATTATGCCATTTAGCAAGATAATTAGTAGCCGCTAAAAAACCTTTAATACTTCCACAATCATATCTTTTCCCTTGAAACTTATAAGCTATTACTTTACCTTGTTTAGCAAGCGTCATAAGTGCGTCAGTAATCTGAATTTCTCCATTTTTATCAGGCTGGGTTTTTTCAAGTACTGAAAAGATTTCTGGAGTAAGGATGTACCTACCAATAATTGCCAAATTAGATGGAGCATCTTCTTTATTTGGTTTTTCAACCATATTATTAACTTGGTATACATCAGTTGATCCAGCTATTAATTTTCCATCAATTATGCCATACTTGTAAACCTCCTCAAAAGGCACCTCCTCTATTGCAACTATACAAGAATCAGGATATTGATTATGTAGCTTGGACATCTGCATAAGAACTGTGTCACCCTGTGTAATACATAAATCATCTGGCAAAATAACTGCAAAAGCATCACTACCAATAAGTGGCTTACTAGTATTAATTGCATGGCCTAAGCCCAACATCTGCTCTTGATTAATGTAGCTAAAATCACACCTTTCAGAAATATAATTTACCTCATCAAGTAAATTTTCTTTAGCGGTACCTTTGATACTATTTTCAATTTCAGCATGTGCCTCAAAATAATTTTTAATAGCTTTTTTATTTACATTGGTAACCAGAGCCAAATTATAAATCTCAGCACTAATGGCCTCCTCAACTCCATATTGAATAAGTGGCTTTGTAAGTATAGGTAGCATTTCTTTTGGAATAGCTTTGGTAGCAGGAAGGAAGCGAGTACCATAGCCAGCTACTGGAAATAAACATTTATTGATTTTCATGCTATTTATTATTAACGTTATTTCCAAAAGATTATACTGTTGAGAAGAATACTTAGTTACTAATGTGCAATTATTGTTTATTACCTCTTAACGTATTATCGAAATATTTTTTGAACAGGTAGATAACTTTGTTACACAAAGAAATATACTTGAAATAACCCTTATTTTAAGTGGTAGTTTATTTTCAAATATTTAATTGTTTTTTCTTTAGGTTGCTTTATCTCAAATAGATGAGTCAACTCCTAACTAAAGTTTAAATACTTTAATTAATTTATCTTAAAATAAACTTATAGTTTTCTTTTTTTATTTTTCTTAATTAATGATGCTCTATAATTAAAATATTATTATTAATTTAAGCAAATGAATAGCAGACTCAACTTTAGCAAAAAAACATTACTAAGCGCTTTTGATTTGAATTCTAGTATTAATAATTCTTACTATGAACCAGAATCACTAGTTCTAATAATGTTATGAATGTTATTTGTATGAAATGGGGTGATAAGTTCCCAGCAGATTATGTAAATCGGCTTTACTCAATGGTTTCACGGAATATGGATGCTGATTTTAGATTTGTCTGCTTCACTGAAGATAGTAAAGATATTAGGCCCGAAATAGAGATACAAAAACTTCCAGAACTAGAGCTTCCATCAGACTCACCAGAGCGTGGCTGGAGGAAACTCACAGTATTTAAAAAAGGCTTTGGTGGCCTTTCTGGCAAAACTCTTTTTCTCGACTTAGACGTAGTTATTGTTGGAAAGTTGGATGTTTTTTTTAATCGACCTGGAGATTTTTTAATTTCTCATGACAAGAAAAACTCAAAGAAAAAAGAGGGAAACTCATCAGTATTTCGCTTTGAAATTGGACAATATTCTCAGATACTGGACTACTTTGAGAAAAATTTTGAACAAGTAAAAAATGAAGTGCGTCATGAACAGGCTTACCTGTCAAGAGAAATTGATAAACTAGGTAAATTAGAATTTTGGCCAGATGACTGGGTCCCAAGCTTTAAGTATAAATGTTGCCCGTCCTGGTTTAAATCTTGGTTCCTACCCCCTTCAATACCCAATGGGGCTCGAGTTATTTTATTTCATGGTTTGCCCAACCCGCCAGAAGCAATTATAGGGCTTAGTGGAAAATGGTATCGACATATTCAGCCATCTCCATGGATTAAAGACTATTGGACAACTAATGAGTAAAATACAAAAATCTGTAATGAAAGGGATTATCTTGGCAGGTGGCTCTGGTACAAGGCTGTATCCTATTACTAAGACTATATCTAAACAGTTAATGCCCATTTATGACAAACCAATGATTTATTATCCACTATCAGTTTTAATGTTGGCTGGCATACAAGAAGTTTTGATTATTTCTACTCCTGAAGACTTACCAAAATTTAAGCAACTTTTTGGAAGTGGGGCAGATATTGGTATGAAATTTAGCTATGTTGTTCAACCCTCTCCTGACGGATTAGCTCAAGCCTTTATATTAGGCAAAGATTTTATTGATGATGATGATGTCTGTTTGATACTAGGTGACAACATTTATTATGGTCAGGGTATAACTGATATGTTGGCTAACGCTGTGTCAAATGCTAAAGATAAAAACATGGCAACTGTATTTGGTTATCATGTTAAAGATCCTGAGCGCTATGGGGTAGTTAATTTTGATAAAAATGGCAAAGGACTTAGTATCGAAGAGAAGCCAAAAAACCCACAAAGTAACTATGCAGTTACTGGTCTTTACTTCTACCCTAATGATGTGGTTAAAAAAGCTTTTGAAGTTATACCATCTGATAGAGGTGAGTTAGAAATTACCACTATCAATCAGATGTTTTTGAGTGAAGATCGACTAACTGTTGAGCTTATGGGAAGAGGATATGCTTGGCTCGATACAGGAACTCCTGAGAGCCTTTTAGAGGCCTCAACCTATATCGAAATCATTGAGAGAAGACAGGGATTAAAAGTAGCCTGTATCGAAGAGATTGCTTTTGAAAAAGGCTATATTAATAAAGCGCAACTCATTGAATTAGCCAGGCCCATAGCTGAGAATCAATACGGTCAATACTTACTTAAGCGTGCAGAGGAAGTAATTTGAAGTTCATTGCTCAGTCAATTGCAGATGTAATACTCATTAAGCCTACTATGCATGATGATGGCAGGGGTTACTTTTTAGAAACATTTAGACAGGATCTGCTTGAAGAGGCGATTGGACACAAAGTTAACTTTGTACAGGGCAATGAATCCAAATCTTTCAAAGGCGTACTAAGAGGTCTTCATTATCAATTGCCTCCTTATACTCAAGCTAAACTCGTAAGAGTCACTGAGGGAAGCGTAATGGATGTAGCAGTTGATATACGTAAATCAAGCACCACCTTTGGCCAATATGTATCTGTAAAGCTAACAGCACAAAATAAGTATCAGTTATTTATACCACATGGCTTTGCGCACGGTTTTGTTGTATTGAGTGATAGCGCAACCTTTTCTTACAAGGTTGATAATTACTATGCACCTGAACATGAAATGGGTATCTCTTTTGATGATGAGCAGCTGAATATTAATTGGGGGATGCCTCATGAAATATTACAAATTTCAGAAAAAGACCGCCAATTGCCTTCGTTCGATATGATGAAAAAAAAATTTAATTAAAAAAATATTATATGAAAAATATTCAAGTTTTAAAGCCAAAATATCGAGTTGAAGAATGCTTGTCTGAAATTAAAGAATGTTTAGACATTGGTTGGACAGGGATGGGTTATAAAACTATTGAGTTTGAAGATCATTGGAAAACTTATACTAGCTTAAATCACGCTCATTTCTTAAGCTCAGCTTCAGCTGGCTTGCATCTTGCCGTTAAAATATTAAAAGAGAAGTATAATTGGGATGATGGTGACGAGGTTATAACTACACCATTTACTTTTGTTTCTACCAATCAAGCAATTCTTTATGAAAATCTAAAGCCTTGCTTTGCGGATATTGATGATTCCCTTAATCTAGACCCGCAATCTGTCAAAGATAAAATCAATAAAAATACTAAGGCAATTATTTTTGTTGGTATGGGTGGTAATACTAAAAATCTAATTGAAATTATACAAATTGCCAAAAATAATAATATAAAAGTCATTCTAGATGCTGCTCATATGGCTGGAAGTAAAATCAATGGGCAACATGTTGGTTTTGATGTTGATGTAAGTGTTTTCTCTTTTCAAGCTGTCAAAAACTTGCCAACTGCAGATGGTGGCATGATTTGTTTTAATAATGTCAAAGATGATAAGAAAGCAAGGGAGCTTGCCTGGCTCGGTATTAACAAAGATACTTTTAGTAGGAGCAATGAAGGATCATATAAATGGGAATATAGTGTAGATCATGTAGGCTATAAATACCATGGAAACTCAATAATGGCAGCTCTTGGAATAGTTGGACTAAAGTATTTAGATGAGGATAATCAATATAGAAGAGATTTGGTAAGTCGTTACATAGATAACTTAAAAGGCAAAGTTGAGTATATTGAGCATGAGTCAGGACAAACATCAAGACATATCTTTCAAGTAGTAGTTAATTGTAGAGAAGAACTGATAAATTATTTGTCTGCTAACAAGATCTTTCCAGGTGTCCACTATCGTCAAAATACTGACTATGAAGTTTTCTACTCTGAGGCTAAATTACCAAAATCTGAATATTTTTCTAAAAATATACTGTCTTTACCACTTCACTTAGGTTTAAGTTTTGAAGATATTGACAACATATCTAAAACTTTATTACAAGGTATAAATTCTAAATGAAG
>Ga0209816_1000112_pt1 | contig 63644 bp, 69 predicted proteins | sample CoawatmetaG01DNA_FD_187509 | JGI IMG/M metagenome (GOLD analysis project Ga0209816, IMG submission 187509) | Marine microbial communities from the West Antarctic Peninsula - Coastal water metaG017-DNA (SPAdes) (version 2) | ecosystem: Environmental > Aquatic > Marine > Coastal ...
GTGTACGACACACCTCTTAGTTGAGTTACTTTGTCTAAAGCATTTTCAATAGTTTCAACATTATCTTTTACTCTTGAATCAGAGAAAGCAATAATATTTCCTGTTGCTCTTATATCACCATTAACATCTAATTTGTAAGATGGAGTCGTGTCATTTATACCAACATTACCTAATCTTTGTATGCGTATTCTATTACTACCATTTGTAAATAAATCGAGGTTTGTTGCACCTGCTATATAAACTTGGTCACTTACTCCATCTACATCACCTATCTCAAACGTACCATTTTCAGCATCTATATTTAATCCTACATCTCCCGAAGCATTAACATTAAGATTTGTACTAATTTTTGTTAATGAATTTGCTACTTCTAATCTTTCACCACCTCCTGTTACAATTCTAAATTGGTCAGCAGCATGAAATTGTAAATACGTATTAGTATCTCCTGTTTTTATTATTTGGTCGTTTATAAATACATCTCCAAATGATGGAGTAGATGAAACCGATAAGGTAACACTACCTGATGTTCCACCGCCTGTCATATTAGAACCTGCATTTACTGCAGTAATATCACCTGAATTTGAGGTATAACCTGCTCCGTTAGTAATATTATTATTGTTAAGAGATATATTTGTTGTACCATTAAAACTTACACCTGCTATAAGTCTTGCATTTTGTAATGCAGTTGCAGTACCTGCGTTACCACTTATTGTAGATTGTACAATATTTGGTGCGGTGTTATTTAAAGTTACAACACCTGACGTTCCACCACCTGACATATTAGAACCTGCTATAACCTGAGTTATATCACCTTGAGGTATACTCGGAAAAGAAGCTACTGTTCCATTACCTCTAACATATTGACCTGTAGTTCCCGGTAAAGTTATTGAAGGAGTAGTAATTCCTTGTGATACTAAATTTCTACTTCCAACATTGAAAGCACCTGTATTATTATTTGCTACACTTATCTGAACAGTATTGTTTACTAACCAATCTATTCCTTGTACATCATCGTGTTCTATAACTTTATATCCACTTTGAGTAAAGATTGTAGAAGCATCACTATTTAGTGTACTTAATACAATACCTTTCATAAAAGTTTTTGTATCGTTAATAGTTTGATTACCTGATGTTCTTACAACTGTTGTATCAACCGCTATGTCATTTGCATTTGCAGTAATTCCTGAACCACCAATAACATTTAATGTAACTGCTCCACTTGTACCACCACCGGTCATTCCTGTTCCTGCACCTACACTTGTTATATCACCTTGAGGTGCTAACGCTAAAAGACTTGAGACGGCAATTTCTTTAACAACACTATCAGTAGCATCTTCGTATAAAATTTTATCTGAAGAAATTATAGTTGTACCATCTGAAGCAGTATCAATAATATTTCCTGCTCCTGAATAATCTACACTTACTGTAACTGAGCCGCTTTGACCACCACCTTGTAAACCACCTGTAGCTGAAACTTGTGTAATATCACCTACGTTAGAAGTATAACCTGCACCGTTAATGATAGAAGCATTATTAATAGTAAAAGTTACTGTACCAAGTCCTTGTCTGTTTAAAGTTACTGTTCCTCCTGATATACTTCCACTTGTTACATAATTATTTGTATTAGTGTCTGTAGAAGTTATAGTTAAAACATCTCCAACAACAGAAGTAGAAACATTAGTTCCACCTAAAATTGATAAAGTATCGTTATTGTTATCAGCAACCGCAGTACCTGAATTAGATAATACGTTTTTGAATATAGATTGTGAAGAACCTCTGTCTGAGTTTGTTATTGTTATTGCTCCTGAAGTTCCACCGCCACTAATACCTGTTCCTGCTCCTACTGAAGTAATATCACCCTGTGGTATAGTAAATGATGTACTTAATGTACCACCATCTCTTTGTGTAAGAGTTATAGTTGTTGTAGAAGAACCTGAATCAGAAATTCCTGTAATTGTATTATCATAAGAATCATTAGACCTTTCTGTATTACCACCTGTCCAAGTTATTGCACCTACTGATAATGTATTAGTTCCTAAATTATATGTTAATTCTGAATCACTTGTAACATTTGAAGTTGCATTCCAAAGTGCTACTCTTCCATTTGCACCTGAACCTGTTACATTACCTACTTGTGAATTGTCAATTTTTGTCCAAGTAGTATTAGCAAATACTGCCCAATCTCCAATTGCCCAATCAGTAATCCCATCTAAGTTTGTAGAACCTGCAGTACTTACTATGTAGTAATCTCCTGATGTTCCTGAACCTGAACTTAAAGTAGGTGAGTTTGTTGATGCATTCCAAGTTCCTTCAAATTGTAATACTCCTGTAAGAGCATTATTAATTGCAGTTTGTATTTGTGAACCTGTTGCTAAGTTTGATGAACTTGCACTTACTACTCCTGTATTAGGTGTTAATGTTACTGAAGTTGAACCTGACTTAGTTAATGTATTTGAATTACCTGTTGCTACTGAAGTAACACCTGAACTTGTAACATAACCTGAGTTATTAGTCCATTGAGATATGTTTCCACCTTTATTAGTGAAAGTTTGTGAGTTAGAAGCGGTAGTAGTACCTGTATTGGTTGTATACCCTGCTCCGTTAGTTAACTGATTGTTATTAGTAATACTGTTGTTAAATGTAATTGTTTCAGTATTTGACTGATTCATTGATATTGCACCACCACCTGTTAATCCTGTTCCTGCATTAAATGTTACTGTAGGATTATTTACTGTAGGCAAAGAACCTGAAGTTATATAACCTGCTCCGTTAGTAAGCTGATTATTATTTGAGATAGAGTTGTTGATAGTAACTCTAAGTCCTCCTGCTTGTGTTCCTGTTGAGGTTGTTATATTAGTTCCTCCTATAAAATCTACATTAGTATTTGATGTTACATTAAGTACACTACCTGAGTCTGCTTGTACTCTCCATCTATCATAATCATCTGACTGAGCAGCAGTAACATATCCTGCACCGTTAGTTAATTGATTGTTGTTAGTAATATTGTTAGCATTAGTTGCTCCTGTATAACCTAAGTTAGCAAGAGTCATCGCTCTATTTGTATAAGCAGTTATAACACCATCCGTTAAAGCAATAGTACTAAGAACATTCGCTCCTCCGAAATTCAAATCTGTATCTGTTCCAATAATTGTATTACCTGATGAGGTAACAAAACCTCTACCATTAGTTAATTGATTATTGTTAGTGATACTGTTGTTAAATGTAACAGTCTCATTAGCTGATTGGTTTAAAGTTATTGTACCACCTCCTGAAAGATTAGTTCCTGCTACTAAAGTAATTGTAGCATTGCTTACTGTTGGTAAAGCACCTGAAGTTATATAACCTGAATTATTAGTCCATTGACTAATATTACCACTCTTGTTAGTAAAAGTCTGTGTATTAGATGGAGTAGTTGTACCCGTATTACCTGTATAACCTGCCCCGTTAATTAATTGATTGTTATTTGTGATAACAGTCGTAGTATTAGGAACGTTTAATGCAGCCCTCATCTCAGCAGCAGTTAATGCTTTTATTGATGTAGAAGATGCAAATTGAGGAAATTCAAAATTATTAACTGAACCTGTAGTAGTTACTGTACCTGTAGTTGAACTTGTACCTGCTCCAATTAAAGAGCGTACTTCAGCAGCAGATATTCCTGTATTTAATGATGGAGTACTTCCATTACTTAATATTGCAGGTATTCCTGAAGTTGAATTAAAAGTTATTGTTTCAGCAGAACTTTGATTCAAATTAAATATGCCACCTCCACTTAAATTAGTGCCGGCAACTAAAGTAATTTGGCTATTATTTACTGTTGGCAAAGAACCTGAAGTAATATAGCCACTATCATTAGTCCATTGACTTATGTTACCTGACTTATTTGTTAAGGTATTTGTAGATGTGGCGGTAATATAACCTGCACCGTTAGGTAACTGATTATTATTAGTTGGTATAGAAGTGGAGGTAAAGGCATTTAGCCCTAACCCCACTCCGTTTACCTTAATAGTACCGTCAACATCAATCCCTTGTTTGAACCTAATTGACATATTTTGATTTTAAATTTTATTCTTATCCTATTGCTTTAATCAATACTACTGCTGCTGCATTTCCAAGTGCTTGTGTAGTTCTAACTGTAATTGTGTTTGTAGAAGTTCTTTCTACTGTTGCATATAAAGTATCATATGGTGCAGCGTTAGAAAATATATCTACCATTACATTTCTTTGACCTAAATTATGAGTAACCACAATTGCAATTGAAGAACCATCTCCAATAGTAGCTGAAAATTCTCTATCTTTAATTTCAACTAAAGTTTGTGCTGCAAAATTCGTTACCTGACTTGCAGTAATTGCAATGTTTTGTGCAGTTCTTGCAGTAACTCTACCCTTAACATCTGTTGAAAGACTTAAAGATTGAGATGCTGAACCTACACTTCCTGCTGCAACTACGGTTGGCATACTTACCGCTCCTGAAGCTACTGTTAATCCACCTGCAGTTGGGAAATTAGCAATACCTTGTACTGTTGCACTTGCAACGTCAATGTTCTTGTTAACCTCTGTCCATTGTGATGCATTAGTTGGAGCATCTTGATTAGCGATAATTAAATCACCAACCTCTAATGTTGGAGACCAATAATTTGCAGGAACTCCTGTACCTGCTACTGTTACTACATAAGTAAATCCTTTAAGAACTGCTGCTCCTGATGGTGCTGCAGTATTTGCTGCATATCCTCCTTGAAAGATTAATGCTCCTGAACCTGCGAATGTTGTATCTACATAATTTTTAGTTGCTCCATCTTGTGCTGCCGTTGGGTCAACTACATTAGTAAGTTTTTGTGTACCAATACTTAAATTTGCAGTAGGTACTCCCCATAGATTTAAAGGTACACCACTAAATAAAACTTTACCTTGTGTAGTTCCTCCTTGTAAGAATACCAATTGATTTGAACCTGATTGTCCAAGTGCAGGTAATTCTGATAAATCAAGAGTAGTTTTTAATATGTTTGATGCAATTGCAGATGTAGTAATTCCTACACCTCCTTGAAAATCTACAACTTCTGTGTTAGTAATAGTTTGATTTGTTCCTGAATCTCCTTTTAAATCCCAACTTGTCATTGCTCCTGATGAGCCTGATGCTGCTGCAGTAACAATTCCTCTATCATTAACTGTAATGCTTGCTAAAGTATAAACTCCTGCAGTAACTCCTGATGCAGTTAATCCAAGTGATACAGTACTTTTTGTTCCTACTGTAGAAATTGAACCTGTAATATTACTAATACCTACTATATCTACGGCATCACTATTTACAATAGCATTATCTGCTCCTGTATTTGAACCTAATGTCCAAGAAGTATAACCACCCGGAACTGTTGCCCAAACATTATCTCCTCTTAAAAAAGTAGAAGAACTTGGTGTTCCTGTAGCACTTAAGTCATAACGTAAATCACCTGCAGTTGTAATGTCTGCACTTGAACTACTAACAAAAGTTCCGTCTAAAGCACCTACACGAGTTACTGTTCCACCTGCATCAGTTGGGAAAGTAATTAAATTACCTAATCCATTTATATATTGTGCTGCAGTACCTGCCATTGCAATATTTACTGAAGGATTTACAGTTGATGAGCCTCCAATAGATGCAGTAAATGCATTACCTGCGTGAGTCGTAGCTACACTTGTAACTGTACCCTCTTTATTACTGAAAGGTAAATCACTAACATTTGCAAAACTAACATCATTGCTTCCGTCAGAAAACATAATTTTATTAGTCAATCCAATTGCTGAGGATGATAAGTCTTGTGCTTCAAGAATAATGTTATCTGCTCCTACATAATCTACAGAAAGTGTAACATTACCTGTTGTTCCTCCACCGGTAAGACCATTACCTGCAGTAACTCCTGAGATATCTCCACTACCATCTAATACTACCCAACCACTTCCGTTGTAATAATTTAATGAGGCAGTTGCCGTATTAAATATTATTTGCCCGGAGTACCCTGCAGGATTTGACCCGATGTTTTCGAGGGCCACATTTGTGATTTGATTTCCTCCAAGGGAAATATTATCTAAATACTTAATTGCCATTTTTTTCTATTTTTATTATTAATTTATTTTTAATTACAATATCCAAATCCCGATTGTGGGAGCGGTTGAGAGTTTGTTGTTTTAAATGTTACAGTTATTTGATTTAAACTGTCATAAACTACACTACCGTAAATTATATTTTTATTTTCGTCAGTAATATCAATTGAACAAAACTTATTTAAGTTATGTGTGATAATCCACGTTGCCGAAGGACTTGCTACCGGCTGAGTAAAAACAAAATTCTTATCACCGCCACCTCCTCCTCCCGGAGCAATTTGTAACAAAGAGATAAAATAATCATTTGTATCTATTAAAGAACCACTACTTGATATCAATGTTAAACCAATATCATAAAATGTTGGTTCTACTGCATCTTTTGTGGTACTGTCCCATTGGTATATTGCCCAATCAATTACAGAACTTGTCTTACTTATTAATATATAATTCCCTTCTAAAGGAGAACTATAAAAAGCAGAGATGTCGAGCGATGCTCTATCTAATTGAGATTGACTTATCTTAAATGCAGTTACTCCTGCAAATGGTGTTGTCCCGGTTGCTTGTGGTACTTCAAATGAAATACTTCCACTCTTTCTGACATCTCCAATTTGCCAATCTTGATATACATATCTAAGTGATTGAGTCTCTATTTTATTAGCAGAGTTCAAAAATACCGCTACTCCGTCTGCAGTAAAATTCTTTGTTGCATTAAGAGAATTAACATCTGAACCTATCCATTTATCTCCCCCGGTTATACTACTATCAATAGGGTATGTACTAATTCTTGCCATATTTTTATACTGTACTTTGCTTTTACAAAGGTACGTTTTTTATATTATTATTTTCTTTTAGAAAACGAGTCCATCATCTTCTCTCCTGTACGTCCTATTACATATCCACCTATACCTAATTGTAATAAATTCCAAAACTCATTTTCAAGTTCAGGAATAGGAAGTGAAAATAATGGAGCAACAAATTTTACGTATATAACTATAAATCCAAACGATAACATTAGGATTGGTCTCCAACTTCTTTGTAACCAATTTCCTTTAGCCTCAGCTATAATAATTTCTGTTTGCATTTTCTGCAACTCCAATTGTTTTTGTACAAGGATTTTTGTGATAACATTTTCTGCTTTAATCTTTTCTTCTTTAGATGTAAACAGATTATCTAATCCCGATAGTATATCTTTTACTACACTTCCTCCAAACCAATTAAGTATTTTATCCATAATATTCGCTTATCCATTTGTATTCTTCAGTAGCATCATAACTTGGGCAAGCCTTAGCAGAAAAATCTCTATGTCCATACACAATTGAATCGCAATGTTCTGATTTCAATTTTAGTAATAAACTACTTAGGCTTTCTTTTTGAGCATCTGTTCTTGTATCTTTAGGTGTTTTGCCGTCTGACTCAACACCACCAATATAACATATCCCAATACTTTCTTTGTTATAACCACGGGTGTGTGCACCTGAAATTTTTAAATCACGTCCTTTTTTGACCGTACCGTTTAAATAAATTACGTAATGATATCCTATATCTCTCCATCCTCTTTGAAGATGCCATTTACGAATTGTCTCTACGCTAATTTCTTGCCCTTCTCTTGTAGCTGAGCAATGAACTATTAATTTATTTATTGTCCTCACGTCTTTTTTTATCCATTAAATACCAACGTTGAGCCGTATATCCTATGGTTAAAACTAAAAGTAATATTTTTAGAACCATATCAATGTGTGTAAATGATATCGTGAACGCTGATGCGTTTAGTAAATAAAGCTTTATATCTGTCATATCGAATTTCATATTACCAAATTGCTATACAATTATTTCTTGATTCCACAGTTGTTCCTGTAGAATATAACTGTAAAACTTGTACCGGTAAAACAGAACCCACTTTAACATTGGTAAATGTTACATCATTTCCTGCAGATGTTTTAACTCTTACATCTACAACTGTACCTGTTGAATTACTACCTACGTATAAAAGACAAGCTTCTGTACTTGACTGTGATGTAACTCCTAATTGACCATTAGGATTTGCAAATATTCTATATGAATCATTTGCAAGAGCAGGCGTTCCAAAAATGTCTGCACTTAATGTCATTAATTTGTTATCTCTAATTGAAGTTATACTTGCCGAAGTTAATGCAGTAGTATTGTATACTATGTCTCCTACACTTACTCCTCCTGCTTTTTTAAATCCATCAACAAATACTCCATCATCATCACAAAGTGTTAAGGAACGAATAATTGTGTAATTTGGAAGTCCTACTGTAAATATATCAGCATTTAATCCTAATCCGGCAGGCCCTGTTCCGGTTATAGTTGCAACTGTATCAGGGTCAGCAGTAGTGTTAAATGCTTTGTCATCAACTAAAACAGGTAATGGTGATATGGTTGATTGAAAATTCACTCCTGAATTATCTAAAAGTTGGTCAGTTCCTAAACTTGTTACTGTTCCTGATATTAAAGGACTTGCAGTACCTAATAAGGTATAAGCTGCAGGTGAAGGAATTGGTAATGAATCACTTGCAATAACTTGCAATGCTAATCCGGTATTAATGGAATTTTTTGGGTAAGGCATTTTGTTTTTTTTTTGAGGTTAAAACTCTTTAGTTAATTTCGTTCCCATATTTTCATAAGGTACTGCCTTGTTAAGGGCTTCCCTTCTTTTACTACAACCACACGGAACATTTGTGATTGTGGATATTGTTTCTACTACCGCTTTTATCCCGGTAGCTTTTGTGATTTTTTCTATTGTGTCTCCTAATCCTTTAGATTTCATTAGAGTTAATTTTTATTTTTTACAAACACACTTGTCAACAGGACATTCTGAAACGTCCAACACCAACTTTAATATCACTTGGTTATATTTACATTTTAGATGCCAATTAAAATTAATAATTGCTTTTCCTAATTTTATAAATAAATTCCCCATTACATTTTTTTATGTGCCTTGATGTTGTTACTGTGATAAGCCATTGACTTATTACCACCAAATTTTCTTTTGCTCATTGACTCAGATTCATCTCTACGAGATTTCATTGATTGAGATTTTTTTCCATTACGTGAGCCTAAGCTATCGTCTAATCTTGAATTGTAACCTTGATGTGCCATAGTTTCTATTTTTAATTATTTATTTTTTACTTTTTTTACCTACACATTTCCATCTCTTACGAGAAAGATTGTTTGGTGTGTTTGGGTCATTCTGTTTTTTCTTTGATAACCTTTTCTTAATTCCAAAACTTCTTGCACAATAGCTATCACCTTTGGATGTACCGGGCTTAACTCTTGGCCCTCCTCCTCTTGCACTACCTGCTTGACCGTAACTAACTCTTTTACCTGATGCAGTAACTTTAACTTTTGCTTTACCCTTTCGTGGTGTAGCCATTACTTTTTCTTTTTAGGCATAGTGTGTGTCCATCCCTTAGCTTTTAAACCTAAGTGTGCAGCCATAGTTTTAGCTACTTTCTTTACTCCTGTCTTACTGTACATATTGTGTACTTTAAATTTTGCCATTAGTATCTTGGTTTAGGTTTAGGTTTAGATTTCGGTTTTGTTTTTGATTTAGGTTTTGCCATTATGATTTATAATTTCTTTGAAATTTTTTAAGTTCTCTTTGTGATTTTCTGTTACCAAAAGAATTTCTCGTTCCATCCGGTGCTACTACAACTCTTTCACCATTTTTTTTAGTTTCTGTAATTAATCTATTTGTTTTACCCTTTGGGTTTCTATTAGTATTTGTAGAAACTGTTTGAATTCTTTTACCTGTTACATTATTCGTAACATCAGAATTAGATTTTCTTTTAACCTTTTTATTTTTTACGGTCTTAACCATTTTTTGTTTTACCGTATGAGGTTGTGTCCTTGATTTACAATACGCTAATGCTTTTCCTTTTAACCCTTCGCAAGCCATATTATTTTTTCTTTATGGTTTTAACTTTACCGTTAGTAGTTCGTGCATATGTATGAGTCTTAGTTTCTCTTATAAGAGTACCCGAATATGTTTTACCTCCGTACTTCCAACTAACTTTTTTTGCCATTACTTTACTTTCTTTAAGTTTGGATTTTTCTTTTTAGCTTTAGCACTTGCGTTTCGAGAAGATGCAGCTAATATACGGTCAGCTACTGTCTTAGAGTAACCACCTTTCTTTGCAATACTACGAGAAACAGATTTAAAACCCATTAGTACATACCTTTTTTAGTACCACCACAAGTTTTATAAACGCTATTAGCAATTTGTTTGTTAGATGGTAATCCAAATTTCTCAGGTTTTCCACCCATACTTTTGCTTGCTTGTGTAAAATACGGTTTTTGTGTTGCTTGTTTCATCATTATTTCCTTTTTTTGGTTCTTCTTGAACGTTTGATTGTTGTTTTATTATTTAAAGTTCTTAATCCTAACGGGATTGTAGTAGCAGGTCTCTCTTTATTAGGAGGAGGGGTTGTAACAGTTTTTCTATTCTTGTCTCTCTCCTCTTTCGCTTTTTTAATCTTCGCAAGCGTAAGCCTTGTATTAGCTGCTTTAAACGCTGCAGCGGTTTTTACTTTCTCTGCAGCTTTACATTTTTTGAGAGCATCTCCCGTTTTTCCCGTACAACTCATATTTAACTATCTTTGTTGCAAAGTTACTAAATTAAATCATATGTTTATTTCAAGGAAAAAACCACCTTTCGATTATCTAAAATATTGGAGAGTTATAAGATACTTTATAAAAGCTAAATATAAACTTACAACAGGAGAACTCGATGTTATGTTATTCCTATATACAGAATCTTATTTTAGTAAAGATAAATTTAATGAGTTTGATGAATTAATATCTTGGGACGTTAAGAGATTCGATAAACTTTTAACGGAAGGTTGGATATGCGTCTTCCGTAAACGTTCAGGAAAGACCAAAGCATTGTACGAAGTGTCGTACAAAGGAAGACGTATGTTGAGTACTATGTATAAAAAATTAAACGGAGAAGAAATACCTGAATCCCCCTCCGTTAATCCTATCTTTTTAAAAAATGTTTCTTACACCGACAAGGTGTATCGCAATATGATTATCGAAATGAATCTCTTTATAAGACAACAACGACATCTTGCTCCTTGATAATTGTAAAGGTATCATCACCCATTAACATTTTATGACCTGCTCTTGAGTCATAATAAATAATGTCATCTGAATTAAGAACAGAGACATCTGTTCCGGGAACAATTACAAGTCCTTTCTTATATCTCAATTGATTAACCTCGTCTGCTCCTAAAAGCAATCCCGAGCCTGTTTCAATTTCTTCTACTATCTCTTTGATTAAAATATATTTTCCTATTGGCTTCATTGGTTATCTTCTTTATATATTTGAAAAAGTACAACAAGGCATACAAACAAACATATGAACCCTGTATATACCAAATCTCCTATCATTAGTCTTTATCTTCGTAAGTTCTTGCCATTGTTATAATAGCGTTTGTAGAAAGTATGGTTACTGCTACTGACACCGCATTCTGTAATGCTTCCTTAGTTACCTTCAACGGGTCTATTACTCCCATTAGATACATATCTCCCCATACTCCTGTCTTAACATTAAGACCATAACTCTTATTATCCACATCCATTTCCTTTTCAGAAGGTGCAATCTTTAGTCCTGCGTTCTTCCAAATTTGATGAAGAGGTGCACGAAGAGCGTTAGCTAACATCATACCTGCAACACTATCGTCTTGCTTTAAGGATTCTGTATATAAAGCAACTCCTCCTCCGGGTAAGATACCCTGCTCAAGTGCTGACCTTACTGCACATACTGCATCGTCTACTCTGTCGTATTTTTCTTTTTGTTCTAAGTCTGTTTTACCACCTACGTAGATTACACCAATACCACCTGTCAAAGAAGCAATACGTGATAAGATAAATTCTTTCTCGTGTTTAACAACTGATAACTTGTGAGCATCCCATAACTGAGAAACTCTTTCTGTTACCTTATCTGAAATAGTCTTGTCCTCTTTAAGTATAACTGTATTGTCTCTACCTACAATTATTTTGCTTGCAAATCCTAAATCTTCAAATGACATATGACTTAAGTCATCTCCTGTCTTCTCAGAAAAATATGTAGCACCTACCGAGATTGCTATGTCATTCATCAACTCGTGTTGCTTGTATCCAAATTGTGGAGGTGTAATGTTACAGACCTTAATGTCACGCTTCATTACGTTAGCAGCTAATGTATTAATAACACTCCCTGAACAAGGAGCAATGATAAGCAATTTCTTTCCCTCTGAAATAATTGGCTTTAGTATGTTTTCTATTTGGAGTACGTTGCTTATCTCTGCATCTGATACTAAGATGTGTGTGTCTTCAAAGACACATTCGTCTTTCTTGTGGTCATTAATAAAAAGATTAGATGTATAACCTCTATCAACTTTCAGCCCTGTGGTTGTCTCAAAGTATGTATCTGATGTTTGGGAACGGTCAACAGTCACGATACCATTTTTGCCAATGTCATTATACACCTTTGAGATTATGCTTCCAATCTCTGTGTCATTATTCGCTGCGATAGTAGCAACGTGTTTCAATTTTGTTTTTGTAACTGCCTTAGCACTATTCTTTAATGAACTAACAATTGCTTTAGTCTTCTCTACGATATCACGCAGAACCTCTGTCTTGTTTACGTCATCATTAAAACGACTCATACCTTCTTTTACTAAAGCCTCTGTAAGAACAATAGCCGTTGTAGTTCCGTCACCTGCTGCGGTAGCCGTTCTGTCGGCTGCTTCCTTCATCATCTGAACTGCAAGATTCTCTACAGGGTCTAACAATGAAACTGCTTTTGCAACAGTCACTCCATCTTTAGTTACCGTGATTCCGTGTGTATGGTTTGGTGATTCTATTAGCACCGTCTGCCCGGATGGGCCTAAAGTTGACTTAACTGCAGATGCAATCGTGCTAATCCCTGCTACTAATTTGTCCCTACCTTCTTGGTCAAACTTTAAATTCTTTGGTGTGTACCCTATTTCATTCATATTAATTAGATTTATTCGTCAAAGATACAATTAATTATACTCTATACGCAAAATAACAAAGAGTAAAAGAGGAATGTTTAATAATAGTCTAAATGCTAAACTCAGCTTTTAAGGTATCCCTATAGGGGGGGTAGTAATAATACTATAATATTAGTTTACTTATAGAACATTTAAGAGTTAATATAGACATTATCGACAACTACTTAGAAATCAATTAGTTACAAACAAAAATTCAGCACAAATCGACATTAGATCGGCACACTATGACACAAAAAAAGAGAGGGTAATCACTCCCTCTCCTAAATCAATTACTAATCAATCAACTATCTATAAAATCCTTTACGACCTTCTGCTAACTCTATACCGTCAGCAATCATATTAACTTCTTTGACTCTCTTCATAGTCTGCTTTATATTTGCAGCCTGTTGAATTCCCGTTATACCCGGTTCTCTGTCATTAATAAGACGACCATTCTTAATAGTCAATCCTCCTGTGTTCTTATATTTCATATCCATATTTTATGTTTATACTTATTAATCCTAAGAATAAAATTATATCCCCATAATCATATTCCTCATTTATTCTGTACCAAGCAAACCCTAATGCGAATCCAATGCGTAGCCTGTTCTCTATGATGACTTGGTAATTCATAAAGCAAATATACGAAAAAAATATTATCAGATATATGTAGTGTTTTGGTTCTATGGGGTCGCACGCCAACACCCGGACTCAGGAAAGCCAAAATCTGACAGACAAAAAAAAACTTTTTCAGAATTTTTTCTCGGATTTTTTGGCGTTTTCGTTTAGCCCTACCTACCTGCGTAGACTATACCTATGCAATCCCTTACTATGCTTACATCCCTGCCCTATTTACCTGCACGTTTGCCCTGCTCGAGTCCTGCTCCTGCTCCTGCTCCTGCAGGCAAGACTGAGTAGTGTCCTTGAAGACACAGAGAGACATCTCTTAGCCCTATGGCCATACGTTTACAGACTAAACAAAACTTGGTGAATAGAATAGGCCAAATAATACATAAACATTTAGACAAGAAATAGTCTATTATTAAACTTAAAAGAACTATATTTGAACAAGGGAGAATAGAGCAGTACTCATATCTCACGCAATAGGCTGACAATCAGCCACATAACTTAAATTACAATGATGAACAACGAATTATTAAGTATCGAATCGGCATTCTTAAATTTGCCTGCAGTAAAGACTGCGTTAAACCTTGCCGACATCAAACGAGCAAACAGAGACATCACCAATGCTCAGAAGAAAAAATTTGACCATACAATCAAGATGGCAAAGTTAGTTACTACTGCAGTAGATTTTTACGAAAGCGAAGAAGGTAAAGAGTTATTTGCTGAAGAAGGAATCGAATGGAGCAAAGCGGATTTAGGATTAAAAGTATTCGGATGGCAGAAGAGTTTCTTCTACAAAGTAGTTAAGGCAGGATTGCTTGATGAAAGGATTATAGAAAGCTACAGAGTTAAGACAGATGCTAATACTGATGCATCAAGGAGTCTTGCAGGATTGTTAACATTTGCATCAACAATTGATTTATCAACGATAGAGCACGACATCGATGCTACAGAACAAGAAATAGAATTAGCAGAGATAGAAGCTATTGAAGAAGCAGAGTTAGAAACAGAACAAGAAGCTATAGCTACAATCTTTACTATGTCTTACAAAACAGCAAACGGTAATGTTGCAGTAAGAATTGATGAGAACAATGAAGTAACTACAAGAAACGACAGACAAGAAATACAGTCAGCAATTGAGTTCTTAAATAATTTAATCTTAATCTAATAGTGTCTTCAAAGACACAAACCAAAACCACCACAATATTATGAGCGGAATTAAGTATACTACAGATGGAGTTCAAGAAAGAGGAGTAACAAGCGGATACCATTCAACTGCACGTTTAGGTTTCAATGACCACAGTAAAGGTGCAAAAAATTCAGATATCGCACAGTTAACCAAGAAAGACAAAGCTAACTTACTATCTGTCATAGATGGTTATGCAAGCCAATTCACTATCGGAATGGAAGTAGAGAAATCTCAGATGTATAGAGGAGCAGTTAAGCAATATGCATTATTCGCAGGATTTGAGAGAGATTCTTCCTGCGGATATGAAGCAGTAACACATATCTTACCTTTAATACCTAAAGGTGTTTGGAGGAACAAAGTGTATTCTATGATGCACGATGCAAAGAAAGTTATCGAGGATGCATATTCACCAAGTGACTATAGATGTGGCGGTCACATAACTGTTGCAGTTGATGGATTAGATGGTGATGACATTCGTAAAGCAGTACGTAAAAATATGGGTGTAGTTTATGCCCTATTCAGAAAGCGTTTAGGTAATAGCTATTGTAATGGTAACTTACTAATGACTGATAGCGGTAGCGGAAGATACCAAAGTGTATTAGTTAAGAGAAATGTTTTAGAGTTTAGACTTGTATCAAGGTTTCAATCTGTAAAGCAAATGATGAGAAGATATGAGTTAATCTATGAGTTACTTAATTTCTCTATCAACAATCCAAACGGAAGCCACAATGCTTTTCTTAAGAAAGTTACACCAATCATTAAATCTATGTATGGAGGTGATATGGAGAAAGTAGCTACAATCATTGACTTAGCTAAAGGATTTAGAAAGTATATGATTAGCGGTAAAGTAAATCGTAAAGTAATTGATTTCGTTGACCCAATGAGAAGACTGAATGCAGATGTCTCTTACGATAGAGACTTACTAACTAACGGATATAGGGAGTAATAATGAGTAGAGCACGCATACGGTAGCGTGCTCTTTCTGTCTACAGGTGATTGCCTGTACTGATGATTCATAAAGATGAAACAGAAACTTAAAACCTTTAATTATGAAATTAGTATCAAATTGTGCGAAGTTAGCAATAGTGCTTTACGGAACTATGCTATCATTTATGGTAACAAGATTACTGTACGAACTAAGTAATGAAGTAGAGTCTTTAACAGACTTATTCTTCTTTACTACCATAACCTTATTCCTTGGTTTATTAATAGGATGTGCAAGTACGTTAATCTATAAAGAAGTATCTAAAATCAAAAATTAATTATGAAGAAATCATTCAAAGTATTTAGCAGATTGATGGCAATATCATTCGCCATAGTAATACTAATAAACCTAATGTCTTGCGGAAGTAGCAAACAATGCAAGAAGCTACCTACCTATGGTTGGTACAAATAGGCTCAAATCCGACATACTCAGCTATCAAGAGGTAGCTGAAAGTGTCTTAGGAGTCGTTTGTGAAAGCCGATTTTCGGCAAAATCACTAATAATCACTAATAACAAGCAAATGGAGCAACAAAGCTATTATAAGGTAAGATACGCAGGAAAACTAATTAAGGTTGTAACTGCCCATTCAAAATGGCAAGCTATCGATATTATTTACGAGAAGAACAAATCGCAATTCCCTTGGATAATAAGACAAAAATTAACCGCAGTAAAATATAAAAACTAAATTATGAAGAAATCATTAAACCAAGAACAAGCAATGTTAAGAGCAGCAGCAATAGTATTTGCTATGATAATGTTAATCAGTCTATCTTCTTGTGGCAGTACATCGTGTACAACTCGAGCAGGTAACTATAATACAGTTAGATAATGGCAGATGCATATACAGAGCAAGCGATTTATAATTATTTTAAAACGCAAACGGAAATGGAATGTGACAAAGTTTATGATACGGGAGCACACGAGATAGTAATATTTATAAACGAGCAGGAGGTTATAGAATGCCTAAACAATGCCTGCGATTACAATATTTATATGCCAATAGAAACTACTAATATTAATTAAAATCAAATCAATGGATTCAAAATTTAAGTGGACAGAAATTAAAGTACAACGTTATGCACAATTCTATTGCAACAATAGTAAGTGGTTCAGTTACAATGCAACTGAGAAATCAACACAAACTATGGAAGCATTCAAGGAAGCATACAAGTTCAGAGAAGTTTACAATGTCAATACAGATGTAAGCGAAGCATTAAAAACCCTAAAGAGAGAAGGGTATAAAGTATCTCTCTCACTTTCAGAAAGGTAGATGGCAGTTAGGCTATGTCTAAATTTTGTCGTATCTTTGTATAAATCAAATCAGAGGTCTGTGTCTTCAAAGACACTCCTCACAAATCAAATCAATTATGTGTATTATTATTATCAAACAAAAAGGTAATGTGATGTCAAGAGAAATCGCAAAGACATCATCAAAAATTAATCCTCACGGATTAGGAATCGTTTGGCTCGATACGTTCGAGGTAACTTATCACGAATCCAAAGAGTATCAGCAGTTACTTACTACACGTCCGTTTATCGCACACTTTAGATATGCTACAGTAGGTAAGGTAGGATTATCAAACACGCATCCATTTGTATGCGGTAAGAACAAGGATGAACTATTAATGCAGAATGGAACTATCAGAGGGATAGGAACAGATGAGATGTGCGACAGTAAAGTATTAGCTATCTCACTTGGAAACATTAAGAGGCAGGATTGGAAGAGAGAACTTGAGCAGTATGACTCAAGGTTTTGTAGTGTAAACTTACGAACACGTTCATTCCAAATTTATAATCGTAACCTATATACTTATAGAGATGGCGTTTGGTATTCTAAAACAAATGTATTGCAGGACAATTTGGTTGCGGTGTACGGAACTCTTAAGAAAGGTTTTGGTAACTATAATGCATACCTTACAAACTCAAAGCATTTAGGTAGCGGAGTAACAAACGAAAAGTATCCATTGGTTGTTGATGGATTACCTTACCTGCTACCACAAGCAGGTGTAGGTCACAATGTAAAGGTTGATGTATTCAAAGTAAGTGATGTAACGTTCAAGAAGTTAGACCAACTTGAAGGACATCCAAGATGGTACAAGCGAAAGCAAATAGAAATTAATATGGATGGCAAGCCAAACCTAACTTGTTGGGTTTACTTTAATCCTAAAGTGGTTGACCCAAGAACAGAATTTGTTCAGTCATTTGAGTATAGTCCATACCAAATGCAACAAACTGTAGGAGATGTGCAAGATGACTGCACAACTGAAACTGATGAAGCACCATTAATAAATCATTATCAATATGACTTTGGTTGGGATGACAATGACTTTCCAACTAATGATACACCAACGTGTATTGATTGTTACAATGATGTAGAGCACGATGGATTTAGTAATTATTATTGTTCCTCTTGTGGTGGGTGGTTCAAGGAAGACGAGGTCTTGAAGTATCAAGAGTAGTCTAAAAGGGTAGTGTCTTCAAGGACACTATCCTCCGTATCAAGATGTTTGTCTTGGCTGATGATTCCATAAGGATGAAACGGAAACTTAAATTAAATTATATGTCACCAAAAATTAAAGAAGCTATAGCAGTTTTAAACAAGGCAGGATATGTAACATCATTATGGCACATTAGCGATGTACAGAACAACTACGTATGCACCATATCTGAGGCAGAACTTATCTTGGAAGAGGTACTATCGTGCGAACACACAACACAAATTATTAACGAAGCTATCGATTACGAAGCTGAACAAAAAGAATTAGAATGTCAAGAGTAACTAAGAGTACAGAGATTATTCAAATGTTGGAAAAAACTATCAACAGAGGAGGGGATGAAAAAACAATCATCACACTCAAAAGAAAATTAAAAGAACTTAAAAAAAATCATACAGATGGCAATAGTACAGAATGAATTAATAACGTTAAAAGATGGGTTTAATTGGTACAAACTGAATGAAGTTCAAGCCTACAAATGTTGGAATGAATCAGTATTTGAAATATACGCAGTTTTTGACGATGAGACTGAGAGTTTATTAGAATCGTTAGAGGAAATTAAAGAAGCATTTGAGCAAAATACTGCCGTTTGTATGGCAGTAGGTCAGGCTAAACCTAAACCTTGGTTTCATCAGGCTAAAAAAACCCTGATATCAGGACATTGGTACGTAAAGGTATCAGACATAAATTAGGTTTTGTCTAAATTAAGTGTTACTTTTGTTTAATCAATCAGTAAAATCAAATCAAATGAGCGAATACACACCACCAAAAGACTTAAAAGAAATTCAGAACGCAAGTTTAGAGCGTATCAACGAAATTGTTATGGACTCTAATTGGTCGAATCAACTAACAATGCGTGCTTGTTTTGACAGAGCACTTGAGTTAGGATACGATGGAGGATTTCCAATATCTTTATATTACAACCTTAAACGAAACATTAAACTTTAAATTAAATCAAATGGCAAAGCTATTACAAGCAGACGGTATAACAAGAGTAGGAGCAGACGTGAGCACTCTTGAGAGTATGCAAAAATTAGTAGGAGGATACATAGAAATGGTTCACCTAAATGACGGACAAGTACTTGTCTGTAACGAGGAAGGTTTATTATATGGTCTTCCATTTAATATTAATGCGTCAGAATTAGCAGGCCTACAAATTGTAGGTGATGCTATTTTATGTGACCGAAACGAAATAAGATAAACTATGAAACATTTTTTAAGAGACGAAATTATTGCTCAGAAATTTGGCAATCCAAACAACACCAAATATATCCAACGCCTACAACAGATGTTGGATATGCCTGCATATAGTCAGAAAAATTTTGCAGACACGGGTATGATAACAACAAAGAAAGATTTTTTATCTTCTTATGCAACACCACCTACACTACATAAAACGTGTACAGATGTTATAAAGTACATAGGAGGTCACTACATTCAGATGCTTAGCAGCGGTAAATATTTGCTGAAGTATAATGAAGAGAGAGGTAAGAACTCAAAGGACTTAGATAAACTTGAAGCAATCATTTTTAAAACAATAAACAATGAGTAAAGAAAAAATCATTTCAGTTACAGACGAGGTTCGTGATATGCTAATACAAAAAAATGAGGCTTATGGGAACTCAGCACTTAAACCGATAAACGTTTTTAGTAAAGGTAATTCCGCTGAATCATTATGTGCAAGAATAGATGATAAGTTAGCAAGAATACAAAACGTAGGTATAACAGACGAGACAGAAGATACTTTGTTTGACTTAGCAGGTTACTTAATACTACTTATCATAGCATTAAAAACAGAAGAACAAAATCACAATGAAGAAGTGGTAGGACTAACTGACCATTATTTTAAATTTCACAGTAACGATACAATAAGAAAAAGAAATGCGGAAAACGAATTCGGACAATCATAGGACAGACTCTTCAACAAGAGCAAGGGTGTCTTCAAAGACACTAAACTGCAACAAGCTATTAACAGAACTATTTGAATCATTTGGCGAGCAATATCAGACCAAATTAAATAAAGAATTAAAATGAAATTAGATATTTTTAATAAGTACGTAGACGAGGTGTGTAACCTTTTCAACATAGACGAAGAGACATTATTTATAAAATCAAAACGAAGAGATATAGTGGATGCAAGACATCTACTATATTATTTGTGTTATACAAGACCAATGAGAATAGTTTATATACAAGAGTATATGGCAGACAGAGGTTACACAATCAATCACTCCTCTGTAATCCACGGTATCTCTATTGTCGGAAAGAAACTCGACAATGATACGGACTACGTGAAGAGCGTAAAAGACATACAGAAATGGCACTTAGTTTAGAAGACATATTCCAACAAGCAAAGCAAGATGATTACTGCGTAGAATTAAACGGTAAGGGTTATCAAGCAAGGCTTGTATACGGAATCAAGATAGTAAAAGATAATGAGACAGAAGAGGTTGTAATCTATAACACCGCAGTAAACGGAAGTTATTATCATATCATCCCAATAGAGACCATTAAAACATTTACAGAAAACTCTTGGAGATACGGAGTATATAATTTATCTTTGTCTAACTATCGCACAAAACTCGACATGATTGAGAAGAGAATCAAGACAGAAATCAACGGCAGGAAGTCGGAGAAACAAATCGCAGGACTCAAATCACATAGAGAAAGAATCCTCGGCAAGTACACCGAAGTAAATCAAAAATTAAATCAATTAAATTCTAATCACAATGAAACAAGTAAAAACTAAGGAACTGACTACCTTTGAAAAATTGTCAGCAATCAATGTCAACTCAAAAGTTGAGAAGAAAAACAATCTAACTTATTTATCTTGGGCGTGGGCTTGGAGCGAAGTAAAGAAAGCGTGTCCCGATGCAACTTATCAAATGGGTGAGACAGAATATGATGAAGCACTTGGCTTTATGTGTCACACGTCTGTATGTATTGAAGGTGAAACTTTAGAGATGTGGTTACCCGTAATGGATGGAGCGAACAAATCTATGAAGAAGGTAGGTTATAAGTACACGACTCGTTATGGAGATAAAGAAGTAGCAGCGGCTACAACTTTTGATATCAACAAAACAATGATGAGGTGTTTAGTTAAAAACTTAGCTATGTTCGGTTTAGGTATTTATATTTATGCAGGAGAAGATATGCCTGCATCTGATGAAGTTGTAATGGTAACTGTTCCTCCCGTTGCAGTAGCAGTAGGTAAGAAATTATCTCTTAAGAAAGGTGATGGAGCATATGCTAAAGTAATGGCCTATGCTAAAGAAAATAAAGCACAAGGAGCAAAGAGGTTAGTTGATATGGTTGCACTTAAGTATGCGATGACTAACGTTATTAAGACTGAAATAACTAATATTGTAAATTCTAAATAATATGTTAGAAGATAAAATATTAGAGAAGTTAAGAGACGATAAGCAGTACTACGGTAAGTTTGGTAAAACCTATATGAGTAATTCAGACATAGGAACTTTACTTAACAATCCTACAGAGTATGGAGTTAGTCTTCCTGACAATGCAAACTTTGCAAAAGGAAGATACTTTCATCAACTGATACTTGAACCATCTAAGGCGAAGGATGTAGTTTTTGTAAAATCCTCATCGAGGAATACTAAACTATACAAGGACTATATTGCAGAAGAAAATTTGGAATTTGCTTTATTAGAAAAAGAGGGAGAGGAAATCAGAGGTCTTGTAGATAAGATGATGAGTAACCTTGATATGTATGATATGATACGTGACCCTAACAATGAGTATGAAGTACCTGCAATCGCAGAGATTAAGGGTAAGATGTGGAAAGGTAAGGCTGACATCGTAGGTAAGGATATGCTTTATGATATCAAAACAACATCCAAGATTTCAGATTTTAAATGGTCAGCATCTCGTTATAATTATGACTCGCAATGTTACATATATCAGAAGCTATTCAATAAGCCTCTTATCTTTTTAGTAATTGATAAGCCTACGGGAATGATGGGTGTGTATAGACCAACTGAAGAGTTTATAAAGAGAGGTGAATTAAAAGTAGAGAAAGCTATAGAGGTACACGATACTTTTTTTAGTGAGAAATCAACTGAGGATATATCAGCATTTTATTATGATGAGTTTCTTTAGAAAATTAGTGTCTTTAAGGACACAAAGGCGTGTGTTATGGTTTAACGTTCCAATGAACTGCAACACTCGTAGGGAGAGAGAGATTCTAATCCTAAATACCATAGAACTATTGGAGCAAAATATAAACATTACTAAAATCAATTAATTATGTCACAAAACGTAGAAAAAGTATTTGCAGATGGATTCTCATTCAAGAGAAGAGAAGGTGCTCCCGAGTTTGTTATCGGTAGACAATCAATCAAGGTAGATGAAGCAGTAGCCTTCCTGAAAGCCAACGTAAAAAATGGTTGGGTAAACATAGATATCAAACAATCAAAGAAAGGAACTTTCTATTGTGAGTTAGATACTTGGGAAGCTAAGCCACAAACATCAGCACCTACAACTGCAGAACTTGCAGCGACTGCACCTGCACCTGCACCTACAACTGCAGATGATGTACCATTTTAACAAACAAGTTTAAGCTTGTTTTAATTGGGGAGGTTGTAAAAACCCTCCCCTTTTTTATCTCTAATAGTGTGTCGTATTAACCAAAACATTAATCCCTACTACCACAAGGAAGATATACTATAATATTTTTTCTTTACATATTACATAGTAATAATAGACATTAACGGCATCTATACTGATTATCAATTACTTACAACTATTTAATTAACATAAATCGACAACAAAATGACATATAACGTCACAATCTTTAAGAATATCAAGGAAACTGAAGCACCTTTCCACAGAGAACTATCTGTTGTGCTCAATAGAATAAAGGATGGAGCAACAAAAGACTTAGTAAAAAAGATTCGTATTGAGACTAACAAGTCTGAACGAAACGAATTAAAAAAGAAATTACCTGCTATTTGTTTTAGTGGTGTATTCAATAAAAGAAATGATTCTTCACTAATGGAACATAGTGGAATTATTTGTTTGGACTTCGATGGTTATCCAAAGAAGAAAATATTATTAGAACATAAAAACACCTTGACAAATAATAAGTTTGTATACTGCGTGTTTATATCTCCATCGGGAAATGGACTTAAAGTTTTAGTCAAAGTACCAACTGATGTAGATAATCATAAAAACTATTTCAATTCATTAGACAGACACTTTGCATCTGAATACTTCGACAAGATGTGTAGCAATGTATCTCGAGTTTGTTATGAATCATATGACCCTTTACTTCATATAAACGAAGATTCTCTTTTATGGGATAAGATAGAAGAGCCTGAGTATGTTGCAGTAGACCAATCAAGAGATGCACCAAGTATTCCAATTACAGACGAGAATAAAGTAGTAGAGATTTTAGTAAAATGGTGGTGTAAGAAATATCCAATGGTTGAAGGTCAACGAAACCAAAACGTTTTTATTCTTGCAATGGCATTCAATGACTATGGTATTAACAAGTCTCTTGCAGGATATGTTCTTGGTCAATACATAACTGCGGACTTCACGCAGTCAGAGATTAATAGAACGATTGATTCAGCGTATGCAAATACATCAAACTTTGCAACTAAATACTATGAAGATGAAGAGAGAATTAATTCTATAAAGACCAAGTTAAAAAGAGGAGTATCAAAAAAAGAAATTCGCTATCAGTTACAAGAGTCAAACATTGATAGCGAGACAATAGAGTCAGTACTTAATCGTGTAGAGAAAGAAAATTCTGTTGCTAACTTTTGGACTAAGACAGACAAGGGAGTTATAAAGATAGTTCACGTATTATTCAAGCAATTCCTTGAAGATAATGGATACTATAAGTTTTGTCCCGAGGGAGGGAAAAGTTATGTGTTTGTATGTGTTACAAACAATTTAATATCTCATACATCAGAGAAAGAAATAAAGGATTTTATACTTGGACACTTAATTGATTTGGATGACTTAAGTATTTACAATTACTTCGCTGATAATGTAAGGTACTTTAGAGAGGAATTCCTGACACTTCTTGGAACAATAGACATCTACTTCATCGCAGATACTAAAGAGTCTTCTTATCTATACTATAAGAATTGTGCGGTTAAGATAACTAAAGGTGGAATAGAGTCGATTGACTACTTAGACCTTGGAGGTTACGTTTGGAAAGACCACGTTATAGATAGAGTATTTACTGAATGTGTTATCGCAAGTGATTACAAGACATTCATATCAAGAGTATGTGGAGATGATGAAGCAAGAGTAAAGACAATGGAATCAACGATTGGGTTTATGATGCACGGTTATAAAAATCTAAGCTATTGTCCTGCCGTTATATTAAATGATGAAATTATATCAGACAATCCCGAGGGTGGTACGGGTAAAGGAGTTTTTATGAATGCATTGTCTCAGATGAAAAAGGTAGTTATTATAGATGGTAAGCAGTTTGCTTTTGAGAAAGCATTCCCTTATCAAACCGTATCTGCCGATTCTCAGATATTAGTATTTGATGATGTAAAGAAACACTTTGACTTTGAAAGATTGTTTTCAGTAGTAACTGAAGGGTTGACACTCGAAAAGAAAAATAAAGATGCAATCTCTATTCCGTTTTCTAAGTCACCTAAAATTGCAATAACAACTAACTATGCTATAAAGGGTTCGGGTAATTCATTTGCACGTAGAAAGTGGGAGATAGAGTTATTCCAACACTATAACAAAAACCATACTCCTCTTGATGAGTTTAAGAAACATTTCTTTGCTGATTGGGATGATGAAGATTGGTGTGGGTTTGACAACTATATGATTTATTGTTTAAAGAATTACCTGTCTACAGGATTAGTCAAAGGAAAGTTTGTCAACTTAAAGGTAAGACAATTATCTGCTGAATCATCACACGATTTTATTGAATGGTGTGGGTTAGTTCAAGGCCATCAGCCACATACTTCATTGCAAATTAATGCAAAGATTATGAAGCAAGACTTATACTTCGACTTCATCGGAGAGTATCCTGACTACGGGCCGAAAGCTAAGATGACAATATCAAGAACTCGTTTTTATAAATGGTTGGTAAGTTATGCTTTGTTTACTACCGGGCAGCAACCGGAAGAAGGAAGAGACCCATCCGGTAGATGGATGATAATAAAGCCAAGAGTATTGCCAACTTCAACACAATCAGAAATGTTTGATGCAAATGGAAACTAATGTAATAGAAAGACGAGTCGGCTTTTCAAATGAGATGATGTTTAATCAATGCTCTTTGTTAGCCGAAATCGTTAATAAAACAAAAGAGGTAAAGGTAGGTCGAGGCAAAAGTGTACAAGTAATTACTCAAAAAATGTATACAACAAGTAGCGAGGCTATAGATAAAATAAACAGAAGCGTTCAACATTACAAAGAACTAATGGAATCTAAAGAAACAAAAATAAAATTAAGAGATTATCAGAAACAAATTAGCAGAGATGGGTGCATAAAGTTATTCAGCAATGGATTTGTATATCTTGCTATGGAGGTAAGAACGGGAAAGACACTAACAAGTTTAAGTATGGGTGTACTAATGGGATGTAAGAACGTATTGTTTGTTACAAAAAAGAAAGCTATCAGTAGTATTGAATCTGATTATAATCTTCTTGCTCCTGACTATAACATCACGGTAATAAACTATGAGAGCATACACAAATTACCCGAGTCGGGTAATTACGATTTAATAATTCTTGATGAAGCACATGGAATGGGAGCGTTTCCTAAACCAAGCAAGAGGGCTAAACAAGTAAAAGATATTATTAAAAATTATAGCCCCTATGTTATTCTATTGTCGGGTACACCAACTCCCGAATCATATAGTCAGATGTATCATCAAGTGTATGGAATACCAAAGAATCCTTTTACATCCTTCAAGAATTTTTATAGGTTCTGTGATGAGTATGTTAATGTAACCGACAGAAAGATAAATGGCCTAATGATTAGGGATTACTCTAAAGGTCTTGACAAAATTGTAGAAGCAATGAAGCCACATACAATTAGCTATTCTCAAAAAGAAGCAGGCTTTAAAGTAAATACTCGTGAGCATTTTATGTATGTACCAATGAGCGAATTAACTTATAAGTTAACGGCCAAGTTAAAAAGAGATTTAGTTATAGAGGGTAAGGAGGAAACTATATTAGCTGATACACCCGTAAAACTTATGATGAAGCTACATCAAATGTTCTCGGGAACGGTTAAGTTTGAGTCAGGCAACTCTACTATATTAGATTTATCTAAAGCAACACACATCTACGATAATTTTGGTGATGTTAAGATTGGAATCTTCTATAAGTTTAAGGAAGAACTTAAAGCTTTAATGCAAGTCTATGGAAAAGAAAACCTAACTACAGAACTTAGTGTCTTTGAAGACACAGAAAAATCTATTGCATTACAAATTGTTTCGGGACGTGAGGGAATATCTTTACGAAAGGCAAAGGCTTTGGTGTACTACAATATAGACTTTAGTGCTACAAGCTATTGGCAATCAAGAGATAGAATGACAACTAAAGATAGATTAGAAAGTGATGTGTATTGGATATTTTCAGAGAACGGAATTGAAAAAGAAATCTACGCAGCGGTAAGCAAGAAGAAGGATTATACTGTTCGACACTTTAAAAGGGATTTATTATCTTAGCTAAATGGCAACCGAGCAACAGATACAGAGTAAGAGAATTAAACAACTTGAAGAAGAGGGTTATTTTGTTCTCAAATTAATCAAAACAAATAAGAATGGAATCCCTGATATCCTTGCTATTCCTCCTGACTCCAATGTAATTTTTAGTGAAGTTAAAACACCTCAAGGTAGACTATCCAAACTACAAGAGTACAGATTAAAAGAGTTAAAAAAATATGGATTTAGGACAGAAGTATATCGAGGAGAATAGGTTTCACATAGAAGAATGGTTTGCCGATAAAATGGTCGGGTTACCTTTTGATACCCAAACAGAAATTATATACTCTATTGCAACTAACGTTCACTCGTTTCCATTAGTGGAGGGTTGGACTCAAGAAATCTTTGGAGTTGTAAAAGAAGACCATTTATTTTATGCACTTGAATATCTAAATGAAAAGAACGGAATTCCTATTATTTGTGATATAAATTTTATCGAATCAGACGAATACTTAGACGCTATATTAAATAAAAATACAATTGAATCATATGAAATTAAAATTAAAAAGACATCAGTTCCCAAGAGAAGTTAATCTTATTGTAAAATTAACGAATGAAAGATTTGGAACGGACTTACAAACGAAAGGCAGAAAACGTAATAGTGTAAACGCACGAATGACTTGTTCTTACATACTTAGAAGAAGGGGTTTTACATTGACACAGATAGGAAGTTTTTTAGGTAGAGACCACGCTACTATATTGCATTACTTAAAGAATATAGAATGGTATATCAAAACAGACTTACAGTTTAACAGAATGTTTACAGAGATAGAAGAAGACTTTAACAGTTCAGCTAATCCCGTGCACGTTATGGGTGTTGAGGAGTTAAAAAAGGAAGTTTTCTCTTTGAGAAACGAATTAAAAGAATTAGATTTGAGGTTAGAAGGACTAAAAATTGCTCAATCTACGGCTAAAGCAAAGAGTCTTCGAGTAGAAAGTATCTTTGAAATAGTTAGACAACGAACAAGATTAGGTACAGAAAAAGAAATAGAGAATAAATTACATCGATGGTTCAATGGTGTATACGATAAGCCAACAGACCACATTCAATGAAATGAAAAATAAAGCATCAGCGTACGATAAGGAAAGATTAAACCACATCAACAACCTGATGGATAATATCCACGACTGCACCGCAGAGATTTACGAATCATTAGTAGACCGAGAGTTCGAAGATTTAAAAGGTCAAATCCCTAATCTAATATCTCAGTTAAAGGAAATCCAAACATCCATAGAAGATGATATTTAGCAAACAAAATGAGATTTGAATCGCAAGCAGACTTATCAAGAGAACGCAAAGCTATTACAACATTCGTTAATATATTTAAAGGTTCGTTTAAAAAACTTGACCCTAATGATATAGACTTTCGTGTGTTTGATAGTGAAGGAGATATGATTGCCTATGTTGAAGTTAAAGGTCGTTTAAAAAAATACAAAGATGCATTCCCTTTACCCGTAGCAGCACGTAAACTTGTGAAGTTAGCAGACAAAAGATTAAATCCCGTAATGATATGGGCTTGTGAAGATGGAATAGTATACTCTAAGGTCTGTCAATTAAATGGTAGCATAAGATGGGGAGGAAGGCCTCCACGTAAAGATGCTTACAATGACCAAGAGTTAATGATTTATTTTGACAACACAAAAAACTTTAAGTACATACCTTATGCATAAAAATAAAAGAAAAATTATTATAGAATATATATTACTTATTGTTTTGAATGCCCTGCTTTTACACACGGCATTCATTATTCTCTTTTAGTCTTGTCCGTAAAAGTCTTTGTACATTTGCTTTTGATATTTCTCATACTCTTTTATCTCATCACTTTTCGGAGGATAATATTCCTTGTATAATTCAGGATAGAGTCTTCGCATCTGAGTCTTAGTCATTCCACCATTCTTCTTTGCTTTAACACCATAACCTGCACGATAAGATTTAGTAATACCTAACAAGTCATAAATATTATCATCAGAAAAATCACCTCCAAAAGTTTTACCTAATGCTATAGGAGCAGTTAATTGAGCACCAAGACCTAATTCTAATACGGGAGTTACTACTTTAGCTATGCTTCCCTCTCCCTTTGATGCTTCCGTAATTGCTTTTTCTGTTCTTTTAAACACAGTAAGAAATGGATTCACACCTTCACTAACAGGTTTTCTGTTTCCCGTTGCTCTATTTACTGCTTCTTCTACTGCTGCACCAAATAAAGGTATCTGATAAACCAATGAAAGGCCTGATGCTGCAAGCATTACTTGTTTCATTGCCTCTCTTCTTTCTTCATCATCTCCTCTAAGTAATGCTCCTGAATATGAAGCTAAAGCAAACAATGCATTCGAGCCTGAATAAGCTAAAGCTAATGCTCTAAAATCTGATGCAGGTGCAACCTTACCTTCAGAAGCTAACTTCTGAATATTGTTGGAAGATATCATTACTTTATTCATAAGTAAAAATAATGTACTTGCAAACATTGTAAAGAATCTACTACCCGTAGTAGTAGCCATTTGTAGTTGATTTTTTTCTGTATTCCTTCTTGTTTGTTGAGATGCATTATAATCATTAAACAATTCTGTTGCTTCTGCTAATGGCATTCCGTTTTTAATATCTCTATTGAAAGCTGCTTTGTACCCAAGTACACCCAAAATATCTCCCAATATTGTGAATACACCTGCTGCCGTGTCATATCCTCTAACTACTTTTCCTAAAATATCTTTCCTGTTTCTAAACTTAGGAGCACTTCTTTTACCACCTGATTCTAAACCAAATATATCACCCTCTAAACCTCTCTTAAGACGATTCCTAAATCCACCTGAAATTTTCTTTGCTTCCTTAATTTCATTAGGAAGATTTGCTAAAACAGAAGCATAATCTACCATCAACATAGTAAGGTCTAATCCCGGTATTTTCTTTTTACCTCTACCTCTATAGTTATATTTCTCAAATCCAAGAATTGCAGACGATGCCTGCTTAACAGTCTGAATAGGTTTAAATGCTAATGCAAAACCTGTAAACCTACCTTGTATCCAACCTACTGCATCTTGGTCTAACTTAGGGCCTGACGTAGGATTGATTGCATAATTCAAAGTTGTAGCCAATAACTTTTTTAAACCCGTTTCTTCAAGTACAGTTTGAATCTCAGGTGATTTTAATATTGTATTTAATTGTTTTACAGGAAGAGCGTAAGCTTTAAATCTCTCCATCTGCATGATGTGGTCTTCAAAAACTTCACTAAAATCAAAACCCAATTCAATGTCTGATGTTGTGTCAACTCTTTCTTTAAGAGCAGGTGAAAATTCTGCACTAAAAACCTTACTAAAGTCTCCACTTAGCATATCCGAACTATTAATATCTCCACCTTGAGTTCTTGTAGGGAAATAATTATCTACTTTTGTAAGACTAATGTCATTTGATTGTATGTAAATATCATTAGTTTGTGTAAAGTAATCATTACTTAAGTAATCCATTACCATATCAGCCATCTTAATATTATCTTCTCCAACAAAATCACGTATCACCTTCAACTTTGCATCGGTGAACCCTTGCTTTCTAAGTTTATTTAACTGAACTTCGTTCTTAGATAATGCATAAATTCGTAAAGCCTTATCTTTCGTTATACCATATTCTTTATATTTTTGTTTTGTCTTTGCATTTAAAACATTATCTATTGATATAGACTCTTCACCTAAAGAATACTTCCATTTATTAAAAGTGTCAAATCCTATGGTCTGAGCCATAGCATCCATATTATCTTCCTGAATAAATACACCCGTGTGATATGCTTCATCTGCAAGATTTAATCTTCTATAGAATGTATCGTTAAACATATTACCCGTTGTTCCTCTATCTAAAACATTTGTAAGTGTTCCTAAGTGAACGATATTATTACGTATATATTTTTTAATACCTGTTGGAGAATACTTTAGGTCAGTTGTAAAATCAAAAAGGAATGCTCTAAGTGCTCCAAAGAAACCATTGTCTTCTAATGATTTTCTTATTGAGGCTCTTCTGTTTATAATTTCATTCCCTCCTAATAATGCTCCTTTATCCCCAAACAATTCGCTATATTGTCTTTTTATTTGAGTAACAAAATCTTCTTTTATCTTATCAGTTTGTTGCTTTCTTAACGCTCTTCTATTATTTAATCTTGCAATAGCTTCTTTTGAAATTAGTTTAGCATCCTGTAATAATGATTCTACTTGATAGTAATCCATATTTATTATATCAGCATAGCTATCAAAAGCTAATTGCTTATCTAATAAAAATCTTTCTTCATTAGTAATCTCAATACCTTTTGCTATTTTATCTTGAAGTAATTCTATTGTATCTGTATTTATAGAATTTTTGTATGCCGTTAAGCCTGCAAAATCATTTGCAAGAACCATCTTAAAAACTTGAGCAGCATATGAAAAGTATTTTTGCCCTATAGCATCCACACCTTTACCTCTTGTCTTACCACTTTCTGTTTTCTTAAATTGAGATTTCTTTTTGACGAAAGTTTGTATGTCGTCAATCATTTTCATTCTAATCTTTTCCCTTACAACAACTATTTGTTCCATTACCAAGAACGCTTTACCTTCAAAGTTTTTTGGATTTGTTGAGTTAATTAATCGTAAGAATTTTTCTACCTCTACTTTAGAATACTTTGTGTTCTTAGGTAAGAATTTTCTAATCAATACTCTCAATCGTTGTTGTGCAGCTACAATATTATCAGCACCTATTTTTTGTTGTCTAATATTATTTTTAATAGCAGCTATTTCTGCAGACACACTTTTGTTTGCTCTTGTTCCTAAGACTCTGTCAAAGGCTGAGCGTAATTCCATTTGTGTATTTTCTGATTGAATCTTAAATACAGGATTTGCCTGTAGCAATTCTTGAGACTTTTCTCTTATCTCTGCATAAGTTCTCGTTCTTTTATTGTCAATTAGTCTCCCGGTATTAGCATCAAGTGTTATATCAGCATCTACCTGAGTACTTGCATACTGATTTACCTGCCCTTTTACGGTATTAAATAACGCTCTACCTACATCAACTCCACCTATAACATTGGTGAACTCTAATGGCATCTCAAGGAACGCATCAATGTGTACCTTCATAGCGGTGTTTACTGCTTCCATAGGAAAGCCTCTCTTCTTTAGAACAACTCTAATGGAGGCATCAGTAAATCCATTTTCCCTACCCTTATCTATTATGCCCTGCATAGATTGTCCACTACTAAATGCGGCTTCAGGATTTTTCATCTGAATTAATTGTGCATCCGTAAGTTTTATTTTCTTTCCTGCAAATATATCTGCAAGTGCAGTACCAAGAAATTCGTCTAATGAAAGTGCTTGAACCTCAGCATCTGTTAAATCTGAAGATAATTTAAACTGTTCTTTAATTGATTTCCACATCCCAAGTAACCATTCTTGAAACTTAGATTTTAAAGATGCATCTGCTATTGTTTGTCCTTTATTACCTATAAGAATTGCCATTGCTTCATTAGTAGCTTTAGCTATATCTCCATTAAATTTTCTTAACTGAGTAGCAAACTCATCAGTTTGCATAACAAGTTCTTGACCTTTACTATAAATGGCTTTACCTTTCTCTGTAGTCTGTAAATAGTCCGTCCAAACGTGCCCCATTTCGTGGATAGCAGTATTGAATAACTCTGAATCAGAATTATGTGTTTGAGGGTTTATGTATATGTCACCGTTAACTGTAACTCCATATAGTACTTCGTCTCCTTTTAAGTATACCTTTACTCCTTCTGATTGTACTACATTATTAAACGTAGTTCCATCTGTAGAGAAAGCAACACTTGGGAACGAGGTATTCATAAAGTTAATTAACTTAGTTCCGTTATCAACGTTACCTTCAGTTATCGCTCCTATAAATTCTAATCCCGGTAATCCGTTCTGAACACCAATCGTTTCAGTTAGTATAGTTCCTACACTTGATGGTTTTAATTGACCTTCTTCTAATACACCGTCAGGATTTTTCTTTACTTCTTTTTCTGTTCTGCTTTTCTCTATTTGCTTATCGGTAAATGTTTTTCCTTTAGCTTCATCTTTAGTAAGACCAACTATAGCAGCATTAAATGCAGTAGGGAATGCATCTTGAATCGGAATCGACTCTTCTAAAACTCCAATATTTCTTCCCTTAACTCCCCAATCATAATTAGGATGGGTAGTTTTAATTATCTCGGGATTTATCACATCAATACCCTGAATTGCAACCACACTTCTTTGTGGTACATTTTTCATTTGTGGGTCAGTAATTAAATCAGTAATTTCAGCAAGAGATAGTAATGTTCTACTTTCAGCAGGCGTATTTTCTAATAATATTTTCGGAACTCCTTTAGTTGGTTTTCCTGCCTTAGTTGTTTCTCCTGCTCTGTTAGGAGAACCATATGCTATCGTCTCTAACAATACTCTACGTGAGGGTAGTGTTAATGTTTTTAAAACTTTAGTATCTAAAAGTTGTTCAATGCTTTCAACGCTTTCAGCTTTAGCAAGCAACTCTTGTTTTTGTTTAATTGTTTTACCATATGCAGCTTTTGTTAAAGGAGAAATTTTCTTTCCTTTTAAACCTATACCTGTTTCTATTGAATTTTCTAACGCAGCTATGTCGTTTTTAGATTGTTCTATAAACGCCTCTAAAGCTTTTACTTTATTTTCTTTAGGTATCAGAGTAAGATTATCCGCTAAAACTCTAAACGTTGCTTCGTTAGACAACAAAGAGCCTTCACCCATTTTTACAACAGTTAAAGGAACTAATCCATTATGTTCAGGATTTTGTTTCCACCATTGGTCGAAAATGTTTTGATTTTCTCTATAAATATTTTCTGCTTTTACAAGCATATCTTTAGCTTCCTTCTCAGTTGTATTAGCCCAAGCCGCTCCTTCGTTTCCTTCCGTCTCCGTAAAACCTAAGCCACCTTTTAAATTATCTATTGTGTTTCCTGTATTTGGATTTGTAGTATTTCCTGTAGTCAGTTGGTCAGATATTGTAAACACAGTTGGTACTCCGTCTATGATTTCTAACCTCGCAGTTCTAACAGGTCTGTTGGTTCTGCTTCCTAATTCTTCTCCATCTATAGCCACTCTCTTTCCTGAGTTTATAGTAGTAGATTCATTACCTGTCACCATAGCGTTCATTCTTTCAATTTCTACTTCTTCAGCTTCAATTTGAATGTCGTTATCAATGTTACCGTCTAAACCTTCTTTCATTCTGAAGTCTACCTTTGGATTTCCCTCAGATATAACAGACTCTAAGTCAGAAACTTCTTCATTTAATACTCCCTTATCTTTCTTGAGTTTCTTATTTATTGCTTTAATTTGTTTCTTTGATTCAGAAATCGTTTCCTTTTCATTATCAATTTCATTCTTTGCATCTTCTTTTAAGTCTTGAATAGCAGTTGCTTTTTCTTCCTTAGATATTTTTTTCTTTCTAACCTCAGCAACGTCAGCCTTAAGTTGTTCTCTTATGCTAACAATTTCATTTTGTTTTTCTTCAATCCCACCTTCAATGTCTGCAATCTCTTCTTCTAAAGGATTAATTTCTAAACCTTCTTCATTTATTTTTGCCTGCGTACCATCTTCGATGAGAGTTTGTTCTTGGTTTTCGGTTTGATTCGTTTCGGTAGTTTCTCCCTTGATGACTGTTCCCTCTCCCAACGTGCTGCTATCATTGGTTTGTTCTTGTGCATCCACGCTCGTTGTGCTTGACTCTTGAATGGCATTGTCTATAGTTTTATCTTTGTTCATTATATTATTTAACTCCACTATAGATTCAGCGTCATTAAATATTGTTATATTTCTTTTCTTACGTTGTGCAGGTGTTAGTTCTTTAACTTTTTTAAAGAAGTCATCTTTAGTAAATCTTTTTCTGTTGATAGTATACAAAGGATTCTGTTCCCTTATATCTACATCTGAAGTTTGATTTCCTGAAAACGTTTTAAATTCAAGGTTAGTTTGATTCTCTTGTGACAATAGTGTCTTTGAAGACACAATACCTGCTAACTCTTTTTTAATCTCACTTATTGTTTCACTAAATATTTCTCTTTTGTTTGTAGTAGCAGACAGTTCTTGTTTCGCTGCCAAAAGTTCCATTACTCTATTTTCTAAAGCAGGATTAGTTGAAACATCTTGTTTACTGTTCTGACCTGTATCAAGCAATAGTCTTGCTTCTTTTCTAAGTCCTATGTTTTCATTTATTCTTTGACCTGCCTCGGGAGTAATCTGTCCAAGTTCAACCATACTATTAGTCCAAGTAGCTATTCGTTTAGAAGAATATTTTGACTCTGCTAAAAACTTTAAGTTTTCAAATTGTGCTGCTATATTTATGTTGTTTCTTGAACGACCATCCATAAACATATTTACTGCAGCAAAAGGAGCACTCATACCAAATCCACCAACTACTTCATCCATAACATCAGCCATACTTTCTTCTTGACCTGCTGCTTTCTGTGCTAAATATTCTCCTAATCCTTCAGACAATGGGTCAAGTGTGACAACACTCGCTACACCTGCAGCTACCCTTGTTCCTCTTGCAGCTAATACACCTACCGGGAATAGTCTACCTGCTAAACCCATACTTATTCTGTCTACCGCACCAATAGTAAGTCCACGAGCAAGCCCTATACGTCTTCCTTCTTCCCAAACTCTTTCGTCCTTTAATGCTTTAACCATTTCATCAGGGTCAGCAGCGTTGTAACCCATATTGCTGATTGCCTCATATACAGAGTTGGTGTATTCTAAAGCTACCATTGTAGCAGCAACACCATTTTTCAATCCATCTACTGCACCTCCAACTACACCTGCAGTCGTTGTTGCAAAACCTATAGGCCCTGCAGAAAAACCTGTTGCTCCCATAGTACCACCTACTACTGCCTCTGTTGCTACTGTACCTGCAACTATCTTCATACCATAAGGTAACATCTGACTAATTGATTGAGCAGCCATACTTGTTGCAATCTCAAAAGGGTCATCAGAAAACGCATCAAATCTTTCTTCATATGTAAGTGCCCCGTGATATCTACTTAATGCTCTACCTTTAGGTTTATTTTGTGAAGCGTTTTTATAATTAACAATATATTCTGCAGCTTCTCTTATTGATAAGTCATCATCCATATCAGTAATGCCTAAAGCAAGTGCTAATATTTTTTGATTTGCTTTACCATTTTTCCATCCACCACTCCATTCGTTTGATAATGAAGACCAATTTTCAACAAACTCACCACGAGCCTGCTTGTCTACCTTAGCACTTAAAAAAGTTTTTGCTAACTCATATTGATTAGCAGCATTAGATTTTTCAAAGTCAACCTCTGATTGTTTTAATAATAATTGGTTTACTCTATATGCCTCATCTTCAGTTTTTGGTTTGTATTTAATTAGGTTTTCTGCCTTTATTCCAAACTCATTTAGAGTAGCGTAGTTAAGAGCATCTGCCTCTTGACTGTATGCGTAGTTTACTTTTGCAGCTACTGATAATTGTTTCTGTAATTTTTTATCTACAAGTACATCAAAGTCTTCTCTTACTGTTCTAAACTCATCAGCGTTAACCGTCTCTCTTAGTTTTTCTGCTTTCTCTTTAAGATTAATAAGATATTCTGCAATGTCGCTTCGTTGTTTACCATCTACATATAAGTATGCAAATTTTTCTTTTAGGTTTTCAGGAACATCTTTTTCTCTGAATTGCATCTCATCACTTCCAAAACTACCATCAGTATTTTGTTTACCTGCGGCTTTAGCAAGGTCATAACGTTGTCCTTCTATAAAGGTTATCTCATCCATTATACCTTCGTAGTCATCTAACTCTTTTCTATATGTTGTGTAATTAAGACCTCTGTCTGCATAGAATAATTTCGCTTCAGAGTCTATTGTACTTACGTCTTTCCAAGAACCCTCAGCAACTTCTTCTGCAGCTTCAGCAGTATCGAAAGTAAATACTTCACCTCTTTTCAAAGCCTCTTTATATGCTTCCATTCCTTTTTTCTCCATCCACCACATTGGGTCAGAACCATATCGTTGTCCTGTAGTTTTTGGGAAAAGTGTAGGATATACTACTTCGTTACCGTCAATATTTGCTGACTCCAATAACACCGTAGATTCTGTTCCATCATCATTAATACGAGCAGTACTTCTAATGTTTCTTATTTTTGTAGCTACATCAATTACATCTTGCTCAGGAGCAGATAATTGTTCATTAGGATTACGAGCATAAGTTGAAACAAAATTTCTTAGCTTAGCTGATTCCTCTTCGGATGACATTAAAGTTTTAAGACCTATTAGTTCTACTTCTGTTGAACCGGGTGCAATTACTTCTAAATAATCTCCACCATTTTTTTTAGTTTTTCTAAATATAAAACCATACCTCCCATAAAGATTTGTAAAATAAGTAACGGCATCTTCTCCGTCCTTGTCTATAGAATCAGAATCCGTTGCAGATAATGCTAATTCAAAATCGGTAGTCTTAAGTATTTTTTTTCTATCCTCTATACCTTTTGTTATCTCTGCATCAATAACTAATTTCTCTGCTGCTTGTCTCTCTATGTTAGCAGGTTCACTTGCTTGGGCTTCTGCTAATGTAATTTTTGAATCTGCTAATAATTGTTCCGTTGCTCTATCTACACTTTTAGTATCAGGATAAAGATTTCTTTCATCTAAAGGGATTCCATCCCTCATTGTTGTTAGTTCATCGTAAGGATTAATATAATCATCGTCACTAATATTTCGTCCAACAACTTCTTGTTCTTTAAGTTTCTTTTCTTCTTGGCGTAATTTAAAAGCTTCAGGGTCAAATATCTCCATCTCGGGTAAGCCCGAAGAACCATCTTCCAAGTCGAATTCCGTATCGTCTTTTTTTTTTACTTGTACAATTTCTTCAACCGTAGTAATACCCATAAGATTTTTAAAATCATCAAAGTTATCATTGTACCCATTATCTTGAAAATGAGTAAATGAATCCTGAAGTGCATCGGGATTACTTGTAATTAATTCTTTAAAAGAATCAAATGTTTCTCTATAACCATTGTTAAGAAATAATTGATAAGCATCTCTTATAGCATCTTCATTCATATTACTTTTCTTCTTTTGGTTTGTTATAATTTCCTACGTTTACGGAAGAATTTACTTGTTGTACTACTGTTCCCTTTGGCAAATTACGTCTTGTACTTGTTCGTTTTCTTTCACCTGTTTGTGATTTCCCTTGTAAATAAAGAGGAAGCCCCGAAGTAGTTGGCGGTTCTGTTGATGCAGTAGCCCACGCTGCATCTTTTATTTCTTGTATACCTTTTTCAATTGCAGCAGCAGTAGCCTCAACAGTTCCCTCTAAGGCTATTGTTACAATTCGTTTACCTGCAGCATCATTAATTGCAATTTCATCGTCTCCAATATTTGTGGTAGTTACTTTAAAGTTCTTAGCCCCCGGTATATTTGCAAGAGCCGCTATTAAACTTTGCTTTGTTTTATCTTCACTATACTCACCGGCTATCACATTCCCCTCTGCATCCTCTGTCTCTAAATCTGTTATGAAATTATCAACTGAAAGTGCACTATCCATTTCTCTTTTAAAAGTAGCTTCTTTACTTTCTGTAGTTATCTCATTAGATGCACCAAACCCTACTGAGGTATTATTAAATGCACTTGATAAGTCTACTGTATTTGATTTCAATAAAGTATTTATATTTTCGATTGGTTTATTGCTAAAGAAATTTGCCGCTCCCGTAACCCAAGATGTTTGGTCTAAAGGCTGACCTGTTACAGGGTCTAAGAAACTAATTTCTTCAGGCGGTCTACCGTCTGTATATGTAATAATTACAGAAGTATTATCTCTGTCAATGGTATCTATTAATTTATTAGAACTCCTTATGAAATCAATTGATTCTTTAACCTCCGCATCATTTCCGTAAAATAATTTAGCGGTATTAGTAAGTGATTTAGTATTTGCGTTTTTTGCGTTCTTGTTATTTGTTTCAGCAGCAGTCTCTCTTTGATAATCATTAACTGATACTGCTTTCTTCTCTCTGTTTACTTTGTTTCTAATTGCAGTTCGCATATAAGCATACACTTGGTCTTCTTGCTTTTTAGCATTAGGATTTATTGATGCATCAAATACAGGTGCAACCGTACCGTTTTGTCTGCTTAATAGAATTAAATCTCCATCTGCTTTTGCTTCATCTTCTGAAAAAGTAAAACTATATTCTTTACCATCTTTACCAAACTTTACAAAGTCTGTAAGTACTGAAGAGGTGTTGTAATTACCTGAAGTAAGTTGACCTTTAATCCAATCATTCTCTGCAGAAAGATATAAGTTTGTAATCTCTGTTTCTTCTGTAGTTAATCCTAATCTATTTATATCATCTTTAGAAAGTACTTTAGCAAAAGGGTCTATTGATGTAATCAATTGCCCTGCTGCTGACCTACTACCTTTTATTTTTGATATTTCTGTCCACGCTCCTGTAGACTCTACCCAAGCTGAAGTAGCTTTCTCTACATCGTACTTATTAAATTCACCTGTAATTTGACCACGTAATGAACTTACTGCAACTAAATCATTAGGGTCTGATGATATTGTAGTTAACCCTGTTTTTGCATTTTTTTCTCTGAAACCTGCACTAACTTTTCCTGTTTGTGGATTAATAACTAATTCACTTTGATTAAAGTTTGCAAACCCTTCAGCATTCTCCATAAGCCATACTTCCATTTTCTGAGAAGCAGTAGCAGGGTCTTGGCTTTTAAACCTTTCCATCTTATTAGCAAACTGAGCTTGATAATCTTCTATTAAACTAAAAGCATTTTCAGTACCGTCAAGTAAATTCTGACGCATCTGAGTATAATCATATTGACTTAAGCCTCCATTCTTTAATAACTTATCTTGTACAAGCATTACTTCTCTTGCATTATCTGAATAAGCTATTCCCCAATTTCTAATAGTATCACTTTCTCCTTGAGGAGATTTGTCTAAAAGTTTTTGGAAATCTCTTGTTCCTTGGTCAACTGCAGCCTTAGCTTCTACACGAGTATTTACTTCGTCTTTAACAACGTCACTTAAATTTTGACTTACTTCAGCCCAATTAATATCTGCTTGAGGGTCACGAGGTTGGTACTTATAATATGTTGCCATTTGTTTTTATTTTCGTGTTACATCAAAAGGATTAAACGCAGCATCCATATAAGGCATTCCACCTGAAATGCCTCGTTGGTATCTGTCAGAATAATTACCCGTAGGAGAATCTAATTTATCTATTGCGGTTTGAAAATTCTTTGATGCTTTTGCTTGAATTAGTTTTCCTTCGGCTACTGCACCTGCAATTGCAGACATCGGTGTTCCGTTTACCGTTACACCTCCTGCTCCGGGTGCTGATACAGGGGGGGTTGCAGATACTGATGCTTTTTCTGCAGCTAATATTGCTGCTTGTTTATCTAAACCTGCTTGTGTAGATTTTGCTTCTGCAAGTGCGGTTTTATTTTCTCCATATAAATTAAACATTGAAATACCATCAGCTACTGCACCAATCGTTTGATTTATACCTTGTGTGTTTTGTGCCGCTGCTCTTGCTTCTGCTGATGCTGCTGCTTGTTGAGCACCTGCTACTTCTTGCAAGTCCATACCAACACTTATATCTCTAAGCCTTGAATCTTCTTCTGCTTTTTGTGCTTCAAGGTCAAATAAATCTCTATTCATTTCATCACGAATAGCACCTTGACCTTGTTGTTGTTGTGCTAAAACTCTTCCTGCCGTTGCTGCTCCACCTCTTTCACTTTCAACACCTGCTTCTAATGCTTGTGCTCCTGCTGATAGCATTGCTTCACGTTCTCTTTCGTAAGGTTCTTTGTTTATTGATAATGCATCTGCAAAGTTAACTTCAAGTTTTCTTCTTGCTTCTGCCATTTTTTTCTCAGCATCTCTTTCTGCAGCTTCTTGTGCATTTCTTGCACGATTTGCTGCACCAAAAGACATAAGTGCTCCTACTCCTTTAGTAGCAACTCCTGTTCCTGCTGAAATTAATAATGCCGTACTTGCCGTTATTGCACTCATATTTTATAATAGTTTAATCATTTCTTTATTGTAGCTATCTCCTTGTGCGTACCCTTGTCTTTCATAAGTTTCAATTAAGCTATTACTTTTAATTAAAGCGTATGCATATTTTGCTCCTGTTGTCTTAGCTACTTCTGTTAATTTTTGAATTAATAAATCCATAGCTTCTCTTCGATGAGGTTTTTTTCTATATGTATGGCTTGATACAATCCAATCAATCCAAGATAATTTTGAATTAGAATTATAAATATATCCTGCACATATTGGAATATCATCATCAAAAATAATAAGACCTCCTGTTCCGTTTTCAGGAAGAAAATCTTTTATAGGTGCATCCCATCCCCAATCTGACCACCATCCTAATAAAATATTCTCGTAATCATCTTCGGTAATCTGTTGTATTTTAAAGGCCATATAGCAAAGATACTAATTTTATGGGTAGCTTTTCATTACTTCTGACTCAACCGCAAATAGATTGATAGGTGTTGTATCCGTATTCTCTATATTAAAAACACTATAGTGTCCTAAAATTCCGTGTGATTCTGCAACTGCATTTTTTATATATAAATAAAAAGCATCTTGAATTGGTATTGGAACTGCAGGAGGCGAAGGTGCAATGTTAATTGATATAGTATTAATACCATTTGGTAAATCAATGGTTATAGCGGTTATTGCTCCTGCTAATTGAGGAGAGGTGTATGGAGGTAATGCAAAATAAAGAACATCTCCAATTGACATAATGGTAGCTAAGTCCGTATCTAATGAAAACGAAACTATTGTTCCTGCTGCATTAACTGCAGAACTTGTACCAATACCATTCAATGAACGTAATACATATTCACTTGCCGCAGCAGGTGTTGCTCCTGAATTTCTTACAAAAGCATAGAAACTTCCTTCTTTCTTTTCAAAATAAGATGCGTTAATAAATCCTCCCGTTTGAATATCCGATGCCATTGTAACAGACCATCTTGCATCTCCCTCTAAATTAATTGTTTTAAATAATTTATTCTCAAGAGGCATATCATTAAACACAGATTGCAAAGTACTTGTATATTGTACTTCATAAAAATTGTTTCTTGTTTCATTTACGTTATGACGATAAAGATTCCCTTTGTTAAACGTATAGAAAAAATTATTCATACCTACCATAAAATCAGGGTCATAAGAGTAAAAGGACGGCCATCCATTTACTCCTTCATCATATACTAAAGTGTTTGCCATTTTTTATATTTTTATTATTGTAAACAATGTATTGAATCTGAACATTCATATACAATACCATTAACTAATGTTGAATCAGCAGTTACACCTGTAAACGAGGTTATTGTAGCACAGTATACTGCTCCTGAACCCGGAAGTCCTATTCGATATTGAACTACATCACCAACACTATTACTAAAATCATCGTATGCTGATTGGTTGTTACCTGTTAGACAATCACTCATTATCATAATCTGTAATCCACTTGGACAATTATCTATTTCAGTTATTATTCCTTCAATAACTCTCATATATCTACCTCCTGAAATTTTATAATAACCATTAAGTAAAGCAATACTTCCATTTACGTCTGAAAAAACAAAATCGTGTAATGCAGGATTACCTGCAGAACCTGTAACAATAACGTTATAAAACGTTTCTCCTAAAGTTAAAGGACAAACTGTTCCTACAGTTGCACCTAAAACTGAAGCACTAAATCCTGTAAGTTGTATAGGACAATCTATAGATACACCCCATGCCGTACTTGTACAAACTCCTGCAATGTTTAAACTAACTATACTTGGAGATGCAGTTGTTTTTGGTATAACCATTACACTTGCCCCGGGAGGTGCTCCTAATTGAACTTGACCTGCTACTACTGTTTCCGTTTGAGTTACTCCTGTATTTACAAATGTATTTGATGCGGCTATATAATTAAATATCGGTACGTTTAACGTTGTTTTTGGTAATCCACAATTAGCACTTGAAGAACCAATATAAGTAGCTGCATTATTTACTGTTGATTCTAATCTTCCAACATTAGGAGAACTAAATTTATTATAAACCACACTATTAAATGTAGCTTTAAAACCATCGGGTATACTTGCAGGATTAAACGTTATTCTCATAGCACCAATAGCAGTTCCTGCATCAAAATCAAGTGTGTAAATTCCTGTAGTTCCATTTACATTAATGGTCTCACCACAAGATACTGCACAAGAAGGACATACCTGTTGCGGTAATAATTTACCTGATACTTGTTCTCTACTTATAGTATTATCTGAATAAAATTGGTCAGGTGCAAGTGTTGTCAATTCGGCATTTGTAAAAACTGCCGTTGAATTGCCTAATGTTATTCCATCTAAAAAAAAAGCTGCCATAATTAAATTTTTATTAAGGTGTTGGGGAACATCCACAACACGCTAATGTTGGACTTGCTCCTGCACATAAAGTTACTGATGTACTATTTCTATAATCCCAAATTAAATACAAATACGTTCCTACACTTGGCATAGTAAATTCTGCAGAAAAAGCAGTATTACCATTGCTCGGTTCTGCGATAGGAGTTGCAATTGCAGATGCAGTAATTAATGCAGTTATATCTGCGGAATTATTATTATATAAAGTGTTCGACCTAAGAAATCTAAATTTATCTTGAGTCAAAACAAAATTGTAATCATCAGTTTGTATTTTATTAGATAACATAGTTACAACAGAACCATCAGCAGGTATAACTCCTCCACCTTGTAATCCTTGTATACTTTTATACAAAGAAACAATTGGTGAATTTCCTGTAGCAAACTTTACATTTTCTTTATGTAATGGTGAAACAAAAGTTCCGTCTTTCCATCTATATTCATTAGTAATAAACTCACCTCCATTGTTAGCAGAGTTTACCTGTACTAATTGTATTGTAATACTATCTGCAGCAGGACAAGCATAAGTTAATTCTACTGTACCTGCACCATTAGCAGTAAAAACAATATCAGCAGATTCTTCATTTACTTTATCTTTGTCAAATGTTAAAACTCCATTTGCAGTTACCGCTCCTGTATTTACCGTAACGCCATTATATGTTGCAGCTAAATTAATACTATTACCTTCAGCAGAAAGAAACTTATAAGTTAAATTCACATCACCTACAAGACTTCCAAAATTAACACAGAATGAATATGTCTTCGCTGATGATGATGTAAACGTTTGTGTAATTCCACAATTTAAACAAGGAACAGGAGAAGGTATTTTAATCTGATTGTTACTCAAAACATACTCGTTCATATAAGGGTCGAAACCACCTAACTTTTGAGTCTGAAAAGAAGTTTGAAATAAATCTCTAAAGTAACCTCTCAATCCAAATGTAGATACAACTTGTAGTTGCTCATCTCTTGCACTTTGTCCTTTCAACATTATTACCGCTCCTCTTTTGGCATCAGTAAAATATTTAGAAGCACCATATATTGCAAAACTTTCAGGGTTGCTACTTATACCAAACTCTTCAATCCTTGCAATCTGAGTTCCTAATACTTCCGGTACTGTAGTTAATAAATTTCCTGCACCTGCATCAGAAAGTAAATTCTTACCTGCCAACACATATGATATTTTATCTTCCTGCAAAACAAGAACATCTGTCTCTCTTGCAAAAAGTTTTTGAATAGGCCCAAACGATGCTTCTAATGATTTAAAATTTAGCAAGCCTCCGTTAAACTCATTTAGTTTATTAACGTTTGATTCTTCATTATAAATACCACTATAAGTAATATCAGATAATCTTTCTGCTTGTTCGAATTCTGTACCTTGAGTTGTAAGTGCTCTGTTACCTAAGACCAAAGGTCTTCCTGTAATAGAATCTTGTATCTTAAAACTTTCTACTCCATTTCCAAAAGCAAAACAATTAAAAAAATCAGTTTTAATTATAGCAGGTGTGTTAGTAGAAAATACTTGATTTTGTGTATTACCACTATGCTGACCTATTGCATCAATTGCAAACGAGTCTGAAGACTCATACCATAAATCCGGTTCTGCATCTTGTGAATCTGATTCAAAAACAATTGTATCTTCTGCTCTAATAACTACAATATCAACTTCTATACGAACTGCTTTACGGTTATTACCTCTATAACCTTTTGAACTTCTTACTTCAAAAAATGTACGTTGCTGAAGAGTACCTGCACCTGTAGTATTAAATCTACAAGAAAGCAGAGAGTAACCACAGTTTTCTAAAGTCGTAGCATTATAATTTGGCCCTTCCATACCACCAACTATATTAGTTGCTTGTGCCTCTAATGCTGCTGCTATACTATCTCCTTCAAACCAATTTTTAAAATTAGTATATAAATCACTTGATACAAATTTAGCTTCTACTTCCCAACGTTTTTCTCCAACGTTATTTTTACCTCGTCTTAAATTTTTAATAACCATATTTATACGAGAACCTTGTGGTACTGTATAATCAATAAATTGTCCGGGTGCTGCAATATTTTCTACATCAACAGGGTATTGTATCAACTGACATCCACCTGAATTTGGCCCTCTTACCTTTTCACCATAAGCAATAACAGGATAATCTCCAAGTATTGTGTTAAAATTATTTGCTCTTATTTTCATATAAACTCCTGAAGGAACTGCAATATCTGCATCTGCTGAATTTATCGGAGGAGGGTCTAAAAAATCTCTTGGTTGTGCTTTCTTTTCTAATACAGTTGTTCTTGTACATCTTTGCACGACACCATTGGTATCTGTCTTAACAAGTAACTCATCTCCTTCTTCAATTTTTTGAGAGTTTTGTCCGTCAAGTAAGAAATAATTAGCACCTGATGTTGGGTCTCTAAAAAAGAAATTTGAATAAATAATATCATATTCTCCCTTATCAGGCTTGATACAAAATTTATATCTTTTAGCCCACGATGGTGCTATCTGTTGAATAGGAATTGTTACGTTTATTTTATTTACTGAATCTGATAAAGAACATCCAACGTGTTGAGTATTATTAGGACTAACAAGAGCAGATGATGCTCTGTTATAATCATCCATATAAACAATACCTATTTCATAATCTCTATTACTTTTTAAACTTTTAGGGTCTCCAATTTCTTGAAAAGCTGCTTGAGCAAGTGTTATATCGTAATAAGAATAAACTGTTTGTGTAACATTTGCAGGTACTAATGAGTCAACATATTGTACTGCAGGTATTTGAAAAAATATTAGTTCTGATGAAGGAAAAGAAATAATCTTTATTGGTTGTGCTATTGCACTTATACCACTATTTACTTTAAATAAAGTATCTAAATCATTATCAACTTCACAGTTAAAAAGGTCTGTAAATGTTGATGCAGAACAAGAATTTTGTACTGTTTGTATTGTAGCAGCATTACCTATTCTTTCAATAAAATCTGCATCAATTGAAAGTGCGTATGCAGAACTATAATTTTGCTGAAGAGTATACTGAAAGCTAATATCTACAGGTGCTTGTTCTTCTACAGGAAAAGGAGTTTGTCCATTGTAACTATTAAATGTCCATCTAAGAAATATATCTATAATAGAACCTGCTACTAAAAATTTATCAGTTAAATTGATACTAAATGTTCCAATAGAACTTACATTACCATTTATAGTATAGTTAGCTGAAATTGTAGTTGTAGATAAATCACTTCTACCTACTTGCTCAGATGTTAAACTTGTAAAATATTGTAACTGAGTTGGAACAAGAGAAACAGGACTACCTGTATTTTCTCTTGATAAATCGTATCCTTCTAAGTAGTTACCATACATAAGTCTATTACCCATAAGAGTCTGAGACTGAGCAATTTTAGGAACGTTATCGTATAATCTTAATATTTCTCCTACCGGAAGTATAGTAAAAATTTTACTATTACTAAACGTAAAAGTATATTCTGTATTATCAGCATATCCTAATTCCTCTTTATCTAATTTTTCTATAACTTTAATTATAGAATTATTCATATCTTTAAACAAAAGGTCTATCTCTTTTACAAGAGGCCCTCCTGAATTATAAGTGACATCACACATATTTGTGGTGTTCAACATTCCTGCATTTAAAGCAGTTGCAGTATCGTAGTCAAATATATTAGGAACAAAAGAAGGTTCACTAAATTGTGAAGTTGCAGAATATTCTCCGTCTTCATATCTATATCTATAAGCAAAACAAATAAATCTATTTTCTAAAAAATTATCTTCAGAGTTAGTTATTAAAGGTCTAATGCTTGGAGAAGTAATGGGCGGTCTTTTTAAAACCTGAATTGCTTCACCTGTAAACGAATCTATATTTGATACGGGATTACCGTAGTTTTTAAGGATATTAAATTGTCTTGGAGGATTAAGATTGTCTGTAAAAAAAACTAAGTTTTCAATTTTATTAACTCCTGTAATAAGAAATTTACTATCAAAATTTAAAGTAGTATTAACTCCACCTCCGTCATCTACACTTATAATATGATAAGTTAATAAGTTTGATGTAGTATTGAATGACACAACCATATCTACCTTTCCTGTTGGAGAAGTTGATACAGGCTCTGAGTTGGACGAAATAAACCAATACACAGATTCATTAGCACCATCTTCAAACGCACCAATACAACGTGCGTTAATAAGGGCTATCCCGTTATAGGTAAGTGTTGTTAGTCGAGTATTTCCTTTTGTGTTCTCAACAACGCCTATTTCAGAACCTTCCGTAGAACCCATACGAATATTTAATCCGTCAATGTACTCCCCGTTTGGCACGAGTCGTTCATCAACCATCTTGTTCATTTTCCCTTGTATAAAATTTCTTGAAATATTCGGCATATTATTTTATCCATTTATTCTGACCTCTCAGATTCATCAATAATCTTCCCGGATGTATGTTGCTAATTCTAATTTTTGCATTTCTCAGTAATGCAGTTTTACGTTTTCTCATACGTGCAACTATGTATTCCTGTGTATTTAATTTAGAACCAAGTATTGCATATTCAATTGATGCGTACACATACTCTTCGAATAACTTGTTTACAGTAATCTTACTGTCATCACCACCTTCCATACCGTCAGATATGTACTCAAGTACAACTAAGTTATTAGATATGCTTGAACTAAAGTTTATTACTCCTGCTTTTCTGTCTATAGTAAAAGTTGGATTAGAATTTGCAGTTTCTGTATTTAAACCAAACCTTGCACCAATACCATATTCAAAATACCAACACCCATCTACATTATATCCTGTCTGACCATTAAATTGTCCATTGTTTTGGTCTAAGTAAATGCTTGGCTTGCTTCCTTTTATTCTATCAAAGTCTAATGACGAGTCTTCAGGTCTTAAAATATTTCCTGATTGGTCAAATAAAACTCTTCCTGTTTGGTCTTGAAGATATGCTTGAGCACTTTGTACCTGAATGTTTTCACTTAATGGAAACAAAATACCATCTCTATACATAGAAATTCTAACCCAATTTACATAATCGGGAGGTAAAACAAATCTCAGACTATCATCAACCGCTAACTCTAAAACTTTTATTTCTTTAAAAGCATCATAGTTTAATTCTTGAATCGCTCTTTTTGCGTGAAACAATATCTTAAATCTCTCTTCATTGTTTACAAGACTATGATTACCCTGATACATCAACATAAAATTGTTTACTATATCATACAATGGTACGTATTGATATGAGCCCCAATTTACATCTTCAGGGGGATTAACTCCATTGTCGTAGTACTGAAATTCTGATATATATGCCATTATGCTTCTTCTTGGTTATCTTGGTTTTCTTCTGCTTGTGCAAATGAATAAACATCCGCTTCTCTAATCATAACTCCTGCGTACTGAAGTATTTTTAAAATCAACCCTACTTCATCATCAAGAGGTATTTCAAAGTCTTGATAGTCAGCAGGACTCTGACTAAATACAGGTGTTCCGTTTGCTAATGTTACGTATGTCCATTTTGGTTCTGCAGGATATCTTAAGTACTGTGCTTGAACTTGTCCTATACTATCTATGGTATTAGGAAATGCAGTTAATGCATTAGCCTCCTGTGTGTATGCAGGGAATGTTAAGTTAGGAGCAGTTAGTAAAGAATTATTCAACATAGTTATTTTACTATGTGTAACTTTTTCTGCTTCTTCAAATTTTGTAGTACTTTTATATATGGCATAAGGCCTACCAATAGCATTCAAATCTGTACGATTAGTTGTTAAAGTTGTTGAGTTATCTTTAACTGTAACTTTAGCGTATTGTACCCCACCGTTTTCATATGCGATAATATCCCCAATATTAATATCCGCAGTAAAATTAGCGGCAGAATCAATTAACTTATTATTGCCTGTTCCTGCTGAAATTGCCGTGGTAGTACCCTCGTCCAAAAGTGTTTGATATACTAATGCTTTATTAAGCAAGTAGTAATCATCTCCTGTTGTTGTTTGAGATGGTAATGAATAAATATTATCAGCAGTTCTAACTAAACCTTTTGTTTCTGAAAAAATTTCAATAGCTTCCTCTATACCTTTTCGTATATCTGCATAGCCCGTACCTGATTGACGTGCATTTTCTTTATTAATCTGATAGTTGTACTCATAAAAATAATTCTCAAAGATATCTAACTGTGCTTGTTTTGCAAATAAGTTAAAATCTGACGGAGATAGATATCCGTAATTGTTTTTATTTAGCACAGACAGAACTGTATTTCTTACTGTGTTTATCATCGTAAACTTTTTGGTAAAGATAAGCAAAAAAAAAGAGGGACTTAAAATAGCCCCTCGTTTCAATCTTACTCTTTATTGTTTTATTTTTCAAGCATCTTCTCAAGCATTTTAAGGACATCAATCCCTTCATCACTTTGAAGATATGATGCTACAATAAACATAGGTTCTTCACCATATGGTACTGTAAGCATTCTTGTTTTATTAGTAGATGTGTTAAACCAAACTTCTTTTCTATTCTTTCTAAAAGCAAGTAAACCTTTTTCAAAGAACAATGCAACATTTGCTTGTAACTTTAACATTGGGTCACCAAGAATATTTATAAAGTTTTGTGGTTCTCTTTTGGCATATACCAAAATATCACGTCTTAATTCTGCAGTTGAGGTTCTTGAAGTATCTGTTCCAAAAAGAACTCTACTTACATTCTCAACCATATCTACACTTAAGTTTCTTGCTTCAATTAAAGCATCTACCTCAAGATTAAGGATATTTACTATTGCCGCAGCATCTTTTGCTTCATCCACCTCAACGAATCTTTTTCCGTTTAAAGGATGTAATGATAAGAATTTCTGCAGTACTTGATTTTCTTTTCCAACATTTAAAAACCCATCTTCAAAGATAACCGGTTCTAAAATTGCATTGCCATCTTGTTCATCCTCAAAAGGACTTTTTTGATTTTTGGCATAACGAAGTGCTCGGTTTTCACCTGTGTCTTCATCAAAATACATTAAAGGAAATCTACGTGAGTTACGTGTTGGCAGCATAAAAGAAAGAGGAGCTGCTTCTCTTGTTAATTTGTATTGTCTTGCGACAAATTCCATTGGTTTTTTCATTTGATAAGATTTAAAATTAAATTTATATTAAAAAAAAGGGAGGCTCATCAGAATATTTATTGCCTCCCTTTAATATATTAATCTTCTTATTCAGAGAATATGAAGAAGTTGTTTGCACCTAATGTACATACTGCTCTTTCAGAAAGGAAGTTAACTTCCATTGCATCAAGGTCAGAAGTTTGAGCACCACCTGCAGAACCTGTAATCCAAGTTTTGTAGCGTCTGTCCTCAGTTTCTGAAGCACGGTATCTTACGTGTAAGAAAGGTCTCTTAGCATTTTTTCCTAAGATTTGGTCATAAACAGAAGTAGAACCTGCAGGAACTAACAATCCATTTACTCTACCTGAACCTGCAACAGTAGAAAGTCCACCTCTCATTGTTGGGTCATTCAAGTATTTCCAATCAGACTTGTAAAAGTCATAACCTCTTCTGAATCCTGTAAATCCTAAATTCAATGCCATTGTATCGTCATTGTCAAAAAGACCAAAAGATGCAGAGTTAGAAGCACCACCTACAACAAATCCGTTTAATGAAGCTAACATATCATCAATATCAAAAGAAAAATCTCTATCAACAAATATTACATTTTCTTCAATAGAACCTTGCTTGTCTAAACGACTAACAATAGTATCGAATTCTGTTAATGTAGTTGGATTTCCACCACCCCATACGTTACCTCTTGTAGAGACTACGTGGAAGATACCTTCAGAACCTTTGTTACCTACATCACCACCTGCTGCATTTAATTGTGCACCTGAACCTGCTTCTGCAGGAACTGCTTCAATCATTGCAGTCTCAAGATAATCGTCAAAACGTAATCTTGTTTCGTGCTCTGACTTCATATACCATAGGTATCCTGAAGCACCGTTTTCAGTTGTTACTTCAATCCATCCAATCTGTGCCATATCAGAACCTGATACTGCATATTTATCTTTTATGATAATTGGAGAATTTTCGAAGATGATATCATCAGCTTCTAAAGAACCTTGCATTCCGTTAGTTCCTTTTTTAAATTCAGAACCATAGATGAAGATTGTACATACTTGTGCTGCTGCAAAGCTTTGACCTGCTAATTCATAATAAGCTACATCAACTGTACCTAATGCTAAATCAACTGCAGTTACGATAGCTTTGTTAGACCCTGTTCCTGCATTATCAGAAATAAATAAAGTCTGTCCTACTCTAATCGCAATTGGTTTTGCCGGAGCAGTTGGTGTTGGAATTAAAACATCCGAAATTGTAAAAGTTGCTACTCCAACTCCTGCTGCTGCTGCAGTTGCACAGTTAATATACTTTGTGTGTAAACGTCCTTGCTCAGCCCATTTAATTAAATCTGAGTTAGACGGCATCTCTGCTCCTACCATACGTAAGAAAGATGAGATGGTTCTATTACCATAACGTTCAAATTCCTTTTCATAAGTATCAGGAAGATACTGATTCAAGAAATCAAAGTTTGTAATATAATTGCTTGCTAACGGTGTCTGTTGTGCACTTGGTTGCAATGCAAATGTAGGTGCTGCATTTACTTGTCCTGCCATTTTGTTTTTTTTTAAATTAATAAATTATTTTCTACTCTTAATTTTTAAGCCTCGTCCGTTATCCGGATTTATAGCTTTGTATTGAGTTCCTCCTTTTGATGATACTTCAGGTGTATTACGAGCAGACATATTCACGTTCTTAGTCTTTCTTAATAAATCATCAGTACCTTCTGACCTGCCTTGCTCATAAAAGTGCTTGGCAAATTTTTCAGGATTCATCGCTACTGCAAGTGCTTTGTGATACCCAACTGCATCTTGAAGTAAACCTTCTTCATTCAAGAACTTTTTTATAAAGTTTCCCGGATTAGATTGTAAACTTTTCAATTCCATTGAGTCACCCGGAGTATACGTGACACTTTTATTTTCATCAATAGAGAACTCAAAACCTTTGAACTCGCTTCCGAAAACTTCTTCTGTCTTTTGTGTAAACCATTGAGATTTACGCTTCGCTTCCTCGTCATAAGAACTCGCTTCACTTACATATTGCTTATAGTCCTCCATTTGCTTTTGGTCTTCATCAGAAAGAGAACGCCCACTTGACTCAAGAGGAATTCTATATTTTTCTTTTTCAGACTCAAAGTAATCTTTGGCCTTAGCAATTGCTTTCTTTTTTGAGAGTTTAGCTTTTCTAACAGTTGTCTCATCGTCAAGGTCTTCATCATAAGAATAATCCATCATCATTCCATCAATGTCCTCTTCGTCAAGACCTCTTTCAGTCGCAACTAAATAGTCTCTTAAAATTTTATCAGGATTTCCACCATCAAAGTCTTTGCTTAAAGCAACAAAGTCTTCAAGACCACGTCCTGTTTCTTTTTTGTATTTATAATAAGCCGCAACATCTTCAGGTAATTCCTGACTTTCTTTACGTACTTCATTTAATTCATCTAAAGAAGTAATATCTCTATTATATCTTTCTTTCATAAACGACAGAATATTTTCTTCGTTTAGTTCAAGAGGTTTACTTAATTCTTCTTTATCCGCAATATCAGTATTAACTGTATCTGTAGGTACTGTTACGTGACCGTTATCAACTTCGTTATACTGTGCTTCGTGCTTCTCAAGTAATTCACCTTCTACTTGTTGTACTGATTTTGCTTCTGCATCATCAACTACTTTTACATTTGTGTATTCCATATGATTTTGATTTAATTTAATTTTAATTTTATCTTGGACTAAACTCTGACAAATCAAATCCATCTAAACTATCCTCGTTTGATTCAAAACTCATTGGAGGTAAGTTATTTTTTCTTTGATTAATCAATTTACTTTGTTCAGTATTCTGTTGGCTAATTCGTGAAGCCTTTCCTACTTCTCTTTCATCTTCTCTTTTTGACAAAGCATCTACTTCCATTCCACGCAACTGCATATTCATTTCAAACTCTTTATCCATTAACATAGATTTTAATTCAGCTTCCTGTTGCATTTTCTGCATCATTCCTTGAATCTCAGCTTGTTTGATTTGCATCTTAGCTTGAGTTTCCATCTGTAATTGTTGCATTGCCATTTCACCGGCTTGTGCTTGCATTGCTTGTGCTGATTGTGCTTGTGCTGCTTGTGCTTCTTTTGCTTGTTTTTGTTCTCGTTCTTGTTTAGCTTGTCGCTTAACTTTAAGAAGTTGATTAGCAAGTTTAAGATTTTTTAATTCTCTTATATCAATAGCATCTTCAAGATTAATATCTCCTTTAGATAAAGCCATTTGAATATTCTGCTCAAGTTGTGACCTTTGTTCTTCATCAGGTGCTACTTCGATAAAAATTCCAAAGTCATAAATATATAAATCTGAAATCTCATTAAGTATACTTACGTTGTACTTTCCAATTTTATTAACAAAGTCATCTTTAAAATCTGCATACTGTAATATATCCGAAACTCTATATGTTAATGCTTCAGCAATAGTTCTATACATATATAAACTTCCGTCTAATATATGTCGAGTTGCAGTATTAGAATTTAATGCTGCTAACTTCTGTACACCAACTAAAGAATTAGGGTCAGGTTTACTACCATCCCTCGCTTCATTTAAGCCTGTTACAGACCTTATCATATCCATATAATGATTATAGTTACCTATAAGCATTTGTGTCTTTCCTGCTCCTGAGTTAGAGTTTAACTGTGTGATAGGAACTCTTGCTTGATTGTATTCACCATCACCTGTATAGCTTCTACCAATAACACTACCTGTTTGGAAGTATAATCGTAAAGCATCTTCAGGATTATAAGCATTACCCGTACCAAGGTCAACCTCGTTTAAACCATCTGCATCAATAAAGACACCGTCAGGTACTACTTTAGATATTACTTGTTGTAATTTAAGATGTGTAATTTGAATAAGGTCAGCGAATGGTATCATTCTTCTAACCAAAGATTCTATTACTCCTTTGTACATACGAGGTGCACAAGCTACATAATTAGGTATTGCGTGCTGAGATGAAGACTTTGGTCTTACCATATTCTCTGCTAACTCCCACTTTAATAAGTAGTTAGTTCCCATTACCATTACTCCTTCATACCATACATCAATAGTCTTAGAAATTTTTTCATAACTACCTTCATCCATCATCTCTTCAGATGGATTGAATTCGTCAGTTTTCTCAACCATTCTTATGTTACCACTATCTTTTATTTTTTTCTTGTAAGTAAAAGTTTTAGTAGTTTTATAATTGAAATACATTAATGTTACAGTATCTCTATAAAAAATATCGTTGTTGTAATATTGTGCTACATTATAATAGTCATACCAACTTTGTCCACTTTTTGCAATCTCTTCTAAATCTAAATTAGTAAGTGTTGGTTTTATTTTTTTAAGTTCTATGATATTCATAGTCTTAATTTCTCCCCAATAAAAACAATCTTTAAAGTGTGGGTCTTCAGTATAACTGTATACCACATTTGCAGGGTCTACATATTTAACTTCGACACCTGAACCCGGAAGAAACTCGTGCTTAGCAACTGAAATACCTATTACAGTAAGGTCATAATCTAAACGTTTTCGTAAATCAAAATAATGATTTTCCTCAAGTATAGTATTAATAGCTTCTTCTTCTGCTATTTCTATAGCAGGTTTGTACTTAAGTTGCATATATAATGACAACTCTTCATCTGTTGTTGGCAAATCTTCAGGATTAACTGAAAAAGGATTAGCACCTGTTTTCTTAGCAACTATGTCTAATACAGGTTTAGCAATCATCTGTCCCTCAATGAGGTCTTGAAACTTGCTTCGTCTTGCTTGAGACATTGCATCTTGTGCAAAAGCCTTTACTTTAAATAATCTATCAGACATCCCATTTACTACAATGTCTACGAACTTGGGCATAACAGGAACAGGTGTCCAATCTAAATTTAGATAAGACAGGTCGCCATCAACCGCTAACTCGTTTTTATATTTACCAACAGACTGCTCGCCACGGGCGTAAAGTCTAAGCCTATGGAAACTTCTCCATTGGTCATAGAATCTACATTGTGCTCCGTCCTTTTTGAACCATTCATATTGAATAGCTTGTCCGATTTGAATACCGAACTCATCTGATGCTTTTTCTGCATCAGAAACAAACTGACTTGGGAAGCCTGCCGATGTTATGTTTACTTTAACATCTATCATCTAATAATTTCGCTTATGTTCCCTTTGTTATTATACCTCGCAAAGTTAATGTTTATTTTTGATTGTTTTTTCTCAGGTTGATAAAGATGTTTTTGAGTTGCCATTATAGCTAAACCGGACGATATACTTGCATCAAACTTAGTTCTATTGCTAATATCAAACTTTGCCCAATCCTCTAATGTTCTTACAAACGGCATCGTACCAATATCATCATTATCTAAAAAACCTACATATTGTTCTATATAAGATTCTATAGCAGAAGCGTGTGCCTGCTTAACTGCTTCACTTGAATTGGGTATACCACCTAACTCTCGTTCAGTTTTAGATAATTTCGTAAATTGTTTATCAGGTCTATTCACACTAAATCCTCTATATCCTCTGTTTTTAAAATGATATAATAATCTTGGTTTATTATTTTCTACTAATATAGGCATTCCATAAAAAACACAAGCCATTAATACCTCTTCAAAAAATATTTCTGCAGTTTGTGGACGTGCAACATATTCTAAAAAGAATTCATTACTTGGAGCATCATCCATATTAAACTTAGTTAATCCGTGCAAAGAACCATTAGAACCTCCTCCTCCAACTGTTCCTGAAATATCATAACTATCACATCCAAACGCTCCTATGTGTTCATTACCGGGATACTTAATTCCATTTTTTACTATAACTCTATTTTGTAAGTCTCTCTTAGGAGTCCAACTAACTATAAACCTACCATTTTTATTAGGACTCATTATAACTTTACTATCTCTAATACCATCTTGCCAATTAAAACTACATCTCGTAGTGTGATGTTCAGTTACAAGTGTGTCATTAAAATCTACTTGCTGATATATTCTTGTAAGATTAAAAAGAGATTGTTTGCTTTCATCTCTAAATGCGTGAGATTCAGTTCTTGGGAATTGTCTGTAATATTCATTTAATGCATCTGCATCATTTTGTAATGAGTCTACTTCATCTTGCCAATAATCAATTGCTCCTTTATGAATTAACTCATCATCAATTCCAAGTATTGGAGACTTAGGAGTTTTAAAAACAGGCATTCCAAACTTATCTATAAAACCTTCCATATTCCATTCCATAGGAATAAAAAGATTATACAATCCGCTTTTGGTTTGCCCATTGGCATTCCTTTTATCTGCGTTTGAATCGTCATAAAGTTTTTTAAAGTTATCTCCACCTTTGCTCAAAGCATTAGAGGTAGAACCCATCATACATTTACCAATAATTTTACTACCTAATCTTAAACACGTTTTAGTAACACGCCAATTGTTTAAAATATTATTTGGTTTAATCCATTTACCACTCTCATCGTGAACTAATAATAATAATTTCTCTCCATCATAAGAGTTATCATCTGTATTTTTCCAATCTATTGTAGTGTCAAGACCTTGAATGTCATTGTTAGCTACAGTAGTCATATTTTTTTTAGTAATTTTTGCAGCAGGAACTCTAAAAGCTAATTCTGTTTTAGGTTTATCCATACCATCTTGCACAGGTTTAAAGAAAAAAGGAAGTCTATTTGCAATAGGAACAACTTTATCAGTAAACATTTTTTTTGCATCCCCTCCTGTTTTAGAAAGTATACCAACTCGTGCATCTTTTACAAGTGTACCTGTATTGACACACTCTTCACTACCCATATAAGAAAATCCTGAACGCCTAATTTTTAAATAACATATCCCAAAACTTCTTTTATCTGCTCTACAAGCTTCCCAATAAATATAAAATATTCTATTTGCTTCCCTATAGTCAGGATATCCAATATCAATATTTGTCCATTGTATGTACATATAATGCCCACCTGTAATATAAGTAGACTTACCATTGCTCATAAAGAAAATCCCTTCTTCTCTTCGGTCAAATTCTTCTTCAATGTAATCTACCCATCGTTCTTTAAAATCAGAAGGCTTATCATTCCATTGAAATATAGATTGTATTTTTTGTAGTTCGTTTGGAAGATTAGTTCTTTCCCAATATTGTTCTTCTTTTTTCTTGTGTCTTTGAAGACACTTTTTAGGTTCAAGAGGTAAGCCTATTTTTAAACCTTGTATATCTAAAATTTCTCCTATCTGACCTGTCTTTGAAATTACTACAAAATTATATTTTTGGTCATATCCATACACCCAAGACTTAGCTTTGTTTTTAATGCTAAGTACTTTTTTAGGTATGTAGTTTTCTACTACTTTATATAAATTATTTTGACCTTCGTTCTGCAAATCCTTGTTTCGTATCAGTTCTACTTGCTCCTTGTTCAGAAATTTTGATAGCCTCTCCTTCAGCTTCTATTCTACTTAAGATTTCAAATGCATCAAATATTGCTAACTTTTTTGTAGCCGCTGCATTCTTTAATCTATCTGCAGATAATTCATCTTCAGGGTCGTGTTTAATAATTTCTTCTTTTGCAACTTTTATTAATTGCTCTACCGCCCTATGACCTGCTTCAATTATTTTTAACTTTATTTTTTTATTCATTTATTTTCTTTTAAAAAACAAACTTGAATTAATCTTGCGTTTTCTGCAGAACCATAATTGTCAAATATATTTCTTGAATGATATAAGTCAGATGGAAATACAACTAATCTATTATACTTTGCTTTTAATATACAACTTTTTTTTCCTTTGTAATATAAAGTTGTTCCATCTTCTTCAGGATGCTTTTCGTTTAAATACAATATAGCCGTTAAATCACCCATCATCTCATCAGTATGAATATAATTTGGTTCATCTTGATAGATTGGAGACCTTCTTGCAAAGTTTAAGTCAGGTGAATAATTAGGATATTTAATTAATAAAAAATCTACTAACTCATCACGACCTCTTGCTTGTACATTCTTAAAAGTATCTTCACCTAATAGAATATCTTCAAAGCCTTTTTTTAAAATGTCTTTTTTGTAGGAGTCAACATTTTTAATAACATTATTATAAATTCCTACATTCATAACTTAAGTGTAATTTGATGGTCATATATTCTATATAACTTCTCTCCATTTACTTCAAACTCATATTCACTTTCAGGCTGAAAAGAAACTTTGTCTCCTTTCTTAATTCCTTTACTCATTAAATATTTATTTGGATATTTCATTACACCAACTAAAGGTTCTTCACTTACATTTTTATAAATATAAGAGTCAGTTGTAGGAATAGGTTTAACAAAACAATACCTATCATAGGTATGCCATTCTGTTCCATCGTGATATAAAAAATATTGGTCAGGTTCTATAAAGAATAAATTATCTTTAAAGAAACTTCTACCGCTTCTTCTATTACCTTTAATGTCATTGTAGAATTTGAATACATTATGATGCACAAGAAGTGTGTCACCCTTTTTTACAGGGCCTTCATAACTTAGTGGAAGTTCTATTACTGTTGCTTCTCTATTTGAAAACTTATGGTCTTCCTCAGAAGTACTTGTAATAAAATCAATCCCACCTATATCTTTTGTATTATTATATCGTTTCCCCTTTACAGGTTCGACTATAAAAAAGAATGGTGATTGCATTTGATTTCATTTAATTAAAAATTTATGTTATACTCAATAGACACAGGCATATTAGAACTAAATTCTTTCCACAATAAAATTTCATCAATCTCTTCAGTAACGCTTTTTTCAATCCATATTTTTACAGATTTAGTTTGAGCATCAAAACGTATAAGATGTATCTTATGAGAGTTTCCTAAAATTTCTTGTCCTACTATGTAGTGCATAGCACCTGATTTATAATCAGGCCCTATAGAGATTTTTCTAATGTCCATTAGGTTTTTTTAAGGAACTAATGTAGAAGAAATAACACCTGCGTTAGATATTGATAACTTGTACACACTTCCATTGGGAGATTTAAGCTTAACATCGTGTTGATTAACTCCAAGTGTTAAGATGTCACTAAGAATATAATTCTTAGTAACACCCTCATTTGTCATCTCAGAACCTATAACCTTATCAGTAAGAGAAGGTGCAGTATCTGTTGCGTATGTGCTTATTCTTGCCATATTATTTAACCGGAGTCATTTCGGGAGCAGTCTTTTCTTCTGTTGTTACTTCTCCTGTTTGAATATTAATTACAGAATCTTTCCCGTATTTTTTAATTAATTTTTCTTCTTGCTTAGCATAAGAAACTTTTAACTCTGCCACTTTAGTCATTAAAGCGTTTTGAGATATTACTGTGTCTCCTAATTGAATTTTAGCTTGATTAAATTCTGCTACTAAATCTTGAACTGTTTTAAGTTCTTTTTCTGATAAATTTTTCATTTAATTAAATTATGATTATTATTATACAAATGTAATGTTTTTTATCAACATATACTGATACCTGTTACAACTCCGTTATTTGGAAAAGCAAATTGCACAGTATAAGTTCCAAGACCTGTTCCACTTGAACTAAATACTCTACGAGTACCTCCACTTGCTAAATTCGTACAATCAAAATCTGAATATACTTTATCACCTGTAACAGGATAAAGACCTGAACCATCGTGATAGTAAGAAGTATTTGAACTACTAATATTACAAGCGTTTCTTGGATTCGTGTTAGTTAAGAATGCTGTACAACCTGAAGTTGCATCTTGGTCATATTCATACCAAGCGTTCAATAATAATGGATTACTTGTACTTGGTAAAGTAGGACTATTACTATTTAAAGCAGGAAAAGCATTTAATCCCCCACCGTTTACCAAGTCATTTGATAGAATTGGATTACCTACACTTCCTCCACCGTATGTACCATATAATCTTTCTTGAGCAATGCCCAACATAGTAATAGTTCCCGAACTTGGTACTGCCATATTATTTAATTTTCTTTTTTAATTCTGCTATCTCAGCTTTTAATTCTTTAATAGCTTCAATTAACAATCCATTCATATTCCCATATGCTACAGAATACATTCCTTCATCATCTAATTTAACGAGTTCAGGGGCTACTTCTAAAACTTCTTGAGCAATTACACCTAACTGAGTAGATTTGTCCTCTATGTCGTTCCTTGTGTACGACACACCTCTTAGTTGAGTTACTTTGTCTAAAGCATTTTCAATAGTTTCAACATTATCTTTTACTCTTGAATCAGAGAAAGCAATAATATTTCCTGTTGCTCTTATCTCACCATTTACGTCTAATCTGTAAGATGGAGTCGTGTCATTTATACCAACGTTACCTAAATAATTAATAGTCATTTTGGTCCCAGGACTAGCACCAGTAGTACCACCACTTGTTTGAAACTCTAATTGACCTCTACCAGCTGCACCTGATCCAGGTGTACTTGTTATTCTTGATAATATCCTTGTACTTACATAACCACTTGAGGCATCGTCTTTAATACCAAACTCAATTCTTCCTGTTTCTTGATTAGTAGAACCACTTGTATCAGGATTCATTAAAATTATACAAGCAGCGGTATTAGAGTTTGCCCCTGTAATAAATAAATCTGCATCACCACCGAAAGAAGGATTTCCAGTAATAGAATTATTTATATTAAGCCTACCCGAACTACCGTTATATAACGTAGTACTATTTGTTAAACTCGTACTACCATTCCATTTTGGTATAAAATTAGATGTTCCTAAACCGTTTATAGTACCATTTCCATTTCCTGTACCCGCGCCTATTAAACTTCGTACTTCTGCTGCACTTATTCCTGTATTTAAACTTGGTGTACTACCATTCGATAGTATTGCAGGTGTAGCTGAACTTGTACCTGCTCCGATAAAACTTCTAATAGCGGAAGGACTACTACAGAAGCGTATATAATCATCACTCCCGTTATTAACTCTAAAAGCCATTGCTCCACCTATACTACTTTGGTTAGTGTAATTAGATCTAAATAATCTTGCTCTAATATCTGCAGAGCCATCTCTATAAGCAATTGTATTCGCTGTAGCTGCAGTTGTTGCATTTGAATTTACTGTAAACGTAGTATTACCTTGTTGGTTCGCAGTCGCGTCCATTGAGCCACTTAAACCATTACCTGTGGTTCTTCCGTCAATTTGACCATTACCAACAAAAGGTATTGAAGCTATGGTTATATATCCAGCTCCATTTGTAAGTTGATTATTGTTAGTAATACCATTAGTTACTGTAATAGTAGAACCTGAACGTGATGTTGAAATGTTAGTACCACCAGCAATATCTACCGTTTCACCATTAGATATGCTTTCAGTACCACCTGAATCACCTCTAAGATTCCAAGTTGACATTGAGCCTCCTGAAGATGTAACGTACCCTGCTCCATTTGTAATGTTAGCATTATTCAATGAGATGCTAGCAGTTCCATTAAAACTAACTCCAGCTATATTTCTAGCATTTAATAATTTAGTTGCACTTCCTGCGTTACCCGTTATAGTTGTTTGAACAATGTTAGGTGCAGTATTGGTAATAGTTAGAGTTCCACCACTTGAAGTAGAAGTAAGTTCAGATTGTATACCTGTTCCTTGTGCAAACGTAACAGTTTCTCCATTAGTTACAGTTGAACTTTCTGTACCGTTACCTTCTTTTATAATCCAAGAAGACATAGAACCTCCTGATGATGTTACATATCCTGAATCATTAGTCCATTGAGATATATTACCAGATTTATTAGTAAAAGTCTGTGTGTTACTAGCTGTAGTTGTACCTGTGTTAGTTGTATATCCAGCTCCATTTGTTAACTGGTTATTGTTTGTAATAATAGTTGTAGTGTTAGGAACATTTAATGCAGTTCTCATCTGCGCGGCAGTTAATGCTTTTATCGCTGTACTAGATGCGAATTGAGGAAATTCATTAGTATTAATTATTCCCGAAGTAGATACGTTACCTGAACCTGAACCTGTACCTGCACCGATTAAAGTTCTTACTTCCGCAGCTGATATTCCACTGTTTAAAGATGGTAAGCTACCATTTGATAAAATAGCAGGTACACCGCTGTCAGTCACCTTTGCAGTATTCGCTGTAATTGCAGTAGCCTGTCCTGAACTTATCGTCGTGATATTACCTGCTTTAGCAGTTGTTGAAGTTGTTCCGATTTGTAAGTCAGAAGTACCGCTTCCTGTTCCCGCACCTATCAAAGTTCTTACTTCCGCGGCTGTTATTCCAGTGTTTAATGTTGGATTTTGAGATGCGTTTGATAAAATTGCAGGTCTACCAGTATCATTAATAACGCCTAGATTACTTCTAGCTTCCAAAGCTGTACCTGCACCAGTTCCTCCATTAGCAACTGCTAGGTCGGTACCTGACCAATCACTATTACTAATAGCAAGTGTTCCGCCTAGAGTTATCGTACCTGTGCTTGTTATAGTACCACCAGTTAACGTTAAACCGTTCTTTGTACCCGATGTGGCTACACTTGTTACTGTACCTGATGTTGAGGTAACAGAGGTTATATTACCAGAAGCGTCAGAACGTAAAGTACCTGCGCCATAATTATTAAATTTTATTGCACCAAAATTATCAATAGTCATCCTAGTAGCAGGGGATAAACCAGTACCACCAATATTTGTTTTAAATTCTAACTGACCACGACCACCATCACCTGAACCAGCCGTACCTACTAATTTTCCTACTATACTTGAACTTATATAACCAGCTGAAGCATCGTCTTTAATACCAAAATCGATTTTCCCTGTTTCTTGACCACTACTAGCAGTTGTATCTCCATTCATTAGAGTAATCACACCTGGAGAGTTAGTATTATGCCCAGTAATAAATAAATCTGAATCACTTCCAAAAGCAGGATTTCCAGTTAGTGTATTATTTATATTAATTCTACCGCTAGAGCCGTTGTAAAGCGTAGTGCTATTTGCTAAGCCTGTAGAAGTATTCCATTTCGGTATGAAATCAGCTGTTCCACTACCTGTTACAGTACCTGTTCCACTACCTGCACCAATAGCAGTTCTAAACTGTGAAGCACTCAATAAACTTATTGTTTC
>Ga0209816_1000117_pt1 | contig 62718 bp, 48 predicted proteins | sample CoawatmetaG01DNA_FD_187509 | JGI IMG/M metagenome (GOLD analysis project Ga0209816, IMG submission 187509) | Marine microbial communities from the West Antarctic Peninsula - Coastal water metaG017-DNA (SPAdes) (version 2) | ecosystem: Environmental > Aquatic > Marine > Coastal ...
GCCCCGGAAGCGGTGACACCGCCATTACCGGCCTCCGGTTCCGCTTCGCTCCACCTACGCCCGGCAATGGCGGCGGAGACGACAATGCACTAACTAACAAGCCGGACCACTCGGTGGGGGCTGTTCAGTCCCGGGAATGCCCGCCTTCTCACAACGCGTTCCTGCGCCCTGTCCGGGAAACGTCCATGCTGATCCGGCCTGATGAATCGCGAAAAATGCGATCTACCGGCGCCAGGTTGAGGTAAATTGGATTTCACTCCGTCTTCCCGATGAAGGCCCGCAAGGACTTTGCGAGCCACAGTGTCACACGGGTGAGGGACGGCTTCGTCATGCATCGACTGGCCTATGTTGGAATAACGTTACTGATCTGCACGGCGGTACCGTTGCTGATTCTGATAAGCGGGCCGGTCTCTTCGCAGACGATCGATGAAAATGGCGCGTCGGGTGTGTGCCTCCGCCTTGGCGGGGTGGGCATCATCGTCAACGGCGCCGCATATTGCCGCCTTCGCGATGGGCGTGCCGTCGACAAGCGACTGCTCGTTCTTGGGCGGCGGCGACGCGCCGTCATGCCCAACCCCGCCAGCGCCTATTGCGAGCGATCGGGCGGCAGGCTGGACGTGGTGGACGAGCCGGGCGGACAGACGGGCTATTGCCATCTGCCGAACGGAGCCGTTATCGAAGAATGGGCACTATATCGTGGCCGCTGAAGTGCATAGCGCGAAACCTCGGTCGACATCGATGTCCCGCGCGATGTTCCCGGCCGATCGCACGACATCGTCAAGGAGTGCGCCGTATCGGCAAGCGGCGGGCACACATTCATTTCTTCACGATCAGCCAGTAAGAGGCACCGCACGATCCCCTCACGCCATCTCGGTGCCCATGTCATCAAACGGATTAGAAGCGGTCTACTTGGCGAATCGGGACAAAATGGTCCGTTTCCTTGCCGCGCGCGGGGCTGGCGATGCCGCCGAAGATCTGGCGAATGATCTTTGGCTGAAGATTTCGACGCTTTCGACCGGCCCGATCGCCAATCCGCTATCCTATCTGTATCGGGCCGCCAACTCGCTGATGATCGATCGGTATCGGGCGCGGCGGCAGTCGGATCGCAGGGAGCAGGACTGGTTCGATCTCAGAGGCGACGGCGAAGCCTCGGACGAGCCGGCAGGCGAAAGGGTGATCGGTGCGCAGCAGGAGATTGCAAAGGTGGCAGCCGTGCTGACGACACTGGGCACCCGTCGGGAAACGGTCTTTCGGCGAGCAAGGATCGACGGCGTCTCGCAGCGACAGATCGCCGAGGAATTGGGCGTCAGCTTGAGCACGGTGGAAGCGGACCTGCGGATCGCCACCCGCGCATTGATCGAACTGAAGGAAGACCTGCGATGAGCATGACGAACGCCGTCGCGACCGAGGACAAGGCATGATGACCGGCAGGAAGGTCGACGAAACCGCATTGGAATGGGCCATCCGCTCGGCCGACCCGTCGTTCGACGACTGGGATGGACTGACCCAATGGCTTGAGGCTGATCCGCTGAACCATGATCGCTATGACGAGGCGACAGCGGCTATGACGCAGGCGACCGACCGCGTCGCTGCCACGCCGGTTCAGGCCGTGCCGGTGGCCGCGAACGACGCTGGGCCGATGCGACGCGATTATTGGCGCTGGGGCGGCGGAGCCGTCGCCGCCATGCTGGCCATGGTCGTCGGGGTGTCGGTCTGGCACGACCGATCGCAGCCCTATGCGGTGGAAACCTCGCCCGGCGAACAGCGGTCGGTTGCCCTTGCCGATGGCAGCCAGATCATCCTGGGCGGCGGTTCGCGCGTGACGCTGGATCGGGCGGATGCGCGCGTGGCGGTCGTGGATCATGGCGAAATGCTGTTCCGGATCAGGCATGATGCGGCGCATCCGTTTCGGGTGACCGCCGGCGACACGAAGATGGTCGACCTGGGGACCGTCTTCGACGTGACGCACGATCCCCAGCGGACGCGCGTCGCCGTGGCAGAGGGGGCGGTGATGGTCGATCCGCAAGGCGCGCGTCTTCGCCTCGATCCGGGCCAGGCGATAGTGGCGGCCGATGGCGAGTTGCGTCGGGAGCGCGCGGAGGATGTCGGCGGCTGGCGCGAAGGTCGCGTGACCTTCGATCATGCCCCGCTGTCCGACGTCGCGCGGGACCTCAGCCGCCAGCTTGGCCACAATATCCGCGTCGACGCGGCCATCGCGGATCGGCCGTTCAGCGGGACGGTCGATATCCGCTCGTTGCATGACGATCCGGCGCTGCTCGGTCGGCTGCTGGCGGTCGATGTCCGGCGGGACGGGAAGGTGTGGGTGCTGGGCGACGATCGTTGAACCCGGGCGCCCGTTCGGCCGCCCTCGGGCTGATGCTCGCCATGATCGCGCCGTCGCCTGCCGCCGCGCAGACGCTGGCGATCGATCTGCCTGCAGGGAGCGTCAGCGCGCAGGTGCTGGCGCTCGGGCGGCTTGCCGGCGTCAGCGTCGTCGTCACCGATCCCCGCTTGTGGTCGAAGCCCGTACCGGCCTTGCGCGGCCGAATGAGCGCGCTCGCCGCGCTCCGTCTGATCGCCGCGCGATCCGGGGGCGAGGTCGAGCCGATCGATGCGGCACTGTTCCGCCTCGTGCCGAAACGGACGGCGGTGCCTCGCGCCCACCCGGCCAAGCCCCAGCTACCCGCACCGGCTGTCCCACCGCCCGAGCCTCCCGCACCCGACATCATCGTGGTGGGCAGCAAACGCGATCTACCGCTCGGTCGCGTCGCGGGTCAGGTCATGCGGGTTTCCGGGCAGGATCTGGAGTTAGGCGGTGCCGGGGGGACCGAACGACTGACGTCGCGACTGTCCACCGTCGCGTCCACCTATCTCGGTGCCGGGCGCAACAAGCTGTTCATACGCGGCATCGCGGATTCCAGCTTCACCGGCCCTACCCAGGCGACGGTCGGCCAGTATTTCGGCGATCTGCGCCTCGGCTATAACGCGCCCGACCCCGATCTGCGCTTGGCCGATCTGATGGCGGTCGAGGTGCTGGCGGGGCCGCAGGGCACGTTATACGGTGCCGGCTCGCTTGGCGGCCTGATCCGGCTGGTCCCCAATCCGGTCGAGCTTGACCACTCCAGCGGATCGGTCGCCATCGGCGCGTCCGCCACCCAGCATGGTGCGCCTGGGTATGATGCACAGGGCGTCCTGAACGTGCCCATCGTGACGGATCGGCTCGGCCTCAGGCTGGTCGCCACGGCGGTCGAGGAGGGCGGCTATATCGACAAGCCGCTGCTCGGACGCCGCAACGTCAACACCACGCGTATCGAGGGCGGCCGCGGCACCGTGCATCTCAAGATCGCCGACGACTGGAGTGCCGAGTTGATCGGGATCGGCCAGCGCATTCGCGGTGACGACAGCCAATATGCGGATCGGGACGCCCGCCCCCTCACACGCAACGCCAGGGTCGTCGAAGGGTTCGGCGCCGATTTCGGTCAGGGGCAGTTCGTACTGAGCGGCAAAGTCGGCAAGGTCCGGCTCCGTTCCTCGACCGGTGTCACGGCGCATGACCTCACCGAACGCTATGACGCGACGATGGTCGGTGACGATCCGACGCTCTTCACGCAGGCGAACCGCACGCGGATGATCGCCAACGAAACGCGCGGGTGGGTCACCAATGCCGATGGATCGGGATGGCTGCTGGGCCTGAGTTTCACCGACAATCGCACGCGGTTGTCGCGGGCCTTCGTGACGCCTGGCGAACGCCAGCAACTCCCCGGGGTGTCGAACGCGGTGCAGGAAATCACAGCTTACGGCGAGGCGAGCATCCGGCCGGTTCGGACCGTTCTGTTGACAGGCGGCTTGCGTGTCAGCCGTTCCGTGCTGACGGGGGCGGCAGAGGACGGCCTTGTGCAGAATACGCCGGAGGCGATCGCGACGCTGGCCTCGCGCCGGGAAGTTTCCGTGCTGCCGTCCGCATCCGCCTTGATCGATGCCGGGCCGAATGCCGCGATGTACCTGCGCTATCAGCAAGGCTTCCGCCCCGGCGGGCTGACGATCTACGACGGTGACGTTCAGCGATTCAATAACGACCATGTCGCAACCATCGAGGCGGGCTATCGTTTCGGCCGTGCGACGCGAGACCCGTTCGCCTTTTCTCTCACCGTGGCCCATACCGACTGGCACGATATCCAGGCCGATTTCCTGGATGGCGGCGGCTTTCCATCGACCGCCAATGTCGGCGATGGCGACATCTGGACGGTCGAGACGACCGCCTCGGCGCGATTGGCCAAAGGATTGCGGATCGACGCCGCAGTCTCCCTGAACAACAGCAGCATCAACGAACGCGCACCGAACGACTTGCCGGTCGTCAGGGCGTCGAGCGGCCCCGACGACGTCGCAGCCCGACTGGGTCCGATCCCCAACATTGCCGACGTCACGGCGCGCGTGGGAATGACCTACGACGCCGCACTGTCCGATCATGCGCGGCTGAAGGTCGATGGCTGGGCACGGTATGTGGGCATGTCGCGGCTCGGCCTCGGCCCCGAACTCGGGGAAGAACAGGGCAACTTCGTCGACAGCGGCATCACCGCTCGCTTGGGGTTGGATCGCTTCGGGATCACCGCTGGCGTCACGAATCTGACCGATGCACGCGGCAACCGCTTCGCGTTGGGAACGCCCTTCTTCACCGGCAAGGGACAGATCACTCCGCTTCGCCCGCGCACCTTCCGCATCGGATTCGACACCGCTTTTTGATCGGCATCTTCACGGTATCTGCCGCTTCGCTCCGTCCTCTTCATGCCTGGCATAGAATGGCGACCATCGAAAACCGGCGATCGAGCCATTCAGTCATCGGCAATATGGAGTGAGGAATATGTCGTTCACGGGCTCCGAAGCCCGAAGCAATGGATAGTCCAGCTCCGCTCGGAGGGAATAGAATATGAAGTTTCAAGCATTTATGATGGTGAGCCTGCTATCGGCAGGCGCTGCGACATTCGCACTGCCCGCCCATGCCCAGCCGAAAGATAACGAAATCGCAAATCCCGCGTCGGAATATTGCGCCTCGATCGGCGGAAAATCCTTCTCTCGCCGGACACCGTCGGGCGAGGTCGGCTATTGCCGGCTTCCGAACGGCAAGGTCGTGGAGGAGTGGAAACTGTTCCGCGAGAGCCAGAAGCGTCCGCCGGTGCCGAAGCGCCGCGATGATATGACCATGGCCAACCCGGCTGCGGTCCATTGCAGCAGGGTCGGCGGCACCAATCTGAACCGCCGGACCCCGCAGGGCGACGTCGCGCTTTGCCGGTTGCGCAACGGCAAGACGGTCGATGCCTGGGCGCTCTACCGCCGCGACGACGGCAAGCGGCCTACCCCGACAAAGCCCGGTATGACCGGTCTCGCCAATCCGGCGTCCGGTTACTGCTTGAAGCTGAAAGGACGTCTCGAAATGCGCGAGGGGCCGGGCGGAACGACAGGGTTCTGCCATCTGCCGAACGGACGCGTCGTAGAGGAATGGCGCCTCTATCGCGAGCAGTCGACCGGTCGCCCCCGCTGATCGCGGATGAATGTGGGCCGCGTGCACAGGCGCGCGGCCCATTGGCAAGCAAGTCATTCGGGCGCAAACGCCGGAGATCGATAGTAGATTGCTGGAATCAAACTGACTTCCCGAAATTTGAAAAAAAGTTTCATTGACCCCAAGGCACTTCGAAAATGGTGCCGTCTTGCAGATGTAGGGGGACGCAGACTGGTGCGGCTCGCTCGAACCAAGATCCATTTTCGAAGGACTAGATTCCATGACCCTGGTTAGCTCGTTCGCGCCCGCTCATCGCGGTGCGTGCCGGTATTCGACTGTGATGATCGCTGGCATGATTGCAGCCGTCGCCGGAACGGCGCCCGCGTCCGCGCAGAAGGCCGAACCCGGCCCCTATGTCGTTGCTCGTGCCGGCGCGCAGGTCGATTCCGACGTCAAGCCCAGCCAGGTTCTGAAGAAGGGTCAGACGGTGTCCAAGACGGCGCCTACGCTGCCCAAGTCCATCGACAACAAGTCCGGCTTCACCGGTGAATTGGGCATGGGTTATGACTTCGGGGGATTCCGCCTGGAAGGCACCGCTGGTTACGACACCGCCAACATCGATGCCAAGGCGTTGAGCGACAAGAATTATATCGGGTCCGGCCAGCTCAAGTCCTTCGATCTGGGCGTGTCCGCCTATGTCGATCTGATCCAGGACGGGCCGTTCAAGCCATTCGTCGGCGGCGGTATCGGTGCGTCGCGCGTCAATTACTCGGTGGATCGTTACGCGCGGAGCGCGAACCCGGGCACGCTGAAACCCTCTGCGGGGATGGAAGGCAAGGATTGGGGCTTCCGCTGGCATCTCGATGCGGGCGCGAGCTATGATGTGGCGCCCAAGACGTCGATCGAACTGCTCGGGCGATATTCTCAGACGTCCGGGATCCAGATGAAGGGCGTGACGATCGATCAGGATATCAGCAGAACGACCCCGAACTACAAGCTGAAGAGCTCTTCGACCTCGATCATGGTCGGCCTTCGTCAGAAATTCTGACCTGAGGTTGATCCGACGAGAAGGCGCCGTCCCTGCATCGGCCGGGACGGCGCCTCTGCGCGGCTATTTTTCAACGGGATGGGCGCGGACCGCTGGATCATGAACATCGGAAGGGATCAGGACGCGGCATTCAGGCTATTCCGATGAGGCAACATGAACCGTCCTCTATGAAGACATATGAAACCCGCCAGCCGATCCATGCGGGGGTCAGTAAGGGGATGGTCAAAATCGTCCGCGAAGCGATGCGACCGTCCCGCCTCGCGTTTTCGGACGGTCTCGTTTTCCCGAAACATTGTGGCGGACATAGAGAAACAGGACTGCGGCGGCTTCCTGACAAAGGCCGTTATGGGATGACGTTCCAGTCTGCTGAACGGCTCTTATAGGTCCGGATCGTATCGAAGGCCGTGCCTCGGAGCGGACCCAATCCACACCGTTCAGAGCCAGCAGGGGCGTTTCCTGAAGCCGCCGCTCGTTCGTCTAAGGAATTCTTGCCTTCGCCTTTTGGCCACGCCGCCGGCTGTCCACTCCTGGCCATGCTATGAGTCCAAGGATCGACCCTTTGCGGCAAAACAAATGTCATACATAATGCCGGTATAAATGGTGACGAGATGCTGCGGCCAGATTCGTCAATCAGGGGGAGAGTCTGGATGAACGAAGCACCGCGCTCCCTGAGTGTGATCATCCTCATTGCGTCGAGCTTGGCGCTGGCAGGGGCCGCACCGGTGGGTGATCCGATAACGGCTGCCGTCGCCCAAGCGGTACACAGCGATCCTGTCTCGGCAGTTTCGATCCTGAGAAACATCAAACTCCCTGACGACACCTCAACCTTCCCAGGGCTATCGCGCAATGCGGATAGCGCCGCAGCGCAGATGATCTGGCATTCTTCCAACCCGGCTATCATCTCCGACACCGATCAAGGCCGGGGTCCTAACGCGATACGCCAAGGGTTTGACAGGCGCGGCGTGGGTGATCGGCGCATAGGCCTGACCGCTGCGGTCGCCGCCACGCCCGCCGCCTATATGTTCGTCTATTTCACTGGCAACACGATCGACGGGGAGAAACTGCGCTTTGCCGTATCCGACGGTAACAATGCCCTGCAATGGAAGACGTTGAACGGCGCGCAGCCGGTCCTTGAGTCTCGAGAGGGTACCCGGGGGCTTCGCGATCCCTTCATCATGCGCTCCGCAGAGGGGGATCGTTTTTTCCTCCTCGCCACAGACCTGTCGACGGGACGCACCGGCTGGGACGGCTCGACCAGTCACGGGAGCCGGTATCTTGAAATCTGGGAGTCGACGGACCTGATCCACTGGGGCAAGCAGCGACACGTCCTCGTCAATCTACCCAATGCCGGCATGACCTGGGCGCCGGAGGCGACCTTTGATCCCTCGATCGGTGCCTATGTCGTCTATTGGACATCCACCTTGTACAAGGATGCCGCGCACAAGATCGAGGATGGCGACGGACCGCAGATTCTGCGCGCCACCACGCGCGACTTTCGGAGTTTTTCCGATCCGGTGCCCTGGTTCAAGGCCGCCGATGTCCCCGGCGCCGTCAAGGCCAAAGGCATGATTGATGCCACGGTCATGAAGGACGGTGACCGATATTATCGGTTTACCAAAGTCAGCGACGCCGAAGGCTGTCCGTCCAGCGACATTCTGGCGCAGGTGTCGCCTGTGCTGCGCGCCAATGGCGCATCCGGCGCCTGGAAGATCATCGATCGCTGCATCGGTCGCCGCAGCGGCACGCCGGAGGTGGAGGGCCCCACCGCATTCCGTGCCAATCCCGGCGATACCAGCGGTTTCCGCTATTTCCTGTGGGTCGATAATTATGGCGGCGTCGGCTATATTCCACTCGCCACCCATTCGCTGCGGGGGAAGATCCACTGGACCTATCCCAGCCAGTTCAACCTGCCCAAATCACCGCGACATGGCACGGTCCTGGCCATCACGGCGGCCGAGCGCGACGCGTTGGAAGCGCATTGGAACCGTGCCGATGCCGACGCAGCGACCATTACCGATGGATGGGTCGTCGCCCCGGTCCTGGCATCGGGTACACGCCTGCCGGTCCCACCGGGTCACAACGCCACATGGCGCGCCGATGGTCGCGCCGTGTCCGATGCTATCCTCACCTCCACCTCTCCGGAGGACCGGATCATACGCCTGGAAGGCACGCTTACGCGCGCAAACGGCACAACATTTACAAAACAGTTCACCGTCCGGCTGCTAGGTATATCCGCGCGCCAACTCGAAGCCTACGCACGGGTGCCGACGACGACACAGGAGGTGAACCAGCCGACCGTCGCACGAAGCGTCCATTTGGGGCTGACGGACGCGCACGGCCGGATGACTGCGCTCAACGACGATTACGGCATCGCGTTCGCACGGGGCGACTATGTCGGGACGGATCGTGTCGCGCTTCGGGGCGTCGCGGACCCGTCCCCATTTTACTTTACCGATGGCGGGCTCGGCATCATCGCGGCACGCGTGGACATGGACGGTAATCCGGCTGGGGCCCCTTCCGCCGCAGTCGTGTTCCGTCTCGATCCGCAGTCCGCAGATTTTACCGAACTCGGCACGCTGGATCTGGGTAACGCAGCCGAGGGCATGACCAAGCCACGGGCCGTCTGGGATAGCTTCAGCCATCGCTATATCGTGTCATGGGTCGACCATTCCGGCCGGCCGCGCTGGACGACCGTGGCCGATCTCGCGCGCCAGGAGTGGCGAGAGACGCCCTTTTATCCCGAAACGGCGGGACAAAGGCCAAGGATCGCCTCCATCGGCAATGTCGGACATGTCCGCGCGGGTGACGTGACGACGACGGTGAACGACACGCTGCCGATCGACGGTGCTACCGCGGCGGTCCTGACCGCGCGCTACAGTCCGATCGTCAACACCACGGCAACCATCGCCCCCCAAAACATCGGCGTGGGGCATATCCGTGCCCTTGATGCCGCGCGCGTGACGTTGGGATATTCGGATGGCTCCACCGCCACACGAGCCGTTGATTGGGACGCTGGCGATCTCGCACGACTGACCCGACCCGGCCGCTATCTGGTCCACGGCACTGTGCGCCAGCGACGCTATCCGGCCATCTTTGCGTATAACAGGGCGGATCCCGACATTTATCGGTGGGAGCATGAAGGCAAGGTCCGCTATCTGTTCGTGGCCACCGATGACACGAACAACGACAATGTCGGTTCGATACATCTGCCGCTTCGCATTGCGGACAATATCGCAGATCTTGCCGACGACCGGGGCGGCCGCGCGCGTGAGGTGGAGTTGCTCAATCGCCGGACACGCCACGATCGAACGGCCGAGGGTCGTGTGATCGCAGGCTGTTACTGGGCCCCGGAAATCCACGAAATCGGCGGGAAGCTGTCGATCCTCTTCGCGCCTTGCTTCAATGCAAAGGACGATCAATCGAGCGAGGGGGGAACATGGTCGACCGTCCAGTCGCACATCATCCAGCTGCGCGACGGCGGCGATCCGGCCAATCCGGCCGACTGGTCCAAACCAGCTGCCGTCCTGAAAGCCGACGGCACGGCGCTCGGCCGGGCGGAAATGCCCGCCAACATCAGTCTCGACATGAGCTATTTCGAGGTGGCTGGTCAGGGCTATTATGCCTGGTCACAACGCTATCTCCCGACATCCGGCCCCCTGGGCGACCCGCTGACATGGATCGCCAAGGTCGACCCCACCAAGCCAACACGGCTTGCCAGCGCGCCATCCCCGATTATCGCCCCGCAAACCTCGGTCGAAGAGAACCTGGCCGAGGGGGCGTTTGCCCTTGTCCATGGCGGCCGGGTAACGCTCGTCTATTCCAGTTCCGGCGTCAGTCCAACCTACGTCGTCAACGGCATCTCCGCGCCGCTGGATGCTGATCTCACCCGGATCGATTCATGGCGCAAATGGTCTGCCCCGCTGCAGAAAAGCATGCCCATGCCCGTTGGCGATGAAGATTATCGTCGTTACGAACAGGGGCCAGGACATGGTGCCTTTACGAGCGATGAAGACGGTAACACGCTCTATGTCTATCATAGTTGGGGCAACGACGTTGGCGGCGATGGACGGGACACGCGGGTACGCCGCATTCACTGGGCCGCCGATGGACGCCCCTTGCTCGAAATGAAACCAGATCAGGAAGTCGCACCGACCAACCGTCGGGTCACCATAGCAGTGACCGTTCATTAGTCCCCGCTATACCTGGTCTCAGGTAAGGTTTCCCCGGGTTTGAAGACCCACTTCCGATCGTTCCTCCGCCATTCAGCGACAATCAAGATCGGACGATGGTTCAACTGGCTCGATGCGCGGGCAACGCTCGCCCACTGGACGGCCTCAGGCTGCGGATTGAGTCATCCATTCGAGATAGTGCGCGATCTCGTCCGCCGCGACTGAGCGCGGCGGACCAGCGCGCCTGCCCCTCGCCGACATATGCCACCACCCCGATCCGGGGTTGCTTGCGACGGAGTTCTCGACGGTGGCTCGATCGCGAAGACAATGAAGACAGAAAGCGCTTGCGTTGCGGTCCCCCCACACGGTGGATGAGAACAGAAGCGTCATTGCCGCGCCAACATCCGCCTTATCAACATGGGCATCCTTGGCGTCTATTGCCCTTTTCCCCGAACCCGCCGCGTAAGGAGCAGGAGCAAGCCGGCCCCCACCACATTCAGACAGGCGAGCGGAAGAAGCGCCAGCGAATAGCTCCCGGTGTGCTCCAGCACGAAGCCATAAATGTTGACCGTCAGCCCCCCGCCGATGAGGTTGGAGGTGGCACCGATCATCGCCAGGCCTGCCGCCACCGTCCGAGGGGAAAGCATCTCATATGACAGCGCCCAAAAAGGCCCCTTGGCGGAATAAGCACCGACCAGGATGGCGCTCAGCAGGATGAGCGTCGGCCAGAGCGCGGGCGTGGCGAAGGTCAGAACGATGCTCGCCGCGATCAGAAGCAGCGGGCCGGCCGAATGCCACCGGCGCTCACCGGTCTTGTCGGAGCTGCGGCCCCACCAGACCATCAGGACCGATGCCACGCCGAACGGCAGCGCGCTGAGCACGCCGGTCTGGAAATTGGTGAGGCCGCCAAAGGCCTTGATCAGTTGCGGCTGCCAGACGCTGAGCGTGGTGCTGGTCGCGGAGGGGCCGGAATAGATCAAGGCCATCGCCCAGATCGTCGGATTGCGCGCCAGCTGCCAGAATGACGTGTGTTCGACCATACGCTTGCCAGCATTCTCGGTCGCCAGGCGCTGTGCGAGCCAGTGCCGTTGTTCGTCGCTCAGCCACCGCGCATGCTCGGGCCGATCGGACAGGACGAAAAGGCAAGCAATCCCCAGAAGCGTTGCCGGAATACCTTCCAGGATGAAGATCCAGTGCCAGCCGCGCAGGCCGAGGAAGCCGTCCATCGACAGCAGGGCACCCGAGATCGGCGCGCCGATGAAATTGGCCGCCGGAATGGAGACCATGAAGATCGCCACCAGGCGCGCGCGATAGGCGGCCGGAAGCCAATAGCTCAGATAGAGCAGGACGCCGGGAAAGAACCCCGCCTCGGCCGCGCCGAGCAGGAAGCGCATGATATAGAGCGACGTCTCGCCGACCACCATGGACGTGGCCGCCGACAGCAGCCCCCAGGTGATCATGATGCGCGCGATCCACAGCCGCGCGCCGAAACGCTCCATGGCGATGTTGCTGGGCACTTCGGCCAGGAAATAGGACACGAAGAACAGGCTGCTGGCAAACCCGAACGCGGCCTTGGACAGGCCGAGATCCTCGTTCATCTGCAGCGACGCCATGCCGATATTGCCGCGATCGATGATCGCGAACAGGTAACAGATCATCAGGAACGGCACGATGCGCCATGTCACCCGGCGCATCGTGCTCTTTTCCATCGGGGTGACGTCGCCGACAGTCATCTTGCTCTCCAGGATTTATGTCCGTCCGGATCGTGCCGGATCTTTTGTCAGGCGGCCTTATGGAAGCCGGGATTGGCCAATGTCGTGGCATCTGGAATGCGCCCTGCCAAGGCGTCGAGGGCCTGGCGCATCGCGGTCGTTCCGACCCGATCCTTCGCTTCCTGGGTGTTCGCGCCGACATGCGGCGTTGCGATCAGGTTCGGCGCCGCGAAGAGCGGATTATCTCGACCGGGCGGTTCGGTGGAAAAGGTGTCGATCCCGGCACCGGCGAGCCTGCCTTCACGCAGCGTGACGGCCAGCGCCGCCTCGTCGATCAGGCCGCCGCGTGCCGTGTTGATGAGGATGGCGCCCGGCCGCATCTTCGCCAGTTCGGCGGTCCCGATCAGGTTGCGTGTTTCCGAGGTCAGCGGGCAATGCAGGCTGATGACGTCGCTATCGGCCAGCAGCGTCGAGAGATCGGCTACCCGCGATGCACCGGCCACGGCCAGATCGGACGGGGCATAGGGGTCGAACACGCCGATCCGCATGCCGAGCGCCCCGGCCATGCCGGCGAGCAGGCGGGCGATCGTCCCGAATCCGACAAGGCCCAGCGACCGGCCGGCCAGTTCGATTCCCGATATGCTGGCCTTATCCCAATGCCCCTCATGCATCCGGCGATCGAGAAAGGATAGGCCGCGCGCCGCAGCGAACATCAGTGCAAAGGCATGTTCGGCCACCGACTGCGCGTTCGCGCCGGCCGTATAGGAAACCGGGACGCCACAGGCCGATGCGGCCGCGACATCGATCGAGTCGACGCCCACACCATGTTTGGCGATCAGGCGAAGTGCCGGCGCGCCGGCCCGAATGGCCGCCTCGGTGATGGCACCCTGTCGAATGATGACCGCGCCGGGCTGCTCACGCTGCATGACGGCCGCCAGATCCGACTCGTCGGGATAAGGCGGCAGGGTGATCAGCCGGGCGCTTTCGACCTCGGCCATCTCGGTGGCCGCGACGGAAAGGCCGGAGCCGATGAAGAGGATCGTACGGCCGTCATGCATCGTGGATCTCGCATCCGGACGCGACGAGCGCCTGTTCGACCCAGCGACGGTCATTCTGGCCCAGGGCGATCCGCTCGAGCTGCGCCGTCTCGGCCGCGTGCTTCTTGGACGCGGCAGCATGAACCGCCTCGACATCGTCGAACGGCACGACGATCAGGCCATCCTCATCCCCCAGCACCAAGTCGCCCGGCATGACGACCATGCCGGCAATGGCGATCGGGAAGTTCACTTCGCCCGGACCGTCCTTGTACGGCCCGCGATGCGAGACGCCCAGGGCGTAGATCGGAAAATCGCCCTCTCGGATGGCGACCACGTCGCGGATCGCCCCGTTGATGACGATGCCCGCCAGGCCGCGTTGCGCCGCATGTGCCACCATCAACTCGCCGATGATGGCATTGGTCAGGTCGCCGCCCGCATCGACGACGACGACGTCGCCGGGCTGGGCACGATCCAGGGCGGCATGGACCATGAGGTTGTCGCCCGGCCGCGCCTTCACCGTGACGGCGGGGCCGGCAAGAACGCCGCCCTTGTGAAACGGTCGCAGCGCCGCGCCGCCTGCGGCCATGCGGCCCATCGAGTCGCTGACATTCGCAACCGGCAGGGCGCGAAACTTCTCGATGACGTCCTTTGCCACTACGCGCTGTCGCACGGCGATTCTGTTGCCGACGGCCATGACACCCCTCTCCGATCATACGCTTCGCAATTGGCCCGCTTCTGGACGGAATGGCGTTTTGGAAAAACGTTCACCCGAGGCGGATATCGTGATTTGCGTTGTATGATGGCCATCATATTCCGTCAAGCGCAACGCTGTTCCGTTTTTTCTTGCAGATCGTTCGAATCCTGCATACATCGTCGGCAACGGCAAAAATGGCCAGCGCGCCTGAAACAGGCGCAATAACAAGGAGGGGACGCGTGAAAACAGCACCGCTGACCGTGCGGATTCGAGCCGTCAGGCTCTTTTTGATCGGCACAAGCCTGGCATCGATGACGGCTGGCGCCCTGGCGCAGCAGGCTCCGGTCCCGCCCCCGGGGGCGACACAACCCGACGCGCAGGTCGTGGCCGATCCCGCCGCAACCACCGCCTCATCGACCGAGCAGGCGACCGCCGATGCCGCCTCGCCGGTCAGCGACGCCGAGGTCATCGTCACGGGCTCCCGGATCGGGCGGACCGGCTTCACGGCACCGACGCCCGTCACGGCCCTGAGCGAGCAGCAACTGGTCCAGGCATCGCCATCGACGGTGGCCGAGTCGCTCCGCACCCTCCCCGCCCTCGTCAACACATCGGGACCGCAGCGCAATTCGGGCACGGTCAATGGCGGGCAGAGCTTCCTCGACCTCCGCTCGCTCGGCCCGACCCGGACGCTGACATTGGTCGACGGACGGCGGTTCGTCACCAGTGCGCTGACCGGCAGCGTCGACGTCAACCTGATCCCCGCCGCGCTGATCCAGCGGGTCGAGGTGGTGACCGGTGGCGCGTCCGCCGCCTATGGATCGGACGCGGTCGCCGGTGTCGTCAACTTCATCCTCGACACCAGCTATTCGGGCGCGAAGCTGGACGGCTATTATGGCTTCTCGCAGCGGGGCGATAATCGCGAAGTCAAATTGCAGGGCGCCCTCGGCACCGACTTTGCGGGCGGGCGCGGCCATGTCGTGGTCGCTGGCGAATATTTCGACAATGACGGTGCGCTGCCCGGCAAGCGCGGCTGGTCTAGCCGGGGCAGCAACCTCATCGTCGGCCCGGCGGGCGGGCCCAGGCAGATCTCCCGGAGCAACGTGCTCACGGTCGGGACGGTCGGCGGCATGTTCCTGACCGGCACGGGCGGGACCGCTGCCGCGAACGCGCAGTTTGCCGGCACCCAGTTCCTGCCCGACGGGTCCACCGCACCGTACAGCTTCGGCTCCTATCGCTCGGGCGGCCAGCAGATCGGCGGAGATGGGATCAACACCGAACTGATCCAGCAGCTCGTCCGTCCGCTCCAGCGGCAGAATGTCTTCGGCCGCGTCGAATATGAGATCGCGGACAGCACCAAGATCTTCGTCGAGGGGCTCTACGGTCGTAGCACCACAGATTACATCAACGCCTATAACCGGCACCAGTTCGGCAACCCGCTGACCATCCGTGCGGACAATGCCTTTCTTCCTGCGGCGATTCGGGCCCAGGCGGCGCTTACCGGCGTGACCGGTTTCACCTTCCTGCGCCACTCGAACGAGCGCGGCTTCGTCCATACCGAGAACGACGCCCGCACCCAGCGCTACGTCGTTGGGGCGAAGGGCGTCCTGAGCAGCTGGAAATGGGACGCCTATTATCAATATGGCTATTCCAAGCAGCAGACGGACATTCTGAATGTCGAGAACGTCCCACGCTTCACCGCCGCGATCGACGCGGTGGTCAGCCCGACCACGGGTCAGATCGTGTGCCGTTCCACGCTGACCAACCCCGGCAATGGCTGCGTACCCTTCAATCCGTTCGGCGCGAACCGCGCGTCCGAAGCCGCCCTGGATTATGTACTGGGCACCAGCAGTTCGACCTCCCGCCTGCGCCAGCATGTCGTCGCCGGCAATCTTTCGGGCAAGCTCCTCGATGGCTGGGCGGGGCCCATCTCGCTCGCGGTTGGCGGCGAATGGCGCCGCGAACGCGCAGAGGTGACGGCGGATCCGTTCTCGGTCGCCGGGGCGTATCTGTTCGGCAATCCGCAACCCTGGTCGGGCGGTTACACCGTCAAGGAAGCCTATGTCGAAACGGTCGTGCCGCTCCTCGCCAATTCGCCGCTGGGCAAGGACCTCGAGCTGAACGCCGCGGGCCGCGTCACCGACTATAGCACCAGCGGGTCGATCTGGTCCTGGAAGGCGGGGCTGAGCTACACCCCGTTCGACGGGCTGCGGCTGCGCGGAACCCGTTCACGCGATATCCGCGCACCCAATGTCTCCGAACTGTTCAATGCCGGACGCATGCAGACCGCATCGCCGACCGATCCCTTCCGCGGCGGTGCGATCGCACAGGGCATTCCTATCACCCTGGGCGGCAATCCCAATCTGAAGCCGGAGACGGCCCAGACGCTGACGGTCGGTATCGTCGTCGAACCGACGCAAATCCCCCGCCTCTCCTTCTCGGTCGACTATTACAATATCCGGATCAAGGACGCGATCCAGACCGTCACGCCGCAGCAGTTGCTGGACCAGTGTTTCGCCGGCAACCAGCTCGCCTGCACCCAGACGATCCGCGATGCCAATGGCGTGCTGACGCGCGTGCTCGGCATCCCGATCAACCTGGCGCTCCAACAGGCGCGCGGTGTCGATATGGAGCTGGCCTATCGGTTCGATCTGGGCTCGCTGATTGGCGACAATTCGCGCCTGTCACTGCGCGGTCTGGTCGCCTATCTCGACAAGCTGGAAAGCACCGTGCCGGGCTCGGCACCAATTAATCGCGCGGGTGAGGTCGGGCTCAGCCCAACCCCGCATTGGGCCGGCAACGCCTCGGCCAATCTGTCGAGCGACTTCTTCTCCTTCTTCCTCCAAGGCCGCCTGATCGGCGGCGGCAAGTACGACGTCACCAAGACCGCGGCGGATCTCGATCTGCAGAACATCAAGCCGCAATTCTACCTGGATGGCCAGATCAGCATGAAGCTGCCGCCTGCGAACGGGAAGCTCGAACTCTACGTCGATGTCCGTAACATCCTGGATCATGATCCGCCCTTCGCGCCGGGCGCCGGCAATATCGCCATCGCGACCAATGCCGCGCTTTATGATCTGGTGGGTCGCAATTTCCGCTTTGGTTTGAGGGTAAGGCTGTGAAGAAGATCGCTATCACCATCGCATGTGCCGTCGCAGGTATCGGGGGTGCGGCCATCCAGGCCGCCCCACAGCACCGCGAACTGCCCAAGCCCGTCCGTAACTATGCCGAACTGATCCGCGAGACGGGGCTGAGCACGCCTGCGGCGATCGCCTATGGCCGGATGGCAGTCGATGTCGGCGGCAAGGATTGGCCCACCACCGTCTCCTTCCGCTGCCATGCGACCGGCGGGCATGTGGTCTCCGGCCTGAAGGCCCCACCCGCGACGAAAGTGATCGACAATCTCTATTATGTCGGTGATGCCGACGTCTCGGCCTGGGCGCTCGACACGCCGGATGGCATCATCCTGATCGACAGCCTGACCACCGCGAAGGACGCGCAGCAATATGTGATCGACGGGTTGCGCTCGGTCGGTCTCGACCCCGCCCGCATCCGCTATATCCTGGTCAGCCACGAGCATGGCGACCATTATGGCGGCGCGCCGTTGATCCAGCAGCTGTCGGGCGCACGGGTTGGGATGAGCGAGCCCGCCTGGACGGGGCTGGAGCGCATGACCAGTGCGTCACCGCTCGCCGCCTCGCCGCGCCCGAAGCGCGATCTGGTGCTGAAGGACGGCGATACGGTGACACTGGGTGGCGTCAGCGTGACCGCGATCGCGACACCGGGCCATACGCCCGGCACCCTGTCCTTCATCCTGCCCGTCAAGGAAGCCGGCCAGACGCATATGGCAGCCTATTGGGGCGGCAATGGTTTCCCGGCGAAGCTGGAGGATCGCCGCACCTTCCTCACCGCGATCGATCACTTTGCCGAGGCGACGGCCCGTGCGAAGGTGGATGTGGAACTGTCCTCGCACGGGGATACCGACGACCTGATCGCGCGCCTGGCGCGTCGCCGTGCGGGCGCGAAGACCAACCCGTTCCTGATCGGACAGGAAAGCTATCTCCGTTTCGAGGAGGTCTACCGACTGTGCAGCCGGGCGCGCATGGCGCAGGTCGCGGACACGCAAGGGTGAGCCCGCAGCTGTCACGCCGCGCCGTGGTCGGCAGCACGGGCCTGGCCCTCCTCGGCGCCTGTGCCGCGCCGCGCCGTCTGACATCCCCCTTCTCGGTCGGCGAAGGTCCGCCTGCCTTGCGGGTGCCGCGCGGTGCCTGTGACAGCCACATCCATATCATCGACCCGCGCTTCCCCGCCGTACCGGGATGGAAGGGCGAGCCGGTCAACGACGCCAGCGTCGCGGCCTATCGACGCTTCCAGGCGCGGATCGGGACGGAGCGCGTGGTCGTCGTCACGCCGTCCACTTACGGCGCCGACAATCGCGCGACGCTGGACGCGCTCGACCGGTTCGGCGCCAGCGCGCGCGGCGTGATCGTGATCGACAGCGACGCCCCGCCCCCCGATCTGTCGAGCCTGACCACGCGCGGCGTTCGCGGGATACGGGTCAACTTTGTCTCCCCCCAGCCCTGGGGCAAGACCGATGCCCGGCGCCTGGCGGACACCGCACGTATCGCCGCAGATTTGGGCTGGCACATCCAAATCTATGCGCGCGGGCCGCAGATCGCGGAAATGGAGACTGTTCTAGCCGCGCTGCCGGTGCCGCTGATGATCGACCATCTCGGTGCCGTGGCGCCCGCCGACAGCACCGGACCGGGCCATGCCGCGACCCTTCGCCTGCTCGAAAACGGCCGCACCTGGCTCAAGCTGTCCGGTGCCTATATTTCAAGCGTGTCCGGATCGGACTATCGCGACCTCGATGCCATCGCGCAAAGCTATGTCCGGGCCTCTCCCGAACGGCTGGTATGGGGCAGCGACTGGCCGCACCGCGGGCAGACTGGCCGCTTGCCGGACGACGCCGTCCTGTTCGACCTTCTTGGCCGCTGGGCGCCCGACACCGCAACGCGAGACCGGATCCTCGTCGACACGCCGAGGCGCTTCTACGCTTTCGACTGATTAAAGGCCTCGAGCGTCGAAAGATCGGCGCCCAGCGTCCGGCTGATCCGGATCGCGGCATCCATGATGCTCCCCTCGATCCGCTTCGCCGCGTCATAGGTGAGGCGCGACGACGGGCCCGTGATGCTCAGCGCGCCCATCAGCCGGTCGCCCTGCCCCAGGATCGGCAGCGACACCGAGGCGGTATGCGGATTGGTGGCGCCCGCCGTATAGAGTGGGATCGCCGGAATCGAGGGACGCTCCTCGGGCCAGTTGCGGAAGAGCTTCAGGATCTGTGCGGACGACGCATTGTCCAGCGGTCGATAGGAGCCGGGTGCGATGTCGAGACGCAGCGCCTGCGGCGAATTGGCCCGGAACTGACAGAAACGCTGCCCTTCCTGCTCGATATAGAAGGCCGCGGTCTCGAGCGTCTGCTCGGCCAGCGTCTGCAGCATCGGTACGATCACCGCGTCCAGCCCCTGGGAGGCGCTATAGATGCTGTGTAGCCGGTAGATTTCGCTGCCGAGCTTGTACTTGTTGTCCACGCGAATGACGAGATTGGCCTGGGCAAGCGAGGCCAGTTGCCGCAAAATCGTACTTTTGATGAGTCCCGTACGCGCCGCGATCTCGGCTAGCGACAGCGCATCGTCCCCGTGACGAAAGCAGGTCAGGATCGTCAGGGCTCGTTGAGCCGAACTGGAGCCACCTTCCGGAGTCTGCATCTCTGTTTTCATCGCCCTGCTTTGCCGAACCAATCGCTAGGGCGCAACGTAAGTCGAGGCTAGAGGCACGTCCTTTGACCCGTTCGCCATCCTACACATCTCGAGCGGCGGCCGTTGGGACAGCATTCGGCCCATCTCTCGTCGTGACATGAAGGCACCATATGGCCGCCGCTTTGCAGAAGCCTATGCCGACCATATTGTCGCAAGAGGCATAGCGCCGGCCGATATTGGCGACGGCGAGGTCGACCGAAAAGCCGATGGGCGAAGCGCGGGCGATATTCGGCATTTTCGCGCAGCGTTCGTGCCGGCTGGTTGAGCGGGCGCGCCGCCCCGTCCATCGTCGATCGCCGGGCACGGCGAAAGCGTTGCGCTCGTCGGTGTTGAAATGGGGTTTGGCGACATCGAAGACGCCCGCCACCAGCTTCATGCCACCCGGCAACGCCCCGCAGACGCCGCCCACCTACCGTGTTCGGATCGCGGGCCGTGCCTCGTTACGATTGGCGGCATCGACCCGGGCGATTCCCCTTTCCTCCAGCCCATGCGTATAGCTGGCATATGGCGCGACGCGGTCGGTGATCGTCATCCAGAACAATATCGTAATCCCAGTCGACCATATGCTTCACGACCTGCAACAGGGGCCGACCGGTCCAAGCCCTAAAGAACACAGGGCATGAACCCGCCGACTTCTCGACGGAGGTCAACAGGCGTCCAAGATGACGCCAGCAAGAAAGATCGTGACGGCGCGAACGATCCGACGCTGCAATTCGTCATCGACCGGTGGGGAAGACAAGCCAAGCGCGGCGTCCCGGAGAACATCGGCAACGACCATCGAAACAAGCATCATCGCGGCGTCTTCCGGATCGTCTATGGTCATGCGCCCCACGGACGCATAGGCGGCAAGCTGATCAGCTAGTGGCCTGATCCCATAGGTTTTGACCGTCTCGATATAGATGCGGGCGACGTCGGGGAATTGCGCGCCTTCGCTCATCACCAGCCGATAGGAGGTTATCCCTTCGTCGGAAAAAGCGAGATGGCAGAAGGCGGTCAGATACCCCGTCAGCCACTCCCTGGGTGGCGCATCGGGGGCGGGCGGTCCTGCGGCGGCCGCCAATTCGCCGACGACTGAGCGGATCACCGCGAACAGCAGCGCCTCCTTGGATGCCACATGGCGATAGATCGTCTTCTTCGAGATCATCGCAGCCGCCGCGATCCGCCCGACATTGGCCTTGGCAAAACCATGTCGGCCGAATTCGACCCGTGCGCTCTCCAGGAGACGGGCCGGAAGAGGGTCGGTAGAAAAGGCTTCATCCATCATCGTCGAATACGCCGGTTTCGATAAAAACGAACCATGGAAACCAATGGGTTTCCATGCGGCCTTTCCTCCCCTATATTGTGGGGCAGAAGCAAATGGATGGTTCATCGACGTCATCGCCCCGGTGCCACCGCCCGGTCGATCGTCGGTATCGCCATCACGATCTGGAGGCACCGACCATGGCCACCATTCCGCAGCCCAAGGGCTATCCCCTGATCGGCAACATCGCCGCGCTTGATCCCAAGGCGCCGGTGCAAAGCCTGATGCGTCTTGCGTGCGAACATGGTCCGCTGTTCCGCATCGAGATGTTCGGACGTGGCCTGGTGATCGTGGGCAGCCAGGCCCTGACCGAGGAATTGTGCGACGAGACGCGCTTCAAAAAGGCGCTGCACCGCCCCTTGCAGGAGGCGCGCTATGTCGGCGGCGACGGCCTGTTCACCGCGCATGACGAGGAGCCGAACTGGGGCAAGGCGCACCGCCTGCTGATGCCCGCCTTCGGTCCGCTCGGCCTGCGTTCGATGTTCGACCGCATGTACGACATCGCGGAACAGATGATGGTGCGGTGGGAGCGGTTCGGCGATGGCGCCACCATCGATGTGGCCGACAATATGACGCGGCTGACGCTCGACACGATCGCGCTGTGCGCCTTCGATTATCGGTTCAACAGCTTCTATCAGGACGCGATGCATCCCTTCGTCGCGGCGATGGTGGGCGCGTTGGAGGAATCGGGGCGGCGGTCGCGGCTGCCGCCGGGCGCGGGCAAGCTGATGCTGCTGCGCAACCGCCGGTTCGAGGCCGACATCAAGATCCTGCGCGACGTCTCCGACCGGCTGATCGCGGAGCGCCATGGCGATCCGCGTCTGGGCGAACGCGGCGACCTGCTCGACCGGATGCTGACGGCGCGCGATCCCGAGACGGGCGAGATACTGAGCCGCGAGAATATCGGCTATCAGATGATCACCTTCCTGGTCGCGGGGCATGAGACGACCAGCGGGCTGCTCAGCTTCGCCACCTGGCTACTGCTCACCCATCCCGAAGCGCTCGCCAAGGCGCAGGCGCATGTCGACGACGTGCTCGGCGGCAACGTGCCGACGATCGACGATATCGGGCGGCTGACCTATGTCGAACAGGTGCTGCAGGAAACGCTGCGGCTCTGGCCGACAGCGCCGGCCTTCGGTGTCCACCCGCGCGAGGCGACGACGATCGGCGGACGCTATGCCGTCACCCCGGACGACACGCTGCTGATCCTGACGCCGGTCCTTCACCGCGACCCCACGGTCTGGGACGAGCCGGAGGCGTTCCGCCCCGAGCGGTTCGCGCCCGAGGCCGCTGCCAAGCTGCCGCCCCACGCCTGGAAGCCATTCGGCAACGGCCAACGCGCCTGCATCGGGCGCGGCTTTGCCATGCAGGAGGCGATCCTGGTCATGGCACTCATGCTCCAGCGTTTCGACATCAGCCTGGCCGATCGCGACTATAGGCTGGTGGTGAGCGAGACGCTGACGCTGAAGCCTGCCAACCTCCACATCCATGCGCGTCGGCGGGATGGGCCGATCGCGCGGCCGCGCAGTAAGGCGCAAGACGCGCCGACACGCCCGCTCGCCGCACCGTCCGCCCCGAGCATCGGCGACAACGGCCCCCTTCTCGTCCTTTACGGCAGCAAAACCGGCACCAGCGAAGCCTTCGCCCAGCGGATCGGCATGGATGCCGCGGCGCAGGGCTATGCCGCGACCGTCGCGCCGCTGGACGATTACGCCTCCGGGCTGCCCGACGGCGTGCCCCTGATCGTCGCCACCGCTTCTTACGAAGGACGCCCGCCCGACAATGCGGCGCGTTTCGTCACCTGGGTAGAGAGCCTGCTCGACCATGCGCTGGACGGACGACGCTATGCGGTGTTCGGCTGCGGCAATCGCCAATGGGCCCGCACCTGGCAGGCGATCCCCAAGCGGGTCGATGCCGCACTGGCCAAAGCGGGCGCGCAGGCCTTCCATCCGCGCGGCGAAGGCGATGCCGCCGGCGATTTGTTCGGCGCTTTCGAGCATTGGTACGCCGGTTTCTGGCCGTCGCTGGCCGCATCCGAAGGGCGAGAGCCGGCCGTTCAGGCGCAGCCCCGGATCGACGTGGAGGTGCGGCGCGGGACGCGCGAGCGCCTGCTGAAGCTCGACGAGCTGCAACGCGGCACGGTCCTTGCCAATCGCGAGCTGGTCGACATGCACCGCCCCGGTGCCCGCTCGAAACGGCATATCGAGATCGCCTTGCCCAAGGGCATGACCTATCGCGCTGGCGACTATCTGGCGGTGTTGCCGAGCAATCCGCCCGAAACGGTGCGGCGCGCCCTTGCCCGCTTCGGCCTGGAGCCCGATGCGGAGGTGATCGTCCACGGCGCACCCGGTTTGCCCTCTGTCCTGCCCGTCGACCGGCCGGTCAGCGCCGAGACTTTGTTCGGCGACTATCTGGAGTTGCAGCAGCCAGCCACGCGCGGACAGATCGTCGCACTCGCCACGAGCATCTCCTGCCCACCGGAGCGCAAGGACGCCGAGCGGCTGGCGCAGGAGCATGTCTATGCCGGCGAGATACTGGCACGGCGGGTGACGCTGCTCGACCTGCTGGAGCGCTTCGCATCGGCCGATATGGCACTGGGCGTCTTCATCGCCGCCCTCCCCCCGATGCGCGCCCGCCAATATTCGATCGCCTCGTCACCGCTCGTCGGTCCAAGCCGTTGCGCGCTGACGGTATCGGTGCTGGAGGTTCCCGCGCTGGGAGCCGATCGGTTGCACCAAGGTGTCGCCTCGACCTTCCTCGCGCGGCTGAAGGACGGCGATACGCTCGGCGTGGCGGTCCGGCCGAGTCAGGCGGGGTTTCATCTTCCCGCCGATCCGCTGACGCCCGTCATCATGGTCTGCGCGGGCAGCGGCATCGCGCCGTTTCGCGGCTTTCTTCAGGAACGAGCCGTGCGCAAGGCGGCTGGCGAGCGGCTTGGCCCGGCCCTGCTCTTCTTCGGTGCGCGCGATCCGGATAGCGATTTCCTGTACCGCGACGAATTGGAGGATTGGCAGGATATGGGCGTGGTGAGCCTGCGGATGGCCTTTTCCGCGACGGGTCGGGATGGCATCGTTCGCGTCCAGGATGCCATCCGGCGTGATCGCACGGAGATCGCCGCCCTGTTCCGCGCGGGCGCCCGCATCCTGCTCTGTGGTGATGGCGAACGCATGGCACCGGCCGTCCGCGAAACCTTCATCCGTATTTACGAGGCGGAAACCCATGCCAGTCATGCCGAGGCGCTTGCCTGGGCAGATCGGATCGAGCGGGAGGGCGTGCGTTATGTCGCCGACATATATGCGTGACGTCACGTCCGACGCTTGCCGTCGTGCCGGACGCTCGCAGGCTATGGCGCGGCCGCCCCGACAGAAAGAGAATGGCCTATAGGATCACCCCCTCATCGCCAGGTCCGGACGAGCAGGATCATCAGTCCGCCCAGAATAGTCGCCCCGCTCAGCACGATCATGAAGGCGCCGAAGTCGTGTGGCGTCGCGAATGTCCAGGCAAGAAGCCCGCCGATGAGCGAGGGCAATGTGTTGGCCAGATTGAACAGTCCCAGATCCCGCCCCCTATGGCGGGGATCGGGCAGAAGCTGGAAGCTCAGCCCGGCATGAAGAGCCACGAATATCGACGACCCGGCCGTATAGACCAGGAAGGCCGCTGCGGCCGATAGGCGGTCGGGCGCTGCGGCCATGGCGAGCAGCCCCGAGGCGGCGACCAGGGCCGCCAGCAACAGCACATCCTTGCGACGCTCCCGGCGATCGGCCAGGCGCCCGAGGAACAGCGCGATCGGCAACGGCACGATGAAAGCGACCGTGAAGACCTGCCCGACCCAGCGCGGCAGATCGGCCTGCTCCGATGGCGGTACGATCGTTTCGAAATAATAGAGGAGATGGATCTGGGTCACGACGGCCGCGACCTGGATGAGCAGGCGCGACAGCCCGGCAATCCAGAAATCGCGTCGCGGCGGGTTTGTCGGCGCGACGGGGGGACTGTCGACCCGTTCGACGGCCCTCGCCCGGACCAGCAAAAGCGGCAGGGTGCAGACGAGGATCGCCACGACCAGCAGCGCCAGCCGCCCGCCCTCGCCCAGCCGCGCCTCGCCCACCAGCCAAGCCGACAGGGCCGAGGCTGCGGGATTGCCCAGCGCGATCAGGCCGCCCAACATTCCGCGCTTCGTATCGGGGATTTCCTCGGCCATCATCGCCATCAGCGGCGCGAGCAGCGCGTTGACCGCGAATTGGAAGCCGAGGATCGCCAGGACCAGCACCGTGCCGGTTTCGGCCAGGCCTATGGCGGCATAGCTGGCGGCGAGCCCCGCCAACCCGACCGCCATCCACACACGACGGTCCTGGCCCGCCCGCCGCGATCGGTCGCTCAGCCAGCCGAACAGGATGTTGGCGATACTCGCGACGACCGCGCCCATCAGCGCGATCAGCGACAGGAACTCGACCCGCCCGGCCGCGCCGATCGCCTCGACCTTCATCGGCACGAGCAGGGTCAGCAGCGGCAGATAGGCGATGACCCCGCCGATATTGGCCAGCGCATAGAGGCCCAGGGGCGGAGAAGGACGCGGCGGGACGGGATCGGCGGGCGGGGACATGACCCCATCTGCCCCCGATCGCGTCATCGGGCAACGACCCTCAAGGCTTCATCGTCTGCGCCTGGACCTGGGCGGTGCTGACCATCGTGCGGTCGGCGGCGTCATGCGCCACCGCGACCCGGTAAGCACCGCCCCTGATCCGCCAGCCGGGCAGGCCGATGTCGTAATCGGCCAGGATACGCGGCTCGGCGGTCAGGGTGATGCGCCGCGTCTCGCCGGGCTTCAGGTGGACGCGCTGGAACGCGGCCAGGCGCATCGGATCGCCGCTGCCGTCGCGCGCGACATAGATTTGCGGGACGTCGGCGCCCTCACGCGCGCCGGTATTGACGATGTCGACGGTGACGCTGATCGTCCGCCCGCCCGTGACGACCGGGTTGCGATAGGCAAAACTGGTATAGCTGAGGCCGTGGCCGAAGGGGAAAAGCGGCTTGAATCCCTTCTTCTCATACCAGCGATACCCGACATCGGCCCCCTCGACATAATCGACCGGGAAGCTTTGCAACGCCCTGTCCGCCGCAACCGCCGGATTGGCCGCCGCCGCCGCTTCGGCTTCGCTGAGTTTGTCGAGCCCCACCGGGCGCGGACGTGGCGGTTGCGAGGCGTCGGCCGGGAAGGTGATGGGTAGGCGGCCGGAGGGATCGACCTGGCCGGTCAGGATCGCGGCCAGCGCCTCGCCCCCGCGCTGGCCGGGATACCAGGCCTGGACGACCGCCGGGACCTTCGCGATCCAGGGCATCAGCACCGGGCCGCCGGTTTCCATGACGGCCACCGTCCTGGGCTGCACGGCGGCGATGGCGGCGATCAGCGCATCCTGCTGGTTGGGCAGGCGCAGATCGGGCACATCGTCGGCTTCGGTCGTCCATTGCGTGGCGAAGAAGATCGCCATGTCCGCCTTCTTCGCCGCCGCCAGCGTGGCATTCAGGTTGCGGCCATCCTGCCACTCGATCGCTACCCCCGGCAGGGCCTTGCGTAGCGCGTCGAGCGGCGACGAGGCATGATAGGTGATCCGCGCGAACGAAGCCGATCCGCCATAGGCCAGCGGTATCTCGACCGGCGCACCACCGACCGACCGCACCTGCGACGATCCGCCGCCCGACAACACCCCGACATCGGCATTGCCGCCGATCACCACGATCCGCTTGGCGGTCCGGGCGATGGGCAGCAGGTTGCCGTCATTCTTCAACAGCACGATCCCCGCTTCCGCCGCACGCTGCGCCACCTCGGCATGGGCGGCATAATCGGGCGTCACCGCCTTGGCCGGCACGGGCGTGTCATAGGCGCCGGTTTCGATCAGCCCGGTCAGATAGCGCGCGACCATGTCGTTCAACCGCGCCTCGGGCACCTGCCCCTTGGCCACCGCCTCCGCCAGCGGCGCGCCGAAATAGATCTCCTTGTCCAGTTCCTGGCCCGACTCCTGGTCCAGCCCGGCATTGGCGGCCTTCACGGTCGAATGGACCGCGCCCCAGTCGCTCATGACCCAGCCGGGATAGGACCAGTCGCGCTTCAGCACGTCGGTCAGCAGATGGCGGTTCTCGCACGCCCAGTCACCGTTGATCTTGTTATAGGCGCACATGACCGAGCCGGGATGCCCCTTCTCGATCGCGATCTGAAAGGCGAGCAGGTCGCTCATGCGAAGCGCCGCCTCGCCGATCCGGGCGTCCAGGATGTTGCGCCCTGTTTCCTGCGCATTGAGCACATAATGTTTGATCGTCGAGACGAGCCGGTTCGACTGCACGCCTGCGATGTGCGCGCCGCCCATCGTGCCCGCGAGAAGCGGGTCCTCGCCCAGATATTCGAAATTGCGGCCGTTCCAGGGATCGCGGGTCAGATTGACCCCGCCCGCCAGCAGCACGTTGAACCTTTTGTCGCGCGCCTCGGCCCCGATCATGGCGCCGCCCGCCCGGGCGATCGCCGGATCGAAGCTCGCCGCGGTGGCAAGCCCCGAAGGCAGGGCGGTGGCGACATCGCCCACGCGCTGTTCCACCTGGTTGGCAACGCCCAGCGAGGCATCGCTTTCGCGCACGAGCGGCACGCCCAGCCGGGGAATGCCGTCGATATGCCCGGCCGAGGGGATCAGTTCATTGGTCGTCTTGCCCGCCGCCATCGACGGAAACAGGCCGTGCACCAGCGCAATCTTCTCCTCGCGGGTCATCTGCGCCACGATCCGGTCGGCCCGTGCGCGGGCGGCCGAGGACGTAATCGTCCCCTTATCCGTCTGCGCCCGAAGCGGTGCCGTCATCCCGGTCACGACCAGCGCGATCATCGCCAGGCCATAGCCAACCTTCGCCTTCGTCATCATCACCCTCTCGAAGTCTTACGCTTTTGCCTCTTGTGTTGCATGATTGCCGACCTGTCCAGAGAACGTTCACAATCATGGCATTTCAACGCCTAGCGTCTCTTGACACCCTCCCGCCTTTGCGCGAGTGAACGTTCCCAAGAGCGCGGACCACCGCGCCTGTTCATGAAGGGGAGGATTTCATGCGAAGCGTTCGTGCTCGCCTGCTTTCGAATTTTGCCATCGGTGTTTCCGCCGTCGCCCTGACGCTGCCTGCCGCCGCGCGCGCGCAGGATGCCGCCGCCACGATGGGCAATCCCGGCCCGGCCCAGACCGATCCGCAGGCGCCGACCACCGGTCCCGCCGATCCCGCGCAGGGCGAAGGCGACATCGTCGTCACCGGCATCCGCGCCAGCTTGCGCCAGTCGATCGACATCAAGCGCAATGCGCAGGGCGTGGTCGACGCGATCAGCGCCGAGGAAATGGGGAAATTCCCCGACACCAACCTGGCGGAGTCGCTCCAGCGCATCACCGGCGTGTCGATCGACCGCTCGAACGGCGAAGGCCAGTTCGTCACGGTGCGCGGCTTCGGCCCCGAATATAATCTCGTCACGCTGAACGGCCGGCAGATGCCGACCGCCGCGATCGGCGACGGCAACAGCGCGCCGGGCTCGCGCTCGTTCGACTTCGCCAATCTCGCCTCCGAAGGCGTCGCCGCGCTCGAGGTCTACAAGTCCGGTCGTGCGACCGTGCCGTCGGGCGGCATCGGCTCGACCATCAACATCCGCACGCCCCGCCCGCTGGACAAGCCGGGCCTGCGGGGCTCGCTCTCGGCGCGCGGCGTCGTCGACACCTCGCAGAACGGCGGCAAGGACATCACGCCCGAAGTGTCGGGCATCTTCTCCGACACCTTCGCCGACGACCGGATCGGCGTGTTGCTGACGGGCGCCTATCAGCGTCGCAATTTCAGCCAGAACCAGGCCAATGTCGGGTGGCGCGACGGCTATCTGGGGGCGGAGAATAACTGGGGTTCGTTGGCGCAAGCAGGCGATCCGCGCTATGCCAACATCACCAACCGGCCCGGCCCGAGCGACGTGTATCAGGTGCCGCAAAACGCCAGCTACAACATCGTCAACGGCCGCCGCGAACGCATCAACGGCCAGGCCGTGCTGCAATTCCGCCCGAGCGACAACCTGACCGCGACGGTCGACTATACCTATTCGCAGAATACCGTCGACATTCGCGACAACAATGTCGGCATCTGGTACAACCATAACGATACGTCGAGCGCCTGGACCAACGGCCCGGTCGCCGGTCCCGTTTTCTATACCGAGCGCTTCACCGCCGCCGAGGGCAAGGACCTGGCCTATTCGGTGTCCGATACGTCGGTGCGCAGCATCAACCGGTCACTGGGCGGCAACCTGACCTGGAAGGGTCCGGGCGGCGTCACCATGTCGCTCGACGCGCATCATTCGACCGCCGAGTCCCGCCCCGACAACCCCTATGGCAACAGCAATTCGGTCGGCACCGCGATCTTTGGCGTGCAGAGCCAGACGATCAATTTCGACAACAAGCTGCCCGTAATCTCGTTCGCGATGCAGCCGGGCATTGATCCGCTCAACGCCGCCAACATCGTCCCCACCGGCAGTGCATTCCGCAATTCCTATTTCCGGGACGAGATCAACCAGGTGCAGCTGCGCGGGCATTACGACCATGAGCATGGCTTCATGGACAGCCTGGACTGGGGTTTCGACTATACCGACAACAAGGTCCGCTCGGCCTATAGCGTGCTCCAAAACGACACCTGGGGCGGCACCGGCGGCGACAGCGCGGCCCAGCGCGCGGCGGCCGCCGCCCTGATCCCCGACGACCTGTTCAAGCTGATCAGCGTGCCCGACAAATTCTCCGGGATCGGCGGCGCGGACAATGCGGCGATCGTGAAGTCCTTCTATGGCTTCAACCTGCCGAACATGGTCTCGCTGCTCGACAAGGCTTACGGCATCTGCGGCGGCAACGGCCAGTGCCTGGTTCCGTACACCACGGACTCGCGCATCCGCGAAAAGACCGTCTCGCCCTATTTCCAGTTCAACGGCAAGATGGACCTGTTCGCGCGTCCCGCCCATCTGATCGCCGGGCTTCGCTTCGAGAATACCGACGTCTCGGCCTCGGCCCTGGTGCCGACCCCGGTCGGCGCGCGGCAGAATTCGCAGAACGAGTTCAACATCCTGTTCTCGGGCAGCGGCTTCACGACCTTCAAGGGCAGCTACCAGAACTGGTTGCCGTCGGTCGACTTCGACTTCCAGCCGCTGGAAAACGTCAAGCTGCGCGCGTCGTACAGCCACACCATCACCCGCGCCGATTATGGCAGTCTGCAGGGCGGTCGCAACCTGTCGCAGCTGTTCCGCATCGGCGGCGGCACCGGCAGTGTCGGCAATCCGAACCTGATCCCCTACAAGTCGAAGAATATCGACCTGTCGGCGGAGTGGTATTACAAGTCCGACAGCTATATCTCGGTGGGCTTCTTCCACAAGGACGTGTCGAACTTCATCGGCCAGACCCAGGTCAATTCGACCGTTCCGGGCGTGACGTCTCCGGTCACCAGCTTCAACGGCGTGACGCAGTATGGCCCGCGCTATCAGGCGGCGATCAACGCGCTGGGGACGAACGCGACCTTCGCGCAGGTCCGCGACTATATCGCCGCCAACTTCCCCGGCGGCGTGGTCAACGGCACGATCGTGGCACAGCCCAATGATCCGGCGGTCAACTTCGTCATCACGACGCCGTTCAACAGCAGCCAGACGGCCAGCGTCGACGGATTCGAGTTCGCGATCCAGCATAATTTCTGGGACACCGGCTTCGGCACCATCCTGAACTACACGATCGTCAACGGGAACCGGAACTACGACAACCGCCTGCCCGCCACCGTGTCGCAATTCGCGATCACCGGCCTGTCGGACAGCGCCAATGCCGTGTTGTTCTACGACAAGTTCGGTATCCAGGCGCGTGCGGCCTATAACTGGCGCAAGGGGTATCTGGCTGGGGCGGGCATCAACCCGGTCTATGTCAACACCTATGGCCAGCTGGACGCGAGTGCGAGCTATGCGGTGACAAAGAGCGTGGCGGTCTTTGCCGAGGGTATCAACATCTTGGGCGAGAACCGCAGCGGGCACCTGCGTTCGGATCGCAACGTCAACTTCATCACCAAGCAGGATGCGCGCTACGCGGCGGGCGTGCGCTTCACCTTCTGATGCGCGTGCGCTGACGATCATGGGAAAAACCGGCTCTCCTTGCGGGAAAGCTGGCTTTTCCCGCCGATCGTCGGCAATTTGCGATCCAGAATGACGACCGGGATCAGGACAGCGGTGGATCAGGCTATCACCCGGCCCATGACCCGGATCGTGGTCGTAGGCGGCGGCACCGCAGGCTGGCTGTCGGCCTGCCGCATCGCCGCCGCGACCGCCGGATCGGTCGCGGTGACTCTGGTCGAATCCCCCGACGTGCCCAGCATCGGCGTGGGCGAAGGCACATGGCCTACGATCCGGCGCACGCTGGAGCGGATCGGCATCGGCGAAACCGAGCTGCTGCGGGCCTGTGACGGTTCGTTCAAGCAGGGGACGCGCTTCGACGGCTGGGCGACGGGCGCGGCGGACGATCGCTATTACCACCCCTTCGTGCCGCCCATCGACAGCGATCCCGCCGACCTGCCCGGCGATCGCCCCTTTGCCTTCGCCGCCTGCGCCCAGCCCCATGTCTGCGCCGAGGACCTCGCCCCACGCCAACCGGCCATGCCCGATTATGCGGGCGCGCTGAACTATGCCTATCATCTCGACGCGGCTAGGCTCGCCGCGCTGCTGACCCGCCATGCCACCACCCATTTGGGCGTGCATCATGTCCGCGATCATGTCGTCTCGGTCGAACGGGCCGGGAATGGCGACATCGCGGCGGTCGCCACCCGCCAGTCGGGACGTATCGCGGGCGACCTGTTCCTCGACTGTAGCGGCCATCGCGGCTTGCTGATCGGCGAGACGCTGGGGGTGGAGTCGGTCGACATGTCCCCAATCCTGTTCAACGACCGAGCGCTGGCGGTGCAGGTGCCGGTCGCGCCGGACAGCCCCATCGCGTCGCAGACGGTGGCGACCGCCCATGCCGCCGGGTGGCTCTGGGACATCGGGCTGCCGACACGGCGCGGGATCGGCTGCGTCTATGCCTCCGCCTTCATGAGCGACGACGAGGCGGAGGACGTGCTTGCGCGATATTGCCGCCGGATCGCGTCCGACCTCCCGTCGCCGCGCCGCCTGACCTTCCGCTCGGCCTATCGTACCGCACCCTGGACGGCCAACTGCCTCGCCATCGGTCAGTCGGCGGGGTTCATGGAGCCGCTGGAGGCATCGGCTATCGTCATGATCGAGCTGTCGCTCGACGCGCTGCTCGACGATTTTCCGGTGGACCCGGCCCTGATGTCGATCCAGGCCCGACGCTTCAACATGCTGGCGCGCTATCGCTGGGAGCGGATCGTCGACTTCCTGAAGCTCCATTATGTGCTCAGCCGTCGCGAGGAGCCCTATTGGCGCGCACACCGCGATCCCGCCACCATGTCCGACCGGCTGGCCGAGGCGCTGGCGCTGTGGCGGCACCGCGCGCCGTCCGCATTCGACCTGCCGATGCAGGACGAGCTGTTTCCGGCGGCCAGCTATCGCTACATCCTCTGGGGCATGGGTTTCCCCGCCCCCCTCCCCTCGCCCGTCCGCCGCGCCGCGCGTCCCGACCTGGCCGGCCAGCTTCGCCAGGTCGAACAGCGGGGCCGCGCCCTGGCCGCGAGCCTGCCGACCAATCGCGCCTATCTCGATGCGCTGCGCGCCGAGCAGGCTTCTCCCGCCGAAAGAACCGCCTGATGCCCCGCCACGAAGCCCTGAGCGCCGACGATCACCGCGACCTGCGCATCCTGGAGTCGCGCGACGCCGCGCTCGGCGATGCCCGCATGGCCTGCATCACCGTCCCCGCCGAGTTCCGCGCGGTGCAGGCCGAATATCCCATTCTGTTCCGCCTCAACGAAACCCGCGACCGGTTCAGCGCCCTTGCGATGTTCGGGTTCGAGAATGGCGAAAATCTCTATCTGGCGGACGGCCGCTGGGACGCGCGCTATCGTCCGCTGGCGATCGACATCCAGCCCTTCCTGATCGGCGGCAGCCCGGAGGATGACGGCCCCAAACAGGTCCATGTCGATCTCGACTCTCCCCGCATCGCCACCGGGGCGCAGGGCGTTCGGATATTCGACAAGCATGGCCGCCCGACGCCGTATCTCGAGCGTGTGATCCAGCAGGTCGGCGAACTCGACCATGGCTTTCGCGAAGCGGGCGCCTTCTTCGCCGCGCTCCAGCGATACGAACTGCTGGAGCCGTTCACGCTGGACGTGACGCTCGACGACGGCTCGTCCAACCGGCTGATCGGGTATCACATCATCGCCGAGGAGCGGCTGGCCGCGCTGGGCGGCGCGGTGCTCGCCGAACTGCAGGCGGCGGGCTATCTGGAGCCGATCTATATGGCGATCGCCTCGCTTGGCCAGATCAGCGGACTGATCGCGCGGCGCAACCGGCGGGGCGCGCATGGCTGACGCCGATCCCGGGCGACTGACCGCCCTTCCCCCGGTGCCCGAAGTGACGGTCGCCGATGCCGCCGAGCTGGATCACATCCTGCGCGAGGCCGATCGCCCCTTCGTCGTGCGCGGCCTGACCGCCGACTGGCCGCTGGTCCAGGCGGGGCGGCGCTCAGGCGAAGCGGCGCGGACCTATCTGCTCGACCATCGCCGCGACCGGCCCTTCACCGTCTCGGTCGGCGTGCCGGGCAGCGGCGGGCGGCTCTTTTACGACGACGCCATGGCGATGAACTTCCGCATGATGGAGGCGGGGCTTCCCGAGATCTTCGCGCGGATCGCCCAGTTCGCGGGGCAGCCCGAGGCGCCGTCCATCTATCTCGCCTCGATCGACATGCACCAATATTTCGACGGGCTGCACGCGGCGAACCATGTCGATCTGGGCGAGCGTGATCTGCTGGCCAGCATCTGGATCGGCACCCGCACCCGGATCGCCGCGCATAACGACGTGCCGCACAATCTGGCGATCTGCGCGGTCGGCCGCCGCCGCTTCACGCTGTTCCCGCGCGAGCAGTTCCGCAACCTCTATCTCGGCCCCGTCGACAACACGCCCGCCGGTCGTGCGGTCAGCATGGTCGATTTCCACGCCCCCGATCTCGACCGCCATCCCCGCTTCGCCGAAGCCCTGGCAAGCGCGCAGGTCGCCGATCTGGCGGCGGGCGACGCGGTCTTCATCCCCGCGCTCTGGTGGCATCATGTCGAGGGGACCGAGGATTTCAACGTGCTGGTCAATTACTGGTGGCGCGACGCGCCCCGCTGGATGGGCCAGCCGCAAGAGGCGCTGAACCACGCGATGATGACGATCCGCGACCTGCCCGCCGACCAGAAGGCGCATTGGCGCGCGATGTTCGACCATTATGTCTTCGCCAATGACGACAGCGTGACCGCGCACATTCCCGAAGGCGGGCGCGGGATCCTGGACCCGATGACGCCCGACCTGGCAGGCCGCATCCGCGCGTTCCTGTTGCGGACGCTCAGCCGATGAGCACGCCCCGCCGGATCGTCATTGCTGGCGGCGGCACCGCCGGCTGGATGGCCGCCGCCGCCATGGCCCGCACGCTGGGTCGCGCCGTCACCGTGACGCTGGTGGAATCGGACGCGATCGGCACGATCGGCGTCGGCGAGTCGACCATCCCGCCGATCATCACCTTCAACCGGCTGCTCGGCATCAACGAGGCCGAGTTCATGGCCGCGACCCAGGCGACCTTCAAGCTGGGCATCCAGTTCGACGGGTGGAAGGGGCCGGAGGACCGCTATTTCCATTCCTTCGGCCTGACCGGCAAGGATCATTGGGCGGCGGGCTTCCAGCATTTCTGGCTCGACGGCCGCACCCGCGGCCATGACGCGTCCTATGACGAATATTGCCTGGAGCTGGTCGCCGCGCGCGAGGGCAAGTTCGCGCATCTGCCGGACGAGCGGATGAACTATGCCTATCAGCTCGATTCGACGCTCTATGGCCGGTTCCTGCGCCGCATGGCGGAGGGCGACGGCGCGACGCGGATCGAGGGGCGGATCGCCGAGGTCGCGCTGGCCCCCGATAGCGGCGACATCGCCGCCCTGGTGCTGGACGACGGTCGGCGGGTCGAGGGCGACCTGTTCCTCGACTGCACCGGCTTTCGCGCGCTGCTGATCGAGCGTGCGCTGCATGTCGGGTTCGACGACTGGAGCCATTACCTGCCCTGCGACGCCGCCGTCGCGGTGCAGACCGAAAGCGTGCGACCGCCCGTCCCCTACACCCGCGCCATCGCGCATGAGGCCGGGTGGCAGTGGCGCATCCCGCTGCAGCACCGGGCGGGCAACGGCATCGTCTATTGCAGCCGCTATATGGATCACGACACGGCGCGCGAAACGCTGCTCGCCACGGTCGAGGGCAAGGTGCTGACCGAGCCCAACATGCTGCGCTTCCAGACCGGCGCGCGCCGCAAGCAATGGCATCGCAACTGCATCGCGGTCGGCCTGTCGGGCGGCTTCCTGGAACCGCTGGAATCGACCAGCATCCACCTGATCCAGCGCGCCATCCTGCGGCTGATCCGTCTGCTCCCCGGCGGTCCGATCAGCGCGCATGACGTGGCCGAATTCAACGATCAGCAGATGACCGACATGGTCCAGATCCGCGACTTCCTGATCCTGCACTATAAGGTCCATGAACGGCGCGACACGGCCTTTTGGCGGCAATGCGCCGATATGGAGATACCCGACAGCCTGGCGCACAGGATCGCGCTGTTCCGCGAGACGGGGCGCGTCTTCCGCCGCAATGACGAGCTGTTCGCCGAGAATAGCTGGGTACAGGTGATGATGGGCCAGGGCATCATGCCGGAAAGCCATCACCCGATCACAGCGCGACTGTCCGACGAAGAGCTGGACCGGCTGCTGACCACGCTACGCCAGAATGTCGCGACCACGGTGCGCGGCCTGCCGCCCCATGCGGACTATGTCGCGCGCCATTGCGGCACGGCGGCCTGAACCCGCTCATGCCGCCCCGCCGCCGCCAGTCCGTCACCATCCGCCACGTCGCCGCCGATGCAGGTGTCTCGCTCCAGACCGTCAGCCGGGTCATCAACAAGGAACCCAATGTCCGGCCCGAGATGATGGAGCGGGTCCAGGCGTCGATCGCCAAGCTCGGCTATGTCCCCTCGATCGCGGCGCAACGCATGGGGGGATCGCGCTCCTATCTGATCGTCGCCCTCAACGACCGCGAACGCACCATTGCCGGCTGGCGCAACCGCGAAGGCACCGACTGGGTCGACCAGATGATGCTGGGCGGCATGTTGACCTGCGCCGAACATGGTTATCGCCTGATCGTCGAGTTGGTCGACACGCATAGCGACCATATCGAACGCGAATTGCTGGGCGCGATCGCCGCCTTGCAGCCCGACGGCGTGATCCTGACCCCGCCGCATTCCGGCAATCCCCTCATCACCCGGTTGCTGGAGGAACGTGGCATCAGCTTTGCCCGGATCGGCTCGCGGAAACCCGGCAGCGGCTTCGCGGTCTCGATCGACGACGAAGGAGCCGCGCGCCTGGCGACCGACCACCTCGCCGCCCTCGGCCATCGCCGCATCGGCTTCATCGCCGGACCGGACGACTATGAGCTTAGCGGCTTGCGGGTGGAGGGTTGGCGCAAGTCGATGGCCGCCGCCGGTCTGTCCTGCGACGGGCTTTTGGCGCAGGGGGATTTCAGCTTCGCCTCGGGCCGCGATGCTGCGGTCAAGCTCCTCGATGCGCCCCTGGCGCCGACCGCGATCATCGCCAGCAGCGACCAGATGACGCTCGCCACCCTGGAACTGGCCCGTGAACGAGGGCTCGCGGTGCCCGGCGACCTGTCGCTGGTCAGCTTCGACGACACGCCCATCGTGCGGTTCGTCGATCCTCCCCTGACCGCCGTGGTCCAACCCATCGCCAAGGTGACGGCCCGCGCCGTGGAACTGATCATCGCCGCGCAACTGGGCCAAGCCGTGCCTGAAGGGCCATTGACCACCTCGGCAGAGCTGGTCGCTCGCCAATCGACCGGCCCGGCACCTCATATCGGGCGCGCCGTTTAAACAAGGACAACGCCCTTCATTAGACATTGCTAATGTATCAGTGTGCAGTGTATGAGCAGTGTCTAATGGAGTGGCGATAATGTCCAAACCGCCGATGGATCTGGCGAGTTTCGAGGCGAAGGCCGGACAGGTTGCCGACACGCTGAAGGCGATCGGCAATGCGCGGCGGCTGATGCTGCTGTGCAAGTTGGTCGAGCATGGCGAGGTGTCGGTCGGCGACCTCGCCCGTGATGTCGGGCTGTCGCAATCGGCCTGTTCGCAGCATCTTGCCAGGATGCGTGACGAGGGCTTGGTCACCTATCGACGCGAGAGCCAGACGCTGTGGTACGCGATCACCGATCACCGCGTCGAAGCGCTGCTTGCCACGCTCTACCAGCTCTATTGCAAGGATTGATGCGATGACGCTTATATTCCTTTCGCCCGCCGACGCGCGCGCGGCGATCGACGCCGGTGCGCGCCTGATCGACATTCGCGGTGCCGACGAACATGCGCGCGAACGCATTCCCGGCGCGGTGAATGTGCCGCTCGATCGCATCGGCGATCTGCCGTGCGATGGTCGTCCGGTCGTCTTCCACTGCAAATCGGGTATGCGCACCGCGGCCAGTACGGCGCAGCTGGGGGCGGCAGCGGGGGATGTGTCCGCCTATATTCTCGGCGGCGGTATCGAGGCATGGCGTCAGGCCGGACATCCCATCGTCGTCGATCGGTCGCAGCCGCTGGACATCATGCGGCAGGTGCAAATGATTGCGGGCGCGCTGGTGCTGACTGGCATATTGTTGGGCCTGTTCGTCGCCCCCGGCTTCCTCGGCCTGTCGGCGTTCGTCGGGGCGGGACTGATGTTCGCCGGCGTGACCGGGTGGTGCGGCATGGCCAATTTGCTGCGCCTGATGCCGTGGAACCGGCGCGCGATGGCGTCATCAATCAGGTCGTAACGTCATGATCGCGGCGCCCCATGCGCCACCAAGGGGTGCCCGCATGTTCGCCGCCGACATCTCTCAAGCAATCGCCTGTTCGCCGACCACCTTCAGCCCATAGCCGTCCAGCGCCACCAGCATATGGTGGCTGTTGGTCAGCAGCACGATGTCCTCCACGCCCAGCGCGTTCAGGATCATCGCCCCGACGCCATAGTCGCGCAGTTCCTCCCGATCGGGCAGGGGCGTGCCGCTGCGCGCATGGATGGCCAGCGTCAGCCCGTCGGGGCGCGGGCGGTCGATCACGACGACGACCCCTGCCCCCTCCGCGGCGATCATGCGCATCGACTTGGCGAGCAGTTGCGCCCTGGCGCCCGTCTCGCCGAAAATATCGGCAAAGGGCGACAGCGAGTGCATCCGCACCAAAGTCGGCCTGTCGGGGTCGATCCGGCCCTTGACCAGCGCAACCTGCTCGCTGCCCGTCGCCTTGTTCCAGAAGGTCATGGCGCGCCACTGGCCGCCCCATTCGCTTTCGAACACCGTCTCCGCGCGCTTCTCGACCAGATGGTCGTGGCGGCGGCGATAGGCAATCAGGTCGCGGATCGTGCCGATCTTGAGGTTGTGGCGCTGCGCGAAGGAGACGAGGTCGTCCATCCGCGCCATCGTCCCATCCTCGTTCATGATCTCACAGATCACGCCCGAAGGGTTCAGCCCGGCGAGGCGCGATACGTCGACCGCCGCCTCGGTATGGCCCGCGCGCACCAGCACGCCGCCTTCGCGCGCGACCAGCGGAAAGACATGCCCCGGCGTCACGATCGAGGCGGCATCATGGTTCGCATCAATCGCCACCGCGATGGTCCGCGCACGGTCGGCGGCCGAGATGCCAGTGGTCACGCCCTCGCGCGCCTCGATCGAGACGGTGAAGGCGGTTTCGTGGCGGGTGCCGTTGGCCTTGGTCATCGGCCCGATACCCAGCTGCTCCACGCGTGCCCGGGTCAGCGCCAGGCAGACCAGCCCGCGCCCGTGTCGCGCCATGAAGTTGATCGCGTCGGGCGTCGCCATCTGCGCCGGGATGACGAGATCGCCCTCATTCTCGCGGTCCTCGTCATCGACCAGGATGAACATCCGGCCGTTGCGCGCCTCGTCGATGATCTCCTCCGGGGTCGAGAGAAAGGCGTGTCCGACGGGCGCCAGTGCACATGTCTGCATGGACCTACTCCTTGGCCAAAATGGGAAGCGAGGGGCGAAGCATCTCGAACATGTCGCTCTGGCGGCCATACCAGCCCGCGCCATGCAGCCGCGAAATCAGCTTCATCGCGGTGATGTCGAAATGCAGCCGCGTGGCATCGGTCACGAAGGCATCGGCGATATGCGCATGGACGATCTCGGCCAGCACCGCGATCTGGTTGGGTCCGGTTTCGACGATATGCCGCGCCTGACATTCGAAGCCGACCGGCGCGCTGGCGATCCGAGCCGCCTTGACCGCCACACCGGGCACCATCTCCAGCCCGACTAGAGCGCCCTCATCGACCTCCGCCGGGTGGTCGATGCTGGTGTGGTTCATGCGCTCCGCATGGGCTTCGTCGACCAGATGGACGATGAATTCGCCGGTACTGCGGATATTGGCGGCGGTGTCCTTCATACCCTTAGCCGGATGCGCGACCAGCCCCAGCACGATCATCGGCGGGTCGTTTCCGATGGCGTTGAAGAAGCTATAGGGCGCGAGGTTGAGCACCCCCTCGGCCGACACGCTGGAGACCCAGGCGATCGGCCGGGGCGTGATGCAGGCCCCTATGATCTTGTACCGGCTGGCGGCATCCAGCGTGCGCATGTCGACCTGCATCGGGGCCGCTCCCGTCAGTAACGGCCGCCGAGCAGCGCACCCGCGTCCGGCACGCGCCGCTCCAGCCCCAGCCGGTCGAGCATCTGGTGCGTCGTGCACACCGCCGCCGATACGACCGGAATGCCGATCGCATCCTCCAGCCGCTGGATGATCGGCAAGGACGGCATCTGCACGCAGGCCGAGGCGACGAAGGCATCCACGCCGGTCCGGTCGACGCGCTTGTAGATCTCCAGCAACCGCTCGGGATCATGCCGCCCGACCTCCAGATTGTCGGGGATTTCCAGCGCGGTGAAGTCGTGGACCGTGATCCCCTCATGCTCGATATAATCGACCACCAGCTGGGTCAGCGGCTTCATATAGGGGCAGATGACCGAGATCTTCTTGGCCCCCATCCGCTTCAGCCCGTCGACCAGCGCGCCCGCGCTCGTCACCACCGGGGCGGCGGCATTGTTCTCGACCGTCCGCGCATGGAGCCGCGCCTCGGACTCGCGATGATAGCCCTTGCCCATGCTCATGATCGCGACGAGGCAGGCATAGCCCAGCACATCGACCCGCGCGTCGGACAGCTCCGTCGCGCAGCGATCGCTGTCGCGGTCCATCGCCTCCAGCTCTTCCTTGACCACCTTCTTCATCCGCATCCGGCTGGAATGGAAGGTGAAGCGCTCCGGCAGAATGCCCTCACGCGCGCGGAGCATGGCGGGGATTTCGGTTTCCATGGTGGTGTTGGACGACGGCACGATCTGGCCGATGCGATAGCTGCGGGCGGTCATGGTGATCCTCTCTGGATGATGTTCGGTATCAGGGCTGGGCGTCGATGCCGGTTTCGGGCTCGGGCGCGGGCGGCGCCGTCTCGATCCGCACCGGCTGTTGCGGCGCCGCGTTCACGCGCAGGTCGAACACGTCGAAACGGTTATAATGGCCGATAATGTCGTGCATCTGCTTGGGCTGGATGCAGCGGGACAGGTCGATCTCGCCGTAGACGATGCCTTCCTCGTCGATCAGCGGCTGGCCGACCACACGGCCATCGGGGCCGAGGATGCCGGAAAAGGCGCTGTTCTTTCGTTCCAGCCGCGCGCGGGCGTCCGGCACCAGCGTCTCCATCGCCGCGACGATCTCCTCCGACACGGTCGAGCAGGAGACGATGGTGAACAGCTTCCCCTCGAAGCAATGTGCCGCAGCGCGGACCTTGATCGCCTCGGCCATGTCGTAATCGGCGGGTGCGACGGGCAGCGCGATATAGCTGGCGATATGGACCAGCTCGCCCTGCGCCAGCAGGCTGAACCGCGCGAGCGTGTTGGTATTCTCGCCACAGGCCAGCCCGCCCAGCGGCCCGATCGCGGTGTCATAGACCTTCAGCGTTGACCCGTCGCCATGCGCCCAGGTCAGCTTCTCCGCCCAGGTCGGCACCAGCTTGCGATGCTTGCCCAGGATCGTGCCGTCGGGGCCGATAAAGACCAGCGTGTTGTAGAGCGTGGCCAGCGACACCGGGCTGCGTTCGTTGACGCCGATGACGACATGCACCCCCGCCTCGCGCGCGGCGGTGCAGACCCGGTCGATCTCCGGCCCCGGCACCAGGATCGAGGCGCGGGCCAGCTTCTCGAACCACGGGCTTCCCGCGATCGGATCGGCGATCCAGCTCCAATAGGGATAGCCGGCGACGAACACCTCCGGGAAGGCGACCAGCTCGGCGCCGTTCGCCGCCGCCTCGCGAATCAGGCTGGCAGCCTTGTCGACGGTGGCAGCGGGATCGAGGAAAACGGGCGCGGCCTGGACCGCGGCGGCCTTGAATCGAGGCAGGTTCAGCATGAGGCGTTCCTTGCATGTGCAAGTTTTTCCTAACCCCGATTGACAGCGCTTGGCAAGATATTTTAAGCCTGAACTAATTTGACGCGACAAGGAGATCGAGCATGTCGACGGAGAGCTATGACGCATTTCGCGAGGATGTCGCGGGCCGTGCCAATGTCAGCGATACGGCCGAACTGGTCGATTTCTACCGCGATCTCGAAGACCAGCACGCAGGCGCATTGTGGACCGTCGCCAACAAGATCGAACCCTGGGAACCCAAGTCCCAGTCGGTGCCGGTCGTCTGGCACTATGACCGCCTGCGCGACCATGTGCTGCGCGCGCTGGAACTGGTCAGCCCGGAAAAGGCCGGGCGCCGCGTCGTCTATCTCGCCAATCCGGGACGGCGCGACGTGTCGGCGGCGGTAGGCTGGCTCTATACCGGCCTGCAGGTGATGGGGCCAGGCGAGGTCGCCTCGGCACACCGCCACTCCGCCTCCGCGCTGCGCTTCATCATGGAGGGATCGGGCGCGTTCACCAATGTCGACGGGCACAAGATGACGCTCGGTCGCAACGACTTCGTTCTGACCCCCAACGGCACCTGGCACGAACATGGCGTAGCGGAGGACGGCTCGGTCTGCATCTGGCAGGACGGACTCGACATCCCGCTGATGAACGCGCTGGAGGCCAATTTCTACGAGGTCCACCCCGATCTCAACCAGGCGGTCGGCTACGCGGTCGACGACTCCACCGCGACCTGGGGCAATGCCGCGCTGCTGCCCGCCGGGGAAAGCTGGTCGAAGCGTTACTCGCCGCTGCTGAAGTACGAGTGGGAGCCGACCTATGAGGCGCTGCTCCGCTATTCTCGCGCGACGGACGGATCGCCCTTCGACGGCATCCACATGAACTATGTGAACCCGTTCAACGGCGGCCCGCCCATGTCGACCATCGGCGCGTCGATGCAGCTTCTCCGTCCCGGCGAACATACCAAGGCGCATCGCGAGGTCGGCAGCTTCGTCTATCAATGCGCCAAGGGCTCGGGCCATTCGATCATCGGCGGCAAGCGCTTCGACTGGAAGGAGCGCGACATCTTCGTCGTGCCGTCCTGGATGTGGCACGAGCATGTCAACGGATCGGCGAGCGAGGACGCCTGCCTGTTTTCCTTCCACGATCTGCCCGCGATGCGCGCGCTCAATCTCTACCGATCGGAAGCCTTTGCCGACAATGGCGGGCACCAGCCGGTCCTGTCCTGACCCCTCCCCTTTCCTGAAAGGATTATCATGCGTCTTGTTACGTATCGCGCCGATGTCGAAGCCGAAGGCCGGCTGGGCGTGCTGGTCGATGGTCTGGTCATCGACGTCGCCAAGCTGGGCGCGCGCGCGGGCGTGCCGCTGCCGTCGCGGATGCTCGACTTCATCGACCTGGGGCCGGTCGCGGTCGCCGAGTTGAAGCTGCTGCTGGACGAGGCCAAGGGCCGCTGGCCGGTCGATGGCGCGCGTCCGCTGGCGGGCGTCAAGCTGCTCGCCCCGATCCCGCGCCCGCGCAAGAATGTGTTCGGCATCGGCCTGAACTATATCGACCATGTCGCGGAGAGCGCCGCCGCGCTCGACACCTCGGCTGATCTGCCGAAGAAGCCGGTCATCTTCTCCAAGCCGCCGACCAGCGTCATCGCGCCGGGCGAGCCGATCGTCCACCGCGCCGACATCACCCAGCAGTTGGACTGGGAGATCGAACTGGGCGCGATCATCGGCACCACGGCGCAGCGCGTCGCGCGTGAGGACGCTCTGCGCCACGTCTTCGGCTACACTACCCTGATCGACATGAGCGCGCGTGATTGTCGCCGCGCGGGTCAGTGGATCTATTCCAAGGGGCAGGACAGCTATTGCCCGATGGGGCCGTGCATCGTGACGGCCGACGAAATCCCCGATCCGCAGACGCTGGACCTGTGGCTGACCGTCAACGGCGTCGAGAAGCAGCGCAACAATACCAGCCACATGCTGTTCAAGGTCGACGAACTGATCGCCGACATCAGCCAGGGCATCACGCTGGAACCCGGCGACATCATCGCGACCGGCACCCCGGAAGGTGTCGGCGCGGGTCGCTCGCCCCAGGAATGGGTGTGGCCGGGTGACGTGATCGAAGGCGAGGTCGTCGGCATCGGCAAGCTGCGGCATTCGGTCGTGGCGGGATAAGGTCCCGATGCTGGAAGGAATAGGAACGGCCCCCGATCGCCAAGATCGGGGGCCGTTCTGCATTGTGGCCAAATATAAAATTCCTCCCCGGCACGGGGAGGGGAACCATGCGCAGCATGGTGGAGGGGGCGTGCGGCACAGGACATCCTGTGTGGAAGCCCCCCCTCCGTCAGGCCTGCGGCCTGCCACCTCCCCGTGCCGGGGAGGATCGTTTACGCCGCCACGCTCAGCGCTTGGGGCCGCATATCGGCGGGCCATTCGACCGAACGCCCCCCCTTCAAGTCCATGCACACCAGCACCACGGTCGCGCGAAAGCGGAGTTCGCCGCCGCATTCGACCTGCACCGAGATTTCGGCCGAGCTGCGCCCGACGCGCTCGGGCTGGACCAGGAAATCGAGCGCCTCGCCCAACCGGCTGGGCGCCGCGAAGTCGGCCTCCAGCCGCACGGTCGGCACACCGAGGCCGCGCTCGCCGTGCATCTCGGCGAAGTCGACGCCGATGCCGTACGCGAAATAATCCTCGATCGCCGCGTTCAGCATCTCGAAATAGCGGGGGTAGAAGACGATCCCCGCGCCATCGACATGCGCGAAGCGGACCTGCTGCGTCGAACGGAATGTCATTCGTTATCCTCTCCTTCGGCCCCCAGCGACTGTTTGAGGATCGCCAGAAGATCATAGAGCTGGGCCATCTGCGCATCCGGCACGCGGTCGAACATTGCCGCGATCCAGCCGTGATGCGCCGTCGCCAACTCGGCGAAATGCGCCCGCCCCTGCGGCGTCAATGCCACGATGTAGCGGCGCCGATCCTCGGGCGCGGGCTGGCTGGAGACATAGCCATCCGACTCCAGCTGCCGGACCAGCGCGGTGACGTTGCCGTTCGACACCAGCAGCGAGCGGGACAGCTCGCCCATGGTGATCCCCTCCTGATGCCGCTCCAGCGCGGCCAGCACGTCGAAGCGCGGCAGGGTGGTGTCGAACTGCTCGATGAAGCGGCGACGCAGCCGCTTCTCGATGGTCATCGAACAGCTCAGCAGGCGCAACAGGACCTTGATGTCCATCCGGCCCGCCAAGGCCCCGTCATGCTTTTCGCGAATGCGGTCCGTCAAAATCAAGGTCTCCATGCGCGTCGTCACGCCGTCTCGGACTGGCGTTGGACGTTGCGCATAAGCTGTGCCTGGCCAAGGGCATAGGCCGAAGGCACCGGCATCTTGTGCCCGGCCGCCGCCGCCGCATGGAGCGTCCAGTTCGGATCGGCCAGATGCGGACGGCCCAGCGCCACCAGATCTGCGCGGCCCGCGGCCAGGATGCCATTGACGTGATCCGCCTCGTAGATGTTGCCGACCGCCATGGTCGGGCAGTCCAGCTCGTTGCGGATACGGTCGGAGAAAGGCGTCTGGAACATCCGGCCATAGACGGGCCGTGCCTGTGGCGCCGTCTCGCCCGCCGACACGTCGATCAGATCGGCCCCCGCCTCACGCAGCGCGGCGGCGATCTCGACGGCTTCGGCCGGGGTCACGCCCGCCGCGCCCGCCCAGTCATTGGCGGAGATGCGGACCGCCAGCGGACGATCCTCGCCCCAGGTCGCGCGGACCGCGCGCACCACCTCCAGCGGGAAGCGCAGCCGGTTCGCCAGGCTGCCGCCATAATCGTCGGTCCGGTCGTTCATCAGCGGCGTGATGAAGGACGACAGCAGGAAACCATGCCCGGCCTGGATCTCGATCATGTCGAACCCGGCGTCGAACGCGCGGGCCGCGGCGGCGACGAAATCCTGACGCACCCGGTCCATATCGGCGCGGGTCATCGCGGAGGGACGCTGGCTTTCGGGAAGATAGGGCTTGTCCGACGCCGCGAGCAGCGGCCAGCCGCCTTCGGGTAGCGGACGGTCCGGCTGAACCGATCCGGGTAGCGTCGCACCGCGCGGCCCCGCATGGCCCAGCTGGATGCACAGCTTGCCCGCCCCTTGCGCATGGGCGAACTCGGTGATCCGCCGCCACGCCGCCGCCTGTTCGTCGTTCCACAGACCGGGACAAGCGGGCGTGATCCGCCCCTCGGGCGACACGGCGGTCATCTCGGTCACGATCAGCCCCGCCCCGCCCATGGCGCGGGCGCCGTAATGGACCAGGTGGAAATCGCCCGGCACCCCGTCCGGCCCGGCGGCATAGGTCAGCACCGGCGACACCACGACGCGGTTGGGCAAAGTCAGCTCGCGCAGGCGATAGGGCGCGAACATCGGCGGCACCGCCTCATTGCCGCCGGAGCGCGCGGCGAACCATTGCTCGATACCGTTCAGCCATTTCGGATCGCGCAGGCGCAGATTCTCATGGCTCACCCGCTGCGACCGGGTGAGGAGCGAATAGGCGAACTGCTTAGGGTCGAAACCCAGATAGCGGTCGAGCGTCTCGAACCATTCGGTCGAGTTCCGCGCCGAATTCTGGATCTTCAGCACCTCGACATGCCGTTCGTTGCGATATTCCGCCAGCGCGGCGGCCATCCCGGCGCGGTCCTGCGCGACATGGGGCCGGCTCATGACCTCGGCCAGCTTGATCGCATCCTCCAGCGCCAGCTTGGTGCCCGACCCGATCGAGAAATGCGCGGTGTGCGCCGCGTCGCCCAGCAGCACGACATTGTCGAACGACCATTCCCCGCACAGGATGCGCCGGAAGTTGATCCAGGCACCCGAGCCGCGAAGATGCGCCGAGTTGGTCAACAGCGGCTCGCCGTTCAGATGCCGCGCGAAGATGCGCTCGCACGCGGCGATCGCATCGGCCTGCTCCATCGTGTCGAAGCCCAGCCCCTTCCAAGTCGCCTCCGAACATTCGACGATGAAGGTCGAGCGCGTCTCGTCGAAGCGGTAAGCGTGCGCCCAGATCCACCCCGCCTCGGTCTTCTCGAAGATGAAGGCGAAGGCGTCGAACAGGCGCGGCGTGCCCAGCCAGATGAACTTGTTGGCGCGCGTGTCGATGTCGACGTCGAACCTGTCCTCATGGGCGGTGCGAATCCGGCTGTTGATGCCGTCCGCCGCGACGATCAGGTCGTAATCGGCCCATTTGGTCAGGTCGGCGTCGAAGTCCGTCTCGAACTGCAACCGCACGCCCAGCGCGCGGGCGCGATCCTGCAGGATATTGAGCAACCGCTTGCGCCCGATGCCGATAAAGCCATGCCCGCCCGAGCGCTCGACATGGTCGCCCACGACCACCTCGATATCGTCCCAATGCGCGAATTCCGACTCGATGGTTGCTGCGCTGACCGGATCGTTGGCGCGCAAATTGGTCAGCGTCTGGTCGGAGAAGACGACGCCCCAGCCGAACGTGTCGCCCGCCTTGTTCCGCTCCACGACCAGCACGTCATGCGACGGGTCGCGCAGCTTCATCGAGATCGCGAAGTAGAGCCCGGCAGGCCCGCCACCCAGACAAACGACACGCATCGGCATCTCCTCTATTTGTTTTAGACCTAAAATATATGGATGCGCCGATCAAGGGGTTTCGCGCGATCAGCCTTCCAGATTGCGATAGACGCGGTCGAGCAGGGTCAGCAGCCGGTCGAAATCGCGGGCGGAAAGTCCCGCAATCACCTGCTGATAGACGGGCGAGGTCGCCTTCCGGGCCTCGGCCAGTTTCGATTCGCCGGTCGCGGTCAGGGCGACCAGGGTGACGCGCGCATCCTCTTCGCTGGCGGTCAGCGTGACCAGATCGGCGGCGGCCATGCGCTGGACGATGCGGGTCATGGTGGACAGCGGAATGACGGCCGCCTCGGCGATGTCACGCACCCCGCGCGGGGCATGTTCGCCCAGGATCATCAGGACGCGCCAATTGGGAATGTCGAGCCCGATGTCGCGCAGCAGTGGCTCGATCGTCGCATTGTAGCGACTCGCCAGCCGGTTGATCAGGAAGAAGGGGTAACGCTCGACCTGGAACGCCGCCGTTCCGGGATCGCCCTGCGTACGATGGTCCAATCCGATAGCTCCCAATTCGCCAGCGCCTTAGCCCCTGCTCCGCCCCCTCGCAACCGACCCAAAAAGAATTTAGTTGCATATGCACGTTTTATTCGGCAGCTTTCGACTAAGAAGAACATGATTGGAGACCGACGATGGCCGAGTCCGCCCTGTCTCGTTTCGCGCAAGCCCTGACCGCCGGATCGATCGAAGTCGTCGATCTGACGCAGGAGTTATCCGAGGACACGCCAGTCCTGATCCTGCCCGAGCCCTTCGGCCAGACCGCACCGTTCAGCCGCCAGGAAATCTCCCGCTATGACGAGCGCGGCGTCGCCTGGGCGTGGAGCAACTTCACCACCGGCGAGCATACCGGCACCCATTTCGACGCGCCGCTCCACTGGGTGACGGGTAAGGACTTGCCCAACAACAGCGTCGACACCATCGACCCCACGCATTTCGTCGGCCCGGCGGTCGTGATCGACGCCTCGGCGGAGGCGGCGGCGGACGCCGACTTCATCCTGACCGCCGATTTTCTCCGCGCCTGGGAAGCCAGTCATGGCCGCATCCCGGCCAGGAGCTGGGTCCTGCTGCGCACCGACTGGTCGAAGCGTCAGGGCGATGCCTATACCAACCGGCGCGAGGATGGCCCGCACACCCCCGGCCCCGACCCAGATGCCGTCCGCTTCCTGGTCGAGGAGCGCGACATCATCGGCTTCGGTGTCGAGACGATCGGCACCGATGCGGGCCAGGCCCATACCATGACCCCGCCCTACCCCGCGCATACGCTGCTGCACGGTGCGGGCCGCTACGGCCTGCAATGCCTCGCAAATCTCGACCGGCTGCCGCCGACCGGCACGGTCATCGTCGCCGCGCCCCTGAAAATCCGTGGCGGCTCGGGCAGTCCGCTGCGCGTCCTTGCTTTCGTCGGGAGCTGATCCATGGCCGAACGGTCCTTCAAGAAGGAAGTCGAAAAGCTCCGCCTGGGTGCGGGCGACGTGTTCGAGGGCGAAGGCATTCTCGCCGTCACCAAGGCGCTGCTCCAGGCCGGGGTTGCCTATGTCGGCGGCTATCAGGGTTCGCCGATCAGCCATTTGATGGACGTCTTCGCCGACGCCGATCCGCTGCTGCGCGAACTGGGCGTGCATTTCGAATCCAACGCCAATGAGGCGGCGGCAGGCGCGATGCTGGCGGCCTCGGTGAACTATCCCCTGCGCGGCGCGGTCGCCTGGAAGTCGGTGGTCGGCACCAATGTCGCCTCCGACGCGCTGTCCAACCTCGCCAGCGGCGGCGTCACCGGCGGCGCGCTCATCATCGTCGGCGAGGATTATGGCGAAGGCTCCTCGATCATGCAGGAGCGGACCCATGCCTTTGCGATGAAGAGCCAGATGTGGCTGCTCGACCCGCGCCCCAATTTGCCGACCATCGTCGGTATGGTCGAAAAGGGCTTCGAACTGTCCGAGGCGTCGAACACGCCCGTGATGATCGAGATGCGGGTGCGCAGCTGCCACATGACCGGCAGCTTCGTCGCCAGCGACAATCGCCGCCCGACCATGACCGTCGGGCAAGCCGCCGCCAATCCGCGCCGCGCGGTCGACCGCATCGTCCTGCCGCCCGCGATCTTCCAGCATGAGATCGAGAAGATCGAACAGCGCTGGCCCGCCGCCCAGAAATTCGTCCGCGAACAGCGGCTGAACGAATGGTTCGGGCCGGAACGCGACGAGATCGGCATCATCGTGCAGGGCGGCCTCTACAACACGCTCAACCGCGCACTGGAGCTGGCCGGTCTCTCCGATACGTTCGGCGCGGCGCGTATCCCGATCTACTGCCTCAACGTCGTCTATCCGCTGATCCCGGAGGAAGTCGTCGCCTTCTGCGCAGGGAAACGCGCGGTGCTGGTGCTGGAGGAAGGGCAACCCGAGTTCATCGAGCATGAACTCAGCACGCTGCTGCGCCGCGCCGATATCCAGACGAAGCTGGTCGGCAAGGACGTGATGCCGCGCGCGGGCGAATATTCGGGGCAGGTGATCGGCGACGGCCTCGCCAAGTTCCTGCGCGACCATGCCCCCGAACGCGCGCCGGAGCCCCGCGCGGTGGTACCCGTCCCCGCCGATGTCGCCGCCACCGTGCCGCAGCGCCCGGCGGGCTTCTGCACCGGCTGTCCCGAACGCCCGATCTTCGCGGCGATGAAGCTGGTCCAGCGCGAACTGGGCGAGATGCACGTCTCCGCCGATATCGGCTGTCACCTCTTCTCGATCCTGCCGCCGTTCAACATCGGCAATACGACGATGGGCTATGGCCTGGGTGCCGCCGCTGCCTCTGCTTTCAAGCCCGAGGGCAAGCGTGCGTTGGCGGTGATGGGCGATGGCGGTTTCTGGCATAACGGCCTGACCTCGGGCATCGGCAATGCCGTCTTCAACCAGGACGAGACCGTTACCGTCATCGTCGACAATGGCTATTCGGCGGCGACCGGCGGGCAGGACATCCTGTCCTCGCGCGCGAAGAACGACACCCGCATCACCAACCACCCGATCGAAAAGGCGGTGCGCGGCATGGGCGTCAAATGGGCGCGCACGCTGACCCGCACCTATGACGTGGCGAAGATGCGCGACCTGATCCGCGAGGCGATGACCAGCCCGGAAAAGGGGCCGAAGGTCATCATCGCCCAGTCGGAATGCATGTTGAACAAGCAGCGCCGCGAAAAGCCGCTGATGGCCAAGGCCGCCAAGGAAGGGCAGCGCGTGGTGCGCGAGCGGTTCGGCGTCGATCCCGACACCTGCACCGGCGACCATGCCTGTATCCGCCTGTCGGGCTGTCCATCGCTCAGCATCCGCGACAATCCCGATCCGCTGCGCCAGCATCCCGTCACGCATATCGACAATAGCTGTGTCGGCTGCGGCAATTGCGGCGAGGTCGCCCATGCCGCCATACTCTGCCCCTCCTTCTGGAAGGCGAGCATCGTCTCCAACCCCGGCCGCTGGGAGACATGGCGTCACCGCATGACCCAGCGCGTCATCGGCTGGCTGCAACAGCGCCATGACCGCCACCTTGCCGCGAGGGCTTTCTGATGGAACGCATTCTTCCCGATCGCGACCGGATCACCATCGCCATCCTGGCGCTGGGCGGCGAAGGCGGCGGCGTGCTGGCCGAATGGGTTCAGCATATCGCGCGTGCCCATGGCTATGTGGCGCAAGGCACCTCGGTCCCCGGTGTCGCACAGCGGACCGGATCGACCGTCTATTATATCGAACTGGTACGCACGCGGCCCAGCGGCGGCAACCGTCCCGACCCTGTGCTGGCGATGATGCCGGTGCCGGGCGATGTCGATATCGTCATCGCGTCCGAACTGATGGAGGCCGGTCGCGCGATCCTGCGCGGCTTCGTCAGCGAGGATCGCACCACGCTGATCGGCTCCACCCACCGCGTCTATGCGATCTCGGAGAAAGCCGCGCTGGGCGACGGCACCGGTGCCAGCGAGCGCATCCTGGCCGCCGCCAAAAGGCGCGCGCGGCGCTTCATCGGCTTCGACATGTCGGCCGCCGCCGCCAAGTCGGGCAGCGTCATCAGCTCGATCATGCTCGGCGCGCTCGCGGGTAGCGAGGCCCTGCCCTTCCCGCGTGAGGCGTTCGAGGACGCGATCCGGCACGGCGGCAAGGCGGTCGAGCCCAATTTGAAGGGCTTCGGCCTGGGCTTCGACTCGGCGCAGGCCGGTGAGGAGGATGCACGGGACAAGCCCGCCGGGCCCCCGGTCCCGACGACGCCTGCCGGACGTACACTTGCTGCGCGCATCGCCAACACCCTGCCCGAAGGCGCACAGGCCACCGCGACCGAGGGCGTGCGCAAGCTGATGGATTATCAGGATGCCGATTATGCCGGCGACTATCTCGACCGACTGGCGGCGTTCGTGCCGCTGGACGGTGCGGACGGCGCGCTGACCGAGACGGCGGCCCGGCATCTGGCGCTCTGGATGGCCTATGAGGACACGATCCGCGTCGCCGACCTGAAGGTCCGTGCGACCCGCAGCGACCGCGTCGCGCGGGAGGTGCGGGCCAAGGACGATCAGCTGCTGACCGTCACCGAATATATGCATCCGCGCCTTCAGGAGGTCTGCGAGACGCTGCCCGCCGGGCTGGGTCGCTTCATCCTGAGGCACGACGGGCTGCGCCGTCGGCTGGAGCCGTTTTTCCAGAGTGGTCGCCATGTGCGGACGACCGGGCTGCGCTGGTTCCTGATGCTGCGGCTGCTGGCCGGGATGCGGGGGGTGCGGCGGCGGACGTTGCGCTATGACGAGGAACAGGCGCGGATTGCGGCCTGGTTGGACCTGGTGCTTCAGGCCGCGCGCACCGACCGGGACGCCGCCATTGCGGTCCTGCGCTGCCAGAATTTGATCAAGGGCTATTCGGACACGTTCGAGCGCGGTCTTGCGCATTTCCAGCTGGTCATGGCGGCCGTGCCCGCCGCGCTCGCCAAGCCGGGGGCGGCAGCGCGGATCGCGGCGCTGCACGACGCCGCGCTGGCCGACGAAAAGGGCGAGGCGCTGGGCTGCGCGCTGGCCGCGACCGGATAAACCCGCGCCCAGCGAACAGGCCCGGCACTGGCTGCATAACGCCGCCGCGCCGCCGGGCCATAGACTGACAGCGTAACATCGACGGATATGAGGAAGACCGCATGGCCATGCTGGATGGAAAGGTCGCGATCGTCACCGGGGGCGGCGCATCGATCGGCGGGGCGATCACCCGCAAGCTGCATGCCGAGGGCGCGAAGGTCGTCATCGCCGCGCGCAACCAGGATCAAGGCGCCAAGCTCGCCGAGGAACTGGGCGAACACGCGCTGTTCGTCGCGACCGACATCACAGACGATGCCGCCATCGCGCATCTGGTCGGGACCGCCATCGCCCGGTTCGGGCAGATCGACATCCTGGTCAACAACGCCTGTTCTTATGGCGATGAGGGCCCCGCCACCGCGCGCGAGACTTGGCTCCAGACGCTGAACGTCAACGCCGTCTCCGCCGCAATCCTGGGTGAAGCGGCCCGCCCGCACCTCGCCAATACGCGCGGCAACATCGTCAATATCGGCTCGATCTCGGGCAAGTTCGCGCATATCGGCCGCTGGGCCTATCCGGTGTCGAAGGCGACGCTGGCGCACCTCACCCGGTCGCAGGCGATGGACTACGCCGCCGACGGTATCCGGGTGAACATGGTGACGCTCGGCCATATCTGGTCGGACCCGATTGGCGGCCTCGCCGGGGGCAACCGTGCCCATGCCGACAAGGTGTCGAGCGACCTCAACCTGCTCGGCCGCGTCGCCGATGCCTCGGAAGTCGCGCAGGTCGTCGCCTTCGTCGCCTCCGACGCCGCCTCCTACATGACCGGCAGCGAGACGGCGGTCGATGGCGGTTACGGGATGCTCGGGCCGGAGCGGCGCGTGCCGCTGATGCCGCTCCTCGCCGCACACGGCTGACCCAGGATGGCGGCCGGAAACCGAGACGCCGATATCGTCATCATCGGCAGCGGGATCAACGCGCTGGTCTGCGGCGCGCGCCTCGCGCTGAAGGGCAAGCGCGTCGCGCTGTTCGAGCGGGAGGCGGTGGCGGGCGGCTGTATCCGCACCGAGGAGCTGACGCTGCCGGGCTTCCGGCACGACACGTTGTCGACCCTCTATCCGCTGTTCGTCACCTCGCCCCATTATGCCGAGCTGGGGCCGGAGCTGGCGCGGCACGGCCTGCGCTTTCGCAACACGGCGACGCCGACCGCCTCGGTAATGGACGATGGTCGCAGCATCATCTTCCGCACCGACCGCGCCGCCAATATCGCGGCGCTCGACGCCTGCGCGCCCGGCGACGGACAGGCCTATGCCCGCGCCATGGCCGAGGTGGAGGACATCGCCCCCCTGGTCTTCGGCCTGCTCGGCGGCGAGCTTTGGTCCTGGCCGACCGCCAGACTGCTGCTCGGCGAGGTTCGCAAGCGCGGCCCCAAGGCACTCGGCCGGATGTTCGGCGGGATGCTGCGCGCGTCGCGCGACTGGCTGCGCAGCGACTTTTCCTCGCCGCTCTCGCAGGCGCTGTTTGCGCCCTGGGTCCTGCATGTCGGCCTGTCGCCGGAGAGCAGCGCGTCGGCGCTGATGAACCGGCTGGTCCTGCTGTCGCTGGAGGCGGCGGGCAGCCCGATGGTCGAGGGCGGCAGCGCGCGCATCGTCGAGGCGTTCACCCGGCTGATCGAGGAAAAGGGCGGCCGCGTTAGTACGAACGCCGACGTCGCCGAGATCATCGTCGAACGCGGCCGCGCGACCGGCATAAGGCTGGGTAGCGGCGAGGTCGTGCGCGCGCGAAAGGCGGTCGTCGCCTCGGTCACGCCTACCCAGCTTTATGAGCGATTGCTCCCCGCCAGCGCCACCCCCGAACGCGCGCGGAGCGAGGCCAAGGCCTATCGCTATGGACGCGGCGAGATGCAGATCCACCTGGCTCTGTCGGAACCCCCGCAATGGCCCGACCTCGCGCTTCGCGACGTGGCGATGCTCCACATCAGCAACGGGCTGGAGGCGGTATCCCGCGCCGTCAATGAGGCGGAACGCGGCCTGCTCCCCGCCGAGGCGAGCATCGTCGTCGCCCAGCCGATCGCCGTCGACCCCAGCCGCGCGCCGGATGGGAAATGGATCTTCTGGATCCAGTTGCAGGAACTGCCCCGCGACAGCGCGGTCAAGGGCGATGCCGCTGGGCTGATACCCACGCCGGAGGACGGCCATTGGACGCCGGAGTTGCGCGAGGCCTATGCCGACCGCATCGTCGACCGGCTCTGCGCGCTGATCCCGAACCTGCGTGCCAGCATCCTCGACCGCCACGTCATCAGCCCAGCCGATCTGGCGGCGCTGAATGTCAACCTGGTCGGCGGCGATCCCTATGGCGGCGACTGTTCGCTCGACCAGTTCATGCTCTGGCGCCCGCGTGCGACGCCGGGGAACCATGAAACGCCGATCAAGAGCCTGTACCAGATCGGCGCCTCGACCCATCCCGGCCCGGGACTTGGCGGCATGTCCGGCTCGATGGTCGCGGACCGTCTTGCCTGAAATTCCTCCCCGGCAAGGGGAGGTGGCAGGCCGAAGGCCTGACGGAGGGGTGTCCCGGCCGGAGAGGGTGGGCTGACCCACCACCCGTGACACCCCTCCACCATGCTGCGCATGGTCCCCCTCCCCTTGCAGGGGAGGAATGGAAAGCGCCCCAAAAAACAGGCCCCCGCCGCATTGGCGGGAGCCCAGTTGGCCAGCGCCCTTTAGCGGCCGATCGGGACGATCGCCTTCAACCAGAATTTGTCGCCCTGCGGCCGGTTCTCGGCATGGAACTCATGCTGCCAGGTACCGATCAGCTGGACCTTGCCCGCCTGATAGCTGGCCGAGGGGCCGACGCCGATCACCTGGCCCTTGAACCCGCGCATCCGGTCGACAAAGGCCTGCGCGGCGGCATTCGACACCTGGTCCTTCGTCGTCTGCTTATAGACATAGCCCGAGGCGCCCAGCTTCCACTTGCCGATCTGCTGGCCCACCGCGAAATCGGCGTGCAGCTCGTTCCCGCTGCGATAGCTGGCGCCCGTGGGGTTGAAGGGGGTGAACACCGCCTGGTTGTTGCGGGTGTTGATGTCGTACATCACCTTCACGTCGAGCGAGAAACCCTTCTTGCCATAATAGGCGATCCCCACGACCGGCTCGAAATTCAGATAGTTGCGGCCGATGCTGGACAGCTTGCGCCGGTCATAGGCACCCAGCGGCAGGTTGATGTCGACGCCCGCGGTGATATGCACGCCGTTCTGGAAATGCCATCCCAACAGGATCGGATCGACGGTGATATCGCCCAGCCCTGTGGTCTCGTCGCCCAGGCCCGCCGCGCCGACCTTCAGCCGCACGACCGGCACGATCGCCTGCATCCCCCAGGTCGCACCCAGAATCTTCACCGGCGTCATATGCACCATCCGCACGATCGCCGCGTCGGAGCGGACGCGGAAATTGGGGAGCAGCCCCGCATCGCCGTCCGGCCCGTTGAAACGATCCGCCTCATAATGCTGGAGATAGCCGAGCAGATAGGTGCCCGGCGGCGGCAGGGCCGCCCCCGAATAGCCCTCCGCGCCGTTCGGATAGACGCCGCCGCCCAGCTCGGACGCCAGCGCCGGCGTCGATACCCCCGTCGCCAGCGCGAGCGCCATCGTGGCGAAAAACTTCCGCATAAAATCCCCCTTTCTTGTTGATGGTCTTCGGCCGGTGGCCGCCCGATCAGGCGGCCATCTCGTGCAACTGCCGGTACGCGCCGCCGTAGAAGAGCAGCGGCGGCGTCGACTCGTCCTCGTGCCGGTGGTCGACCACCTCGGCGACGAACAGGCAATGGTCGCCCGCCGGGAACACGTCCCTCACCCGGCACGCCAGATGCGCCATCGCGCCGCGCACCAAGGGAATGTCCTCATGCCAGTCGAAGTCGATCGGCTGGTCGGTGGGACGCCCTGCGAAGTGGTTCGACAGCGCCATCTGCTGCTGCGACAGGATGTTGAGGCCGTAATGCCCCGCCTCGCGCAGCCGCGCGGCCATCTTGGCCTTGTTGTCGATGCTGATCAGCACCAGCGCGGGGTCAAGCGAGACCGAGGTGAAGGAGTTCGCGGTCATGCCATGCACCCCCTCCCCCGTCGCGCAGGTGACGATCGTGACCCCCGTGGCGAAGCGGCCGAAGGTCCGGCGAAGAGCCATGCGGTCCATGTTATGCGGCCTCCAGGATGAAGCTCTCGGTCAGCTCGGGCGCGGCGATGGTCGGGAAGAAGCGGCTCGGATCGTCGAAGTTATTGGCGAACCAGTGCGCCACGCGCGGCTGGGCCGAGGCGGCGCCGAGCAGCTGGACCATGTGCGGAGGTGGCGGCTGCAACATGCCGTTGGTCCAGCCGACGACGAACTGCGCATAATCCCAGTATCGGTCGAAGGTCGCCTGCATCCAGGCGGCGTCGAACGGCTTGCCCTCGTTCGCCAGGATCGAGTCGAGATAGATGGCCGCACTCTTTGCGGCGTTGTTCGCCCCCTGCCCCGTGATCGGGTCGTTCAGGCAGACCGCATCGCCCAGACCCAGCGCCTTGGCGCCCGATGGCAGGGTCAGCACCGGCTTGCGGACCGTCGGCGGGAAGCGCCCGGTCAGCCAGCCCTGCGCGTCGGTCAGCGTGCAGTCGCGCGACCGATCATATTCGGCGGGCACGAAGCGCTTCAGGGCATCGAGGCTGGTTTCCAGATGTTCGGCCGGGGTCGCGCGCGGGTTCCAGACGTCCATCGGCCCGCCGGGCAGCGACTCGAAAACCATGATCTCGCACGGGCCGCTGAGGGTCAGCGCGGGGAAGACGAAATATTCGCCGACACCGGGGACCAGGTTGAAATTGACCGCGCTATGCTCGGGCCGCGGCGTCATGCCATGGACATAGGTCAGCGCCAGGCTGCGCATCGGCTTGTCGAAGGGCGACTTTTCCGCATCCCGCTCGAACAGCTTGCCGATCTCGCCCTTGCCCGAAGCGACCAGCACCAGATCGCATTCGCGCGCCAGGTCCTCCAGCTCGGCGATGCCCGCGTCGCAGATGCGTAGCTCGCCGCCACGCTTCTCGAACTCCGCCAGCCAGCGCGGCATCTTTACCCGCTGGTCGACCGACTGGGCGGGCGCGTCGAGCCGCGACGCCCAGGACATCTGCGAATTTCCATCCTCGCCGACTAGCGAAAAGCCGATCCCGTCGACCGGCGGACAGGCATCGTCCCAGAAATTGATGCCCAGCGCGCGCTCATGCGCCCGTGCCTGGTCGAACATGCACTGGCTGGAGGTGACGCGGCCGCCCGCAATCTGCTCGGCCGTCTGGTTGGACAGCATGATGACCTCATGCCCCTTTTCGAGCAAACCCATACCCAGTTGCAGCCCCGCCTGGCCTGCACCGACGATCCCGATCCGCGTCATCTCTCCGGTCTCCACATGCCTGTATGATGGAGGCAGGATAAGTCGGTGTTCGACGCCGGGACTATGCAGCGACCGCCGACGCTGTTCGCGGATTGCATATTTTAGGCTTGAAATGTTATAAAGCTGCACGAGCCGGGGAAACCGGCCGGAAGTTGCAGGTGGACATGGACCATGGCTTAATCCGCCGGTGACGGCGGGATCGGTGGAGACGCGATGCTGGACAGGATGACGCCCCGCAACGGGCAGGCGCAACCGCTCGACAAGTGCCGCGTGTTCGGCTCGTCGGACGTGGACGAAACGCGGGCGCACGTCGCACGCCTCTATTGCGACCACCGGCTCAGCCCCGTCTCGCAGGGCGCCAGGTTGCAGGCATGGCAGAATGCCGTGACCATCAGACAAAGCTCCATCGCGACCATGGGCTATGGCGCCGAAGTCCAGATCGACCCTGGCAAGCTCCAGAATTTCTATCTGCTGATGCTGCCCTATGCGGGCGAAGCGATGGTCGAGGCGGGCGGGCGAACCGTTCGGGCCTCCGACACGGTCGGCACCCTGCTCTCGCCCGAAGATCTGGTGACGATGCGCTGGTCGCCCGACTGCGCCAAATATATGGTACGGATCGACCGGGAGGCGCTGGAGCAGCATGTCGCGTCCCTGCTCGGCCATATGCTGCGCCGCCCGCTGAACTTCCGCCTTGCCATCCCGCGCGAAGGACTGGGGGCCGAATGGTGGCGGCTGACCGAATTGCTGGTCGGCCTGGTCGAATGCCAGGACCAGGCCCATCCCCAGAGCCTGGCGATCCAACAGCTCGAACAGACGCTGCTGCTCAGCCTGATCGAGGGGCAGGAGCATAATTTCAGCGACATGCTGCGCGACCGCGACCGCTCGATCGCACCCAAGCATGTCCGGCTGGTCGAACAATATATCGAGGAACATGCCGCCGACCCGATCTCGATCGAGCAGCTGGTCGCGGTCAGCGGGGTGAGCGGCCGTGCGCTGTTCGACGGCTTTCGTCGGTTCCGCAACACATCCCCCATGGCGCATCTTCGGGCGTGCCGGATGCGCCGCGTGCGGGAAGCGCTGCTGAATCCCATGCCCGACGTCACCGTGTCGCGCCTGGCGCAGGATTGGGGATTTTTCGAACTGGGGCGCTTCGCCGGGCAGTATCGCAAGCTGTACGGCGAAACCCCGTCCGAAACCCTGCGGCGCGCCCGGTAATGCCATAACGACGCCAGTCGATGGCCGGCGGCGGGGAAACCTGACACCGTGTCCCCGCCTGGGTCTGGCGGATCACACGATCGGCGCCTAACCGTCACGGGGCTTTTGCATTCGGGATGAGATGATGTTCGACATTCGCGAAGACGATCTGAGCCGCGAAGACACGCGACAGCTGCTCGCGCTCCACTTGGCCGGGATGCACGCCAATTCTCCGCCGGAGAGCGTTTTCGCGCTCGACCTGTCCGGCCTGAAGGCACCCGAGGTCACGGTCTGGACGGCCCGCCACGGCGGGCGGCTGGCGAGCATCGGCGCGCTCAAGATGCTGCCGGACGGCGGGGCCGAGCTGAAGTCGATGCGCACCCATCCGGATTATCTGCGCCAGGGGGCGGCCGCCTGCATGCTGGACGCGATCATCGCCGAAGCGGCCCGGCGGGGCGTCGTCCGGCTGAGCCTGGAGACGGGGACCGGCCCCGCTTTCGATCCGGCGCTGGCGCTCTATCGACGGCGCGGATTCCGCGACGGTCCGCCATTTGCGGCCTATGAACAGAACGCCTTCAGTCAGTTTCTACACCTGGACCTGAATTGACCGCTGCGCCCCGGCAGCACCGGCGACAAGTGGCGATATTGAAACGCAGCGTCGACAATGCCGAGCATTATGGCTGGGGCGAGAATTGCGACGGATGGATCCTGGCCCCCTCCCCGGACCTGATGGTCATCGAGGAAAGAATGCTGCCGGGCACCGGCGAACGCAGGCATGTTCATGCCGTGGCCCGGCAATTCTTCTATACCCTATCCAGTGAACTGACCATGGAACTGGACGGCGTGGATCACCGGATCACGCCCGGGTCCGGGATAGAAATCCCGCCCGGGGCCGGTCATCAGGCCCGCAATGACGGCACGGGCGATGTCCGCTTTCTGGTGGTCTCCAGCCCATCGACGCGCGGCGACAGGCTGGACCTTTAAAGCGCCATCCCGGCCGCGATGCCGGAATGGAGCGGCGACAATCGCCATATCCTCGCCATCCGCTGCCGAGAATTTGATCCGACTACAAACGCATTTCCGGCGAGGCGGCGCGCCTTGATCGCTACGCCGTGAAATCCGCACGGTCCATCGACCGATCGACGCTTCACGGCCCAGAACACGCTGGTCGCGGCCACAACAAACAAGTTGCACTTTCGTGAAGGATAGGTTTCATTTGATTCACTCACCGACCGAGTGAGCGACCGAAAGTTGCGCGACAGCCCATTGTGGTGGCCGCGAAACCTGTGATCCTGACGCCGAGGGGATGCTGACGGGTGGGTGTGACGGCGCTTCGCCGTCCGCCGCTTCAGCATCTGGGCCAAAGGGGGAACGGGACGGCATGGCAACACGGCGATCGGTACTCGGCAAATTGGGAATGGTGGCGGGGCTGGGCCCCATGATGGGCGCGATGCAGGCGCTCGGGCTGGCCGGGATCGCTCATGCACAGGATTGGGAAGCGCCGCCCCAGGGTCTGGGGCGCGGACGGCATGTCGTGGTGCTGGGGGCGGGCATCGCGGGCCTGACCTCCGCCTATGAGCTGGAACAGGCGGGTTTCCTCGTCACCCTGCTGGAGGCGCGCGATCGGGTCGGGGGACGGGCCTGGACGGTGCGCGATGGCGACAGGATCGAGATGAACGGCGAGGAGACGCAGACCGCCCGCTTTTCCGACGGCATCTATTTCAATGCCGGACCCGCCCGCATCCCCAGCTTTCACCAGGGGCTGCTGGGCTATGCCAAGAAGTTCGGTGTGCCGATGGAGGTGGAGGTCAATTCCAGCCGGTCGGCCTATGTCATGGCCGATGACGGGTCGAAGATCCGGATGCGCACCGCGATCAACGACATGCGGGGTCGTATCGCCGAGCTGCTGGCCAAGGCGATCAACCAGGGCTCGCTGGACCGGGAACTCAGCGCAGCCGATCGCGAGCGGCTGCTGCCCTTTCTGAAGGCCTATGGCGATCTCGATGCCGATGGCGGATTCAAGGGGACCGAGCGGTCGGGCTTCGGCACCGCGCCCGGCGCGGGCGTCACCTTCGCGTCGCCCTCGACCGCCATGCCGCTCGACCAGCTGCTCGCCAACCAGCGTCTGCCGATGACCTTGTTCGAGGACAATCTGTACATGCAGGCGACGATGTTCGAACCGGTCGGCGGCATGGACCGCATCCATGCAGGGTTCGACCGGCATCTGCGCCGCCCCGCGCTGCTGGGGGCCGAAGTCACGGAGATCCGCCAGAAACACACCGGCGTGGATGTCGTCTATCGAGACCGGAGCAGCGGCGTCGTGACGACCGTCGCCGCCGACTTTCTGATCTGCACCATCCCCTTCCCGGTGCTGGCGGGGATCACCACCAACTTCTCCCCCCGGCTGAAGCGGACCATCGCCGAGGTGAAATACGATTATTCCAACAAGGTCGCCTTTGAGAGCCCGCGCTTCTGGGAACGCGAGCAGATTTATGGCGGTATTTCGTTCGTCGGCGGCCCGACCACATTGATCTGGTATCCCTCGGCCGGACTTCACAGCGAACGCGGCATGATCCTGGGCTGCTACAGCTCCGGCCCGGTCGCCGCCGAGTTCCAGAAGCGACCGATCGCCGAGCAGATCGCCTTTTCGCGCGGGGTGATCGACCGGCTGCACCCCGGCCACGGCGCGGACTGCGTCAACGGGATCGCGGTCAACTGGCACAAAATCCCCTTCAGCCTGGGGCCCTGGCCCGACTGGAATGCCGGAAGCGCCAATGGCCGGCAGGAGGGGCATATCGACACCCCCGCCTATCGTTTCCTGCAGGAGCCGGAGGGCCGCGTCTATTTCGCCAGTGCGGCGCTCAGCCAGACACCGGGCTGGCAGGAAGGCGGCATCCAGTCGGCCCGGCAGCAGGTGGGCGCCATCGCGCGACGCGTCGCCAGCGAGGGGCCTAAGGCCCGACGCGCCGCCTGAATTTGGGAGGGCGGGCGATCAGGCCCGCCCCCCGGTCTTAAAAACCGAATTGCGCCCGGCTCCGCACCAGCGGCAGCCGCAGGGCCGACGCGCTTTTCAAGTATTCATATATTCCATGTGGCCAATTTACGACATTTCCTCTGAAAAACCACATCCATCAGAAATTATGAACTTGCCATGACGGGCGATTCATCAAATCATCCACGCGGTAAAGTCGATTCTTATCTTCTGAAGTGCCAGCAAAAACAAAATTCAACATTCTAATATGCATAATCGGGAGAGGATCCTGTTTGTCGCACCATGACAAGGGGGACAACCATGAGGAATCGTCACGCCGTATCTTCTATCGCATTGACATCCTGCCTGCTGTTCGGGGCGAACGGCGCTGCATCGGCGCAAGTCGCGTCCGGCTTGATGCCCGTTTCCGCGACCACCATGTCCGACCCGGACCCCGATCCCAATACAGCCGCACCGGTGCAAACGTATGGCTCGCCCCGTCGGCAAGCGGTTTGTGTCTGACGATCTGAGCAGTCTGCGAAAACGTATCCGGCCTTTCAGCATGGAGCCGTTGGCCAAGATGGAGATCCGCGCGTCCTGGTCCTCATA
>Ga0209816_1000123_pt1 | contig 61672 bp, 65 predicted proteins | sample CoawatmetaG01DNA_FD_187509 | JGI IMG/M metagenome (GOLD analysis project Ga0209816, IMG submission 187509) | Marine microbial communities from the West Antarctic Peninsula - Coastal water metaG017-DNA (SPAdes) (version 2) | ecosystem: Environmental > Aquatic > Marine > Coastal ...
GAAGCTGTAGAACAGCGCCTCCTGCGCCACCGTCCGCTCGCCCATCATCGGCCCGTCTCCGCTCGCCTCAAGGCAATTGAATCAGACCACCGACACTACTGCAAGCCAGCCTTTTTCAACACAATCGGTCGGTAGCCGCCGCTCATTGTCGTCCATCAGGGCGAGATACATATCATGCAGCGACGTGAAGTTTGGCTCGCCGCGCTGGTCCTCATGTCATTGTTCGGCCCGTTGCGATCACCGGTTGCCAATCGACCGAAGGGTATTGAATCTTCTTTACGGCGTCGCGGAGTACCGTCATTTCGGCGCCGCGCCCATACAGCGTGCTGACGGATCCATCTGCATGGCCGAAGAGCAAATCGACGATCTCTCTTAAAACCTTGCCGCGCACGGCGCGCTTCCCGGTGTGGCGAAACGAGTAGAACACCAGTTCGGGATCGGACAGGCCGATTGCATCGAGGAAATCGTTCAGCACGCGCGACAGGCGCTGCGTCCGGCTGCCATAGGCATTGGCTTCGAGTTCGGGAAACAGCCATTCCGCGCCGTCCGCGCGGCGCGCGCTCACCATATCGAGGAAGCCCGCTTCAAGCAGCGTCGAATGCAACGGGATGTCCCGTTTGGCGCTGGCAGTCTTCATCCGCTTGGCCGGGCCCTCTTGTTCCTGGCGGATGCGCAAACGATCGGGCTCGATGGCAATGTAGGGGATGCCATCATAGGTCTTGATATTGCCCGGCCGCAGTTTGCCCAATTCGTCGAGCCGGCAACCGGTGAATGGCGCGAGCATCAGTATCCAGAAAAGCGTTCGCGGCGCCACCCCGCTGCGTTCCGGCAGAGGCGCGGTGAAAATCCTGGTCATATCCTCCGGCTCGAAGGGGAGGCGTGCGTCTTCTATCGACCTCTTGGCCATGGACTTCACGGTCTTGGCGACATTGCCGTCGATGACCTCCAGTTCCTCAACCGCGTGTTCGAGAGTCACTCTTATGGCCGATAAGGCCTTGTTGACGGTCGCGGGCGAAAGCGTGGGCATTCCCTCGGCTTCCGCAAGTGCGACCTGTTCCAGCAGGGGCAGGGCGGCAACTTCTTTCTTTGCGCGGCTTGGAAGTCCGGCACAGGTGCGGCGATAGGCCCGTACCATCGATACCGAGATCTGATCGACGGGTGGGTCGTCATGAAGCTGGGCGAACCGATTCACGGCGGTTCGCCACTCGTCGACGAGTTTGGCCTCGCGCGGCTCGGAGTTAGCCCAGGCTTCATAGACCTGGGTGATGGTCGGCACCGTCTTGGCTTGCGGTGTCGGCAGCTGTGGTTCGTTCGAAGGTGGGGAGAGCGCGGGGACGACCGCCCCGGAGCCCGTCACAAGGACCGAGGGTGGTAGGATACGCCTTCGTGCGGGATCGATGCTGAGGGCGCAGGCGGCGCAGAGCCTGTCGAGGTATGCGCGACCAATTGCCTCATAAAGTTCGGGTGCCAGCGGCGAACTGAGGGCGTTGGCGGAGCCACCGCTGCGATCAACCACTCGATCGGATCGAGGGTGGGGAGGGCGGCAACGCGCTGTAACGTCTCCAGCCAAGGCAGGGGCATGAAGTCGGGCACCGCATTCAGCATGGCGGTTCGGCTTGCGTGATCGCGAAGATCATCAAGGCCCGGCGGCACGCCGAAGTCGTAGCGGGCACCGGGCGCATGTTCGGTCAGGCCGTTGGCATATTCGAATGCCCCGAGCTCGAGCGCGGCGAGCTTCTGCGCCGCGCCGCGGAGTTGCTCATCCGATTGTCCGTCGAGAAAATCGTCGACCATCACACGTGCCGAGCGGAGTTGCCAGCTGGAAGGCGCGACGAGCCGCGGCAAGCTTCTGCTCATAGATCACGGCATGCGGGTGGTAGCGCTGACGGGCTTCGTCGGGATCGCGGGTCTTGAGGGTGCGCTTATACTCGCTCGACGCGCCATCGAAGAACGGGCGGAGCGCGGCAGGGACGACCCGTCGGAAGTAGAAAATGCCGGTGCGAGGATCTTTGAAAGGGGTGGCCATACGGATCAATTTGTACGCATCCTTTGTACACAAGGATGGGTAAAGCGTCCATGAAGACCGCCAAAACCGCGCAAATCCGCCATTCTGGCGGGTGCTGGTGACCCCTACGGGAATCGAACCCGTGTTTCAGCCGTGAAAGGGCCGCGTCCTAACCGCTAGACGAAGGGGCCGCCGGGTGGCGTGGAGGGGCCTCTAAGGGAGGGGGGTGGAACGGTCAAGGGCTTTTTTGCGATGGCGTTCAATCGGCCCAGGCGGCGTCCTCGACATGGAGTTCGGCGACGTCGCGGCCGGACCAGTCGTCCACCTTGGCGCGGCCCGCCAGCCACAGGCGGCGGGTGCTGCCCGCGCCCAGCAGCGCCTGGCCCAAAGCGGTGTCGGCCTGGCGGAACGCCATCGCCTTCAGGCTGCGTCCGTCCGCGCCCGCGACGATCGCACGGACATGGTTCGCGCCCACCAGGTCCGCGCGGATGATCCGGAAGGGGCCCGCCGCGATGCGCGGGGCGGGCCAGCCCATGCCATAGGGCCCGCCGGCGTCCATCGCGCCGACCAAGGCTGGATTGACCCCACCGGGCGCCAGCACTGCGTCGACCAGCAGCGCGCGACCGGCGCTGGCGCGGATGACCTCCTCGGCCAGCCGTTCCTCCAGGAAATCGGCAAATTCGGCGATTCGGTGCGCCTCGACGGTCAGCCCCGCCGCCATGGCGTGGCCGCCGCCCGCGATCAGCAGGCCATGTTCCTTGGCCGCCAGGATCGCCGCGCCGAGATCGACGCCCGCGATCGAGCGGCCCGAGCCCTTGCCCAGTCCGTGTTCGTCGAGCGCGATGACGATGGCTGGGCGATCGAGCTTTTCCTTCAGCCGCCCCGCGACGATGCCGATGACGCCGGGGTGCCAGCCCTCACCGGACACCACGGCGACCTGGCGGCTGCGGTCGACGCTGGTTTCGGCGGTGGCCTGGACGCCCGCCTCGATCGCGCGGCGCTCGTCGTTGAAATGGTTCAGTTCTTCCGCGATCGCGCGGGCCTCGGCCGGATCGTCGGTGGTGAGCAGCCGGACGCCCAGATCGGCCCGCCCGACGCGCCCGCCCGCATTGATGCGCGGCCCCAGCGCGAAGCCCAGGTCCGAGCAGGTCGGCGCGCGGGTCAGGCGGGCGGCCTCGGTCAGCGCGGTCAGCCCGACATTGCGGCGCTGCGCCATGACCTTCAGGCCCTGTGCCACGAAGGCGCGGTTGAGGCCCTTCAGGGGCGCGACGTCCGCCACCGTGCCCAGCGCGACCAGGTCGAGCAGGTCGAGCAGGCGCGGCTCCGCCCGGTCGGTGAAATAGTCCCGCGCGCGCAGCGTCCGGATCAGCGCGGCGCCGAGCAGGAAACACACGCCCACCGCCGCCAGATGGCCGTGCGCGGCGCCCTCGGTTTCGTCCAGGCGATTGGGGTTCACCACCGCATGGGCGCGGGGCAGCTCGGTCGCGCATTTGTGATGGTCGACGACCAGTATCTCGATCCCGGCGGCCTGGGCGGCGGCCAGTGGCTCGAAGGCCTGGGCGCCGCAATCGACGGTGACGATCAGGTTCGCGCCCTCGGCCTGGAGGCGCAGCAGCGCGGCCTCGGTCGGGCCGTAGCCTTCCGTCATCCGGTCGGGGATATAGGGGCGCGGGGCCAGGCCCAGGTCGCGGAGCAGGCGGACCATCAGCGCCGCCGAGGTCGCGCCGTCCACGTCATAATCGCCGAAGATCGCCACCGCCTCCCGCGCGATCACCGCATCGGCGAGGCGATGGGCGGCGCGGTCCATGTCGCGAAAGATCGACGGGTCGGGCATGAATCCCCGGATCGAGGGCGCGCGGTGCGCCTCGACCGCGTCCGGCGGGCAGCCGCGCGCGAGCAGCAGTTGCGCGACCAGATCATCATGGCCCAGGCCGTCCCGCGCATCGGCGGCCAGCGCACGCCAGCGCCAGGGCTGCCCCAGGATCGACTGGGCGATGCCGAGAACGTCGGTCATGGGCGGATCATCGGGGAAGAGAACGTCACGCGAACGCCATGCCACGGGCGCAGGAGTCGCGACAAGAGCAGGCGGTCAGCTTGCGTGGTTGATCCAGTTGCCCTCGCGAAACCATTTGGTGATGACATATTTGGTGCCCTCGACCACCGGCATCCCCTCGTGCAGGGTCATCTCGTTGGGGCTGCCATCGAGTTTCATGTTATTCCAGGCGAGCAGCAGGCCCCGGCGCGGCGCGACGCGGATGCCCGCCTGCGGGAACCAGGTCGCGCCGCCCTCGGGCACGTCGTTGAGATAGATCATCGCGGTCCAGGTCCGCTGTCCGCCGTGTACGCGCACCTTTTCCCAATAGCTTTCGCTTTCATGGAAATAATCGTGATGCGCGCGGAATTGCTGGCCAGGGGCATAGCGCTGGCCCTGCATCGTCTCGCCCTGTTCGGGGGCGATGCCGAGCAGCGCGGCGATGGACTCGTCGATCGGCTGCACATCGGGGGACCAGCGCGCCATGTCGCAGCTTTCCGAGGTGCGGAACCCGTAATCGGGCCGGTCGGAGAGCAGGGTCGAGGGACGCCGATTGGCGTCGATCATCGCCATCAGCCTGTCGCATTGCTCGCCGGTCAGGAAATCGGCCTGGTAATAGATTTGCGCCGCATCGGTCGCCACACGGGTGACGGCCGGGTTCGCGTCCAGCTGCTGGGCGACGGTGAGCCCGAACCGTGCGCGGACGGGGGAGGCGGCGGGGTTGCCCTTCGGCTTCCTCGAGAACAACGACATGGGATGTGATGTGCGACGGCGTGGCGGCAAAGACAAGAGGGAGGGGGTGCTTCAAAACCCCCTCCCGCCCGGATCACCAGAAGATGTCGTAGACCACATCGACGACCAGCCCGCTGCGCAGGTCGACCAATAGGGCATCGTTATAATAGCGTACCCAGCGATAGGGGCCGTAAGCGGGGGGCAGGCGATAGGCGAACGGGTCGTCCAGCCAGTAATTCTGGCCGAAGAACATCTGGTCCAGGATCACGCCGCTGGAAAAGCGCTGATAGCCATAGCCGCCATAGGGCGCGTAATAGCGGGGCAGGTGATAGGTGCCCCGGTTCATCGAGCGCCAGCTCATCCAGTCATAGCGCCGATCGCGCCGCCAGCCGCGATTCCACTGGTCCGCCCAGGCCCGCCGCTCGGCAAAGCCGTAAGCCTGATCGTTATGGTCGCGCCAGTCGCCATAGTTGCGCCGCCACCGATTGCGATCCTCGCGCTGGCGGCGTTCGTCGTCGCGCCAGCGCTGGTCCTGGCGCTGCCGGTCCTGCCACTGCCGATCCTGGGATTGCGCCTGGCGATCGTCGCGCCAGCCACCGGGGCCGCCATTCTGACGGTCGACGCGCACGCCGCTGGGCCCGACCCGATCGGGACCGGGCATGGGCGTGGGTTGGACGCGATCGCGCCAGTCGCCGCGGTTGCCCCAATAGCGCTCCTGTCCGGGCACGGGCGCCGGGGACGGTTCGGGCCTGTCGCGCCAGCCGCCGCGATCGTTCCCGCCGCGTGGCTGCTCGGGCGCGGGGGCGGGAGGACGCGGTGCCTCGGCATGGTCCGGGCGGAAGGCCGGGCGATCGTCCGGCGTCGGGCGGTTTTCGGGGAAGGACTGGCGATCATGGAAGATCGGGCGACCTTCGCTGCGCTCCAAGCGACCGGCGGGGCCGCCAGGGCCGCCACGCGGCGGGCCACCTTCATGACGGGCGCGTGGCCCTTCGTCCATCCGCATCTCCTGCGCGCGCAACATCGCCGGGGTCGCCCCCGCCACCATTGTGGTCGCCGCCAGCAGAGCCGCCATCCAACGCCTGTTCATCATCCCGTTCCCCATGTGTCGGCGCACATGCCGACCCCGATCATGCGACAGACTCTGCATGAACGGCGTTGAGCGGTTGCTGAACCCATTTGTCAGCTTCGTGAAAGAATCGCGTCATCTTGCGTGCGGCCGGTCGCGCCCGGCACCAGGGCGGGGACGTCGCGGGCGGCGCCCGCCGGTTCGGTGCCGGGCAGGGCGGCGGCGGGGATCGTCTCCTCGCCGCGTGCGGCGCTGGCGGCCCGCTGGATCGCCTCGACCAGCCGGGGATAGATGCCGCAGCGGCACAAATTGGTGATCTGCGTGCGGATCAGTTCCTCGGACGGGTCGGGATGGCGCCGGATGAGGGCGGCGGCGGCCATCACCATGCCGGGGATGCAATATCCGCACTGGCCGACATTGGCGGCCAGAAAGGCCTGCTGCACGGGGTGCGAGCGGTCGCGCGACAGCCCCTCGATCGTGGTGACGACGCTGCCTTCGATCCGGCCGATCGGCACCTGGCAGCTGCGCACCGCGCGGTCGTCTATGTCGACGGTGCAGGCGCCACAATCGCCGGTGCCGCAGCCATATTTGGTGCCGGTCAGGTTCGACGCATCCCGCAGCGCCCATAGCAGCGGCGTGTCCGGCGGCAGGCGGTAGCGGACGGGCTGATTGTTGACGGTGAGGCTGGTCATCGCGGAGACGGCTTAGCCGATAGGGTTGCGGGGAGCTACCGCCCCAGCATCGGCGCTGCACGGTCGAGCGACAGGTCGGCGTCGGAAAAGCGGATCGGGGTACGGACGCCGGGCACGGTCGAGCCGTCGGGGCGCTCCGGCTGGATGGCCATGCCGCGCGCGACGATCTGCGGGTCGGCAAAGGCCTGTTCGACCGTGTTGATCGGCCCCGCCGGAACGCCAGCGGCCTCCAGTGCGGCAAGCAGTTCGTCGCGTGGCCAGCGGGCGGTTGCTGCCTCGATCACCGGGGTCAGTTCGGCACGATGTTCGCAGCGCAGCGCATTGGTAGCGTAGCGCGGGTCGTCGCCGTCGATCCCGACCACGCTCGCGAAGCGACGGAACTGCGCATCGTTGCCGACCGCCAGGATGAACCAGCCGTCGCTCGCGGGGAACGCCGCATAGGGCACGATATTGGGATGCGCATTGCCCAGCCGCGTCGGCGTCCGGCCCGAGGCAAGATAGTTCATCGCCTGGTTCGCCAGCACGCCGGTCATCGTATCGAGCAGCGCCATGTCGATCTGCTGGCCCCGCCCCGTCCGCTCGCGCATGTGCAGCGCCGCTTGGATGGCGATGACGGCGTAGAGCCCGGTCATGATGTCGGCGAGCGCGACGCCGATCTTCTGCGGCGCGCCGCCGGGCTCGCCGGTCAGGTCCATGATGCCGCTCATGCCCTGGACGATGAAGTCGTATCCGGCGCGCGGCGCATAGGGCCCGTCCTGGCCGAAGCCGGTGATCGAGCAATAGACCAGGCGCGGATTGATCGCCGACAGGCTGGCATAATCCAGGCCGTAGCGGGCGAGGCCGCCCAGCTTGAAATTCTCGATGACGACATCGGCATCGGCGATCAGCGCGCGGACCCTGGCCTGTCCCTCCGGCGTCGAAAAGTCGGCGACGACCGAGGTCTTGCCGCGATTGGCGGCGTGGAAATAGGCCGCGTCCCGGCTGCCATCGGGATTGTCGATAAAGGGCGGGCCCCAGCGGCGGGTGTCATCGCCCTCGGGGCTTTCGACCTTGATCACCTCCGCACCGAGATCGGCCAGCACCTGCCCGGCCCAGGGACCGGCCAGGATGCGGGCGAGTTCGACGACCTTCAGGCCGGCAAGGGGCGGGGGATTGGTCATCAATTCCTCCCCAAGCTGTGCTTGGGGAGGGGGACCATGCGCAGCATGGTGGAGGGGCGGGACGAACCGGCCATGCCCCTCCACCACGCCCTGCGGGCGCGGTCCCCCTCCCCATCGGAGATGGGGAGGATTTTAGACGGGATCAAAACGCTGCGATCCCGGTGATGGCGCGGCCGAGGATCAGCGCGTGGACGTCGTGCGCGCCTTCATAGGTGTTGACCGTCTCCAGGTTCATCAGGTGACGCATCACCTGATATTCGCCTGAAATCCCGTTGCCGCCATGCATGTCGCGCGCGGCCCGCGCGATATCGAGGGCCTTGCCGACATTGTTGCGCTTGACGATCGATATCATCTCGGGCGCGAACCGGCCCTCGTCCATCAGCCGCCCGACGCGTAAGGAGGCCTGCAAGCCCAGCGCGATCTCGGTCTCCATATCGGCCAGCTTCTTCTGGTAGAGTTGCGTCGCCGCCAGCGGCCGTCCGAACTGCTTGCGGTCCAGGCCATATTGGCGCGCGGCGTGGAAACAGAACTCGGCCGCGCCCAGCGCGCCCCAGCTGATGCCGTAGCGGGCGCGGTTGAGACAGCCGAACGGCCCCTTCAACCCCTCGACATGCGGCAGCAGCGCGTCTTCGCCGACCGCGACCTCGTCCATCATCACCATGCCGGTGATCGAGGCGCGCAGGGACAGCTTGTTCTCGATTTTGGGCGCGGACAGGCCCTTCATGCCCTTTTCCAGCACGAAGCCCCGGATCGCACCGCCATGCGCCTCCGACTTGGCCCAGATCACGAAGACGTCGGCGATCGGCGCATTGGAGATCCAGGTCTTGGCGCCCGACAGGACATATCCGCCCTCCACCTTCTTCGCGGTGGTGCGCATCCCGCCGGGGTCGGAACCTGCATCGGGCTCGGTCAGGCCGAAACAGCCGATCCATTCGCCGCTTGCCAGCTTGGGCAGATAGCGGCGCTTCTGTTCGTCCGAGCCGTAAGCATGGATCGGATACATGACGAGGCTGGACTGCACGCTCATCATCGAGCGGTATCCGCTGTCGATCCGCTCCACCTCGCGCGCGATCAGGCCGTACGCGACATAGGAGGCGCCGACGCCGCCATATTCTTCCGGGATGGTGGGGCCCAGCAGGCCCATCTGCCCCATCTCGCGGAAGATTTCGGGATCGGTATGCTCGTTGGCAAAGGCGTCGATGATGCGCGGCGCCAGCCGGTCGTCGGCATAGGCGCGCGCGGTGTCACGGATCATCCGCTCGTCATCGGTCAGCTGGTCGTCGAGCAGGAACGGGTCCGCCCAATCGAACTTGCCCATTCGGGACATAGGTCTCTCTCCTTATGTCCCCGCTTCTCGGGAAGGCCGCGGGGTTTGTCCACCCCTGCTCCCCTGTTCCTCCCGTGCAAGGGGAGGGGGACCATGCGAAGCATGGTGGAGGGGTGTCACCGGCCGTGAGGATTCCATACCTCACCGGTCGGGACACCCCTCCGTCAGGCCTGTGGCCTGCCACCTCCCCTGCAAGGGGAGGAATAGTGGTTACAGCTTGAAGCTGAGCGTCGCGCGCAGGTCGCGCCCGGCGAGGGGGGCGAAGTCCTTCATGACGCTGGCATGGCGGCGGGCGTCGACGTCGAAGATATTGTTCGCCGACAGGGTCAGCGTCGTCGGGTTCAGCGTGCCCCAGGGCTTCAGCTGCACCGAAGCGTTGACCAGCGTGAAGCCGTTGGTCGGCGTCTCCAGGCCGAGGACGCGGGTCTGCTTGAAGCTGCGTTCCACCTCCACGCGGGCGTTCACGCTGTCCGACTGCGCCTCCAGTCCGCCGAGCAGGCGCAGCGGCGGGATGCGCGGGGCAGGCCCCGTGTCGATGATCTGGGCATGGACATAGTCGCCCAGCAGATCGGCATTGATCGCGTACCGGCCGATCGTGGCGAGGCGCAGCGAGCCTTCCGCCTCGATGCCGTAATAGCGGGCATCGGCCTGCGCATAGGCGAAGCAGGGCAGGTCGACCTCACGGCCCGAGGGGGCAGCGGCGGCTTCGCACGGACCCTGCTGGACCAGCGCGTCATAGATATAGTTGGAGAAGCGGTTGTAATAGGCCGAGGCGTCGAAGCTGTAACCGTCGCCATGCCCGTGGACGGTTGCCTCGATGCCCCAGCTGGCTTCCTTCTTGAAGTTCGGATTGCCCAGCTCATAGGCCTCGGTCCCGGCGTGCGGGCCGTTGGCGAACAGTTCCTCGGCGGACGGCGCGCGCTCGGTGCGCGACAGGTTCAGGCCCGCCCGCCAGTCGGGGGCGAAGCCATAGCTGGCGCCGATCGAACCCGAGAAGGCGTCGAAGCTGCGCTGGCCGCGGAAGAAGCGGTCGTCGCTCACCGCCGTACGCGCGGTCAGCGAGGTATGCTCATAGCGGGCGCCGGCCTCCATTTTGAACGCGCCGCGATCCAGCTGTTGCAGGGTGAACAGGCCGACCTGCGCGGTGTTGTTGCGCGGCAGGAACGCCTCGTCCCCCTTCACGTCGAAGTCGCGGTTGAAGAACTGCACGCCCGACGCACCCTGCCAGCCGCCGCGCTTGGTCTGGACCAGTTCCAGGCGGCTTTCGATGCCCTTGTTGTAGAAGGCGGTGCCGACCTCGCCGCTCTCTTCCAGCTCGAAATGGCGATATTCGGCGGCCCCGGCGCGCAGGCGGATGCGGTCGAGGAAGCCGCCGCCCGTCTCGATCTCGCCGCGCAGGTCGAGACGGTTCTGGACCAGGCTGAGGCGCGGGGCCTCGGGCTCTTCGCCGCCCGGCGTCAGGGCGTAGCGGACCGGCACGCCGTACAGGCTGTCATAATGGCTGTACGCGATGCCCAGCGAGCCGGTATCGGTGATCAGCGCGCCGCCGACGCCCGCCGTCCAGGTCTCGCTGGCGGTGTTGGGCAGGCGGCCGCGCAGATTGGCGACGCGGCCGAAATCGAGCGGGTCGTTGGGCGCCAGCGCCGCTGAGGCCTGCGCCTCGGCACGGGCGCGCGGCGCCAGGACATAGCCGCCGATCTTCAGGTCGTCGGTCTTCAGGTATGAGCCGTCGGCGTGCAGCACGAACTGCCTGCCCACCGCGACGTCCGCCGCGCCCGCCACCGACCGCTCGGTCGCCGCCGAGCCATAGGAGGCCATGCCCGACAGGCTGTAGCCCTTTTCCGGCACGACGCGCGGGATACGCGTGTCGATGACGTTGACCACACCGCCCACCGCCGACGATCCGAACAGCAGGGCGGAAGGGCCGCGCAGCACCTCGACCCGCTCGGCGAGCAGCGGATTGATGACGACGGCATGGTCGACGCTGGTGTTCGACACGTCGATCGAGCCGATGCCGTCGGTCAGCACGCGGATGCGCTCGCCCTGGAAGCCGCGCAGAACGGGGCGCGAGGCGTTGGGGCCGAAGGAGGTCGCCGACACGCCCGGCTGGCGCGCCAGCGTCTCGCCGATGGTCGGGCGGATCGCGCGTTGCAACTCGTCGCCGGTCACGATCGAGGTGCCCGACAGCACGTCGGCCTCCGACTGCTGCACCGGCGCGGTCACCACGATCTCGCGGCCGCGTTGGGCAGAGGGGGCGGTCTGCGCGGCGGCGGGTGCGGCCAGAAGGCTGGCGAGGGCGGTGGCCGACAGGCCGGACAAGAGGGCGGGCTTGAACACGAACAGGGCTCCCGTAAATGAAGCCCCGTTGCCTACCGATGTGATACAACATATCAAGTAGAAAATGATGATTTGATGTCGCTGGCGTCATCCACGGTGTCACCCTTGGGCGGCATCCAGGCAGAGCAAGGCCTGCACCCGCCAGCCGTCCGCCTGCGGCACGACGCTAAGGTCGGCGACGATATCGCGGCCCAGCGGAATGTCGCGATCGGGCAGTTCCGACAGCCAGGCGGCCAGGGCCGGGCCGCTCGGGGCGGTCAGGGTCAGGGTGATGAGCGATCCGCTGAACGTCGCCGAAGACCAGGGCTCGACTGCCTCGACCGTCAACCGGATCATACAGCCCGCGCGCGACGCATCGGCGGTGAGCGCACGGGCCAGCCGATCGCCACGATCCGCAGGGCGATGGCTTACGAAACGGGCGCGGCGAACCGGCGCGATCCGGGCGAAGGCGTTCATGCGGTATGCTCCGCGATGAAGGCCGCGACGCGGGCGATCATCTGCTGCCCGGGCTCGCGCCCCTTGCGCAGGTCGCTGACCAAGCGCGGGTCGTTGACCGCCAGCCGCCCGAATTTCGTCTCCGGCATCCGGCTGCGTTTCAGATAGCGTTCGATCACCCTCAGCAATTCCATGGACGTTCTCCCAAAGTCCGAATCTCTTCCTGATGTTCATGATCTGTTCCAATTTCCAACTTGTCTAGGAAAAATCCTATGACTATGATGCAAGGCATGGCCGACCCCGATATCCGGATGGTGCTTCAGGAGCTGGCGAACGGGGCGGGCGTCAGCCTGGCCGCGCTGTCGCGTATGATCGGCCGCAACGACGCCTATCTGCAGCAGTTCGTGCAGCGGGGAACGCCGCGTGTCCTGGCCGAGGGGGATCGGCGGCAGCTCGCGGAATTTTTCGGGGTGCCCGAGACCCGGCTGGGCGCAGCGCCGGGGGGCGGTCCGATGCTGGTCCCGCGCCTGTCGGTGGCGGCGTCGGCGGGGCCGGGGGCGACCGTGGACGGCGAGGTGATGCTGGGTGTCGAGGCGATCGACCGGGGGCTGGCGCGGCGGTTGGGCCTGCGCGACGGTGCGGCGTCGGTCATCCGGGTGCGCGGCGATTCGATGGCGCCGGGACTGGTCGAGGGCGATCACCTGGTGGTCGATCAGGACGATATGCGTCCGACCGTGCGCGGTGGGCTCTACGTCATCCGCATCGGCGACGTGTTGATGGTCAAGCGAGTCCGGGCCGGGGAAGCGGGGCTGATCGCCACCAGCGACAACCCCGCCGCGCCGCCGTTACCGGATGGGCCCATCGTGGTGATTGGGCGTGTCGTCTGGCAGATGCGGATGCCGAGCTAGGTCGGCTTGGCATTCAACCATGCCCATTCTTCCCTCGCCCCTCGCAGAGGGGAGAGGGTTGCGCAGACTTGGTCTTTGCGAAAGCAAAGGCTTAGTCGAAGCTGGGTGAGGGGTGGGCGCTCGGGGACCGAGCGCGCGAGCCCACAGGGCTCGCTCAACCCCTCACCCAAGCTGCGCTAGCCAGCACGCTGGCAAGCTTCGCTAACCCTCTCCCCTGTCCAGGGGAGAGGGAAGGACGAGGGTGCTGGCGGGTCGGACTCAGCGACCGACATGGCGTAAACACTCACCGCCCACGCCACCAGATCAACAGCGCGATCGCGATGCCGACCGCCAGGCCGATCAGCACGCCCAGCGTGACTTCGCCCGTCGCCAGCCCCACGACGATCCCGCCGACCACCCCCAGCGCCAGGAAGATGCCGCCGGATTGCACGGTCGCAGGCGGCGGGGTGGGATCATGGGGCGTGTTCATCGCGCCATCCTGTCATGCCGGATGTCCGGAAGCCAGCCATGCATGGTCGCTCGGTCGTTAACCACGGAATGTAGCTGTTAAATTCACGACCCTGGCCTATTGGGGCGGCGTTCGAGTTCCGGTCCAGGAGTATCCATGCGCGATTATCGCGACACCGATTATATGACTCCCTTCGTGACCGATACCGATGTGGCGACCGCGGCCGAGCTTATCGAGATGTTCGGCGAATCGGCCGGTGGAGAGGCCGCCGCGCGTGCCGGGCGCAGCCGCGACCTGGGCAATCACATCCATTTCTGCCGCTGGCGCCAGATCGAGCGCCTGATCGACCTGCTGTCGCGCGAACAGGCCTTCGGCACCGTCCATTGACCTTGCCCGCGACCATCGGCGCGGCAAATCTGCCCAGATGATCGTGCAGGGGGGTGTCGCTATCGCCTTCGCGCGGCTAGGGATTGCAGCATGATGGTCCGCGTCGGGCGGCCGTGCCGCTCGGTCGCCATCATATGCATCGCATGGGGAGTGGGCGGCACGGGCTGGTCCGGCGATGCGCTCGCGCAGACGGCCCCGGCCGTATCGTCCACCGATCAGGCATCGCCGGCAAAGACCGTTCCGGACGCCGACGACCCGACGATGCTCGACCCCTCCGCGCCGCTGGCGCCCCTGCCGGAGATCGGCGTCGCCTGGCCTGACCTAGCGACCGCGCCCGGCGATCCGGCTGGGGTCATGGCGGCGACGGTCGATGCGGCGGCGGAGCGGCGCTATCGCTGGCGGGTCGAGGGGATCGACGGCACCGGCGCGCTGTTGCGCCAGCGGTTCGAACAGCTCTCGTCGCTCGACGCCAATGACGGCGAGCCTGCCAACGCCGCGCAGCTCGATCGCCGCGCCCGCGAGGATGCGGCGCTGCTGACCAATTTGCTGCGCGGGGCGGGTTATTACGACGGGCAGGTCGCTACCCGGATCGAACCGGGCGAACAGCCGACCGTCGTGCTGGAGGCGACGCCCGGCAATCTCTATCGCTTTGCAGGGGTGACGCTGGAGGGTGTCCAGGCGGCGGGCGACAAGGCGGCGTCGCTGGAAAAGGCGTTCGGGATCAAGCCGGGCGATCCGGTCGATGCCGACACCATCGTCGCGGCAGAGGCCAAGCTGAAGACGGCGGTGGGCACGGAGGGCTTTGCCTTCGCCAAGGTCGGCGACCCGCAGATCGTGGTCGACCGCGCCGCCCGCACCGCGACGCTGGACCTGTCCGTCGCGCCCGGTACGTCGCGCCGCTATGGCCGGATCGTGATGGCCAACGACCGGTTGTTCGACGCCAAACATGTCCAGGACATCGCCCGGTTCAAGCCCGGCCAGCCCTATGACTCGGCCGGGCTGGAGGATCTGCGGCGCGCGCTGGTGCAGACCGGGCTCGTCTCCTCGGTGGATGTGAAGCCGGTGCAGGGCGATACGCCCGACACGGTCGATATCGCCGTCGCGCTGGAACCCGCGCCGCCGCACACCATCGCGGGCGAACTGGGCTATGGCACCGGGGAAGGGGCGAGCGCGACGGTCAACTGGACCGACCGCAACCTGTTCCCGCCGGAAGGCGCGCTGACCCTGCGCAGCGTGCTGGGCACTCGCGAACAGCTGGGCGCGGTCGTGTTCCGGCGCAACAATTTCCAGGCGCGCGACCGGGTGCTGACGGCGCAATTCTCCGCCGCCCACATCCTGCGCGACGCCTATGAAGCCAAGACGCTGTCGCTCTCCGGCAGTCTGGAGCGCCAGACCAACATCTTCTTCCAGAAGACCTGGACCTGGTCGCTGGGCGCCGAACTGCTCACCTCGGACGAGCGCGACGTGATCGAATCGACGGGCGAGCCGCGTCGTCGCACCTTCTTCATCGGCGCCCTGCCGACCAGCCTGAATTATGACGGGTCGGACGACCTGCTGAACCCGACGCGCGGGTTCCGGCTGGGCGGGCGGATCAGCCCGGAATTGTCGCTGCAGGGCAGTGCCTTCGGCTATACCCGGACCCAGATCGACGCGAGCGTCTACCATCCGTTCGGCAACCGGGTGGTGCTGGCGGCGCGGACGCGGCTGGGCACGATCCTGGGCGCGCCGCGCGACCAGATCGCGCCGTCGCGGCGCTTCTATGCGGGCGGCGGCGCGTCGGTGCGCGGCTATGGTTTCCAGGCGATCGGGCCGCGCGATGCGAATAACGATCCGATCGGCGGGCGAAGTCTGGCCGAGTTCTCGATCGAGGCGCGGGTGCGGACCTTCGGCCATTTCGGGGTCGTGCCCTTTCTGGATGCGGGCAATATCTCGACCTCGCCGCTGCCGCGTCTGACCGACCTGCGGTTCGGCACCGGGCTGGGCGTGCGATACTATTCCAATTTCGGACCGATCCGCCTGGATGTCGGCACGCCGCTGAACCCGCAAAAGGGGGATAGCCGGGTCGCGGTCTATGTCTCGCTGGGGCAGGCCTTTTGAGCGAGGAGGCCGCACCCCCGCCGCGCGCCCGCGTCCGCTGGGTCCGCGCCGTCGCGTTCCTGCTCGTCGGGCTCGTCGGGGTGGTGTTCGCCGCACTCGGCATCGTCGATACGTCCATCGGGCATCGCTGGGTCGCGGACCGGATCGCGGCGATCCGCACCGACACGGGCCTGCGCTTCTCGGTCGGGCGCATCGACGGGTCGCTCTATTCGGACATGCGGCTGGTCGATCTGCGCGTCTATGACCTGGACGGGCTGCTGGTCCAGGTGCCGCAGGCCCGGCTCGACTGGCGGCCGTGGAACTGGACGCGCGGCACGCTGGACATCCGCCGGGTCGAGGCGCCGCTGGCGACCCTCCATCATGTGCCGCACACCCGGCGGACGGGCAAGCAAGGCCCGATCCTGCCTGATTTCGATATCCGCATCGACCGGTTGCGGCTCGACCGCCTGATCCTCGCCCCGCGCGTCCTGGGTCGTAAGCGGGTGGCCCGGGTCGAGGGGCGGGCCGATATCCATGATGGTCGCGCCCTGGTCGCGATGGACGGCGTGGTGGCCGGGAGCGACAGGCTCCGCCTGCGCCTCGATGCCCAACCCGATCGCGACCGGTTCGATCTGGACGTCCAGGCGCGGGGCCGGGCGGGCGGGGTGCTGGCGCGCATGGTCGGGGCGCAAGAGCCTGTCTCGCTGACCGTGGCGGGGGCGGGGAGCTGGTCGCGCTGGGACGGCCGCGCACGCGGGCTGATCGCGACGCGGCGGGCGGTCGAGTTGTCGCTCGCGGCGCGGTCGGGACGCTATGCCCTGTCCGGCGAGGTCGCGCCGTCGCTGATCCTGCATGGCCGTTTGCAGCGGCTGACCGCGCCGCGCGTGATCGTGGCGGGGCAGGCCGATTTCGCCGATCGGCGGCTGAACGGAGCCCTCGTCCTGCGCAGCCCGGCGCTCCGCGTGCGTGCGCGGGGTGTGGTCGATCTCGGCGCGAGCACGTTCGAGGGGCTGCGCGTCGATGCCGGTCTGCTGCGACCGAATGCGCTGTTCACCAATATGAGCGGCCAGGCGATCGCGCTGACCGCCCGGCTGGACGGCGCCTTCGCCCGCGCGAGCTACGACTATAAGCTCGCTGCGACCCGTTTCGCCTTTGACCGGACCGGCTTCGAGGATGCCCATGCCAGCGGCAAGGGGCGGCTGACCGGCGGCTGGCCCTTGACCCTGCCGATCCGCTTGACCGCGCCCGCCGTGACGGGCGTGGGCGAGGCGGCGGGCGGCATCCTGCACAGCCTGTCGGTCGCGGGCGACCTGCGCATCACGCCCCGCGAGATCATCGGGCAGGGGCTGGCGCTGCGCTCCGACAAGCTGGCGGGCAAGCTGAACCTGCGGATCGACCTGCGCAACGGCCATTATGATGTCGGGCTGGACGGCGCGCTTCAGCGTTACCTGATTCCGGGGCTCGGCATCGTCGATGTCCGCTCGCGGCTGACCGCCGTGCCGGGCACCGATGGTCATGGCACGCGCGTGATCGGCAAGGGCGAGGCGCAGGTCCGGCGGCTGGACAATGCGTTCCTGCGGTCGCTGGCGGGTGGCCTGCCGCATCTGACCACCGAACTGGAGCGAACGCCCGATGGCGTGTTCCATTTCCATCGCCTGGTACTGACCGGCCCCGATATCCGCCTGACCGGCGAGGCGATCCGGCGGCATGACGGCACCTTCCGCTTTGTCGGCGGCGGGCGGCAGCGAAGCTATGGTCCGGTGCAAATGGTGCTGGACGGAAGGATCGACCGGCCGACGCTGGACCTGGTCCTGGCCTTACCCAATGCGGCGATGGGCCTTAGCGACGTGAAGGCGCACCTGGACCCCAGCGACCAGGGCTTTGCCTTCCGCGCCGCCGGGGGATCGCGGCTGGGCCCGTTCCAGGCGAGCGGGACGATCCTGCTGCCCAAGGGGCAGGATGCGGTGATCCAGATCCAGCCGCTACTGGTGGCGGGCACGCGCGCGACGGGTGCGCTGACCGTCGTGACCGGCGGCTTTGCCGGGCGGCTGGACGTGGCGGGCGGCGGCCTGTCGGGCGAGCTGCTGTTCCGACCCGTGGGGACGGTACAGCGGATCGAGGCCCATCTCGCCGCGCGTCAGGCGCAGCTTTCCGGCATTACCGTGCGGCAGGGGCGGCTCGATCTGGTCACGCTGCTCGACCCGGCTGGTGCCTCGGTCGAGGCTTCGGCCAACGCCCAGGGGCTGCGGCACGGCGCGTTCAACATCGCGCAGATGAACGGTACCGCGCGGTTGCGCGGCGGCACCGGCGAGGTGCGGGTCGGCATCTCCGGATCGCGCGGCCGGGCCTTTTCGATCCAGACGGTGACGCAGGTCACGCCCGGCCGGTTCACGATGACGGGGCAGGGCACGCTGGACCGCCGTCCGCTGCAACTCCTGTCGCCCGCCATCGTGACCCGCGACGGCGAAGGCTGGGTGCTGGCCCCGACCCGGTTGAGCTTCGCGGGCGGCGAGGCGAAGCTGGCCGGGCGGCTCGACGCCGATGGGACGGAGGTGCAGGCCAGCCTGACCCGGATGCCGCTGACCGTGCTCGACATCGGCTATCCGGGGCTGGGCCTGGGTGGCACCGCGACGGGCACGCTCACCATTCGCCAGGGCGTGGGCGCGCCGACGGGCAAGGCCGACCTGACCATTCGCGGGCTGACGCGCGCGGGACTGGTCCTCAATTCGCGGCCCATCGACCTGGGGCTCGCGGGCCTGTTGTCGGCCGACCGGCTGGGCGTGCGCGCGGTCATGGCGTCGGGCGGCCGGATCATCGGCCGCGCCCAGGCGCTGCTGGTGCCGGGCGGCGCGGGGGACTGGGCCAGCCGGATGCAGGCCGGACGGCTGATCGCGCAACTGCGTTACGCCGGGCCCGCCGACACGCTGTGGCGCCTGACCGGGGTCGAGATGTTCGACCTGTCGGGTCCGGTCGCGATCGGCGCCGACGTTACCGGATCGCTGAGCCAGCCGGTCATTCGCGGCGCGGTGAAGGCGGTCGGCGCGCGGATCGAAAGCGGTGTGACCGGCACCGTCCTGACCGATGTGCAGGCCAGCGGCCGGTTCGGCGGATCGCGGCTGGTCATCGACCGCCTGACCGCCCAGGCGGGCAAGGACGGCCGGGTCGCCGGGACGGGCCAGTTCGACTTCGCCGCCGCGCACGGCGTCGGCCTGGACCTGTCGCTGAACGCCAGCAATGCGGTGATGATCGCGCGCGACGATATCGGCGCGACGGTCACGGGGCCGCTGCGTTTCCACTCTGACGGCGCAGGCGGCACGATCGAGGGCGATGTGGTCCTCAACCGCAGCCGCTATCGCCTGGGCCGCGCCTCGGCCGCGACCGCCGTGCCGCAACTCAATATCCGCGAGATCAACATCCCCGGCGGCGGCGAGGAGGATGACATGCCCCGCAAGCCCTGGACGCTGGCGGTCAAGGCGCGCGCGCCGAACGGCCTGATCGTCTCGGGCCTCGGCCTGAACAGCGAATGGTCCGCCGACCTGAAGATCGCGGGTACGCCCGACAACCCCGCGATCACCGGCCAGGCGACGTTGATCCGCGGCGATTATGAATTTGCGGGCCGCGAGTTCGATCTGGCGCGCGGGGTCATCCGTTTCGGCGGAGAGGTTCCGGCCAACCCCGCGCTCGACATCGCCGCCAACGCCAATGTGCAGGGCCTGAGCGCGACGATCCGCGTGACGGGCACCGCGCTGAAGCCCGAGATCGGCTTTTCCAGCACGCCGGCGCTGCCCAATGACGAGCTGTTGTCGCGCCTCCTCTTCGGCACCTCGATCGCCAGCCTGTCCGCGCCGGAAGCGTTGCAGCTGGCCGCCGCGGTGGCCGCGCTTCAGGACGGCGGCAATGGCCTGAACCCGATCAACGCGGTGCGGCGCGCGGCGGGACTGGACCGGTTGCGCGTGCTGCCCGCCGATGTTCAGATCGGGCGCGCCACCTCGGTCGCGGCGGGCAAATACATCACCCGGCGCTTCTATGCCGAGATCATCACCGACGGGCAGGGTTATTCCGCGACCCAGGTGGAGTTCCAGGTGACGCGCTGGCTGTCGCTGCTCTCCAGCATCTCGACGCTGGGGCGGCAGAATGTGAACGTGCGGATATCCAAGGACTATTGAGGCGTTGGCCCGCCCGGACCCGCGAACAGGAGTTGAGCCCCATGGAAAAGACCGCCTTCATCGACCGGACCGGCGGCCCCGAGGTCATCCAGTGGCGTGACGAGGAGCTGCCCGCGCCCGGTGCTGGCGAGGTGCGGATGCGGCATCATGCGGTCGGGTTGAACTATATCGACACCTATCATCGCAGCGGGCTCTATCCGATCGACCTGCCGGGCAAGCTCGGCTCCGAGGCGGCGGGCGTCGTGGAGGCGGTGGGCGAGGGCGTCACCGACTTCGCGGTCGGCGACCGGGTCGGCGTGTTCGGCCCGGCGCGCGGGGCCTATGCCACCGCCCGCAACGTCGCGGCCGACCTGCTCGTGCCCCTGCCGGACGGGGTCGACGACCGGACGGCGGCGGCGATCCTGCTCAAGGGGGCGACGACGGCCTTTCTGATCGAGGATTGCGCCAGGGTTGAAGCCGGCTGGCCGGTGCTGGTCCATGCGGCGGCGGGCGGGGTGGGGCATCTTGCGGTCGGCTGGCTGAAGGCGATCGGCGCGACGGTGATTGCGACCGTCGGCAGCGAGGCGAAGGCGGAGAAGGCGCGGGCCGCAGGCGCCGATCACGTCATCCTCAACCGGCAGGAGGATGTCGCGGCGCGTGTGCGCGAGATCACCGGCGGAAAGGGCGTTCCGGTCGTGCTCGACGGCGTCGGCAAGGCGACCTGGGACGCCTCGCTGAACAGCACTGCGCGGCGCGGACTGGTGGTCAGCTTCGGCAATGCCTCGGGCGCGGTGGACGGCGTCAATCTGGGGATATTGGCGGGGAAGGGCTCACTGTTCGTGACCCGGCCGACGCTGTTCGATTATGCCGTGACGCCGGCGGAGAAGCGCAGCCTGATTGCGCGGGTCTTCGCAATGCTGGAGAAGGGCGCGATCACGCCGGACATCGGCCAGAGCTTTGCGCTGACGGATGCGGCGGAGGCGCACCGGGCGATCGAGGCAGGGGAGACGGTGGGAAGTACGGTCCTTATTCCGTGAGGTCCGGGGCGTGGCCTTCGACTTCGTTCAGGCTGAACGGGTGGTGTTGGGCGGTTATCCCAGATGCCGTTCAGGCTGAGCGAAGTCGAAGCCCAAGGGATACACCCCGCCCCAAAACCCCGCTAATCTGACCGCCAATCCCGCACCCGGAGACCAAGATGATCGCGCTCCTGCCGCTCGCCCTGCTTATCGCCCAGACGGCCCCTGCGAGTCCGCCCGCGCCCGCTACGGCGGAGGCCCAGAAGCCGGTGATGGTCCGCGTCGCGATGCAGACCAACCTTGGCCCCGTCGTCCTTGATCTCGACCGCACCCATGCGCCGATCACCACGGCCAATTTCCTGCGCTATGTCGACCAGCACCGGCTGGACGGTGTGACCTTCTATCGCTCGGTCCGCGTCGCGCCCGATTTCGGCTTCGTCCAGTTCGGCATCCAGAACGAACCCAAGCGCATCCTGCCGCCGATCGCGCATGAGCCGACGACCAAGACCGGTATCAAGCATCTGAACGGCACCATCTCGATCGCGCGGCTGGCGCCGGGTTCGGCGCGCGGCGACTTCACAATCATGGTCGGCGACCAGCCCTCGCTCGATGCCGATCCCTCCAAGCCCGGCGACAATCTGGGCTATGCCGCCTTTGGCCATGTGGTCGAGGGGATGGACGTGATCCGCAAAATCCTCGATCAGCCCGCCGACCCAGCCAAGGGCCCGTTCAAGGGCGAGATGCTCGCCGCGCCGGTCAAGATCCTGTCGGCCAAGCGGGTGACGGTGACGCCCTGAGCACCGCGCGGCCGGTCATGCGGCGCAGGGGCGAGGCCAGTCGCGCGGAACAGAAGGGCTGGATTACGCCTATGCCGAGGATGTGCTCGACCCCAGCCTGATCCACGTCACCGAGCCGCGCGCGACCCGACAGGCTTACTGCGCGGCTTCGGTCCGGCAACTGGTCTTGTACCCGATGACCTCGACCGTGGCGCGCTCGCCCGCCGCCATCGGGATCAGGATCTCGCGGCCTTTCCAGTTGAACTTGAAGGTCACCGGACCGACCAGCCGGCATATCGCGCCCTTGCCCTTCACCGTGCACATGTCGTCGAGCCGCTTATATTCGGCCACGGTCGCCGGCTCGATCGGCTTTACCCCGACGCCCGTCGCGGCCGAGCCGCCCAACAGAACGCGCTGGCCGAAGTTCATCGCGCTGGCGGTCCATTTCGTGCGCCCGTCGGGTGAGGCGGGCTTGTCGATCCCGCTATCCGCCGCCAGCCGCGCACAGAAGTCGGCTGAGACCTTCTCGGGCTGCGCAGGAATGGCGCCGGTCGACACCAGAAGTCCCGCGACCGCAATCCCTGAGCGAATGATGATCCTCATGCCTTTATTCCTCCCCTGATCCCGTGTCCGGCGTAAGATAAAGCGCCCCGTCGGGCAACGGGCGAAGGGGACGGCGACCCGCCGGGACCAGGATCGTCCCGCCAAACCGCCGGTTCTCCGGTGACGGTGAGGACCTGGTCGGCGAACCGGATGACGGTCCTATGCCCATGGCCGCAGCCGACCATCATCCCTTACTGCGGACGCTGCCAGCGAATGGGCTGGAAGGCGTAGCTGGCCATGGGGCGCCCATCCGTATCGGTCGGCGGGATCAATCGGGCCTTCTCGGCGATCGCGCAGCTTCCGGCGTTCAGCCGCTCGTCCGCAGGGGCGACGGCCTTGCAATCCGTAATCGCGCCGCCTGGGTCGGTCTTCAGCAACAGGATCACCCGCCCCGAAACGCCCGCCCGACGGGCTTCCTCCGGATAGTGCCGATCATCGAACGCCAGCAGGAGTTGTATGCTCGTCTTGGCGAGCTTGCGCTGGAAATAAGGGGCAGGGGAAACGCCCTACGCCGTCAATTTGGTCGACATGCACGCGTCCATTTTTGTCAGGACGGTACCGATGGCCGTGACGTGGAGTGGCGGCATCGTGCTGCCCTCCAGCCGGATGCTGGTCGCCGCGGCCAAGGCCTCCAAGGCCCCCTTGTCGGGAAACAGTTTCAGCAGCCGATAGTGCGGATCCTGCGCGGCAAAGGCGCCATAGTGGATCGTGACGGGCGCCGCATCGTTGAGCGATACGGCCATCTCTCCAATGCCCGCCGGGAGCTGGGTGCTGGGCCCGCGAAGGAGCAGCAATGGCAGAGGGCTGCTGAGGCTCGATTCGAAGCCGATCTGCACGCCCTCGTCGCCCTGGAAGGATCATAGCGCAACGCAACCATCCGCTGTCGACGCCACTTGCCACGGGCCTACGGTTTCCAGGGCGGTGGGGGCCGGTTGGAACGCGGCCAGTGCGGTCAGAAAGACGGACATCATCGCTCCTCTACTCACCGATGATGACGATCCCGCGCGGCTTTGGTGGCGTCAAGCGGGGGCTGAGCGGGTTGGGATATTAGAGCGATGCCGGTGGCGGTGGCCTTCCCAAAAAGAAGGCGATTATGTAGTTTGCAAACACGCGTAGCGCGTCAGTGATCGCCGCTCTCAAATAGCTCTTGTCCATAAGGCAAGTGGACGCCGAGCCGCTCACGATAACACGCCGCATGACAGGGCCACGACTGATTGCCCTCGCCTTTAGTAAAAATGGCGAGGGTGCATGGGTCTAACCCAACCTCGGCGACAGGTTCGCCGCAGAAACAGCAAACGCCGTCAATCATTCTGGCATCTCCGACTTGGCTCGTTTGCAAGGTATATAAACGCCAAAAAGAAAGGGGCCTTGCGGCCCCTTTCCCCGTAGTGACATCGTGCAGGGGCTGGATCAGCCGCTGTAATACATGTCGTATTCGACCGGGCTGGGGGTCATTTCCCAGCGCATCACTTCGCTCATCTTCAGCTCGATATAGCTTTCGATCTGGTCCTTGGTGAACACGTCGCCCTTCAGCAGGAAGTCGTGGTCGGCGGCCAGCGAGTCGAGCGCTTCGCGGAGCGAACCGGCGACCGTGGGAACCTGGGCCAGCTCGGCGGGCGGCAGGTCGTACAGGTTCTTGTCCATCGCTTCGCCCGGATGGATCTTGTTCTGGATACCGTCCAGACCCGCCATCAGGAGCGCGGCATAGGCAAGGTACGGGTTGGCCAGGGCGTCGGGGAAGCGCACTTCGACGCGCTTCGACTTCGGACCGGTGCCGTACGGGATGCGGCACGAAGCCGAGCGGTTGCGCGCCGAATAGGCGAGCAGAACCGGCGCTTCGTAACCCGGCACCAGGCGCTTGTAGCTGTTGGTGGTCGGGTTGGTGAAGGCGTTGATCGCCTTGGCGTGCTTGATGATGCCGCCGATGAAGTACAGGCACATTTCCGACAGACCCGCATAGCCATTGCCGGCGAACAGCGGGTTCTTGCCTTCCCAGATCGAGAAGTGGGTGTGCATGCCCGAGCCGTTATCTTCCTTGATCGGCTTGGGCATGAAGGTCGCGGTCTTGCCATAGGCATGGGCGACCTGATGCACGACATACTTGTAGATCTGCATGCGGTCGGCGGTCTGGGTCAGCGTGCCGAAGGTCAGGCCCAGCTCGTGCTGCGCGGCGGCGACTTCGTGGTGGTGCTTGTCGCAGGGCAGGCCCATTTCGAGCATGGTCGTGACCATCTCGCCGCGGATGTCGACGGCCGAGTCGACCGGCGCGACGGGGAAGTAACCGCCCTTGGCGCGCGGACGGTGGCCCAGGTTGCCGCCCTCATATTCGCGGCCGGTGTTGGTCGGCAGCTCGATATCGTCGATCTTGAAGTAGGACGACGAATAGGTCGTGTCGAACTGCACGTCGTCGAACATGAAGAATTCGGCTTCCGGGCCGACATAGACGGTGTCGCCGATGCCGGTGGTCTTCACGAACGCTTCGGCGCGCTTGGCGGTCGAGCGCGGATCGCGGGCATAAAGCTCGCCGGTCGACGGCTCGACGATGTCGCAGAACACGATCAGCATCGGGGTCGCCGAGAAGGGATCGGTGTACACGGCGTCGAGGTCCGGCTTCAGGACCATGTCCGATTCGTTGATCGCCTTCCAGCCCTCGATCGACGAACCGTCGAACATCAGGCCGTCGGTGAACTCATCCTCGCCCAGGATCGAGGCGACCATGGTCAGGTGCTGCCACTTGCCCTTGGGATCGGTGAAACGCAGGTCGATCCATTCGATCTCCTCGTCCTTGATCTTCTTCAGGATGTCGCTGGCCGTATTCGCCATGTGCCGTTCTCTCTCTGCTTAAGGCCGTCATCCGGCGGAAGGCCGGAGCCGGTGAAAAGGTTTTAATCGGGCCGCGTGTCGGTCCGGTGACGATGGGATGTCGGGTGCGTCAGATCGCCGCGTCGTCGCGCTCGCCGGTGCGGATGCGCATGGCGGTCTCGACCGGGATCACGAAGATCTTGCCGTCGCCGATCCGGCCGGTCTGCGCGGCGGCGGCGATCGCCTCCACCACGCGTTCGGCCAGGCCGTCCTCGACCACCACTTCCAGCTTCACCTTCGGCAGGAAGTCGACGACATATTCGGCGCCGCGATACAGTTCGGTATGGCCCTTCTGGCGGCCGAAACCCTTCGCCTCGGTGACGGTGATGCCGGACACGCCGATCTCGTGCAGCGCTTCCTTCACCTCATCCAGCTTGAAGGGCTTGATGATCGCCTCAATCTTTTTCACGAGCCTGACTGCCCCCGATGTTGTTCAAACCCTCGCCCGATCGCCTGCGTAGCAGGGATCGTGCCAACTGCGTTTCCCTCTTGCGAGACTAAGAAATCGGTCAGAATTGCGCCCGAAAAGCGGGCATGGAGCCGTGTGATGCTCAATTTATGGGCAGCGATCACAGGATGGCCCGAACGGTTTCCGAGGGGCGGGCGAGGACGACGCCCTTGTCCGTCTCGACCAGCGGTCGCTGGATCAGGATCGGGTCCGCGATCATGGCGGCGAGGACGGTCGCGTCATCCGCGTCCAGCAGCGGCGCCGCCCCGGTCTCGGTCTTGCGCAGCCCGTCGCGCGGGTGAAGCCCGGCCTTCGCATAGAGGCGGCGAAGCTCCTCGGCGGTCGGCGGGGTCTTGAGATATTCGACGATCGTGACGTCGACCCCCGCTTCGTTCAACAGGGCCAGCGTCTGGCGGGAAGTGCCGCAACGCGGATTGTGATAGATGGTCGCCCGAATGGCCATGAACGATCTATGCGCCCGGCCGCCGCGAAAGCCAAGCGGGTCATGTGCGGAATGAGCCCACGGCCGATCCCGCTTGGGCGCTTGCCGCGTCGCTCCGACGTGACGTGATCGCCGGGCCGCCATTTTCACGAAAAGGGGACAGGAATCGCCTGTGCGATCCCTGTCCCCTTCGTCACGTTCGATGTGGCAGGCTGGCTCAGGCGCCCTGCTTGGCCAGCCACTCCTCCAGCCACTTGATCGTATAGTCGCCCTTCTGAAATTCGGGATCGTCGAGCAGCGACTGGTGCAGCGGGATGGTGGTCTTCATCCCCTCGATCACGAACTCGTTGAGCGCGCGGCGCAGGCGGCGCAGCGCGCCGTCGCGGGTGGTGCCGTACACGATCAGCTTGGCGATCATGCTGTCGTAATAAGGCGGCACCTTATAGCCCTGGTACAGCCCGCTATCGACGCGGACATGCATCCCGCCCGGCGCGTGATACATCTTCACCGTGCCTGGCGAGGGGGCGAAGGTGCGCGGGTCTTCCGCGTTGATGCGGCACTCGATGGCATGGCCGCGGAACTGCACGTCTTCCTGGCGCAGGGTCAGCGGATGGCCCTCGGCGACGCGAATCTGCTCACGCACCAGGTCCAGGCCGGTGATCATCTCGGTGACCGGATGCTCGACCTGCAGGCGGGTGTTCATTTCGATGAAATAGAACTCGCCATTTTCCCACAGGAACTCGATCGTGCCCGCACCGCGATAGCCCATATCGGCCATCGCCTTGGCGACCACGCCGCCCATGCGCGCACGCTCCTCGGCCGAGATGATCGGCGAGGGGGCTTCCTCCAGCACCTTCTGGTGGCGGCGCTGGAGCGAGCAGTCGCGCTCGCCCAGATGGATCGCATTGCCATTGCCGTCGCCGAACACCTGGAATTCGATATGCCGGGGGTTGCCCAGATATTTTTCCATATAGACGGTGGCGTCGCCGAACGCGGCCTTCGCCTCGGTGCCTGCCTGCTGCATCAGCGTTTCGAGCTGGTCTTCGGAGGGTACGACCTTCATGCCGCGACCGCCGCCGCCGCTGGCCGCCTTGATGATGACCGGATAGCCGATCTCGGCCGCGAGGGCCTTGGCCGTCTCCAGATCCGAGATCGCGCCGTCCGAACCGGGGACCAGCGGCAGGCCGAGCGCGCCGGCGGTGCGCTTGGCCTCCACCTTGTCGCCCATCACCCGGATATGCTCGGGCTTGGGGCCCACGAAGATCAGGCCGTGCGCCTCGACGATCTCGGCGAACTTGGCGTTCTCCGACAGGAAGCCGTAACCGGGGTGGATCGCGTCCGCGCCCGAAATCTCGGCCGCCGAGATGATGTTGGGGATGTTGAGATAGCTGTCCGTCGCCGCGGGCGGGCCGATGCACACCGCCTGGTCGGCCAGGCGCACATGCATGGCATCGGCGTCGGCCGTGGAGTGCACGGCGACGGTCTCGATCCCCATTTCGTGACAGGCGCGGTGGATGCGAAGCGCAATCTCACCGCGATTGGCGATCAGGAGTTTCTTGATCTGCGCCAAGGCGGCTTACTCGACGACGACCAGGGGCTGGTCGAACTCGACCGGCTGGCCGTTCTCGACCAGGACGGCGGTGACGGTGCCAGCGGCGGTCGCGGTGATCGGGTTCATCACCTTCATGGCTTCGACGATCAGCAGCGTGTCACCCGCCGCCACCTTCTGGCCGACGGCGGCGAAGGGCTTGGCGCCCGGCTCGGCCGACAGATAGACGGTGCCGACCATCGGCGACTTCACCGCATTGGCCGACACGGCCGGGGCGGACGCACCGACCTCTGCCGGAGCGGCAGCGACAGGCGCGGCGGCCGCCGGGGCAGCGACGGGCGCGGGCGCCGGCGCATAGCCCATCTGGGCGACGGCCGCGGCCTTGCGCGCGACGCGGATCTTGCGGTCGCCATGCTCGACCTCGATCTCGGTCAGGGCGGTGGCGTCGAGCAGCTCGGCGAGCTGACGGACGAGGTCGACATCGACCTTCATCGCTTGTTCAGTCTTTTCGGTCATGGGACGCGCTCCTGTCAGAACCGGGCCGCGGCTTCAAGCGCGAGCAGATAGGATTGCGCGCCAAAACCCGCGATTGTGCCTTTTGCGGCACGCCCGATGAAGCTCTCATGCCGGAATGGCTCCCGTGCATGAGGGTTGGATAGGTGAACCTCGATCACCGGGGTCTTCACCGACTTGATCGCGTCATGGATCGCGATCGAGGTATGGGTAAAGCCCCCGGCATTGAGCAGCACGGCTTTCGCTTCATAAGCCTGGGCCTCGTGCAGCCAGTCGATCAGATGGCCTTCATGGTTGGATTGGCGCATGTCGATTTCGAGATCGAGTTCGCGCGCCCTGTCCTCCAGCAGCCCCGCAATATCGTCCAGCGTGTCATGGCCATAGATATGCGGCTCGCGCAGGCCGAGCAGGTTCAGGTTCGGCCCGTTGAGGACATAAACGGTCGCGGGCATCGGCACTCCCATGGTTGCGGCTCGGGATGGCCGGGCCTAGATCGAGGGCCTTCCTTAACCGCATGCCCTATCCCACGTCGAGCGGGCAGCGACTTGCATGGTAAGTGACACATATGCCCCATACCGATGGAACCGTGACGATCACCGTGAATGGCGAGCATAAGCGGGTGGCGGCGGGCCTGTCGCTGGCCGATCTGGCGAGCCAGCTGGGGCTGGTGCCCGAAAAGGTGGCGGTGGAGCGCAATCTGGAGGTCGTGCCGCGCTCGACCCTGGCGCAGGTCGAGGTCGAAGATGGCGACGAGATCGAGATCGTCCATTTCGTCGGCGGCGGCGATCATGTCGCGCCGGTCTTGGACGATGATTCGTGGGAAGTCGCGGGGCAGCGCTTCCGCTCGCGCCTGATCGTCGGCACCGGCAAGTATAAGGACTTCGCGCAGAATGCGGCGGCGGTCGAGGCGTCGGGGGCGGAGATCGTCACGGTCGCGGTGCGCCGGGTCAACGTATCGGATCGCAATGCGCCGATGCTGACCGATTATATCGACCCGAAGAAGATCACCTATCTGCCCAACACGGCGGGCTGCTTTACCGCCGAGGACGCGATCCGCACGCTCCGCTTGGCGCGCGAGGCGGGCGGCTGGGACCTGGTCAAGCTGGAAGTGCTGGGCGAAGCGAAGACGCTCTATCCCGACATGTACGAGACGCTGCGCGCGACCGAGATCCTGGCCAAGGAAGGCTTCAAGCCGATGGTTTACTGCGTCGACGATCCCATCGCGGCCAAGCGGCTGGAGGATGTCGGCGCGGTCGCGATCATGCCGCTGGGCGCGCCGATCGGATCGGGGCTGGGCATCCAGAACAAGGTGACGATCCGCCTGATCGTCGAGGGCGCGAAGGTGCCCGTGCTGGTCGATGCGGGCGTCGGCACCGCCTCCGAGGCGGCGGTGGCCATGGAACTGGGCTGCGACGGCGTGCTGATGAACACCGCGATCGCCGAGGCCAAGGACCCGGTGCTGATGGCGCGGGCGATGAAGGCGGGGGTCGAGGCGGGGCGCATGGCGTACCGCGCGGGCCGCATGGGAATGCGGCGCTATGCCGATCCGTCGAGCCCGCTTGCCGGGCTGATCTGACATTAATTTCAGGGAACTTGCCGCCTAACGACGTGTTCTACTTCCGAGTGTTCAACGGGATCGCAAGATCCCCAGTAAATGGAGGTTCCCATGGGTGAACTCGTCGACAAGATCAAGGGCAACGTCAACGAACTGGTTGGCAAGGCCAAGGAAGCCATTGGCGAACACAACCATGACGACAAGCTGACGGCCGAGGGCGAAGCCCAGCAGGTCGAAGGCAAGGGTCAGCAGATGAAGGGTTCGGTGAAGGGCGCTCTTGGCGACAACATCTGAACCTGCTATTCGTTTTCTGACTAAAGCAATCAGCAACGAACTTGCCGCCCCGGTTTACGCTGGGGCGGTTTTCTTTTGTTTGTCTGTAAAATGTAATGCAATCGTTTTTATGATAGCGTTACTTTGGTTGTCTTGCGTGGATATTTGCTGGCCATATCCTTGGAAGTTGGTTGGGTAGCCACGGTTAACCCTGCGTTTTACTGGCTTTCCACTCGGCCTTCGCCCGGGGGTCGGTCCACGGCGCAAGCCCGGATATATGGCGATCCCTTTCGCGAGAACGAGTCTAACGTCCGGCGATTCGCGACAATGTCGTGGCGGGGGTGATGACCTCGATATCCGTCTTCAGGTGCAGTAGCCGCACGCCCTCTTGTGCCATCGCGCGGGACAGTGCGGGGGCGAAGTCTTCGGTCCGAATCACTGTCTCGCTCCAGCAGCCATAGGCTTTCGCCAACGCCGCGAAGTCCGGATTGGCCAGCGCGGTCGCCGCCACCCGGCCGGGATATTCGCGCTCCTGGTGCATCCGGATGGTGCCATATCCGCCATTGTCGACGACGATCACCAGCATCTGCGCGCCATGCTGCACGGCGGCCGCCAGTTCCTGCCCGTTCATCAGGAAGCAGCCGTCGCCCGCCAGTGCCACCACCATGCGGTCCGGATGGCGCAGCGCGGCGGCAGTGGCGGCGGGCACGCCGTAGCCCATGGCGCCACAGGTCGGGGCAAGTTGGCACCCCGGTTCGTAGTGCCAGTAGCGATGCCACCAACCCGAATAATTGCCCGCACCGTTGCACAGGATCGAGTCGGCGGGCAGGGCCTCCCGCATCGCCGCGACGCACTGGCCCAGGTCGAACGTCACGCCGTCGCGCGGCGTCGGATTGGACCAGGCGAGATAGTCGGCATGGGCCTCCGCGCCGGACGGGTGGGGCGTGGCGGCCTGCGTCGCCAGCAGTTCCAGCATTCCCAACGCCCGGTCCACGTCGCAGCACAGGGCCAGATCGGTGCGATAGGTGCTGTGCAATTCCTCCGGGTCGGGATGGACATGGATCAGCGTCTGGCCCGGATGGTCCGGGCTGATGAGGCTATAGCCATCCGTCGTCGCCTCACCCAGACGCGCGCCCAGCACGATCAGAAGATCGGCCTGCTTCACGCGGGCGACCAGCGCGGGATTGGGGCCATAGCCCAGATTGCCCGCATAGGCCGGGCAGGTCGCCGACACCGCATCCTGCCGCCGAAACGCCGCGACCAAGGGAATGCCTGCCGCCTCGCCCCATTGCTGCGCCAGGATCACCGCATCGGCGGTCCAATGCGCGCCGCCGATGATCGCGACCGGGCGCTCGGCCTTGGCGACCAGGTCCTGCACGGCCATGACGTCTTCGATCCGCACATCCTGCGACGGGCGCGCGATGCGAGGGCGGGGCGTGCCGTCCACCATGTCGCAGAGCATATCCTCGGGCAGGGCAAGGACCACCGGCCCCGGCCGCCCGCTCATCGCCGTGGCATAGGCGCGGGCGATATATTCCGGGATCCGCGCCGCATCGTCGATTCGCGCCGCCCATTTGGCGAGCGGGGCGAACATCGCCTGGAAATCGACTTCCTGGAACGCTTCGCGGTCGCGCGTGCCCCGGTCGACATCGCCGATGAACAGAATCATCGGCTGGGAATCCTGTTGCGCGACATGCACGCCGATCGCCGCATTGGTCGCGCCCGGCCCGCGCGTGACGAAGGCCACGCCCGGCCGCCCGGTCAGCGTACCGTCGGCACAGGCCATGAAGGTCACGCCGCCTTCCTGCCGACACGTCACCAGGTCGATGGCGGGGGTGTCGTGCAGCGCATCGAGCACCGCCAGGAAACTCTCGCCCGGCACGGTGAAGATACGGTCGCACCCCTGTTCGAGAAGCGCGTCGACAAGCAGGCGTCCGCCGGTTTTCGTGGTCATGCGGCCGAGCCTAGCCCTGCTCGTTTGCAAAGCGCAAACGCTGGCCCGCGCAAAGCGCAAAGCTTGGGTTGACCCGGCTCCGTGCCTCCGCCTAACGCTTCGGCCATCATAGCGAGGACGCCCATGCAGAAGCTCTATTCCGACGCCACCGCCGCGCTCGAAGGCCTGCTCCATGACGGCATGACGATCTGCGCAGGGGGCTTCGGCCTGTGCGGGATCCCCGAGCGGCTGATCGACGCGATCGAGGCGTCAGGGGTCAAGGACCTGACCATCGCCAGCAACAATGCCGGGATCGACGGGGTTGGGCTGGGCAAACTGCTCCGTTCGCATCAGGTCAAGAAGATGATCTCGTCCTATGTCGGCGAGAACAAGGAGTTCGAGCGGCAATATCTGAGCGGTGAGCTGGAGGTCGAGTTCTGTCCGCAGGGCACGCTGGCCGAGCGCTGCCGGGCGGGGGGCGCGGGGATTCCGGGCTTCTACACCAAGACCGGCGTCGGCACGAAGGTGGCCGAGGGCAAGGAAGTGAAGAGCTTCGACGGAGAGGACTATATCCTCGAACGCGGCATCCGCGCCGACCTGTCGATCATCAAGGGGTGGAAGGCCGACGAGGCCGGGAACCTGATCTTCCGGAAGACCGCGCGCAACTTCAACCAGCCCATGGCGACGGCCGGGCGCATCTGCGTCGCCGAGGTGGAAGAGGTGGTGCCGGTGGGTTCGCTCGATCCCGACCAGATCCATCTGCCCGGGATTTACGTGAAGCGGATGATCGTCGGCGCGCCGTACGAGAAGAAGATCGAGTTCCGCACGGTTCGCGAGCGGGTTTGATTTTTTGAGGGGAGGGGTGCGGAGAGCGCGGTCCCTCCCCCCGACCCCCTCCCGCCTGCGGGAGGGGGAGCGTTCTTGGCGGAGGGCATGACTATGAGACGCGCGCGATTGATCCCGAACAAAAGCCTAGGAACCTCTCCCCTCCCGCAGGCGGGAGGGGCCGGGGGAGGGCTCTGCGGCTTGAGGCTGGCCCTAACCCTCGCCGCCGCCCTTTCCCTATCCGGCTGCGTCGTCGCAGTCGGCAACAACAGCCCCGCCGCCCCGCCACCATCCGCCGCGAATCCCAAGCTCGCAGGGATGCAATATCTCTACGGCTCCGCCGAGGCCGACGCGATCTCACGTCAAGCCTGGAACGCGCTCGTGACCTACGCCGCCGACAAGGTCCGCAACCCGCCGCGCGACAGCGTGGTGCTGGAGGAGGACGCCACCCTGGAAAACCCGCGTTTCGTCACCTGCACCGGCAAGCGCCCGGCGGCGGTGTTCGATGTCGACGAAACCGTGCTCCTGAACCTGGGCTTTGAACAGGACGACCTGACCGGCCGCGCCGACCGCGCCTTTCCCGAGCGTTGGCGTGCCTGGGAACAGAGCGACGGCCATGCCGTCCTGCCGACCCCCGGCGCAGCGGCGGCGCTCGCCGATCTGCGGACGATGGGCGTCACCGTGATCTTCAACACCAATCGCGACGATGCGGCCGGTGCGGCGCGCGCGATCGAGGCGGCGGGGCTGGGCCCGGCCGTGCATGGCGACACGCTGTTCGTGCGCACCGACACCAATACGGGCGACAACAAGGACGCGCGGCGTTGGCGCATCGCCGACCGCTATTGCGTGATCGCCATGGGCGGCGATCAACTCGGCGATTTCAGTGAGTTGTTCAACGACCCTGCCACCGTGGCGCAACGCCGCGCACGCACCGACGGCCCGCGTGTCGCGGCGCTGTGGGGGCGTGGCTGGTTCGTCTTCCCGAACCCCGTCTATGGCAAGGCGCTGAAGGGCACCCCCGACGACATTTTCCCCGCCGACCGGCGGTGGCATCCGACAGGAGAGTAACGATGGCCTGGACCCGCGACGAAATGGCCGCCCGTGCGGCCAAGGAGCTGAAGGACGGTTTCTACGTCAATCTCGGCATCGGCATCCCGACACTGGTCGCGAACCATATCCCGCAAGGGGTTGAGGTCACGCTGCAATCCGAAAACGGGATGCTGGGCATCGGGCCGTTCCCCTATGATGACGAGGTCGACCCCGACCTGATCAATGCGGGCAAGCAGACGATCAGCGAGCTGCCGCACTCAGTCTATTTCTCGTCCGCCGACAGCTTTGCGATGATCCGGGGCGGGCATATCGACTTGACCGTGCTGGGCGCAATGGAGGTGTCGGAGGGCGGCGACATCGCCAACTGGATGATCCCCGGCAAGATGATCAAGGGCATGGGCGGCGCGATGGACCTGGTCGCCGGCGTCAAGAAGATCATCGTCGTGATGGAACACAACGCCAAGGACGGTAGCCCGAAGTTCATCCCCGAATGCACGCTGCCGCTGACCGGCCGCAACGTCGTCGACATGATCGTCACCGACCTGGCGGTGTTCCAGCGGCCCGATCACGACAGCGCCTTCCGCCTGATCGAATGCGCGCCGGGTGTCACCGCCGATGAGATCGCGGCCAAGACGACGGCGAAGTTCGAGCGCTGATGGCCTATACCCTCATCACCGCGAACCGGAATTATTCCAGCTGGTCGCTGCGACCCTGGCTGCTGATGAAGGCGCTGGGGATCGGCTTTGTCGACCGGATCGAGCCGTTTCGCGCCTTCTCGCCGACGGGGCAGGGGCGGTGCTGATCGATGGCGAGCGGACCGTGTGGGATTCGCTGGGCATTGCTCTCCATCTCGCCGAGCGGCATCCAGGGGTCTGGCCCGAGGACGAGGCGGCGCGGGCCTGGGCGATGTGCGCGGTGGCCGAGATGCATGGCGGCTTCGGTGCGCTACGGGCCGAGCGGACGATGAATGTCGGGGTGCGCGTGGACGCGAAGCCGCCTTCGGCCCAGTTGGATCGCGACGTCGCGCGGTTGACGGAGCTATGGGCGGACGGACTGTCGCGTTTCGGCGGGCCATGGCTGGCGGGGCAGCGTTTCTCGGCGGTCGATGCCTTTTACGCGCCGGTCGCGTTCCGGGTGCGGACCTATGGGACCGAACTCGACGCCGCAGGGGCGGGCTGGGTCGAGACGATCCTGGCGCATCCGGCCGTGCGCGAGTGGGAAGCCCAGGCACTGGCCGAGACGTGGCGTGATCCGGATCATGAGATCGATCTGGCCGAATGCGGTGGTGTGACGGCGGATTATCGCGCCCAGGAGTGAGGGTTGGGCGTGGCCTTCGACTTCGCTCAGGCGGAACGGAGGTTGTGGAGGGTATTCCCCTCGCGCCGTTCAGCCTGAGCGAAGTCGAAGGCCAAGGGAATTTACGCTCGAAGCGAAATAACATTGCGCAGAGCCTTTGCCTCGCGACCCTTTTCGGATAACAGCCCCCGCATCATGGCCCAAAGACCCCAGACTCTGTACGAGAAGATCTGGGCCGCGCACGTTGTCGAACGGCGGCCCGATGGCACCTGCCTCATCTATATCGACCGCCACCTCGTCCACGAGGTGACGAGCCCGCAGGCGTTCGAAGGGCTACGCGTGGCCGGGCGCAAGGTGCGGCGGCCCGAGCTGACGCTCGCCGTCCCCGATCACAACCTGCCGACCACGCCGCGCAAGGACGCGAACGGCAATCTGCTGCCGATCGCCGACCCGGAAAGCGCGCAGCAGCTCGACGCGCTTCGCCGCAACACAGCCGAGTTTGGCGTAGACTATATCGACGCGACCGCGGCGGCGCAGGGCATCGTCCATGTCGTGGGGCCGGAACAGGGCTTCACCCTGCCGGGCACGACGCTCGTCTGCGGCGACAGCCATACCTCGGCGCATGGCGCGCTGGGGGCGCTGGCCTTCGGCATCGGCACGTCGGAGGTCGAGCATGTGCTGGCGACCCAGACGCTGCTGCTTTCGCCGTCCAAGACGATGGAAGTGCGCGTCGACGGTACGCTGGGGTATGGCGTGTCGGCCAAGGACGTGGTGCTGGCGATCATCGGCAAGATCGGCGCGGCGGGCGGCACCGGTCATGTCATCGAGTTTACCGGCAGCGTGATCCGCAACCTGTCGGTCGAAGGCCGCCTGACCATTGCCAACATGTCGATCGAGGGCGGCGCGCGCGCCGGTCTGATCGCGCCGGACGAGACGACCTTCGCTTATCTGAAGGGCCGCCCGATGGCGCCCAAGGGCGAGGAATGGGACCGGGCGGTCGCCTGGTGGCGGACGCTGCCCAGCGATCCGGGTGCGGCCTATGACAAGGTGGTCACGCTCGACGCCGCCGACATCGCACCCAACCTGACCTGGGGCACCAGCCCCGAGGATGTGGTGTCGATCACCGGCGTCGTGCCCGATCCCGACAGCTTTGCCGATCCGTCCAAGCGGGCGGCGGCGCGCAAGTCGCTGGATTATATGGGGCTGGAGCCCGGCACCGCGATGCAGGACGTCGCCATCCAGCATGTCTTCATCGGCAGCTGCACCAACAGCCGCATCGAGGACCTTCGCGCCGCCGCCGCCGTGGCGCGCGATCGCCGCGTGGCGGACGGCGTCCGCGCGCTGGTCGTACCGGGCTCCGGACTGGTCAAGCGCCAGGCCGAGGCCGAGGGGCTGGACCGTGTCTTCGTTGAGGCGGGTTTCGAGTGGCGCGAGCCGGGCTGTTCGATGTGCCTGGCGATGAACCCGGACAAGGTGCCCGCCGGGGAGCGCTGCGCCTCGACCTCGAATCGCAATTTCGTGGGCCGTCAGGGACCGGGCGCGCGCACCCATCTGCTGTCCCCGGCCATGGCGGCGGCCGCCGCCGTGACGGGGCGCCTTTTCGATGTTAGAGAGTTGAACGTCCACGATTTCGATCGTGAAGGCGTAGCATAGGGACGGCAGGGGAAGGCATCATGAAGCACATATTGGTCATGCTCGTCACCGGCGCGGTGTTGTGCGGCGCGGCGGCCTATGCCGCCGGAGTCGCCTCGCGCCCCGCCACGGCCGAAGAGCGCCCCGCGCAGACCCGCTGACGCGGACGACTGAATTACAGGATCATCGCATGAACCCGGTTACGACCGTCTCCGGCACCGCCTATCCCTGGGGTGCCAAGAATATCGACACGGATGTGATCATCCCGGCGCATTGGCTGAAGACGATCACCCGCGCCGGGCTTGGCCGCGGCGCGTTCGAGACGGTGCGCGCTCAGCCGGGCAATATCTTCGACGATCCGGCCTATGCCGGCGCGCCGATCCTGATCGCGGGCGACAATTTCGGTTGCGGCTCGAGCCGCGAACATGCCGCCTGGGCGCTGGCCGATATGGGCATCCAGGCGGTCATCGCGCCGAGCTTTTCGGACATCTTCTCGGGCAATGCCTTCAAGAACGGCATCGTCGCGGTCGTGCTGCCGAAAGAGGCCGTCGATCGCTTGCTGGAGGTGGCGAAGGATCATCCCGTCACGGTCGATCTGGAAACCATGAGCGTGACGACGCCGTTCCAGGACCGTTTTCCGTTCGAGATGGACCCGTTCCGTCGCGAATGCCTGATGAAGGGGCTCGACGAGGTCGGACTGACCCTTGCGCGCGACGAGGCGATCGGGCGGTTCGAGACCCAGATGATGCAGGGCCGTCCCTGGATCGAAGGGCGCGCACGTCTGGCGACCGCCGACGCTTGATCCGCGGCGTGGTGCGGCCGTCGTCGGTTCTTACGAAACGACGGCGACCAGGCCCGCGATGATCGCCCACAGCGCGATCGAACCGATCACGCCATTGACGATGCCAACGATCGGCCCCCTTGGACGAGGGGCGACGTTGATCCGCGTCGCATGATAAGCGTGCTGAAAGCTGTGCATCCTACTCTCCAGTCTCCACCGGAATGGGCTCGTTGACATGGCCATCCGTGCGGATTGCGTGGCAATTCCATTACGAGCGAGAGCGGCATTCTGTTCCCGGTTTCTTCGGGGAACCGGACTGTCGGTTGCACCATCGGCATCCCATGCCTATTTCGATCGCATGAAGAGGCCCCGGCGGGGCCGAGACTTGCCCTGCGGGGCTGGGGGATGGCGGACCGATGACGAGTTTTGACGATCGCAGGCAGGGGCTGGAGGCCAAGTTCGTGGCCGACCAGGATATGGTGTTCCGTATCACGGCCCGGCGCAACCGGCTGGTCGCGCAATGGGCGGCCGAGCGCATGAAGCTGACCCCGGCGGAAACCGATGCCTATGCCAAGGCGGTCGTGCAGGCCGATTTCGAGGAAGCGGGGGACGAGGACGTCATCCGCAAGCTGCTGGGCGACCTGACCGCCGCCGGGATCGACGTGGGCGAGGCCGAGGTCCGCCGCGCGCTCGACGAGCAGCAGGTCGAGGCACGCCGCCAGTTGATGGAGAGCCGCTGACCATGCCGATGGCCGCCGACGATATCGCCGCGATGATCCGCGCCGCCATTCCCGATGCCGATGTCCAGATCACCGATCTGGCCGGGGACGGCGATCATTATGCCGCGCATGTGACCGCCGCCAGCTTTGCGGGCATGAGCCGGGTCGCACGTACCCGCGCCGTCTATGCCGCGCTAGGCGGGCGCATGGGGGGCGAACTCCATGCCCTGCAATTGACGACCGCCGTTCCCGCCTGACCCTTTGCCTCAAGGACGATTGATATGACCGACGATACGAACGCGCGGATCGACGCGCTGGTGAAGGACAATGCCGTCCTGCTGTTCATGAAGGGCACGCCGCTCTTCCCGCAATGCGGCTTTTCCAGCCGTGCTGTGGCGATCCTGAACCATTTGGACGTACCGTTCGAGAGCGTCGACGTGCTCCAGGATCAGGGCATCCGCCACGGGATCAAGGCCTATTCGGACTGGCCGACCATCCCGCAGCTCTACGTGAAGGGCGAGTTCGTCGGCGGTTCGGACATCATGATGGAGATGTACGAGAGCGGCGAACTGGCCGAGCTGGTCCAGGATGTGAAGACCGCGTGAGCGCCAACCTTCGCATGTGAAATAAGAAGGGGCCGGATTTCGATCCGGCCCCTTTTTTTATTCCTCCCCTGCAAGGGGAGGTGGCAGTCCGCAGGACTGACGGAGGGGTATCACCATCAGCGGGAATACCCCTCCACCATCCTTCGGATGGTCCCCCTCCCCTTGCAGGGGAGGAATAGATACGCCCTATTGACTACGCCTGTAATCGCAATAGGATTACGCTTGTAGTCAATGAAAGGGCGAGTCGATGGCCGAGCGTATCAGCGATGCCGAACATGCGGTGATGGAGGTCCTGTGGGAGGAAGCGCCCCTGACCGCCCAGGACGTCGCGGAGCGGGTCGATCCCGACCGCGGCTGGAGCACCAACACCGTCAAGACGCTGCTCGGCCGGTTGCTGGCCAAGGAAGCCATCGCCCATGAGGAACAGGGGCGGCGCTATCTCTATCGGCCGCTTGTCGCCCGCGACGATTATGTGGTTGGCGAGTCCCGCCGCCTGATCGATCGGCTGTTCGGCGGCCGCCTGACGCCGCTGGTGGCGCATCTGGCCGAGCGCGACGAACTGACCGCGCAAGATATTTCCGAGATCGAGGCGCTGCTCAAGGAGCTGAAGGCGTGAGCGGCGCGCAACTCGGCTGGGCGGTCGAGGCGATGATCGCCTCGACCCTGCTCATGGCGCTGGTGCTGGTGGCACGCCGGCCGGTCCGCGAAGCCTTCGGGCCGCAAATCGCCTATGCGCTCTGGGCGCTGCCGCTGCTCCGCCTGGTGCTGCCCCGCCTGCCGCAAGGGGTGTCCGAACAGGCGACCCCGCCCCTGGCGGCGGCGAGCGAGGGGTTTTCGACCTATATCGTCATGCCGGTCGCCGCCCAGCTGCCGACGACGCTGACGCAACCCAGCCTGTGGCCGACGGTCGGGCAGGGGGTTGCGCTGCTGTGGATCGTCGGCGCGGCCGGATTTCTGGGCTTCCAGTTGTTCCGCCACTGGCGGTTCCGGGCCCGCCTGCTGGCCAGTGCCGAGCCGCTGGAGGCGGTGCAGGGCGTGCAGGTGGTCGCCAGTGACGGCGCGCCGGGGCCGCTCGCCTTCGGGGTCTGGCACCGCTATGTCGCCTTTCCGCGCGATTTCGCCGAACGCTATGACGCGGACGAGCGCGATCTGGCGCTGGCGCATGAGCTGGGCCACCATGCCCGCGGCGACCTGATCGCCAACTGGATCGCGCTCGCTGTGCTGGCGCTCCACTGGTTCAACCCCGTGGCGTGGCGGGCCTTCCACGCCTTCCGCGCCGACCAGGAACTGGCCAATGACGCCCGCGTGTTGAAGGGGCGCAGCCGGGCCGACCGGCATGTTTATGCCTGCGCCATCGTCAAGGCCGCGCACGGCCGCGCTTTGTCGGGCGCCTGTCACCTGCACACCATCGACGATCTGAAAGGGAGGCTGAAGATGTTGACCACTTCTCCGAAATCGCGCCGTCAGCTTGCCATGGGAGGCACCACCGTATCCTTGCTGGTGCTGAGTGGCCTGGGCCTGACCGCGTCCGGCACGCCGGCGGCGGCGGCGCTGACCAAGAAGGTCGAGCGGACGATCGGCGTCGACCTGACCAGCACGGATCTGGACACGCAGATCGACGAGGTGGCGGCCATGGAGCCCGACAACGCGACCGAGCCTACGACCATGGCCTCGCCCGTACCTGTTGCCTCCGTGCGTCGAAAGGCGCGGGACGTCGCGACCGCATCCATGGTGCCCATGGCTCCGATGCCCCCGATGAAGCCCATGGCCCCGATGCCCGCCATGGCGCCCATGGCACCGATGCCGCCCATGGCACCGATGCCGCCCATGGCACCGATGACGGCGGACATGTCGGACATGCCCAAGGTGCCGGGCACCTATCGGAGCCGCGTCATCACCACCCGCGACGGCAAGACGATCCGGATTGGCGACAATGGCCGCGCCTATGCGATGCCCCCCATTCCCATGGTCCGCTCGCAGGCCTGCGGGACCGGCGGCAGCGATACGCGCACCAGCTATACGACGGTCAACGGCACGACCCGGCAGCAGGTAACGGTCATCTGCACCGACCGGATCGAACAAAGGGCCCGTCAGGCCTCCGCTACCGCCTTGAGCGCTCAGCGTACCGCCCAGGTGAACATGCGGATCGCGCTGGCCAGCATCGAAAATGCGCGTTCCTCGATCGCGCGCGACCGCAACCTCTCCGAGGAGGCCCGCCGCGAAGCCCTGAACGGCTTGAACGAGGCGACGGCCCAGTTGAAGTCCGAAATGGCGAACCGGGCGGACGACTGACCCTCGACGACTTTACCCCAAACTCGACCCCTGCGCCCGATCATCGGGTACAGGGGTTGCCTCTTGCCCGGACCTTGCCCACATGGTGGGGAATGGCTGAGCACCCGACCGGCATTCCGATCCTGCTTGAGCCGCTGGTCACCCGCGTGCTCGCCCCCAATCCGTCACCCTTCACCTATACGGGGACGCAGACCCATATCGTCGGTGATCGCGACGTCGCGGTGATCGACCCCGGCCCCGACGATCCCGCCCATCTCGCGGCGCTGGCGAAGGCGATTGCGGGGCGGCCGATGGTCGCGATCCTGATTACCCATCATCACCGTGATCACAGCCCGGCCAGCCGACCGCTCGCACGCGCCACCGGCGCGCCGATCGTCGGCGCCGCGCCCTTCGCACCCGATTACGAAGGGGACCAGTCCGATGCCGCCTTCGACCGGGACTATGCCCCTGACCGGGTGCTGGCCGAAGGAGAGGGGGTATGCGGCGACGGCTGGCGCCTCACCGCCATCGCGACACCGGGCCATACCTCCAATCACCTCGCCTTTGCCTTGCCCGAAACCAGGGCGTTGTTTTCGGGCGATCATGTGATGGGCTGGTCGACCAGCATCGTCTCGCCACCCGATGGCGACATGAGCGCCTATATGGCGAGCCTGGAAAAGCTGATGGAGCGCGACGACCGGGTCTATTATCCCGGGCATGGCGAGGCGGTCGACAATCCGCAGCGGCTGGTGCGCGGTATGCTGGGCCATCGCAAGCAGCGTGAGGGGCAGATATTGCGATTGCTGGCGGGTGGGGACGAATGGACCGTCCCTGCGATGACCGCGCGCATGTATGTCGGCCTGAACCCCAAATTGCTTCCGGCAGCGGAACGATCGGTGCTGGCGCATCTTTACGACCTGCGGACGCGCGGTCTGGTCCGCGAAGAGGGAGCATCATGGACGAGCGCGACGTGAACCCGCCCCCCGCGACGCCGCAGCGCGGCGGGGTCGGCCTGTTCCTGACCAAGGTGGCCGGGGCGCTGATCCTGGTGATCCTGGCCGGTCTGATCGTGATCTGGGGGATCGAGCGCTATGTCGCCGAACGCCTGACCCCCGACCCGACGACGATCGCGCGCGCCAGCCTGGACGGGCTTCGCGAGCAGAACCGCCTGTCGGCCTTCGCCGCACGCTATGTCGCGGTCGTCACCTCGCGCCAGTCGCAGCTCGGCTTCTCGGCGGAGCGGACGCTCATCATGCCGGGCATGGTCCGGTACGAGGTCGATCTGGGCAAGCTGCGCCAGCAGGACGTCCGCTGGGACGCCGGCAGCCGGACCCTGTCGGTCACGCTGCCGCCGGTCGAGGTCGACGGGCCGCAGGTCGATCTGGCGGCGATCCGCGAATATGGCTCGGGCGGTGTGTTGACGACCTTCACCGACGCCGAGCAGCGGCTGGATGCCGCCAACCGCACGGCGGGCCAGGTCGAACTGATGCGCCAGGCCCGTGCGCCCGCACCGATGAAGCTGGCGCGCGACGCGACCCGGCGCGCGGTCGAGCGCAGCTTTGCCATGCCGCTGCGGGCGGCGGGCGTGGATGCGAGCGTCAAGGTGCGTTTCTCCGACGAGCCGTCCAACGACGAACGCTGGGACACGACGCGCACGGTCGAAGAGGTTCTGGGCAACGCCCGCTAACGTCACCGATTGTCGGCGCACGCCCGTGCGCCTAGGGGAAGTGCCATGACCATCCAGACGAATCTGACCGGGCTCGACCTGCGCGCCGAGATCGACCGGCTCCGCAAGGAACGGAATGCCGTCATCCTCGCCCATTATTATCAGAAGCCCGAGATTCAGGACCTGGCCGATTTCGTCGGCGACAGCCTGGACCTCAGTCGAAAGGCGCAGGCGACCGATGCGGACGTCATCGCCTTTTGCGGCGTGCGCTTCATGGCGGAGACGGCCAAGATCCTGTCGCCCGACAAGATCGTCGTGCTGCCCGACATGGCCGCCGGGTGCAGCCTGGAGGATAGCTGTCCCCCCGACCAGTTCGCCGAGTTCCGCGCCCAGCACCCGGACCACATCGCGCTGACCTATATCAACTGTTCGACCGAGGTGAAGGCACTGTCCGACATCATCGTGACCTCGTCCTCGGCCGAGCAGATCCTGGCGCAGATCGACCCTGCGCAGAAGATCATCTTCGGTCCCGACCGCAATCTGGGCGGCTATCTGGCGCGCAAGACGGGGCGCGACATGCTGCTCTGGCCCGGCGTGTGCATCGTGCACGAGGCGTTCAGTGAGACCGAACTGCTGAAGCTGCGCGCCCAGCATCCCGACGCGCCGATCGCCGCGCATCCCGAATGCCCCGCCGTCATCCTGGATCATGCCGATTATGTCGGCTCGACGCGCGGCATCCTGGAATTCGCGCAGGGGATAACCGGCGACACGCTGATCGTTGCGACCGAGCCGCACATCATCCACCAGATGCAAAAGGCGATGCCGGGCAAGACCTTCATTGGCGCGCCGGGTGCGGACGGCAACTGCAACTGCAATATCTGCCCCTATATGGCGCTGAACACCATGGAGAAGCTGTACCTCGCGCTGCGCGACCTGACCCCGCGCGTCGAGATCGAAGAGGGCTTGCGGCTTCAGGCCAAGAAGAGCCTGGACGCGATGCTGACGCTCGCCAGCGGGATGGTCGGCAAGGGCGATCTGGGCCCGCGCCCGTGACGGAAGGCGTGATCGCAGGCTTCGACCTCGACGGTTTCGTGACCGCGACCTTGGCCGAGGATATGGGGCCGGACGGCGACATCACCTCGGCGGCGGTGATCCCGGCCGAGGCGCGGTTCGTCGGCACCATGGCCAGCCGCGATGCGATCACCGTCGCCGGGCTGCCCATCGCCGAGGCGTTCTTCCGCCGCCTCGACCCCGAGGTGGCAATCGAGCGGCTGGTCGAGGACGGTGCAAGCGTTCCCGCCGGGACCGCGCTGCTCCGCCTGTCGGGAAAGGCGCGCGCGATGCTGACCGCCGAGCGGTCCGCGCTCAACACCGTTCAGCATCTGTCGGGCATCGCCACCATGACGGCGGCCTATGTCGCGGCGATGGCAGGGACGGGGGCGACCCTGCTCGACACGCGCAAGACCATTCCGGGCCTGCGCCTGCTGGAGAAATACGCCACCCGCATGGGCGGTGCGCAGAACCACCGCATGGGCCTGTGGGATGCGGCGATGATCAAGGACAATCACGTCGCGGTCGCGGGCGGCATCGGCCCGGCGGTCGCGGCGGCCAAGGCGGCGGGCATCGTGCGGATCATCGTCGAGGTCGACGAACTGGACCAGATCGAGCCGGCCCTGGCGGCGGGCGCGACGCATCTGCTGCTCGACAATATGGGCCCGGCCAAGCTCGCCGAGGGCGTTTCGCTTGTCGCGGGCCGGGTGCCGACCGAGGCGTCGGGCGGTGTCCGGCTGGACACGATCCGGGCGCTGGCCGAGACGGGCGTGACCTATGTCAGCGTCGGCCGCTTGACCCAGTCCGCGCCTGCGGCCGATATCGGGCTGGATTTCGCGGCGGCCTGAGCCTCCGCGTTCAGAAGGGGGAAAGGTCGTGCGACCGAAATCGGTGATCCTGGGCGAGCGGCTGTCGTTCCTCGCCATCCTGTTGCTGGTCGTCCTGGCGGCGCTTGGCTGGTCCGATACGGTGGCGCAGGCGGGCGTCGCGATCGCGGTCATTGCCAATGGCCTGCTGATCGGGCTGTTCGCGCTGGCGACCCTGCTGACGACGCGACTGGCCAGCCGGGGCGGCCTGGTCTTCCTGATCGTCCTGACGGTCCTGAACCTACTGGGCTTTCTCTATCAGGTGTCGGAAGGTGCGCTGGCGCACGGGGTGTTCGGCGTACTGACCGCCGTGCAGGCAGCGGCCTCGCTGGTGGCGGTTGTCCTGCTGGCGCGGCCCAATGCACGCGCCTGGTATCGTGCGATGGCGGAGGTGAGCGAGTGATGAAACATGCTGTGATCGGGCTGGCCCTGCTGGCCGCGCCGCAATGGGCGTCGGCGCAGACGCTGCAATGCTCGGCACCAACGGAGACGCAGCGCATTCGCCCCGAACTGCCCAGCCAGAGCCAGCCGACCCGCGTGCTGCCGATCGGCAGCTATACGCTGGCCATCAGCTGGAGCCCGCAATATTGCCGCAATGCCAAGGGCGACAGCAGCTTCCAGTGCGGATCGGGCAATCGTTTCGGCTTCACGCTGCATGGCCTGTGGCCCGATGGCGAAGGTAAGGAATGGCCGCAATATTGTGCGCCGACCAAGATTCTGCCGCAGGCGGTCGTGCGCCGTCACATCTGCGCCACCCCCTCGGCCCAGCTGTTGCAGCATGAATGGGCCAAGCATGGCACCTGTATGCCGGGCTATAGCCCGTCGCGTTACTTCCAGCAGTCGAACGCGCTTTATTATGGTCTGCGCTTCCCCGACATGATGGCGCTGTCCCGGCGGGAGGGATTGACGGCGGGCGATCTGGCCACGGCTTTCGCGAGTGCGAACCGGGGCATGAGCGCCGACATGATGCGCGTCACGGCGACCCGCGAAGGCTGGCTGGATGAAATCTGGATCTGCCTGAACAAGGCGTTCCGCCCCACCCGCTGCCCGGTGCACCAGGGCGGTCTGGCCCCGAACGCGCCGCTCCAGATCTGGCGCGGCGGCCGCTGATCCGGCTTACCCCTCCAGCGTGACGCCGGAGGGGTGATGCTTGTCGAGGTGCTTGCGGATGATGCGCAGGTTGCGCGTGTTCGACCGGAACAATATGTCCGCCGCGTCGCCGACCAGGGGCACAAAGCCCAGCACCGCATCGAAGCCGACATTGCCCATCATGCGCAGCATCTGGAATTTCGACAGGCCCAGATTGCGCGCTTCCCAAATGATATAGCTGCCCAGCGCGGCGGCGGCGATATCGCCGACCACGGGGACGAGCCCCAGCACCACGTCCAGCCCGATCGGGCGGTTGATGCCGGGCAGCACGACGACACGCTCCAGCAGCCGTTCCATCGCCTCGATCCGCTGGCGGCTGGCGGTGATGCCCTTGTCCAGCGGGAGTGCGTCGAAGCTGGTCGGGTCCATGCTGGTCGTCTTGGCCATGGGCCTCAATTGGTGTCGGCGCGCAATCGGTTCAATGGATGCCAGGCGCGGACATTGGGCTGATATTGCCGCAGGCGGCCGGTGACCAGCGACCAGCGTAGCGGCCGGGCCAGCGGAATGAAGGGCGCGTCGGCGTTGAGCGCCGCATCCGCCGCCGCGATCGCCGCGCTCCGCGCCGCCAGCGTGGGGGCGAGCCGGGCCTGCTCGATCGCGGCCTGTGCCTCCGGGCCGCAGGGCGCGCAGGCGGTCGCCAGATACCAGCGCGCACTGTCGAAGGGGGCGACCGCATCGACCAGACGAAGATCGGCGGGCGCATCGAGGGCCACGCGTTCAGGGGTGATCCCGATGGCACGCAGCGTCGCGCCAATCTGGCCATAAAGCAGGTTCGCACCCGGTCCTTGTGGCAAAGCGATGCGCAACCGGATCGGCTGGCCCGCCGCCACGACGCGCGCCCGCGCGCTCGCGCGCCGCTCGTTCAGATTGAGCAGCGCCCAGCCAGCAATTTGCGGCGGCGCGTCCGAATCAAGCGCATCGGGCAGCAGTCGGTCGGCGGCTTCCCAGTTCGGCGCGATGGCACTCAGGATCGTCGCCCGGTCGAAGGCGGCCGACAAGGCCTGGCGATTTGCGGGATCGGCCAGGAAGCCCTCGCGATTGGCGATGGCCAGCCCGAACAACCCGGCGGCCGGATCGACCCGGATCGCGGTGCCGTTGACCCGCGCCATGTCGATCAGCGGCCATGTCTCGAAACGGCCACCCAACACCAGGTCGGAATTGCCCCGGGCGAAACGCAGGATGGCGCGCGCCGGGCTCTCGGCGATCAGGCGGACATCGTCCTCCGGCGCAGGCGTGGCGGCATCGTCCGGCTCGGCCCGGCGCGGATCGGGAATGGGACGGAGCAGGGGCGGCGGTCCGGCGCGGACGATGCGGAATGGCCCGGTGCCGTGACGGGCTCGGTCGATGATCGCCATTTCGGGCTGCGCGAACAGCTTCAGCAGGTCGGGGCGCGGGCGCGACAGCCGCACCTCGATGACCTGCGGCGTCATCACGACGATTTCGTCGATCGCGGTCAGGAAGGGCGTTAGCGGGTTGCCTGAACGGGGAGACACCAAGCGGCGCAGGATCGGGACGACCTGTTCGGCGGTGACGGGCGTTCCGTCATTCCACTTCGCATCACGCAGCCGGAAGATATAACTGCCGCCACCGTCGATCACGATCCAGCGTTCGGCCAGCCCCGGTTCGATCTGACCATTGGCGTCGAACCGGACCAGCCCCTGCGCCAATGAGTCGCGCAGCACCCGGTGGGGCATGTCGCCCTCGGTAGACCCCGGCCTGGACGGAGCCGCGGCGCCGGTGGCCGCTCGGATCGCGCTGACGATGACGGGGCCCGTGTCGGCATGACGGTCGCATCCGGCCACGGCCAGCGACACCAGACCCAGCGCCATGGTGCGGACGGCGGGACTCGAACCCGCACTCCATAGGAAGCCGATTTTAAGTCGGCAGCGTCTACCGGTTTCGCCACGTCCGCGCACAGCACAGGAAGAGACGAGGTTGCCGCGAAGGTCAAGGGAGGAGCGCCGATTACGCGCTCCGGCGGTCTGTTGACACCCCGTCCAACGCGCCCTGGCCAGCATCGACGCCGCCCATCTCCCGGGGCGAAGGCGATCAGCCTTCTTCGACGTTCAGCCGCGCGCGCATTTCCTTGCCGGGTTTGAAATAGGGAACGCGCTTGGCGCAGACATCGACGGTTTCACCGGTCCGGGGATTGCGCCCGGTACGTGCACCGCGCGCGCGCGTCGAAAAGGCGCCGAAGCCCCGCAATTCCACCCGACCGTCCCCGGCCAGGCGCTTGGTGATTTCATCGAAAAAAATGGTGACGATCAACTCAACTTCGCGCGGGTTAAGTCCCGGGTTATGTTGACCGATTTTTTGCACCAACTCGGAACGGATCATCGTCTAGCCCCACCCTATAGACGGGTCGTTCCTAACCTGTGTTTCTTGCAGCTGAAAGTGTTTTTATTATACGAAAAAGTCACGCGTGCGTCACTTTTGACCGAAACCGGGACACGCTTTTGGAAAAAACGTGCCCCGGTCCAGAGACTTACTTCTGGGTGCGCGCCTTCAGCGCTTCGCCCAGAATGTCGCCCAGCGATGCGCCCGAGTCGGACGAACCATACTGCGCCACCGCCTGCTTCTCTTCGGCGATCTGCATCGCCTTGACCGAGAAGGTCGGCTTCTTCGAACGATCGAAGCCGGTGACCATCGCGTCGAACTTCTGGCCGACCTGGAAGCGCTCGGGGCGCTGCTCGTCACGGTCGCGACCCAGATCGGTACGCTTGATGAAGCCGGTCGCACCATCGTCGCCCGCCTGGACTTCGAGGCCCGCGTCGCGGACTTCGAGGACGGTCACGGTGACGACCTGGTTCTTGTTCAGGCGATCGCCAGCCGCAGCCACGCCGCCGGCGACGGGGCCGCCGCGCTCGAGCTGCTTCATGCCGAGCGAGATGCGCTCCTTCTCGGGGTCGATGTCCAGAACAACGGCCTGAACGACTTCGCCCTTGCGGTGCAGGTTGAGGGCATCCTCACCCGACACGCCCCAGGCGATGTCCGACATGTGGACCATGCCGTCGACATCGTTGTCCAGGCCGATGAACAGGCCGAACTCGGTCGCGTTCTTGACTTCGCCCTCGACGGTCGAGCCGATCGGATGAGCGGCGGCGAACGCCTCCCACGGATTGGCCTGAGCCTGCTTGAGGCCGAGCGAGATGCGACGCTTTTCCTGATCGACCTCGAGGACGACCACATCGACTTCCTGCGAGGTCGACACGATCTTGCCTGGGTGGACGTTCTTCTTGGTCCAGGACATTTCCGACACGTGGACCAGGCCTTCGATGCCCGGCTCCAGCTCGACGAACGCACCGTACTCGGTGATGTTCGTGACGCGGCCCGACAGCTTCGCGCCGACCGGGTATTTGGCGCCGGCGCCATCCCACGGATCGCTCTCGAGCTGCTTCATGCCGAGCGAGATGCGCTGCGTGTCCTTGTTGATGCGGATGATCTGCACCTTCACGGTGTCGCCGATCGCGATCATCTCCGACGGATGATTGACGCGCTTGTACGACAGGTCGGTGACGTGCAGCAGGCCATCGATGCCGCCCAGGTCAACGAACGCACCGTAATCGGTGATGTTCTTGACGACGCCGTCGATGATCTGACCTTCGGCCAGGCTCTGGATCAGGCCCGAACGCTGCTCGGCGCGGGTCTCTTCCAGGACCGCGCGACGCGACACGACGATGTTGCCGCGCTTGCGGTCCATCTTCAGGATCTGGAACGGCTGCGGGATGTCCATCAGCGGGGTGACGTCGCGGACGGGGCGGATATCGACCTGCGAGCCGGGCAGGAACGCCACGGCGCCGTTCAGGTCGACGGTGAAGCCACCCTTCACGCGGCCGAAGATCACGCCTTCGACGCGGGCCGACTTCGAGAATTCGAGCTCCAGCTTGTCCCAGGCGGCCTCGCGGCGCGCGCGGTCGCGGCTGAGCATCGCTTCGCCGTGCATGTTCTCGACGCGGTCGACATAGACCTCGACCTCGTCACCGACCTTCAGGTCGGCCTTCTGGCCGGGGGCAGCGAATTCGCGGAGGGGCACACGGCCTTCCGACTTCAGACCGACGTCGATGACGGCCATGTCGTTTTCGATCGCGGTGACGGTGCCATGCACGACGCGACCCTCGAAGCTGTCGGCACCGCCGAACATGTCATCGAGCATCGCCGCGAAATCGTCGCGCGTGGGCTGGGGGTTGGTTGCCATAAAAGGGTTAGGTTCCTGAGAGTTTTTCGCCTCCGGTCCGGGCGGGTCCCGAGGCCTTCGACGATGGCCGCGCCGACCCCATGTCGACGCCACCAGGCCCGTAGATGTAACTGAAACACGGAAAAGCGGCGGTCCGCGACAAATGCGGAAAGGACGCTGGGGCAACGCCCCGCGTCAGCCTCTCCGCGGAACAGGGTCCGCGAGCGGGGGCGCCTTAGCGGAAAATGGGGTTTTGTGCAAGGTGAGGGCTGTCCTCGCCGATACGGGGAGAGGGACCGCCGTGAAGCGGTGGTGGAGGGGGCGTGCCCCATAGGACATCCTTTGAGGAAGCCCCCCTCCGTCAGGCCTGACGGCCTGCCACCTCCCCGTGCCGGGGAGGATTTGTTAGTGCCTTTTCGCCGCCACCTGGGCGTCGACAAACTGGATCGCGCGGGCCACCGCCGCGTCGATCGTCAGGCTGGACGTATCCAGCGCCGCCGCGTCCGCCGCCTGGGTGAGGGGGGCGGTCGCCCGGCCGCTGTCGCGTTCGTCACGGGCGCGGATGTCGGCCAGCACCTGCTCGAAGGTCACGGTCGCGCCGTTCCTGACCAACTCGTTATGTCGCCGCCGGGCGCGGACCTGGGGGCTGGCCTTCACGAACAGCTTGGCATCGGCGTCGGGGGCGATCACCGTGCCGATGTCGCGCCCATCGAGGATCGCGCCGCCCGGCTGGTTGGCGAAGCGCTTCTGCCGCTGGAGCAGCGCCGCGCGGACCAGCGGATGCGCGGAGACGACCGAGGCGAGCTTGCCCGTCTCGTCATCGCGCAAGCCCGGATCGGCGAGCAGGCTGTCGTCGAAGCTGCACGCCGCGACCGCATCGGCCTCGCGCGTGGGATCCAGATGCATCTGCCGCACCGTCGCGGCGACGGCGCGGTAGAGCAGCCCGGTATCGAGATGCGGCAGCCCGTAATGCTTTGCCAAGGCGCGGGCGATGGTGCCCTTGCCGCTGGCGGCGGGGCCGTCGACCGCGATGATCATGCCAGCGCCCCGAGCTTCTCCAGCGTGTCGAAGAAGATGGGATAGCTTGTCGCGACGGGGGCTGCATCGTCCAGCGTTACGGGCTCGCGGGCGTTGAGCGCCGCGATGGTCATGCTCATCGCGATCCGGTGGTCGAGCAGGGTCGCGATCGTGGCGCCGCCGGGGATCGGATCGCCGCCGGTGCCGGTCACGGCCATGCCGTCCTCAAATTCCTCGCAGGCGACGCCGCACGCGCCGAGGGCATTGGCCATGGCGGTGATGCGGTCCGATTCCTTGACGCGCAGCTCCTCTGCGCCACGCGCGATGGTCGTGCCGGTCGCGAAGGCGGCGGCCACGAACAGCACGGGATATTCGTCGATCATGCTCGGCGTCAGCTCGGGCGGGACCTCGATCGCGGACAGGGGGGCGTGGCGGACGCGCAGGTCGGCCACCGGCTCGCCGCCGACGATACGCGAATCGAGCTCGGTGATGTCGGCACCCATCATCTTGAGCGCGGCGATGATGCCGGTGCGGGTCGGGTTCATGCCGACATTGGTGATCGTCACATCCGCACCCGGCACGATCGACCCCGCGACCAGCCAGAAGGCCGCCGAGGACGGGTCGCCCGGCACGACGATATTCTGCGGCTTCAGTTCGGCTTGTCCGCGAATCGTGATGATCCGGCCCTCGGGGGAGGGGGTGACGCTCAACTCTGCGCCGAAGCCCGCCAGCATCCGCTCGCTATGATCGCGGGTCGCGATCGGCTCGATCACCGTGGTCTCGCCCGGCGTGTTCAGGCCCGCCAGCAGGATCGCCGATTTCACCTGCGCCGAGGCGACGGGCAGGGTGTAGCGGATCGGCACGGCGGGGCTGATCCCGCTGACCATCAGGGGCAGGCGGCCGCCCGGCGTATCCTGGAACTGCGCGCCCATCTGCGACAGCGGCTCGATCACGCGGCCCATCGGGCGCTTGGACAGGGAGGCGTCGCCGATGAAGGTCGCGGTGATCGCATGGCTGGCGACCAGGCCCATCAGCAGGCGCGTCGAGGTGCCCGAATTGCCCATGTCGAGCGCCGTTTCGGGCTGGAGCAGCCCGCCGACGCCGACGCCGTGGATCACCCACTCGCCATCATCCTGCCGGACGATGTCCGCGCCCATCGCGCGCATCGCGGCCGCGGTGGCGAGCACGTCCTCGCCCTCCAGCAGGCCCTGGACGCGGCTTTCGCCGACCGCCAGCGCGGAGAGCATCAGCGAGCGGTGGCTGATCGATTTGTCGCCCGGAACGGCGATGGTGCCGCGAAGGGCGGCGGCGGCTCGCACGGTGCGAGGCTGGGGAAGAGTGTGCGCCATAGATGGCGCGGGCTTTTGACAGGGGCCTTGCGCTGTGGCAAGGCGCGCCCACTTTTCGCTCCGGCGGAAAACCCAATCCGAAAGGTATGAACGGCATGATCAAGCCGGAATGGGGCACGAAGCGTACGTGCCCGAAATGCGCGACGCGTTTCTACGACCTCGAAAAGGACGACCCCGTCACCTGCATCAATTGCGGGACGCAGTGGGAGCCCGAGCCCATCCTGAAGTCGAAGCAGCCCCTGCCGTTCGAGCAGGCCAAGCCCGAGAACAAGGAAGCCGACAGCGATCTGGCGGGCGGCGACGACGAGGATCTGGACATCACCGGTGAGGATGAAGAGCCCTCGCCCGACGATGAAGTCGATCTGGGCGGCGACGACGATCTGGGCGTGGAAACGTCCAGCGAGGACGACGAACACTAAGTTGTCCGAAGGGCTCGGGGGGTGCTTGAAAAAAGTGCTTGCCGAGCCCCGGCGGCCCCGCTAGTGGGCTGCCTCCACAGCGGAACGGGGCCGTAGCTCAGCTGGGAGAGCGTCGCAATGGCATTGCGAAGGTCAGGGGTTCGATCCCCCTCGGCTCCACCATTCCGCCGGAATAGCAGCGCGATCTGATCCGCTGACGGGCATATCCGCATCCCGCCGGATATTTGCCGTAATATTGGGGCCGTAGCTCAGCTGGGAGAGCGTCGCAATGGCATTGCGAAGGTCAGGGGTTCGATCCCCCTCGGCTCCACCATTTCCCAAAATCCGGAATTGAAATCGGCGGAATGGCCGGCCTTGTGTCGGATTCCTCCCTCCGCCTCAGGGCTGCGACGGGCGGTCGATCGCATAAAGCGCGTCGTCGGTATCGGCCCATAGCAGCGTCAGCCAGGGGACGGTCGGGCGTGCGCGGGCGGGAACGTTGATCAGCCACACCATGTCGAACTGGTCGCGCGGGAACGTGGCGATACGCTCGCTCAGCAGCGGCTCGGGACGCGCGCATCCGTCGAGCCGGACGATCTGGGACGGGGTAGACGCATAATCCGCAGGGATGGGAAGGCGAACCCGGACCAGCTGTGCGCCCTCGGCCGTCCACTGGTCGTTCGTGAAGGCATCGCGCCGGACGATCGCGAGGCTGGGGAAATGATCGAGTCGTGGACCATCCCAGCCGCGTTCGCAGGGCGGCGCCACCAGGCTGTAGACCCGTGCCCCACGGGGCATGTGATCGATCGCCGCAAGGTGCGTTCGTATATCCTCCGCATGATGATAGCTGCTTATGGTGGTCGCCGTCAGACGCATCAGCACGAATAGCAGCGCGACCGCCGCCATCGTCCCGTTCAGCCAGTGGGGCATCCACCGGCGCGGGCTGAAGGACAACAGCGTCATGGCGATCAGATAGGGCGCCAGCCGCATATCGGCATAAATCAAACCGACCAATGTGCCCGGCAACGCCAGATAGACGATACCGAGCAGCAAGGTCGCCAATCCCAGCACCCGGTCGACCCGCATGAAACCGGCCACGCCGATCACCGCAAATGCCAGCAACGCCTCGACACTGTCGCCGTCCAGGCCTTTCCAGTGATCCCTCAGCGCACTGAGCAGCCATCCGAGCTTGGCCCGCATGTCGAAAAAGCCCTGCGTTTCGGCCTGCAAACCCGAACGCCAGAGCAGCATGATGAGGATGGGAATGCACAAGGGCAGACAGCGGAGCGCTATGCGTCCCGGAACAGCCAAGAGGCTTTGGCGCGTTTCAACCGCTTCGTGGAGCGCCGCCGCGAAACAGAGAATGCACAGAACGGCCCAGCCGAAGACATGGGCGATCCACACGATGGGCGCGATCACGAGGAACAGGGCGAATCGCAGCCTTGTCTGGCCAAGTCGCTCCAGCCGCAGCCACAGTCCAAACGCCAGAAAGGCCATGGCCATCGCCAGGGCGAAGTTCACGAACCCGAACTGAAACGGGTAACCCAGTGCAAGCGGTAGCGCGAGCGCGGCCGTGGGCGGCAACGTGCCGTGACGCTCGCGCGCGACGAACAGGAATCCGGCGGCGGTCAGCACCGGGATCGCCGCGACGACGATCCGCGTCGCCTGCTCGATGCCCAGCCCATGACTGAGCGGCACCACCAGGAGATCGACGCCGAGATTGCCGATCAGGGCCCAGTGAAAGTCCCACCACCGGTGCAGATAAAGCGATCGGCCGCCATCGGCCTCGATATGAAAGCGGCCCATATGGCCGGGCAGATCGAACAGCGGCACCAGGGGCGTGGCCACGAATGGCACCGCCATCAGCACGATCAGCAGTGCCTGGGTCGATCTCCTCGACCACCAAGGTTGACTCGCCGCTTCCAAACGCCCCGCCCCGTTCCGTTCCCCGATGGGAGACTATGATCCGGCATCTCGAAAGCCATCGGGATGGCCGAAGCCCCTGGTTCATATCGGCACAGTCCCGCACCACCACCGACAGGACATTCCAAGCCGGCCCGATCCGGAAAGACAAGGGGCCCCGGCTTTCGCCAGAGCCCGTTCGCCCATCAGGGGCGGCGATCAGCCGACAGCGAGCCGCCGTTGCATCTGGTGGACCGCGTTGTTCGCGTCACCGCCCATGTCGGCCAGGCGGAAGCGGGCGACTTCGCGGGCCAGTGTCTCGGCCTCCTGCGCCAGGAAGCGCGCGGCGTTGGTTGCCTGTTCGACCATTGCGGCGTTGCGCTGGGTGACGCCGTCCATTTCGGCGACGGCGGTGTTGACCTGTTGCAGGCCGATCGCCTGCTGGGTGGCCGAGGCCGCGATCTGCGACACCAGGTCGCTGATCTCGCCGATCCGGCCGATGATTCGTTGCAGCGCCTCGCCGGCCTCGTTGACCAGTTCCACGCCGACCCCGACCTGATCCGAGGAGGACATGATGCGCGTCTTCACGTCCTTGGCCGCCTCGGCCGAGCGCTGGGCGAGGGCGCGGACTTCGCTCGCCACGACCGCGAAGCCCTTGCCCGCTTCGCCAGCGCGCGCCGCTTCGACACCCGCATTCAGTGCAAGGAGGTTGGTCTGGAAGGAAATGCCGTCGATGACGGTGATGATTTCGCTGATCTCGGCGGAGGAACGCTCGATGCCGCCCATCGCCTCGACCGCGCGGCGCACGATCTGGCCCGAATCCTCGGCCTCGGCCCGCGCCTCGCCGACGATCCGGTTGGCGCGCGAGGCGCCGTCCGCGGTCTGGCGGACGGTCGAGGTGATCTGCTGCATCGCGGCGGCGGTTTCCTCCAGGGAGGCCGCCTGCTGCTTGGTCCGGTCGGACAGGTCGTCCGACGCCTGGCGGATGTCGCCCGAGCCGACCCGGATCTGCTCGCCCGATTGGGTCACGACGCCCAGCGTCGCGCACATCTGCGCCCGCATCGCCTCGAAACTGTCGGCCAGCGCCTGATATTCGCTCGGAAGTCCGTCGAGCGAAGCGGTCAGGTCGCCCTGGGCCATGCGGTCGAAGACAGTGCCGCACCGCTCGATCACCGCGCGGCGCCCGGCCTGCTCGGCCTCGAAATAGGCGGCCAGCGCGATGTCCATGTCGATCAGCGAGGCCTTGACCAGCGCGGTCGCCGCCTGGGCCCGGCGGCGCGCGCCGAACGGCCAGAGCAGCCAGCCCAGGATCAGCTTGGGCAGGACATATTCCAGCATCCGGGCATAGCCGCTGATATACCAGGTCGGCGCCAGGCCGATGCGCGCATGGACCTGGCCGATATGGGTCGAGGCGGTGGCATAGTCGCGGTCGAGCGGGCGCGAGAACAGCTTGCGCCAATGCTCCATCTGCTTGTCGCGCGCATGATCCATCCGTGCGGGCGAGGCGAACAGGCCGCGAATCTGGGCGGTACCGGCGATATGCTGGTAAAGCTTGGTCAGGGCCTTCGGCGCGTGACGTTCGATCGCGCGCTTGATCGTTGGAAATGTCGAATAGCTGCCCGCGTCGTAATCGAATGCCGCCAGCCGCTGTTCAAAACTAATCTGTTCCGCTTCGCTCATATCCCGTCTTGCCCCCAATCTGACACTTTATTTTAGGGCGAAGAGGGTTAACAGGCGCTAGCGGGCGCTGCGCCGCTTACAGGTTTTCGATTAATTCAGGTTAGTTCGGCCATAGGGCCCGGGCGGCTTTCGCACGCCCCGGCCTTTGTGGTCAGGCGGCCAGACCGTGATGACGCAGCAGCGCATCCGCCTCCGGCGCACGGCCCCGGAAGGCGCGGAAATTCTCCGCCGCCGGGCGGCTGGCGCCACGGGCCAGCACTTCGCGGCGGAAACGGTCGCCTGCCACCTGGCCTTCCTCGGCAAAGGCGGCAAAGGCGTCCGCCGAAAGAAGCTCGGCCCAGAGATAGCTGTAATAGCCCGCCGCATAGCCCCCTGCGAAAATATGGGCAAAGCTGTGCGGGAAGCGATTCCATTCCGGCGGCCGGATCACCGCCACCTCGTCGCGCACCGCGTTCAGCACGTCCATCACCCGGCCGCCCGCCGCCGGGTCGTAATCCCGGTGCAGCCGCAGGTCGAAAGTCGCGAACTCGATCTGGCGGAGCAGGAACAGCCCCGCCTGGAACCGCCGCGCGGCCAGCATCTTGGCGAACAGCGCGTCGGGCAGCGGCTCGTCCGTCTCGACATGCGCCGACAGCTCGGTCAGCGTGCCGCGGTCCCAGGCGAAATTCTCCATGAACTGGCTGGGCAGCTCGACCGCGTCCCACTCCACGCCCGAAATCCCGCCGATCGAGGGCAGGTCGACCTCGGTCAGCAGATGGTGCAGCACATGGCCGAATTCGTGCAGCAGCGTGACGACATCGCCATGCGCCAGCAGCGCCGGGGTGTCGCCGGTCGCAGGCGGGAAGTTGCAGGTCAGATAGGCGATCGGCCGATGGAAACGGTCGGCGTCGCGGAAGCGCGGACGGCACACATCCATCCAGGCGCCGCCGCGTTTCCCGGCGCGCGCATGGAAATCGCAATAGACGCCCGCGACGATCTCGCCGCTCTGGTCCTGCACGTCATAATAGCGGACATCGTCGTTCCACACCGAGACGCCCGGCCGCTCGACTAGACGGATGCCATAGAGGCGCTCGATCAGCTTGGTCGTGCCCTTCATGACGCGGGGCAGGGGGAAATAGGCGCGAATCGCCTCGCGATCGACGCCGAAGCGTTCGCGGCGCATATGCTCGGCGACATAGCCCGTGTCCCAGGGCTCCAGCTTGGCGATGCCGAACTTCTCGGCGGCATAGGCGGTCGCATCGACCAGTTCGCGTTCCGCCAGCGGACGCGCCCGCGCCGCGAGGTCGGACAGGAAGGCCAGCGCCTCGTCGGCCGACTGCGCCATCTTCGTCTCCACCGAACGTGCGGCGGCATTGTCGAAGCCCAGCAATTGCGCGGCCTCATGACGCAGCGCCAGGATGCGGTCGATTCGCGCGCTGTTGTCATGGGTGGGATCGGCGGCCTGGTCGGAAGCGCGGGTGGCATAGGCCTTGGCGACACGCGCGCGCAGGTCGCGATTGTCGGCCTGGGTCAGGATCGCCTGCACGCTGGGTTCGCGCAACGTGACGAGCCAGCCGTCCAGTTCCTTCTCGGCGGCATAGGCGGCCAGGATCGCCTTGGCATTGTCGGTCAGGCCGGACAGCATCGCCGCGTCGGTGACATGCTCGCTCCACGCCTCGCTCGAATCGAGCACGGCGTTGCCGAATTCGGTGGTCAGCTTGTTCAGCTCGACGCCGATCTCGCGGAAACGCGCCTTGGCTGCGTCGTCCAGGGCGACACCAGAGAGGGTGAAGTCGCGCCGCGCCAGCACCACGGCCCGCGCCTCCGCCTCGGTCAACGGGGCCAGGTCGACCCGGTTGAAGGCGCCGAACAGGCGCGGGTCCTGGCCCGCCTCCAGCCCATATTCGGCCAGCTTGGCCTGCGCCTCGGCAAAGGCGGCGCGCAGTTCGGGCGTGTCGGCCACCGAATGGAGGTGTCCGGCCGGCGACCAGCCGCGCGCGATGGCGAACCCGGCCCGCTCGCTCGCCAGCACGACATCGGCGAAATCGCTGGCGTTGGAGCCCCCGATCCGGTCGGCAGCGGCACGGGCATCGGCGATCATCTGGTCGACCGCGGGCACCAGATGCTCGGGCCGGATCGCGGCGAAGTCAGGAAGATCGGTATCGGCAAGAAGCGGGTTGGTGGTCATTCGGCATCCTTGAGCAACATGGTGCGCAGGCTCATCTCGGCAGCGTCGACGCTTTCGGCAAGCCCCTGACGTGCCAGCCAGCGCGGATCATGGTGGCAATCCGCATAGCGGGCGCCGTGATCGCAGATCAACGTGGCGACCGATCCCGTGCCCCCGGCCTGACCCAGTTCGAGCGCCAGCAGCGCGGCGGCCACGAAGTTGGTGCCGGTCGACGGCCCCACCGGACGGCCCAGCATCTCGCTGGCGATCCGCATCCCTGCGATCGAAACGGCGTCGGGCAGCTTCATCATCCGGTCGATCGTGCCGGGAAGGAAGGACGGCTCGACACGGGGACGGCCGACTCCCTCGATCCGCGACGGCTGTGCGCAGCGCGCGGTCGGGTCCAGGTCGCGATAGCCCGCATAAAAGGCGCTATGTTCGACATCGGCGACGCACAGCCGGGTCGGCAGCCCCCGATAGCGGCAATGGCGCCCGATCGTGGAGGCGGTGCCGCCGGTGCCTGCGCCGACGACGATCCAGTCGGGCACCGCGTGCGGCTCGCCCGCCATCTGGGTCAGGATCGCCGAGCCGATATTGTCGCAGCGCCAGTCGGTCGCGGGGGCCGCGTTCGTGAACTGGTCCAGATAGACGCCACCCATCGCATCGGCCAGGTCGCGGGCCTCGTCATAGAGCCGGTCGGGCCGGACCAGATGACATTGGCCGCCCTGGGCCTGGATCGCACGGATCTTGGCGGGGGCGGTGCTGGCGGGCATGACCGCGTGGAAGGGCAGGTCGAGCAGCCGCGCAAAATAGGCCTCCGACACGGCGGTCGAGCCGGACGACGCCTCGACCAGCGGACGCCCTTCGCGGATCACGCCGGCGACGATGCCGCTGGTGAACAGCGAGCGTGCCAGGCGATGCTTCAGGCTGCCCGTCGGATGCGCCGATTCGTCCTTCATATACAGGTCGACGCGCGGCGCGGCGGGAATGGCGACCGCCAGCAGCGGCGTCTCCGGCGCGCGGCGGCGGTCGCGATCGAGTACCGCCAGTGCGCGGGCGATGAAGCTCTGGTCCACCGACCGCTCGGCCATGGTGATCCCCAGCGCATCGGCGACGCTGCGGCTCTGGCTGGGCGGATTCGAGTCGGGGAGGGGCATGGCGGTCATCAGCATGGAGTATCCTTCTGCCTCTCAGGATATGCGGGATCGCTTGCCAAATCATACCAAAGTTGCCACTTTTTTGGCGTCTGGCTGTAGAGATTTCCCAATGAGTGCCGTTTCGATCGATAAAATTGACATTGCGATCCTCGCTCAGCTGCAAGAGGACGCCAGCCCGTCGGTCGCGGAAATCGCGCAGCGGGTGAATTTGTCGCAAAACGCCTGCTGGCGGCGGATCCGCCGCCTGGAGGAAGACGGGGTCATCCTGCGCCGCGTCGCGCTGCTCGATCCCGAAAAGCTGGATGCGGGCATGACGGTATTCGTGAGTGTCCGTACCGCCGAGCACTCGGCCGCCTGGCTCGACGAATTCGCACGCGCCGTCAGCGAATTGCCCGAGGTGGTGGAGTTCTACCGCATGGCGGGCGAAATTGACTATCTGCTGAAGGTGCGTGTTGCCGACATCAAGGCCTATGACCGTGTCTATAAGCGTTTGATCGAGCGGGTAAGATTGGTCGATGTGAGCGCGGCCTTCGCGATGGAGGAGATCAAGAACAGCACCGCCATCCCGTTATCGTGCCTGTCGCGATAGCGTTTCCGAATGCATTTCGCGCAACTGCATTTAACGTTGTTGCAATTGCGTTCGGGTCTGCTGCGTTGCACAAGGATCACGCCTTTCAGGCATCCTCTCCTAAAAACTTTTCGGCCGGTCGCTTGACCGGCCTTTTTTTTGGCCGCGATTTCCCCTACGGAAAGCCTGCATCGCAGGCCAAAACAAGCAGAATCAGAAAATCGGGAGTGGAAGCCGCCGGGAAGACCGGCATCGGCGCGGCGATCGGCATGGGGGTTGAGCGATTCGGGTATTGCTCCCCCCATTTCCACTTCCCCCGGGATCGACGATCGACAGGGCGGCGGCACTTGGCGTTTGAGGGCCGTAGCAGCTATCTGGATTGAATTCGGCGTTATGGTGGATGGCCCTTGGCCTGTCCGCCTCGGCGCGTTCAAGCCAGGGACCGCCTTGTGATCCAGCGCATCCTATCCGTCTTCGAACCTTTTGTGCTCAGCTTGTTGGGAACGGTTCTGCTGGCAACCCTGTTGCCAGCGCGGGGCGGGTTTGCCGTCTTCGCGGGATATATGGCCGATGCCGGGATCGTGCTTCTCTTCTTCCTGCATGGCGCGAAGCTGTCACGCGATGCGATCTGGTCGGGGTTGCGCAACTGGCCGCTTCATCTGGCGGTACTGGCCTCGACCTTTCTGCTTTTCCCGGCGCTGGGCATTGGGATCGCGCATCTGCCGCGGCTGGATCCGGCCCTGGCCAGCGGCATCCTGTTCCTGACGCTGCTGCCGTCGACCGTGCAGTCGTCGATCGCCTTCACCGCGATCGCGCGCGGCAATGTCGCGGCGGCGGTCTGCAGCGCCTCCTTCTCCAACCTGCTCGGTATCGTCCTGACGCCCGCGCTGGTCGCGTTGCTGATGCAGGTCCAGGGCGGGGCAGGGGTGTCCCTCGCATCGGTGGAGGGCATTTTGCTGCAGCTGCTTGCACCCTTCGTGCTGGGGCATCTGCTGCGTCCCTGGATCGGCGGCTTCGTGGCACGGCGTAAGAGCCTGCTGACCCTGGTCGATCGCGGTTCGATCCTGCTGGTCGTCTATACCGCTTTTGGGGCGGCGGTGGTCGAGGGGCTGTGGAGCCGCGTATCGCTGGCCGATCTCGGGCAGATATTGCTGCTTTGCCTGTTTCTGCTGGGGATCGTGCTGGCTGCGACGTTCCTGATCGCGCGCGCCATGCGTCTGTCGCCGCAGGATGCGATCGTCTTGCAATTCTGTGGGTCTAAGAAGAGCCTCGCCTCGGGCGTGCCGATGGCGGGCGTGCTGTTCCCCGCCGCGCAGGTGGGGATGATCCTTTTGCCGGTAATGCTATTCCATCAGATCCAGCTGATCGCCTGCGCGATGCTGGCCCGCCACTATGGCGACAGGGCGGCGTCCGAGGAGTGAAGCGGAGGAGGCTAACGACCGGATGTTACGCGGTGACGCAAGAAAAATGGCAGCGATGTGAAAAAAGCTGTTGACCCGAATCCGAGTGCCGCCTAGAGGGGTTTCACCGCAGCGGTGGCCGACACGGTCGACCGAGGCAGTCACGACAGACTGGCACACTGAGCGCCCTGGGAACGGGGTGGAGTGGTGTTGCCGGTATTTGTTGTCGGCTCTTTGACATTGTAGGTTAG
>Ga0209816_1000124_pt1 | contig 61635 bp, 90 predicted proteins | sample CoawatmetaG01DNA_FD_187509 | JGI IMG/M metagenome (GOLD analysis project Ga0209816, IMG submission 187509) | Marine microbial communities from the West Antarctic Peninsula - Coastal water metaG017-DNA (SPAdes) (version 2) | ecosystem: Environmental > Aquatic > Marine > Coastal ...
AAACAATGGTAGCAGACTATGCAGCAGCAAGTGCTGAACTTAAAAAAGTCAACGCCGAATTTGCTGCCATTCGCACACAAAACAATAGATTAGCAAGTAAGCTTGCTGATTTTGACTTAGGGCTACTAGCAGCGGCGAGACCAGCTAGTATAGAACGGGCAATAAATAGAGGATCTGCTAATGCAGCTAGATGCTTTGAATTACTATCAGGGGCAAAACTAACAGAGAATGAAAAGGAAGCGGAAAATGGTGATAAATTTAACAAGGAATGTCCTTGGCTTTATGATAATTATAAGTCTCGCGGCATGCTCGACAACACCCCAGCAAATACAAATAACGAGTAGTCCAATTGAGAAGCCAGAACTAGTTTTACCAGATGTTGATGAAGTTAACATGCGTAAGATCGAATGGGTTATTATTAATAAAGATAACATTGATGCTCAAATTGCTAAACTAACAGCAGGCGGCGCTCCGTTAGCAGTATTTGGACTAACTGCACAAGGTTACGAAAACTTAGGTTTAAACTTTAGTGATATTCGTGCGCTAGTACAGCAACAACAGCAAATTATTGTAGCATACGACAACTATTATAAAGCATCTATACAAGTGCTTGATGACGCAGAAGCACAACGTATAGCAGAGGAAGAAGCAGACGCCGCGGCACCTGCGAGCTCTTTTAAACTTAACGATCTTAACCCTTTTGACTAATATACGATAAATATTAACATGTATATAATTGATAGTCTTTTCTCCGATACGATGTGGATTTATACTAGTATAGCAGGTGCTCTTTTAGGTGCGGCTTTTCTAGCATGGTTCAAAAACACTAAAGCAGGGTTAGCAGGGTACGCAAAGTTTGACGCGATACTAGATTACCTTGTGGTAAGATGGAAACTAACTTGGCTTCAAGATGATCCAGAAGCCTGGCGCAAGAAGTACCCACATGTAACTGAAAAGATTGATGAATTAGAGCAGCGAATAAAAAATCTAGAGGGCAGTAAAAATGGACGCTGATATATTGAGCGCAGGCGCTGTAGGAGTAGAACTTACAGAACTTGCTATGCCGTTTATTGGTGCATTAGTTGCACTAGTTGTAACATTGATGTTTAAAGATTATGCATCTAGCATTGCCAAAGGAATGTCTTTTAAAATGAACAAAGATTTCCAAGAAGGAGATAAGGTAATACTAGACGGCGAACGAGCTCTTATTGTTAAAATAGGAAACACAACAACTGTATTTGGCATACATAAATCTCGAGGTGAATTTGCAGGTGATTATTGCTGGCGTTATGTTCCAAACGAACGTATTTCTAGTTTAAAACTAGAAAAAATAATATTCGATAATACTCCGGCAAACAACGGACAACTCATCGCACAAAACGGCGAAGCAATAACCGAACTTAAAAATGGAAAAAAGGGATAATAGTATGGCTGAAGAAAAGACACAAGAAAAGAAAAATGTAACAATGGATGCTGACACAGCATCTAAAATGGACACTAACGGAGACGGGCACATCTCTGCAGAAGAAGCATCGATGGATCTTGAATTTAAACGCAAGCGGTTAGAAGACGAAGACCTAATGCGTGACGCACAACGTAATATGGCATGGTTTGCACTATTTGGTATGCTACTATACCCATTTGCTGTTGTAATTGCAATACTTGCAGGACTAGACGAAGCTGGAAAAATACTAGGTTCAATGGCTCCTACGTACTTTGTTTCAGTAGCAGCAATTGTTGCAGCGTTCTACGCTAAAGAAGCAATAGCTAAAAAGTAAATCAGTAATGTAAAAATGTAATAGTTCGTACGATAAGTAAATGTATGGACTATTACAATACCCTTGGCGTTAATCGTAACGCATCCCCCGAAGAAATTAAAAAAGCTTATCGCAAACTAGCTATGGCAAATCATCCGGACCGGGGTGGCAACGAACAAAAGTTTAAAGACGTTACACAAGCATACGAAGTACTAAGTAATTCTGATAAACGTAATGCATATGATCATCCACACTCTGCTCAAGATATGTATGGACAACATCGTGGGCAACAAAACCCGTTTGCTAATTCACCGTTTGAGCATATGTTTAATCAAGGGTTTCAACAGCGTACTCCTAGAAATAGAGACATTGATGTACGAGCAAATATTAATTTAGAAGACGTATTAACTGGTAAGAATTTAATTATTAGTTATGCACTTAGTACAGGAAGAACGGAAACGGTTACAGTGGACGTTCCGGCAGGAGCAAAGCACGGAGATACTGTACAATATGAGGGACTTGGCGATGAAGGCCATCCAGCAATACCACGTGGTAATTTAAATGTTCGAATCTTTGTTCACAAGAAGAAAGACTGGGAGCGAGATAACGACAATTTAATTGTTAAAAAAGTAATAAATGTCTTGGATTTTTTGACAGGTTGTGTTATACTAGTTACAACACTAGAAAACAAAAGACTTGAAATTAAAATTCCAAAAGGCACACAAATAGGCACAACATTTGGCATACCAGATTATGGCATGCCTAATATGCAAACTCGGCGAAGAGGCAAGTTATTTGTTACAGTCGAAGCAACAATACCTGTTATAAATGACTTAGACGTACTAAGCAGACTACACGAAATTAAAAAGGACCTATAACTACTATGGTAGAACCAAGCAAAGAATTACAACTAGTATTTGATAAAAGTATTAAAGATGCAAGCAAGTTGAAACATGAATATGTAACGTTAGAGCACTTGCTGTATGCAATGTTTTGTGAAGAAAATCATATTAACGTATTAACAATGTTTGGTGCCGATGTTGATTACATTAAGCATAATCTTGAGCATCATCTCAAGACGCAGTGTGACGAGATTAAAACTGATCTAGAATCATATAAGCCTAAAAAAACTGCAACTGTAGAACGTGTGCTTAATCGTGCATTTACGCAAGTGCTTTTCGCTGGCCGATCGCATATTGATTTAACTGATGTACTACTTTCTATGCTGTCTGAAAAGAAGAGTATATGTACATACTATCTTGAAAAAGGTGGAATTGAGAAGCAGAAGTTTGCGGATTTCCTTAACAATGAGCTTGAAGAAGATAACGATCAAGATGAAGAAATGTCAGGTGAAGCGCGTAGAGCGTTACGTGCATTTACAACCAATCTTAACGATCAAGTTAAACGTGGAAAGGTTGATCCTATTATTGGACGAGGAGAAGAGCTTGAAAGTCTTGCACTTGCACTAGGACGTAGACAAAAGAACAACGTACTTATGGTAGGTGATCCAGGAGTTGGTAAAACAGCCATTGCTGAAGGTCTTGCTTATAACATTGAGCAAGGCACTGTACCTGAGTTTCTTAAAGAGTATAAAGTATACAACTTAGACATTGGTGCAATGCTTGCCGGCAGTAAGTATCGCGGCGACTTTGAAGAACGCTTTAAACTTGTTATGCAAGCACTTACTAAACAAGGCAAAACTATTATGTTTGTCGACGAAGCACATATGATGAGTGGCGCTGGTGCAGCAGGTGGCGGCAGTAGTAATGATCTTGCTAATATGTTAAAGCCTGCACTTACTAAAGGCGACTTAAAAGTTGTTGCGTCAACTACTTGGGAAGAGTATCGCAAGTACTTCGAAAAGGATCGTGCATTAATGCGTCGATTCCAGCGTGTTGTTATTGGTGAACCTAGTGCAGAAACTACTAACGAAATCTTACAAGGCATTAAGAAGTATTATGAAGATCATCACGGTACTACTATTACAGACAAAGCTATTGCTGCTGCTGTAAAACTTAGTGTTAAGTATCAAAGCGATAAGAAACTTCCTGATAAAGCAATTGACTTAATTGATGTTGCGTGTTCACGCTTTAAAGTTAACAATGTTGTTGAAGGTGAGAAGATTGTTGACGAAGAAGAGATTCAGTTTGAAATTGCTAAAATGCTCGACTTACCAGCCGAACTAGTAGCCGAAAAAGAAACAAGTAATCTTGCTAATCTTGAAGAGAATATTAAGAAAGTTGTTTACGGACAAGATACTGCAATTGAACAAATTGTAGATAAGATACTTGTTAGTCAAGCAGGGCTTAAAGCAGACGATAAGCCAGTAGGTGCGTTTGTGTTTATGGGTCCGACAGGCACAGGTAAAACTGAAACAGCCAAAGCACTTGCTAGTCAACTTGGTGTTAAACTTGTACGTATTGATATGAGTGAATACATGGAAAAGCACAGTGTAAGTAAGCTAATTGGTTCACCTCCAGGCTATGTAGGACACGAAGAGAACGCAGGCATCTTAATTACTAAGCTACAAGAGTCACCTAACTGTGTATTACTACTAGATGAGATTGAAAAAGCACATCCAGATGTTTCACAAATCTTGTTGCAAGTAATGGACAATGGTAAGATCACAGGATCTAATGGTAAGGAAGCAGATGCGCGTAATTGTACATTAATCCTTACAACTAACTTAGGTGCTAAAGATGCTGAGAAAAATACCATTGGCTTTGGCAAAGATAATGAGCATGTGTACGAAGATAAAGCACTTAAAAAGTACTTTAGTCCAGAGTTCCGCAATCGTTTAGATGGTGTGATTACATTTGCAAGTCTAGGTAAGCCTGTTATGATGAAGATTGTTGGCAAGTTCCTTGTTGAACTTAAAGACATGGTTAAGGACAAAGGTATTAATATTACTGTTACTGACGAAGCACTTGACCATTTAGTTGACGAAGGCTTCGACCCTAAAATGGGTGCAAGACCACTACAGCGTGTTATTGATCGTGACATTAAACGTCCGTTGAGTAAAGAGATATTGTTTGGATCGTTAAAGAATGGCGGAACTATTGCAATTGATCTTAAAGATGGTAAATTAGTGTTGGATGCCTCACATGAATTACTCACTGAAACTGTGTGAAACACGTAAGCTGTTCTATTCGGAGTACCTTTATAAATTGGTACTCCGAAATGAACTAAATGTCATATTTAGAACAGAGTTACAAAAGAAAGAAAAACTAAGCTATGCAAGAAATCAACTTGACCAGCTAACAGAGTTATATCGTAATAATCAGCCGCTATTTAAGAAGCAATGGCGGACTGAAGTATCAATCGATATTAGTGATTATCTAGATGCAATGGAGCTTTATACTACATTAAAATATTCTAATGAGTATAAGCTAAGAATTGATCCAGGATGTACTGTTACATTGTTCTCTAATAGCAAAACGTTCTTATTAACCTTAGCTAGTAAGTTAAGGACGAGGCAAATTGAGTTTTGGGAGCCTAATGCAGATTATATAGATGCTCTTAGAAGCAATGCTAAGATTATTATAGTCGATACGCGCCCGGAATTACCTTTGAAAGTCTGGTTTAATTCTAACCGTATCGGCCAGGATTTTGCAAATTGGATACGCGGAAATAAAGACAAATGCAAGATGGGACACATTGCTCTAGAAAGTTTAGAAAGTTATGGATATTTGAACGGACTTTACATGTATATTCGTGATGACAAGGTGTTGCACCTTATAACTATACTAGCCGGCAACAGTATTCGGTGTGTCGAAAAATTAGTTTACAAAGAAGATATTGATAAATAGTAGTATGACAGCTAACAGTGAAATAATTTTATCAAGTAATACTCATCCAGGGGACAGCACATCTACGACTGTTACTGGTACAAACTTTAAAGGCGATGGCTACTACGGACGCAGTGATGGGTTTCATAGTATACAGTACACATACGCCGGATTGACAGGCACAATAACTATACAAGGAACTCTTGCAGTTACTCCTGTTGAAGCTGATTGGTTTGATGTCCATGCCTATACTGCTGCGCAAGAGACAGCAAGTAAAATTGCAAGTTTTACTGGCAATTATGTATGGATTAGAGCCAAAGTAGTTTATACTGACGGCACAGTTAGTTCAATAGTATTAAATCATTAAGGTAGACGAAATGGAACACTTTGTAAGAATAGTAATGGAAAAACAAGAGTCAGCAAAGCAGCTAGACGAGTCAATCTTTCCTGGAACTGATCTATATGAATCAGAGCAAGGGGCAACTGTATACCAAATACCGCTTCCCCGTCAGTTAAGCGAAGAAGAGTCAGACGAGTATGCTACTAAGCTTGCTAATATGATGTTTGAACAAGGCTACGAAGACTTTGATATCGAAGTTAGTACAGACATTGGTGAAGATATAGTCGAAGAAACGTACGACGATGATGACGAATTTTATGAACAGTACGGTGTTATGTATTATAATGATGATGATGACCCAATTGACGAAGCAGATTATCAAGGACGTACAGTTAAACTAGGCAAGCCTATGCAAGGTGATGTTAAGAAGTTTAAAGTTTATGTTAAAGATCCAAAAACTAAAAATGTTAAAAAAGTAAACTTTGGACACGGCGGAAGCAGTGTTAAAGGCAAAGCTATGAAGATTAAAAAGAATAACCCAGGCGCACGTAAATCGTTTAGGGCTAGACACAATTGTGACAATCCAGGACCGCGCACTAAAGCACGTTACTGGTCATGTAGGAAATGGTAATATGAGAATAGATGAATTTGCACAACCAATGGACGATAACTTACCGTTTGATGTAGTAGACGATATCGCTATCTTTATGCGTAACGATCCTATGTTTTATCGTAAGCAGTTATTTCCTGCTATTATGAATATGAAAGATCAGCATGACGCTGGCAAGTCACCTGATGCAAACAAATGCTTAGGTGAAGTGTGTGGTCGTGCAATGGAAACATATTGTAGCAAGTTTGATCTAGGACAGCCGTCAAATATATATAGAGACGGAGATAAAGATAGCTTAATATCAAAAGTATTTGGTGAAGAAATGACAATGATCAAAGACGGTCAGTACTAATGTTATTACGAGACCTATATGAAGCACCAGGAAAAACTGCTGCTATGGCATTTGGAAGATTAAATCCTCCTACTATTGGCCATGCAAAGTTAGTTGCTGCTATTGAAGCACAAGAAGGTGATCATTATCTTTTTCTCTCTCAAACACAAAAGCCTAAAACAGATCCTTTAGACTTTGCTACTAAAATGAAGTTAGCAAAGCAATTCTTTCCAGGTATTAACGTTGGTCATCAGGCAGTACGCACTCCTATTCAAGCATTAGAACAACTACAAGGTTTAGGGTATACTGATGTTGTGTTTATTGCAGGCAGTGATAGAGTAGATGGCTTCCAAAAGTTATTCGATACATACAATGGTCAACCTGATAAGACAGGCAAAGTACCATTTAAGTTTAATTCAATTAAAGTAGTAAGTGCAGGCGAGCGTGATCCAGATGCAGATGGTGCAGAAGGAATGAGCGCAAGTAAAATGAGAGCCGCAGCAGCCGCTGGCGACTTAGAATCATTTGCACAAGGTGTCCCGGATAAAAAACTTGCTAAAACTATGTACGATGCAGTACGTAATGGCATGGGTGTTAAGGACGAACAACCAGTTGAAGAAGCTGATGTTGTAGTAGATAAGACGTCACTTGTTCCTTACATTAAGAATTTAATTATGGACTACTTAGACAAAGAACAGGATGTTGAAAAACTATCTAAGCTATTAAAAATGATGGTAGGTAGAGAAATTAAGTCACGTGGTGGCAAGCGTTATACTATCACACGCGAAGATATCTCTCTAGCTTTAAGTAAAAATGGATGAACTAGAGCGCATTAAGCAACTTGCAGGTGTAAACGAATATAAAGGTTACACTGAGTACACTCTAGAAAACATCAGTGACGCTGCGGCAAGCAATGTCAAGCAAATGAAATCAAAAAACATCAAGCCCGGCGATAAAGAATGGTTCGAACTATGGTTTGGCCTTCCAAAAATGACAGGTGAGAACATGCCACGGGGCTTCCGAGGACGTAAAAAATGAGTAAAATCAAAGATTGGTGGAAGAGAGTTACACGGGAAGAGTATCACCTTATTATCACTGTTCCTAATGAAGTTACTACACATAAAGATGGTACAAGGACCGAAAAGTTTAGAGAAAGACAATACGCAGCTAAGAAAATAATTAAAGCTTCGCCTAAACTGTTTGTATTCAACGACTTAAAAGATCGCAGACATGAAATTAAGTTTTTAAAGCCTGTAGATTTTCATATAATAAAGATTTGGTAACATGAAAATACGTGAAATAATAGAAGGTGTTGGCCGTATCACTAAACAGAACCAAACACACGATGTTGGACCTGATGAAGTTACAAAGCAAGCTGCTAAGTTTGGCAATAAAGTAGACAAGGACGGACGTCCGCCTACGCTAAGTAAAAAAGTAAAAGGTTCTAGTACTAACGTAATGTTTAACTTAGGGATGACTGAAAACTTTGCTGATGGTAAGAAAAAAGGCAAAAGCAGGCCAGGCAGAGTAAAGAAGTCTGGTGCTAGTTGTAATGGCACAGTAACACAGTTACGCAAACGTGCTAAAAATGCAAGCGGTGAGAAGGCTAAAATGTATCACTGGTGCGCCAATATGAAAGGCGGCAAGAAGTGAACCAACTTAACAGTGTTTGTATTTTTGGCGGCGGAAGTGCAGGCTGGCTAACTGCTCTCTCACTACGCACTTACTTGCCTGAAGCTAAAATTACTATTGCTATCTCTAAGAAGCATAGTAATGTTGGGGTTGGCGAAAGTACACAACCCGACCTATTAGATTTGTTAGGTAATTCAGGGATCGATGTTAACGACTTTATTGACAAAGTTGACTGTTCACAAAAGAAAGGTATATATTATAAAAATTGGAATACTATCGGAACAGACTATTGGCATCCTTTTACATCGTTGAGTGACAAAGGCCGTTATACAAGGGCGCACCATTATAATGTAATGCACAATCGTGATCCTAATAACTATCCACTTGAAGATTATTATAAACGTGTTCATCCTGAGTATGACGAATATGCACTACATATCGATGCAGATAAAATGGCACAATATCTGAGAGAGTTTTTAAAAGATGTAGTAGAAATAATAGACTTTGATGATTATACTCTACGAATGAGCGATGGCAAAATAGATTACATTACTGTAGACGGTGTTAGCATTGAAAGCGACCTATATGTAGACTGTACAGGGTTTAGTAAAGTTCTTGTTAATTCAATAGATAATACAGTAACGGATAATTACGAAGGCAATGTAAATGCTGCATTGTTTGCACGTTTGCCGCACGGGAGCCAGCCTAATCGCTATACAACAGCAGATGCTTGGGGTAATGGATGGTGCTGGACAATTCCGTTAGAGTCAAGAGTAGGTAGTGGATGTGTATACAATACAAATTTCTGTTCTAAAGACGAAGCAATAGAATACTTTATTAATTACTGGAAAGGTGCTATAGACAAAGATGATATTAGAGCAATTGAGTTTACATCAGAGAGTTTAATAAGTCCGTGGAAGTCTAATGTAGTTGCAATAGGGTTAAGTGCAGGCTTTATTGAGCCTCTAGAAGCTACTGGCATAAGTTGGTTTGTACTGTCAGCACAAATGTTAGCAGTAACACTAAGAAATAGATACTATGACGAAACAACTGCACTAACATACAATGGACAAATGCGATGCTTTATTGAAGATGTCCAAGACTTTATTGATGTACACTATATGTTAAGCAGTAGAGATGATACAAAATTTTGGAAGTATCAAACGAATAGAGATAGGCATTTAAGATTAAAAACTCGGTTAGAGTTATATAAAAAACACATGCCAAATAAAAATAATAGACGAAATAATATACCTTGGGCATTTAATGATGTATCTTGGATTGATATATTAACCGGATACCATTTTAAGTTTGACGACCAAGATATACCTGCATACTTAATAGCAGAAGTAGAAGAAGAACTAAAACAAGTAGCAACGATGGAGATACAAAAATGAAAATGAATGATATTATAAGCGAAAATACTGCTGGTGCAATGGCAGTTAGCATAGGTGGTCCTAATGGCGGCAATGGATTTGCTGGTGGTGGCATAGGTGTTATTAAACGTGCTCCTGGATCTAAAAAGCCTAAGAAAAAGAAAGCTACCAAGAAAAAAGTATAAATACAATATAGAAGTATTCCGGAGAGTTAAATGGACAATAAAATTAAAGAAGGTTTAGGCGATTTAGCACACGCTGCTGAAAAAGACCACGAAGTACAAATGGCTCGCGCTGAACTATACAAACTAGCAAAGTATGCTATCAAACTACACGAAAAGTTAAAAGGTGTAAGCGAAGCTGAAGGACTGGAAGGTTGGGTTCAAGCTAAGATTACTAAATCAGCTGATATGATCGGCAGTGTGTATCATCACTTAGATTATCAAGAAGTAGACGATGAGCCTATGATGGACTTAGAGCTTCCTGCTAAAGAAATGGCAGTAGAAGCAAAAGATACTAAGCCATGCAAATCATGTAAAGGAACTGGAAAAATAGAGGGTAAGGATTGCGATCACTGTAGCGGAACAGGCGAACATGCAATAAAAGAATCAGCATGTAACTGTGACTGTGGTAAAGCAATTTGTGAAAGCTGTGGTAAAGCACATAAAGTATCCGAATCAGGGTTACAAGCCCATATTGGTGATAAAAAATATGGTAAAGCTGGCATGGACAAGCTAAGAAAAGCTGGACGCGAAGGCGGCGGCGAAGAAGCCAAAGGTAAAATTAAAGATAAAATACTAGGTAAAAAGAAGGATGCGTATAAAGAGTCACTACAATCTAAACTAAATTCTAAAACCAAAGGATTAAAATATTAATATGTATAAAAAAGTAGAAGCTGAAGATATTTTTAGTGCTACCGATGGTAACCGTGAAATGTCAGTAATGTCAACACCAACACCAATAGTAGTAAATACTCCTAATCCAGTAGAACAAAACGGTAACGCAAGCGAAGCTGAGAAGATTAGAGCAATGGGTGACAGACTAGCAAAGATTTGGGAAGACTAACATGGACTTTGCAGCACTACAACAGAAACTATTTGATATAGATCCATCTGATCGCGCAGAAGATTTAAAGCAACTTGCTGAATCTGCGGGTAAGGGTGTTGAAGACATGCCAACTGTAGACTACATTACTGAAACTGCGCAAGTAGCAGAAGGTAGTTTAGGAATGGAAGGTGACTATAGTTTAACTGACTTTGCCGCACTTGCTGGAGTTTCATTAAAAGAATCACAAAAGACCGGCAGTGCTGGACAACTTAAAGGCAAAGATCCAATGCCTAAAGCAAAAGCACGTGGCAAGCATCCACATGTTGATAAATTAGTTGGTGAAGACCTTGCCGATGTATCAAGAGCAGCTCAAGATAGTGCTAAAAATAGCATCACTGCTCCTGATGGTGCAGAACGATACTTGAAGAAGAAATTTGGAATAGGTGCTGCGCCCAAAGCTAAACCAGAGCCTGCTACAAAAGGATCAAAGCCTGTTGTTGCAAAAGCAGGTGATTGGAAAGGTTTCCTTAAACAACATTCTGCACAACTACAAAAGATATCAGCAGATCCAAAGAAGAAAAGACAATTTGATGCCATGATGGCTAAGATGGGCGAAGGCGTTCAAGAAGCTAGATCATCAGCATCAGATCAAGCAGCTAAAGCAGGCGCTTATAATGGTGGTAAAAGTATTCCTAAGCAAAAAAAGACAGCTAAGGCAACAGACCCTAAGTCGCAGGAGCGTAGAGACGCTGCTGTTGCAAAGATGCGTGATGAAGACAAAGCAGCTAAAAAAGCACAAAGAGATAGATTTGCTGCAATGAAAAATGAATCAATCAAAGAAATGCTTTACCGCAAACTAAACGCTACAAAATAATCTTAAAAATAAATCTAAATTAAGTCAAGTTTTTACTTGACTTTTTTCACGATATGCGCTATAATAATATATAACTAACAAAGGAGAGAACCTTATGAGTGACCGTACCTACGGTGTAGAAGAGAAAGCTAAACTAGAACGTTTGGTTAAAGAAGGCGTAACAGTAATGCAGGAAGTTGAGGATCTTAGTGAAGGTCTAAAAGAAACTGTTAAAGCTGTTGCAGAAGAACTGGATATTAAAGCTAGTTTAATTAATAAAGCAATTAAGATTGCTAAGAACCGTGACTGGGATAAGCACGAAGATGCGTACGACGATCTCGAAACACTAGTATCTACGTTGGGTTATGATAAGTGATTGAAACAATAAGCCAATTTACTAAAAGAATCATATCTTACTTCGGTGAAACTTACCGGTTGTCTCCTGTGATTTTTTATGCAGAACTAATTGAGCTTATTTTATTAGTGGGTGCAAGCATTGTCTTAACAGTAACAGTGCTTGACCCTGCTACTGAATGGTTTATTCCATTGTACTTAGTTGGTAGTATATTTGGCTTAACAAGTGCTATATTGCGCAGAGCGGGCTTTGTTATATTACTATGTGGTTGGTTTACTATGATGAATTTAATAGCATTAAGTAGGCTTATAATGGATGCACTATGAAAACAGTTTACTGGGCAACAGGTTCAGAAGGTAGCAACGTACCGGACACTTATCAAATAAGTGAGTTAAAGTTTGCTGACCCAGTACGTGTTTCAAAAGGCATGGATTTTGTTAAATTCTTTGGACCTAGTGCTAGTAAGTGTCCTGCTGTAATAGACGAAAGTAAAAATACTTTTAAAATTAATTCACCTGTTGACATGAACATTACGTTTAGTGAAGACTTTACAGGCATTAATAGCAAGTATCAACAAGACTTTGAGTTTATTAAGCATTTTATAGGACAGTTTGGTCCAGACGGTGTCATACAGTTATCGGCACCTTCGTACTTATTCTTTTGCGAAGAGCCGTTAACAATGACACAGTTACCTCCGTATTACGAACAAAGTAATTTTGTAGACAACTGTATAGGCCTAAGTGCAACGTTTAATATTAATAGTTGGTTTAGGCCTGTAAAGCCTTCGTTTAAACTACGTGATAATAAACGTACAATTGATATTAATACTACTGATGCATTAATGTATCTTAAATTTAACACAGAAGAAAAAGTTAAACTTATTAGATTTGACGCTAGTTCTTTTATGAATATTAATGCTCCTATAATGCAAAGTATATTAGGTTTTAAGATGAACACAAAGAACCCACATGCTCCTACAGGACTAATGGCTGGGTACGAAGCGTTCATTAGAGCAAGATATAATAAAAGAATTATAAAAATTATTAAAGAGAACTTGCTATAATACGCTTTCTAGTGTATACTATAAGAGTCGCTCACTTAAGAGCAGGTAAAAGGTTAGTTGGCCAGAAGCAACAACAGGAGAATAGATGAGTTACGTAGACGGAATGTTTGATAGAAACGCCGACATTATTAGAGTTGTAGAGCGTAAAGACGGTAAGAGAACTTATCGCGAATATCCAACAAAATATACATTTTATTATAAGGACCAGCGTGGCAAGTACAAGAGTGTGTACGGCGATCCGCTGAGTCGTATTGTGTGCAAAAGCACAAAAGACTTCCGCAAAGAAGTAGCTATTAATAGAGACAAAGAACTGTTTGAAAGCGATATTAATCCTATCTTTCAGTGTTTAAGTGAAAACTATCTTAACCAAGATGCACCTAAACTAAACATTGCGTTCTTTGATATTGAGACTGACTTTGATCCAGAGCGAGGCTTTGCTGATCCAAGTGATCCGTTTATGCCTATAACAAGTATCTCGGTATACTTACAGTGGTTAGACACAATGGTGTGTATTGCTGTGCCGCCTAAGACACTTACTATGGAACAAGCTTGGAAAGAGCTTGAAGGTATTGATAATGTAATGTTGTTTGAGAAAGAAGGCGACATGATCGATACTTTCTTAACACTAATTGAAGACAGTGACGTACTAAGTGGCTGGAACAGTGAAGGATATGATATTCCGTATACTGTAAACAGAACTGCAAGAGTACTAAGCAAAGATGACACACGTAGGTTCTGCTTATGGGGACAACTTCCTAAGAAGCGTATGTACGAAAAGTTTGGCAAAGAAAGTGAAACGTTTGACTTAGTCGGGCGTGTACACTTGGATAGTTTGAACTTATATCGTAAGTACACTTATGAAGAACGTCACACATATCGACTAGATGCTATTGGTGAAATTGAAGTAGGTGAGAACAAAGTTCCGTATGAAGGAACACTTGACGCACTTTACAACAACGACTTCCGCAAGTTTATTGAATATAACATTCAGGATACTGCACTACTTGACAAACTAGACAAGAAGCTTCGCTTTATTGATCTAAGCAACGAACTAGCACATGCTAATACTGTTATGCTTCAGACTACAATGGGTGCTGTAGCAGTTACAGAGCAAGCTATCGTTAACGAAGCATGGCACAGAGGCTTACAAGTACCCAATCGTAAGAAGTATGATGACGAAGCTACACAGGCTGCTGGCGCATATGTTGCATATCCTAAGAAAGGATTGCATAGATGGATTGCTTCAATGGATTTAAATTCACTGTATCCTTCAGTGATTCGTGCATTAAACATGGCACCCGAAACTGTTGTAGGACAAATACGTCCAGAGATTAGTGACGCTCGTGTTGCTGAAGACATGGGCTTAAAGAAGAAAACCTTCGCTGGTAGTTGGGAAGGACGATTCGCTACAGAAGAGTATGACGCTGTTATGGAGCAACGTAAGGACATTGCATTAACAATTGATTGGGAAGATGGACGCAGTGATGTATTAAGTGGTGCTGAAATCTATAAGCTTGTATTTGATAGCAATATGCCGTGGATGCTTAGTGCTAATGGTACATTGTTTACTACAGAGTTTGAAGGTGTTATTCCAGGTATCCTAAAGCGTTGGTACAGTGAACGTAAAGAATTGCAAGCGCATCTTAAGAAAGCAAAAGACGCAGGCAATGCTGTCGAGACTGAGTACTGGGATAAGCGACAGTTGGTTAAGAAGATTAACTTGAACAGTTTGTATGGTGCTATTCTTAATCCTGGTTGTAGATTCTTTGACAAGCGTATTGGACAAAGTACTACACTTACAGGACGTACTATTGTTAAACACATGAGTGCAGAAGCAAACAAAGTTATTACAGGCGAGTACGATCATGTAGGTGCTGCAATGATATACGGCGACACAGACTCTTGTTACTTTAGTGCATATCCTATGCTTAAAGATGATATTGAATCAGGCAAAATTGAATGGAGTACCGAAAAAGCAATTACGTTATATGATCAAGTAGCTGAAGCAGTTGATAGTACATTTGTTGATATGATGGCAAAGTCGCATCATTGTCCAAAGAGTCGTGCAACTGTTATTGCAGCAGGACGCGAGATTGTTGCACAGTCGGGCTTGTATATTACTAAGAAGCGTTATGCAGCATTAGTAGTTGACAACGAAGGCTTTAGAACAGACATTGACGGCAAGGTTGGTAAAGTAAAAGCAATGGGCTTAGACTTACGTAGAAGTGATACGCCTGTGTTTATGCAAGAGTTTCTAAGTGAGTTATTGTTAATGGTACTTACTGACAAGCCGCAAAGTGATGTGCTTGAACGTATTACAGAGTTCCGTCAACAGTTCCATGAACGTCCAGGTTGGGAGAAAGGTAGTCCAAAACGTGCAAACAAAGTTGGACACTATCGTCGACTAGAAGAAAAACAAGGCAAAGCTAACATGCCTGGACACGTTCGAGCAAGTCTTAATTGGAATACACTACGTCGAATGAACAGCGACAAGTATAGCGAAGAAGTTGTAGATGGTATGAAAGTTATCGTTTGCAAATTAAAGCCTAATCCGCTAGGTTACACAAGTGTTGCGTATCCAACGGATCAAATGCGTTTGCCAGAATGGTTCAAAGAACTTCCGTTTGATGACTCAGCTATGGCAGAAACTATTATTGATAATAAGTTAGACAACTTAATTGGTGTGCTTAACTATCCATTAGAGGATACTAAGCGTCATAACACATTTACTAGTTTGTTTGACTTCGGAGAGTAAAATGAAGATTAAACTAGAGATAGAAATTGATACGGAGAACGAACAGGACCTAAATACTATTGAAGAGCTTATGGAAAAGCTTAGAGAGTTAAAGGAGTTAATGTATGAATGATATTATTTGGGATATAGGCGGTGAAGTTGTTAAAGAAGATGTTCGATATGTTGTTAAAGACAATACTGAACTTAACAATCTTGTAGTAAGTAGCACTCGTTTAAATGCTAAAAAAACTACATCAGGACATCGACATGCCGGACAAGAAGAAGTTTATATCTTTGTTCGAGGCTTTGGTCAAATAGAATTAGATCATAGAATAATCGATGTTAAGGAAGGCGACACTATTTTAATTCAAGATAATGTATTTCATAAAGTACACAACACTAGTGATTTTGTATTAGAATTTATATGTGTATTTGACGGGAAAAGGAATCATAAATGAAAATTGTAGTAGTAGGTGGCGGGACCGCAGGATTAACATCTGCAATGATGTTAAAGGCAAGGTTCCCGAACTATACAATTGATATGATAGCTTCAAAGAAGCTTGGTATTATTGGTGTAGGCGAGGGTAGTACAGAACATTGGTCAGACTTTAGACAGTTTGTAGGCATTGACGAGCGTGAAATGATACGCGAAACTGGGGCAGTAATGAAACTTGGTGTCTTGTTTCAAGACTGGGGAGTTCCTGACTACATGCACAGTATTCAAGATGGATACAATCGTCAGTATACTCCAGAAAGACTTATTGGTACAGGACAATACCCGTATGTGTTTGGAAATATAATTAAAGATGATGTTCCTTCTACAGAACTTTCAAATAAGTCTTTTTGGGCTAATAAAGTTAATGAATATTATTTAAAGCAAGACGTTGTTCCTACACAACAATATCACTTTGATACTTTTAGACTAAACACATACTTAACTAAGAAAGCATTAGAACGGGGTATAACAATCATCGACGATGTAATCACCGATGTAGTTGTTAACGAAGATGGCATTGATTATATATCAAGTGCAGACGAACGTTACGATTATGATTTTTACGTTGACTGTTCAGGATTTAGAAGAATACTAATTTCAGAACTTGGTGCTAAATGGGTTTCACACAAAGAATACTTAACTACTGATAGTGCAATTGTTTTTCAGACAGGCGAGGCTGATGAGTATAATATGTGGTCAGTATCTAAAGCAATGAAATACGGGTGGATGTTTAGAATTCACACACAGGGTAGAGGTGGGAATGGTTATGTTTATGATAGCAATTATTTAACACCTGAACAAGCACAAGAAGAGATAGAAGAAGTAGTAGGTCATAAAATAAAAGTAGGTCAGCATTTAAAATTCAATCCTGGTGCATTAGATAGATCTTGGATTAAAAATTGTTGTGCTACAGGTCTTAGTTCAAGTTTTATTGAACCGTTAGAGGCATCTAGTATTGGTGCTACTATACAACAAACCTTTATGCTCATGCATAGCTTAGTTAACTATAACGAAACTATTATTGATAGATATAATACTGGGTTTAGATCAGTTGTAGAAAACATAAGAGATTTTATTGTTCTTCATTTTATATGCCCAAGAAATGATACAGAGTTTTGGAAGAACTGTAAAACTCTTCCGGTGCCTAATAGTTTACAAACGAAATTAAATATGTGGAAAGAAAAACTCCCCACAGCAATAGATTTCGATAGTGACTCTTCATATGTATTGTTTAATGAATTACATTTTTTAATGGTACTGCACGGACTAGGAATGTTCGATATAGGAAAGATTAAAGAAGAATATGAAACTTACCCAGAAGAGCTTAAACATTTTGCAGACCAAGTTAGACACGAATTGTCATTAGAATGGAATTCAGTAGACAACTATGTTGGTCATAAAGAATATATAGAAATAGTAAAAAATATGCCAGGTCACAGTAGTGATTGGGCAAACAATGCTGTGCCAGTTAACGCTGGTTCTAATCACATAGAGCTGGAACCAATTTCAGTAACTTCTGGAAATAGCTGGCGCGAGGTTAAATTGCCTGGAACTTATAAATGGGGAGTTGAATCATGATAGTAGGATTTACTTGTAGTACATTTGACTTATTACATGCAGGACATGTACAAATGTTGCGTGAAGCAAAAGAACAATGCGATTATTTAATCTGTGGATTGCAAGTAGATCCTAGTAATGATCGGCCGGAGAAGAACGCTCCTATACAAACTGTTGTGGAGCGTTATACACAACTTAAAGCAGTAAGTTATGTGGATGAGATCATCCCTTATGGTACAGAACAAGACCTAGAAGATGTCTTGACAATGTACAATATTCATGTTAGAATATTAGGGGAGGAGTATCGTGACAAAGACTTTACAGGAAAAGATATTTGTAGACGACGCGATATAGACTTACATTTTAACAAGCGTGACCACAGGTTTAGTTCAAGTGATTTGCGCAAACGAGTAGCAGAGAGTGAAAAATAATGTGGTTCCTAATAATACTTAGTATAACAACACAGGGTGAATTAGAGTATAGATCGGTTGATCGGTTTGCTCTCTTAGAAGACTGTCACACTGTGCTATTCGACGAATACATTAAAGATCACGAAGAAGCAATTTGCCTTATGAGTTATCACAATGAATAGATTTATATTTGATGTAGACGGCACACTAACGCCAAGCCGCGGGAAAATGGATCAAGTATTTAAACGCTGGTTTATAGAGTTCTGTCAAGAGAATGCAGTGTATCTTGTAACAGGAAGCGATCGTATGAAGACCTTAGAGCAAGTAGGCGAAACTGTTTATAATGTATGTTCTCGCGTTTATCAATGCAGCGGTAACGAAGTATGGATTAAAGGCGTAGTTATTAAAAGTAGTGATTGGGTTTTACCCGAAGCAGCGCATGAATGGTTAACTGTAAAACTTACTGAAAGTGCATTTACTATACGCACAGGACAACACTTCGAACACCGCACCGGCATGTGTAACTTTAGTATTGTCGGACGTGGTGCTAATCTAGAAGAACGTGCAAAATATGTAGTATATGATGGTTATGAAAATGAGCGAAATAAAATAGTACATAGCTTTAATAAATTGTTTCCAGGAGTTACTGCAACCGCAGGCGGTGACACTGGCATTGACATTTACCCAACTGGTAAAGATAAAGCACAGATTATAGACGACTTTGCTGAAACTGATACCTTATACTTCTTTGGTGATCGGATGGACGAATCTGGAAATGATTACACACTTGCACACGAAGTTAGGAAGATGTCGCCACTAGGATGCTATCCTGTAGATGGGTGGCAAGAAACATGGCGTAATTTAGGACATTTAAATGAATATACTATTAACAGGTCATAAGGGCTTTATTGGTACAGCATTGTATAAGACACTTGCTGTAAACAATAATGTACATGGCATAGACTTACTTAAAGGCGACAATTTACTCGACTGCGAATGGCCAGTAGACATCGACTTAGTGATACATTTGGCTGGAAAGAGCGGTGTTCGCGAGAGTATAAATGATCCAGCAGCATATTGGACAAATAATATAATAGCAAGTAGACGATTATTTGAACGCTATCAAAATATTCGTATATTATACGCAAGTAGTAGTAGTGCTTACGAGCCTGATTTGAATCCGTATGCGGCATCTAAGTTCTGTTTAGAACAACTTGCTGATCGCTACCCTAATACACTAGGTATGCGGTTCCATACTGTATGGTCACATCAACCGCGTGAGAATATGTTCTTTGATAAATTATTTAATGGTACGCTAGAGTATGTTACTACACACCATAGAGATTTTGTACACTTACATGACGTAGTAGATGCTATTCAATTATTAATAGCTAATACACACGTTAATGGGTTACTTGATATCGGAACTGGGGTTCCTATAAGGATCCGAGATTTAGTAACGGACTTGCCAGTTCGTCTAAATACCCCAACAGAGCGAGAGTGGACTTGTGCTAACATAGAAAAAATGAAAGCACTTGGTTGGAAACCTAAATATAGTATAGAAAAAGACTTGACAGACACCAATTTAGGTGCTATAATAAACATTATAACAGGAGAAAAGACCGTATGAAAGATATTTTACAAGACGTAGTTGCACACACGCATTCGCTAGGCTTTTTAGCATTAGTTAAAGTGAGCAACGACACAGCAGAAACACAGATTGATGCAATGGCAGAAGATCGTAGTGTTATTTTAACAGCAAAGACTCATTCAACTGTTGCTGAGTTTGAAGGCACTTTTGGTATGCCTAACTTAGATAAGTTAGCATTGCACTTAAAAAATCCAGAGTATCAGAAAGGCGCAAAACTAGAAGTAGTCAAGGCAGAACGTAACGGCGAAACTATTCCAACGCACATTCACTTTGAAAACAATGCTGGTGACTTTGAAAATGATTATCGCTTTATGAACAAAGCAATTATCGAAGAGAAGTTGAAGACTGTAACATTCAAAGGTGCTGCTTGGGCAGTAGAATTTAAACCTAGCGTTTCTAGTATTGGGCGCATGAAGTTAATGAGTGCTGCACATTCAGAAGAGCCTACGTTTAATGTTACTACTAAAGTAACTGGTGGTGCAACTGATCTAGTGTTTAGCTTTGGAGATGCAAGTACACACGCAGGTGAGTTTGTATTCCAGAACGCAGTAGAAGGCAAGCTACAGCACACATGGAGTTGGCCTGTTGCACAAGTACAAGCAGTACTTAATTTAACTGGCGATCTTACAATGAGCATTAGTGATCAAGGTGCTATGAAGATTAGTGTTGATTCGGGTATGGCAACATACGATTACATCTTGCCAGCACAGAGTAAGTAATATGACTTCGGCGCAAATAACCTTTGCCGTCCTAAGTTGGTTGGCGTTAACCGGTTTCATTTATACTGTTACTGGTTGGCGCAACATTATAGACTGTTACAAGCTCTGGTTCACTAGAGAATACTGGACCAACTACAATGTTATTGAAGCAGCAAGTTGGATCGCAAAAGCAGCAATAATTATTCCAGCACTTATTTTTGGAAATAATATTTGGCAATTATATTTTGTAGCACTAGTTACTAGCTTGTCTCTTATTTGGGCAAGTAATAAAAAACTATTACCTACACTAGTTGGATTTAACACTTTGTGGATTTGGCTTAGTATGATGGTAATAGCACAAAATATTATAGGAAATTAGATGAACAAAGATTTAACAGAAGCACAACAAGACTATGCACACTTTCTGCCTGCACTTAGCGGTTTCTATGCAACATATGTAGGCAAGCAACGATACCCAGATCCTGTAAAAGGTCCGTATGTTCCAGCTTCTCGTATACCTAATAATTTTGCTAATGATATGGAAAGTCTTAACTATCTTAATAAATCAGAAGGAGCGTTCCAGTACAAATGGACGCTTTACTCTGCAGGACATGCTGAACTTGATGTTAATAAGTTTAGTCCTAAAGAAGATATGGTCCGTAACAGAGATAGAGAAAACACTTGGATGCTAGGTGACTCAGGTGGTTTTCAAATTGGTAAAGGTGTTTGGGAAGGTGATTGGAAAGATCCTAACTGTCCTAAGGCACAAAAGAAGCGCGACGGAGTGTTACGTTGGATGGATGCATACATGGACTATGGTATGATCTTAGATATTCCAGCCTGGGTTGCACGTAGCCCTGCAGGTGCTAAAGCTACTGGCATTAGCACATATCAAGAAGCAGTTGCAGCTACCCGTATTAATAACGACTATTGGATGAAGCATAGAACAGGCGCTTGTAAGTTCCTTAACGTATTGCAAGGTGAGAATCATGCAGACGCTGATGACTGGTACGAGCAAATGAAAGACTATTGTGATCCAGTTAAGTATCCTGACAATCATTTTAATGGTTGGTCAATGGGTGGACAAAATATGTGCGATGTGCATTTGGTTCTTAAACGTCTAGTTGCGTTGCACTATGATAACCTGTTACAGCAAGATGTACACGATGTAATGCACTTCTTAGGCACAAGTAAACTAGAGTGGGCTTGCTTGCTTACAGACATTCAGCGGGCTGTACGCAAGTACTATAACCCAAACTTTATGATTACCTTTGATTGCGCAAGTCCGTTCTTAGCTACAGCTAACGGACAAGTGTATACTTCAGTAGAAACACCAGACAGAGGTAAATGGACTTACCGCATGGTTCCTAGTGTTGACGAACTAAAGTACGCTAACGACACCCGAACATTTAAAGACGCAACATTACAAGATGGAATCTTTAAGAACTTTGAAGATAGTCCACTAACTGACGGTTTGTTAGTTAACGATATTTGCACTTATGCAAAAGGCGATAGGAATAAAATTAATGTTCCTAAAGTAAGTGCAGGTGAAGTTGAACTTGATAAAAATGATCAACCTGTCTTAGATGAAGCTGGTGCTCCTATTGTCCGTAAGAAAGACTCAACTAGCTGGGATAGCTTTAGTTATGCTATACAGATGGGTCACAATGTATGGACTCATGTTAACGCTGTACAAGAAGCTAACAGACAATATGACGCTGGCGTTATTCCTAAAATGCTTGTACAAGAAAAGTTTGACAGGATCTTATTTAGAGATGTTGTAGAAGAAATATTTTCTAAGACAACCCGAGAAGAATCGTTAGATGTTATTGATAGTTATACAAAGTTTTGGATGGCTATACCCGGCACACGTGGCGCTATTGGAAAGAAGACTGTAAATAGCTCTACGTTTTTTGAAGCGTTGTTTGAAGTTGACACTCCAGACAATTCAGAAGAAGATACTTTAGATGAATTAAAACTAGAGGAATTAACGGATGAGCAACTTTGAAAACACTGAAGATAAACTCCGAGCGCATTATAGCGAACTTGAGCGTAAGCACAGAGAACTCGACATTGAAATAGAAACGCGGTTTGGCAACATAACAGTAAGTGAAGAAGTTCGCAGAATGAAAACTATGAAGCTTTATCTTAAAGATGAAATGCACCGTATTAACGCATATCTGATACAACAAGGATTACAATGAAACGAGATTACTTTAACGGCGAAGATGATACAATAATTTTCTTTACAGGTATAGAAGTTGAAAAGACTCCTGCATTTGGAATGAAGACATTGTTTGTTACTGGCATTCAAGACTATATTGAAATTATGGAGTTTTATAATAGAGAAGATTGCGAACATATTTTCTTTGGTGCTAATCACAGTTACGCTCCTGTACTACCGGAAGAGTTTGAAGACTGGGATTTAATGATCCGGACGTTTTTAGATAAAGGTATCTTATGCAGTTTAGATATTCCAAGTACTATTAATTTAGAATGGTTCTTAGAAGGCGGACTAACTGAAACTAATAACTTTATTCCGCAACTACGTGTTGTAGTTCCATATGTTAACCAATGGCCTTACAATACAATGATTAAGATTGACGACAAAGATTTTAAGGCTTCAAATCCAGGTGTATGGTGTCATAGCTTACACGACTTAATGGATCGTAATAAATTTACGGATTGGAGTAAATATGGGCTTGACAAAGTCCTAAAGTGAAAGTATAATAGTAATATGCAAGAACGCTATCATGACTATATCTTACGCAGAATGAAGGAAGACAGAATGAACCAAGAAGCAACTAAAAGTATCTGGGTAACCTTTCGTAAGGAAGGTGTACATATGTATCCAGGTGCTGACACAGATCCTAAATTAGCAACTGGCGATTGGGATGATGTATCATTCTTAGGTGTTCCGCATCGCCATATTTTTCATTTTAAAGTTCGCATCGAAGTGTTTCACGATGATCGCGATATTGAATTCATTCAGTTTAAACGCTGGATCGAACGGTTGTATGCACAAGATGTAATACAACTAAATCACAAGTCATGTGAGATGATTGCAGATGACTTGTATGAAGAAATTTCCGCAAAGTACCCCAGCCGCTTTGTAGAGATTGATGTCGCTGAAGATGGCGAAAACGGCTGTACTAACTTTTATCCATCACATACATAAGGAATTTGGATATGACCATCGCGAACCACACTGTAAATAAGGTATTTAACGACCTTGATCAGTTCCGTGACTACTGCCGCTTTGAAGGCAAAGTCTTTAATGAAGCAGACCTATACAAGAAGGAAGCACCAGTTTGGATTGCTTACCAGAAGTATCAAGGTTGGTTACGTGCGAAAGCGCGTAATGCAGGAAAACCGTTTACCCCTAAACCCCGTCCAGATCACCGGAGCCGATAAACATGACAGTCTTCATCGTAGACATTGAAGCAGTAGACACTCGTTATACTAAACAGTGGAAAGAGTATTTGCCTAAACAATTACAACGTGCTATTGATGAGGACGTTATTGTTATATCGGGTGGAGATACTCCCCAGGCAACTACGCCTGGTGCGTTTCTTAACTTCGGCGGCACGAACGTTTACAAGAGTAAGCAATTAGAAACTATCGGTGAGATGTTCTGCAAAGGACAAATTGCCGATGGTGACTATTTCCTATACACAGACGCTTGGAACCCTACTGTTATACAATTAAAGTATATGGCAGAGTTACTAGATGTTAACATTACTATTGGCGGCTTATGGCATGCTGGTAGTTATGATCCACAAGACTTTTTAGGTAGACTAATAGGTGACAAACCGTGGGTTAGACATGCTGAACAAAGTATGTATGAATGTTACGATGATAACTTTTTTGCAAGCGAATTCCATATTGACTTGTTTGCTGAAAGCTTAAATATTGATGATGACAAAACACATCGTGTTGGTTGGCCTATGGAGTATCTTAAGGATAGCTTAGTACAATATAAAGGTATGGAGAAGCGAGACTTGATCTTGTTTCCGCATCGTGTTGCACCTGAGAAGCAAGTTGATATCTTTAGAGACCTTGCAGACCGATTACCGCAATATGAGTTTGTTGTTTGTCAAGATCAAGAACTTTCAAAGAACGAATATCACAATTTGCTAGGTGAAGCTAAGATGGTGTTTAGTGCTAACTTGCAAGAAACACTTGGCATTAGTTGGTACGAAGGTGCATTAGTAGATGCTATTCCTATGATGCCAGATAGACTAAGCTATAGTGAAATGGCAACTCCAGAATTTTTATACCCAAGTGCGTGGACTGAAAACTTTGATGCGTACTTGCATAACAGAGATAAAGTAGTTGCACGTATTATAGAATATATGGAAAACTACAGTGACTTTTTAGTTGGTATAAACAAGCAAGTAACAAAATTAAACAAAGACTTTTTTAGTGGAGAAGCATTATATGACACAATCAGTAATTAATACCCAGCTAAACTTAGATTTATCCGATACAGTAGTTGCTGGTACAAGTACATATACTATTAGTTCATCTGCAGGAAGTACTAGTAGTCATGTAACTATACCAACTAATTATACCTTTGATACGTTAACTGGTAATGGTAATACTGCTCATGCCTTTACTGGTCCTTCAGTAAATACAACTATTACTGGACTTAGTGACAATATTACCATTAAGCCGGAATTATGGTCAGAAGCACTACCTGATGTATATACCGTAAACAATATGTGCGAACAATACCCTGCACTCGCTAAAGCATACGAAAATTTTAAAACTGTGTACAAGCTAGTCGAACAAGACTACAAAGGGAAACAGGAAGGCCAAAGTGAATTTAATTTCTAAATGTATGGACTTACTAGGAAGGCGCAGAGTTATTACAGAACGTGATAGCAATATGCCTTACCTAGTACGTTATTATGTTTTTTTAAAAGAAAGAAACCGTTTTCCTTTTAACATTACATTACATAAAGTATTAAAGAGCGATGAATGTACACTACATGATCATCCTTGGTCATATGCTACATTTATTATTAAAGGCGGGTATTGGGAATTTATTCCAGTTGTATCTAGAGAAGGATTTGTTGTAGGTGCTACTGCTGAGTGGCGCGGACCTGGACATTTTCGTAGACGCCCAGCTACTGACTTGCATTATTTAACATTAGACAAAGACGAACACGGAAACGAGATACCATGTTGGAGTTTGTTCTTTATGGGTAAGAAGGCAAAGGATTGGGGATTTATGAAGTTCTTTAGTCATAAAGAACAAAGTGATATATATAAACAAGGCTACCAATGGGTTAGTCATACTGAATACTTAGCAAGAGGCGCAAAGGATGAATAAGTGCATTGCATTAGCAATTGTATGTATAATGACAACAGGGTGTTCAGCAATCGCAGTTGTCGATGTAGCTGCATCAACAGCAATATATGCAGGTAAAACAGTTGTAAATACCGTAGACTTAATAACACCTGATATAATTAACCACGAGGATTAAAGATGATTAAGAAACATTACTATAGCTGGTCTGAGATTGAACGTATGTGTGTAAGCATCGTTAATCAAATGTACACTGACAACTGGCGTCCTGATTACATTGTAGGTCTTACACGCGGTGGCAATGTACCTGCTACTATTATTAGTAATATGACTGGCATACGTTGCGAAGCACTTAAAGTAAGTTTGCGTGATGATAACAGTGAAAGCGAATCTAACTGCTGGATGGCAGAAGATGCATTTGGTTACGAAAGTGAACCACGTGCTACAGCAGGTCCATTACGTAAGAACATCCTTATTGTAGATGATATCAACGATACTGGTGCTACTTTCAATTGGATCAAGGAAGACTGGCCTTCAGGTTGTTTGCCGATGGATAAAAGTTGGGGAACAGTTTGGGATCAAAATGTACGTTTTGCTACACTAACAGAAAACTTAGCAAGCGACTTTAGTCAAGTAAGATACACTTGTCACGAAATTAACAAAGCAGAAGAAGATGTATGGCTTGTTTACCCTTGGGAAAACGTAGCAGAATACAAATAACAACAAAGGAAAAAGGAAATGAACTTGAAAGAACAATTAGTCAAAGCAGCACGTATGCATGCCGAAGGTGAGCTAGAACGTGCAAAAACTAATATCATGGTGTATATGAATAATGCAACTGGTATCGGAGAGCATAGCGATATTGTCGAAGCCATTCAAGAAGAACTTGATAAAATGGCTCATGCAGAAGATCGTATTGAAATGTTAGAAAAATATTTTAGTGCTTGACACAGACCTAAATATAGTGTATAATACATATATGTGTATTAGAAATATGACATCCACGTCTTAAACTCGGAGTAATTAATGAACAAAATAGTACAAATTAAAGCCCGGCTTGAAGAAGCAAACATTCGCCATTGGGCTGGCGATAACATTAGTGAAGTATTACATGAAGGCGATAAAGAAGCTCTTATTGAAGATGCAACTGTTGCATTTGAAGGTGTACTAGATGCACTATTGATTGATAGGTTTAACGATCCTAATAGTAAAGGTACAGCAAAGCGTCTTGCTAAAATGTACTACAATGAAATTATGGCAGGGCGTTATGACGTTATGCCTAGCGCAACTGCATTTCCTAATGATAGCGATGATCGCTATGAAGGTATGTTAGTAGTACGCAGTGAACTTAAAAGTATGTGTTCACATCATCACCAGCCAGTAGCAGGTGTAGCATACATTGGTATTATTGCAGCAGACAAACTAATTGGCCTGTCTAAGTATACACGTATTGCACAGTGGTGTGCTAGACGCGGTACACTACAAGAAGAACTTGCAAACGATATTGCTCGTGAGATTGAGTCTGCAACTGGTGCTGAACACTTAGGTGTTTATATTCAAGCAACACATGGCTGTTGCGAGAACCGCGGTATTATGGCAACTAGTAGTTTAACACAGACTACTGTGCTTAAAGGCGCATTTAAGGATGATAATAGCACAAAGAAAGAGTTTTTTGATAACATTAAACTGCAACAGGAGTTTGCACGATGATAGCATCTCCAGTATTTGAAAAAGGCTATCCATCGCATGAAGCAGTAAATAGAAAGCGAAGTATGAAACTAAGATATTCAGAAGCGTTTTATAGCGTACAAGGCGAAGGCAAGTTTGTAGGAGTACCTAGTGTATTCCTACGCACTTTCGGTTGTAACTTTCGTTGCATGAACTTTGGACTTGGTAAAGACGAACCTAGTCGTGCAGAAAAACAAGCACAAGGTATTATCCGCAATCAAGAAGTAAAAGACTTACTTGACGATGGTATTATTGCAAGGACTGAAAAGTTTACAGACTTGCCTATTATTCATACAGGCTGTGATACGTATGCAAGTATCTATCCTGAATTTAAAAACTTTAACAAACTTGCAGAAGTTGACGAGGTTGTTGAACATTTGTTATCCCTTACTCCAGAAGGCAAGTGGACAATGGATAACGGACAAGACATCCACTTAATTATGACAGGTGGCGAGCCGTTGTTGGCGTGGCAACGATTGTATGTCGAACTATTTGAGCATCCACGTATGCAGGATCTAAAAAATGTCACATTTGAAACAAACACTACTCAATTATTACACGACGATCTGTTTAAATATCTCAACGATAGCAAACGTATTACAGTTACATGGAGTTGTTCGCCTAAGCTATCCGTTAGCGGAGAATCTTGGGAGGACGCTATTAAGCCTGACGTGGCTCTTAATTATTCCACTGTTACTGGTAGCGACATGTATCTTAAATTTGTCGTTGCTGATCGTTCAGATATTGATGAAGCTGGCAGAGCTGTGCAAGCATACCGTGACGCAGGCGTTGAGTGTCCAGTATATTGTATGCCGCTTGGGGGACGCTCGGAAGAGTATGTCCTCAACGTTAAAGAAGTGGCAGAAGTCTGCATGGAAAAGGGATGGCGCTTCACCCCAAGGCTCCATATATCCTTATTCGGAAATGCATGGGGTACGTGATGCATACGAAAACGAACAACACGAACAAGCAATGAAAGCTCCATATCCTAAAATGGACCCAGAAGAGATGAGACAGAAAGGATTAATATGAAAAACTTTTTTAAGAAAATAACAGGATTAGACAAAGTAGAAGAACAAAAGGCACAAGTACAAGAAGAAAAGTTAGAACTTCTAAAGCAACGTGATCCTAAAGCTTATGCAACACGCAAGAAGGAACCTTGGGTGAATGTAATCGATGTTAAAGTTAATGAAGAGAATGTTCGTAATGGCTTTTTTGAGCTCGACTGGAATGAATACTTTATTGCACAGCTTGTTGAAGCAGGTTACGGTGTTGACAATGATCCAGAAGAAGAAATTGTAGATCGTTGGTTCCGTGACATTGTTTACAATATGCTTGAAGAAGAAGGCCAGGATACTAATCGCGGTGCTGGATATATTAATGTAGTTCCTATTGCTAAAGGTAAGTCAGAAGTTAGTTGACATCTATAGTAAATGGTGTTATAATATATATAATTAATACAACAAAAGGCAAAACAAATGGCAACTTATGTCCTAGTAGACACAGCAAATACTTTCTTTAGAGCGCGGCATGTAGTTCGTGGCGACATTGATACTAAAGTAGGTATGGCGTTACACATTACACTAAACAGTGTTAAGAAAGCATGGAACGACTTTGATGCAGATCATGTTGTATTTTGCTTAGAAGGCCGTAGCTGGCGCAAAGACTATTACGAGCCCTACAAGCGTAATAGGCAAGTTGCTCGCGATAAACTAACTCCTATACAAGCAGATGAAGACACTGCGTTTTGGGAGATCTTTGACGAGTTTAAGAACTTTGTTACAGAAAAGACTAACTGCACTGTTATGCAACACAAGCGTTTAGAAGCAGATGATCTTATTGCAGGCTGGGTACAATCGCATCCTAATGATAAACATGTTATTATTAGCACCGACGGTGACTTTGCACAACTTGTTAGTCCTACAGTACGTCAGTACAACGGCGTTAGTAATGTAACTATTACGCATGAAGGTTACTTTGATGACAAAGGACAGCCTGTGATAGATAAAAAGACTAAAGAAGCAAAGCTTGCTCCTGTGCCTGACTTTATGTTGTTTGAAAAGTGTATGCGTGGTGACACAAGTGATAACGTGTTTAGTGCTTATCCTGGTGTACGTACAAAAGGTACTAAGAATAAAGTTGGACTTAACGAAGCATATGCAGATAAAGACAACAAGGGCTTTAACTGGAATAACATGATGCTACAACGTTGGACTGATCACAACGGTGACGAGCATCGTGTACTTGATGACTATCAGCGTAACGTAGTATTGTGTGACTTAACTGCACAACCCGAAGACGTTAGAGAGATAATCGATTCTGTTGTTGCAGAACATATGACTCCTAAGACAGTTAATCAAGTAGGCATGCGTCTTATGAAGTTCTGTGCAAAGTGGGATATGCAACGAATTGCAGATCAAGCTACTTATTACACCGAACCGTTATCAGCGAGGTATCCAGTATGACATTGAAGGCAAAGGCAGTAGTAAAAGATAAATTCTGGATTATCGAAAGCGAAGAAGAACGGGTTGGTACAGTATCGTGGAATGATGATAGATATATGTTTAGCAGCCGTGTAGAGACTTGTTTCTTTAATAGTACACACGAAATGGAGAAGCGATTTGGTTCTAATATTATTTGGAATGATATTACTCCAGTAGCTGACAAGGTTCAGTTAGAGTCGTTTTCAGTACACGGGTACCCAACAACTGTTAATCCGTACAATACTATGTATGATGTTAAACGTAAACTACCGTTATTCACTAAAAGTAATAAGTCAAAAAGTGCATATTGTGCAGGGTATTATATTATACACTTTGATAAAGGCTGGGTTAAAAGCTTTTGTCCTAAACAAATTACTGTAGAACGATACGAGTATAAAGGTCCGTTTAAAACAGACTTAGAAATGCGACAGGAGTTAAGCCGTGCTAACCGTTGAGCCATTAAATACCATTCCACTTCAGCAGTTTTTACAAGCAGTTAAGGCTGCTGAAGCTGCTAGAGTAGCTAACGTAACGTTAGACATGAACACTGCTAAGAACTTAGCATTTACCTTAGGTATTGTAATGAGTCGCTTACACGGTGATTTAGAGCTGTTAGTAGCACAATCTAAAGACAGTAGCGATGAAGTAATTAATATTACAATGGACGGCGGTTCGAAGTTTTAACTACGCATTTAACTCTAAAATAGATAAATATATGCGTAGTTAATTAAAAGGATTCCGCATATGAGTCGACCTAAACCGACAGTTATTTTAGAAAACATTGATAGTAAAACATACAAGAGTGAACAAGTACTAGGAGCAGAAGCCATTTGGGCTGTGTTCTATCAAAACGCACCGTTTAATTTAAAGAGTGCTAATGCACTCACAAACTATCCAGGTCCTAAGTATAAGAAGGTTAGTTTCTCTAATCCCGGGCATGCACATAATCTTGCTAGAAAACTAAACGATATGTTCAGATGCGTTGACTTTTCTGTATATAAGCTTACATCAGGTGAACTTGTGACAGACGAATGAACTGGAAAGAGACATATACTAAGGTCTTTCTAAAAGAACTTAATAAAAGTATTAATGATGCTACTGTTGCAGAGCATCTGCCTATATGGTGGCAGAATAATAGAAACAAAGGATCAGGTGGGTTACGTTTAACTGACACTGGGTTTGGAGTACTGTTAACAATAGAACTAGCTACGTACGACATCCCCTTTGCTAAAGATATGCCACTTACTACCCAAACTATTATCTTCCTAGATCAGTTTATTGACTGTCCGTACTATCTTACTAAGATGGGAATTACGGTAACTAACGAAAAGAAGGCAGTCGAACTTACTCTTTTTAGTGGTGATTTACGCAAATATGGCTTAACTAAAGCAATGAATAGGCAAAAAAAGGCAGATAATGGTTGACAAATGCTGTAATGGTGCTATAATATATGTATAGTTTAAATAAAGCACTAAACAAAGAGGGTACTACAAATGGATACTACAACACGCACTGTTAGTCCAAATGGGGCAAAAGCCAGCATTACTCATGCATTAAAGAAGAAGCGTCCTATCTTTTTATGGGGACCTCCAGGTATTGGTAAATCTGACATTGTATCACAAATCTGTGATACTTTTTCAAATTCACATTTAATTGACATTCGTTTGTCACTTTGGGAACCTACAGATATTAAAGGTATTCCATACTTCGACAGCAACTCAGGTACAATGGTTTGGGGTGCGCCTAGCGAATTACCAAGTGAAGAGTTTGCTGCTCAATTTGACTACATTGTACTATTCCTAGACGAAATGAACTCGGCAGCGCCAAGCGTACAAGCGGCAGCATACCAGTTGATTCTTAACCGTCGAGTAGGAACTTACAAGTTACCAGACAACGTAATGATTGTTGCGGCTGGTAACCGTGAAGCTGACAAAGGTGTTACTTATAGAATGCCTGCTCCGTTAGCTAACCGCTTTATCCACTTAGAACTTGCTGTTAACTTTGACGACTGGTTCCAGTGGAGTGTAACTAACAACATCAACACTGACGTTGTAGGTTACTTAACCTTTGCAAAGAAAGACTTGTACGACTTTGATCCTAAAAGTTTAAGCCGTAGCTTTGCAACTCCTCGTAGTTGGTCTTTTGTTAGCGAATTGTTAGACGATGACCTAGACGAAGCAACTACTACTGATTTGGTAGCTGGCGCAGTTGGTGAAGGACTTGCTGTTAAGTTTATGGCGCACCGCAAGGTAGCTGGAATGATGCCTAACCCAAGTGACATACTATCAGGCAAAGTAAAAGAAATGAAGTCTAAGGAAATTAGTGCAATGTACTCCTTAACTGTATCTCTTTGCTACGAGTTAAAAGAAGCATCAGACAAGAACGACAAGAAGTTTGATGATAAAGTTAACAACTTCCTACGCTTTTCGATGGACAATTTCGATACTGAACTAGTTGTTATGGGTATCAAGCTTGCACTAACACAGTATAGCTTACCAATTGACCCAGACGAAGTAGAATGTTTTGATGAATTCCATGAGCGTTATGGTAAGTATATTAAGGCTGCACAGGCTGCGTGATACTAAAAGGACGGGTTCTTTTGAGGCCGTCCTTACTTTTTGGTTGACAAGTAATGCATTTAGTGCTATAATATATGTATAAGTTAATAAAGAAAGGGCAAGTAAATGGCTACTAAAGACACACAAACTAAATTAAAAAACTTTACGCCGGATCCAGATATTACTACAGAAGCATTAGAAGAGATGCGGTTAGTGGTACTTGACCGCATTATTACGGCACGGATTGGTTTGCTACTACGTCATCCTTTCTTTGGCAACATGGCTACACGTTTGCGTATTATTGCAGCAGATGAGTGGCTTGGTACTGCTGCCGTTGATGGTCGTAACTTGTACTACAACACACAATTCTTTAATGCGATGAATAATAAAGAGATTGAGTTTGTTGTTGCACACGAAATTTTGCATATGGTATTTGATCACATGGGTCGTAGAGATGACCGTGATCCTATGATCTATAACATTAGCGCAGACTATATTGTAAACAATACACTAGTACGTGATCGTATTGGAACTATTCCAAGTATTGTAAAATGTTATCAAGACTTTAAATACGAAGGTTGGACCAGCGAAGAAGTATATGACGATGTATACGAAAAAGCAAAAGAGATGGGCGACGAGTACTTAAAGCAATTAGGTGAAATGCTAGACGAACATCTCGATTCAGAAGATGACGGTACTGGCGATGGCGGCAACGACGACAGTGAAGCAGAAGATAGCAATGGCAATGCTACTAGCTCTTCTAAGCCTAAGTACAGCAAAGAAGAAATAAAGCAGATTAAAGATGAGATCAAAGAGAATATGATCTCAGCGGCACAAAGTGCAGGTGCTGGTAATGTTCCTGCAGAAGTTGCGCGTATGATAAAAGAGCTTACTGAACCTAAGATGAACTGGCGCGAAATACTACGTCAGCAAATACAAAGTATAATTAGAAGTGATTATACGTTTAGTCGTCCTTCACGTAAAGGACAAATGAGCGGTGCTATACTTCCTGCTATGGACTTCCAAGATACTATTGATCTTGCAGTAGCTATAGATATGTCAGGTTCAATTGGTAATAAGCAAGGCGAAGACTTCTTAGGTGAAATTAAAGGCATCATGGACGAGTATCAAGACTACAACATTAAAATATGGTGCTTCGATACTCAAGTATATAACGAACAAGACTTTAGTTCAGATGGCGGAGAAGACTTATTAGACTACGAAATTATAGGCGGTGGTGGCACTGACTTTATGGCTAACTGGACATACATGAAAGATCAAGACTATGTTCCTAAGAAGCTCATTATGTTTACAGATGGGTATGCATGGGATAGCTGGGGTGACGAAGACTACTGTGACACAGTGTTTATTATCCACTCGCATCATGATAAAAACTTGCAAGCACCATTTGGACAAACAGCACATTATGATGAGGCAGCATAAATGACGTTTGAAGTATATCCGTTATTTCCTACTGTAATAGCCAAGAAGAATCTTGCTATAGAGTTCAATGAAGAAGAACTAACTGAACTATATACTACGGATCTTTTCCTGCAAGGATTAGGAAACGGAGCATCATTTGATGAGCACCTATTAGAGAATCCTAAGTATGCAAGATTAAAAGAAGTATGCTTACGCTATGCACAAGACTACTTTACTGATGTTATGAGATATAGATATCCGCTTCACATAACTAATTCTTGGTTAAACGTAACACAAGAAAATCAAGAACATATGATGCACAATCATACTAATAGTATGGTATCGGGTATACTATATTTAAAGACTATGGGCAGTGTTCCGTCAATTATGTTCACTAGTAACACGCCTACATTTATGTTAAACTTACAACGTGACGAAGCTAATATGCTTAATTCAATGGTGTGGGAATTGCCAGTTGAAGATAATTGCATTGTATTGTTCCCATCACAATGTTTCCATTCTGTAAAAAGGAACCTATCATCTAACGAAAGAATATCTATTGCGTTTAATACGTTTATTAAAGGTAAGGTAGATAATGCTCCATGCGGTGGAAACTTAGATTTAGGATAACATGATAAAAAATAAAAAAATAAATCCATTAAATGTATTTGAAGTAAGGCAAGCTAAATCGGCTCCGCCGCACTTTGAGTACGTTAATCTGCCTATGACATATAATATCGAAGGTACTATTGTCAAATGGGTAACTAACAACTTAAAGCACCGTTTCTATGTTGGAAAGAATGTAACATTAGACGGCACTAATAAGTTAACACAAGTACTAACAGTGGGATTTGAAGAAACAAAAGACATGAGTTTCTTCATGTTAGCTTGTCCACATTTGAAGTACAAATAAATAAACAGCGCATATATACTATACAAGGAGACAATTATGAGCGAAGAAACTAACGTTGAAGTAACTGCACCAGAAGTGGCAGCAGAACAGGCAACAGAACAACAAGGCCCGGACTTGACTGTACAGGACTTACAAGCATTAAAAAGTATCATTGATGTTGCTAGTCAGCGTGGCGCTTTTAAGCCTAATGAAATGATGACCGTTGGACAAACTTATGGCAAGCTAGAAACATTCTTAGCAGCCGTTGCACAACAACAACCCGCAGAAGGAGCATAATATGTTAAAGCACGTAGGCCGAATGGCACACAATCAAAGAAGGATCGTTGTAGCGTACAAAGTAGTTCCGGGTGAGCCTGAGAACTGTATTGTAGTAACAACTGAAAACCTAGAAGCAGCTGATCACGATAACTTAATGAAGCTAGTAGAATCACCTTCAGGACAACAAGCAGATGATTTAGCAACTGTAATGATGCGTACATCGCTATCAGACGGCAGCAACATGCTTGCGCGTTTTCACACAACCGGTAAGATGGTTAAAGTTAAAACGTCAACTGTTGAAATGGTTCCAAACAGAAATTCTGTTATTATGCTAGACAAGTTGAATGAAGCAATTGCAGCCCAAAAAGGTGTCACAGTTGCTGACATGGCTTTAAAAGGTAAAGCTGATCCTACTGTTGTTGCAACAGGTGGCGCGCCAGTAATAACTGCTGAACAAATGGCTAATCCTACTCCTGTTGCTGCACCTGTTGACGGTGTTTTAACTGATGATGCATTAGCTGGACAGTATCGTTCACAAGCAGATGCATTGTATAAAGAAGCTAAAGCACTAAGAGCTCAAGCAGAAGATTTAGTTCCTACTGTTAAGAAAGCCGCTAAGAAGACTACTGCAAGTGCCTAAAAATAAATTGCCTGCTGAAGTTATTAGTCAATGGCCAGAAATATTCAACGATGTTGAAATCAAAGCTGTACCAATCGAGTATATACACAGTGTCCATGTTTACTTTCACGACGGAAAGATATGGGAGATAGACATGGATAAGCAGGCAGAAGCTGGCAATGCGCTAGTTGAAAGTAGTTTAGAAACGTTTCTTGAACAGTATAATGAAGAAATATCACATGTTGATTTTCGTTTAGACACTACAAAAGTTGTCAAAGACGTTAAGAAAAGAACTGCAAGCTTTATGAAAAAGCGTAAGTAGATTTATCTTAAATTGTATAAATACTAGTAATAAGATATTCCAGGAGTTTAAAACATGGCATTACGGCTAAGACGCGGTACAGATAGCGAACGTCAACTGATAACACCAGTAGAAGGTGAGTTAATCTACACTACTGACACTAAATTACTATACGCAGGTGACGGTTCTACTGTTGGCGGCAATGTAGTAACTGGCGCAGGTGTAGGTACTCCAACTACACTAGGCGCACTTCAAGATGTTGATTCATCCTCAGCTACAAATAACCAAGTGTTAACTTGGATTGCAGGCAGCAATAGATGGGAAGGCACTACAATACCAAATGCAGGTGTTTTATCATTAAATGACTTGTCCAACGTCGACACTGGCGCAAGTATTGCTAACGATAGTGTTGTAGCATACGACGGTGTTAACTGGGTTAGTAGAACCGTTGGTGACTTGTTTAATAACAGTCCGCAAGTAAATGCAACGATTATAGGCAACGATAGTACTGTAATGGTTAATCCAGCCAATAACCATTTTTATGGTGTAAGATTTAACGGTGCGCTTCAAGGTAATAGTGAAGGTTTCCATCTTGGTGATTCTCAAGGTTCTGTGTTTGGCGGTGATAGTACACAACTAATAGACGGTAACCTTTCTAGGGTCGTTGGTGATGTAATTAACAGTAACATCAGCAGTACAGCAGTAACTCTTGCAGGAAGCGGTGCAGGACTTACAATTAACACTCTTCAAAATGCCGACGATAACTTTGACTTGTTTACTGTTAACTGCGCAAAAGATAGCTCTGTAGGATCATCTATAAACTATAGTAGAAGTAGAGGTACACTTGTTGCACCTACTGCATTGCAAGACCAAGATGAAATTATGTCAATGTACTTCTTTGGTACTGATGCTAGTGCTAATAAACAAGTATCAGCAGTTATTGCAACTTATGCAGACGGTACACCAGGTGCATCAACTGTACCTGGTACGTTACGAATTGCTACTGCTAACTCTACAGGAGTTCCAACAGCAGCAATTGATGTTAACTCAAAGCAGCAAGTTACACTAAGCGGTGCATTAAAGGTAGCTGTGTATGCTGATAATACTGCACGTGAAGCAGCAGTTGATGCTCCAGTAGCAGGCATGATAGTGTTTAATACAACAGGTACTAAGTTCCAAGGCTACACTGGATCAGCCTGGGTAGACTTAAACTAAGAACGTACTAACTTGACATGTATGGAACGCTACATTACTTGCGTTTACACCATAATGTAATTCATTACAATCAAACTTATAGACATCACCTGCTGCAAAGTTGGTGATGTTTTTCGTTGTGAAGTTCACAGAATGTCCAAACACTGCGTCTTCTAAAAACACAATATATCTAAAACATTTTTCTATTGGTACATTATGTTCTTGTCTTAATGTGTAAAATGTATCCTTGTGGGTAGGCAATATAACGTCCGGTAAAATGCAAGTCCAGCTTACGGCGCCTTCCGCCGCGTTTAGATCAGCCTTAAACCGCGATGAGCAGTTTAATTCGTCATTAAAGCTCTGTAGTATGTAATCCTTGTTGTAGTACACCCGGTCTAGATGATCGAAGTTTTTAGCGTCAAATAAGACCCGTCTTTTATAAGTGTGCGTAGCAAGCTCGTCTTTCCAGAAATTGTCTATTTTTGTAACATATTCTATCATTTCTGACCTTTCAAATAATTGTTAAGCCATATACTATACGGCTTGGCATTTTTTAATTTATTTTTTTGCAATTCAGTAACTTGAAGAGTTTTGTTTTGTAGAACATAGTTCCAAGACCTAGTAGGATAAGCAGCACATTCTTTATACAACTCTACAGATAAATTTTTATAAAAATTCCAATAGCTGTTATCACGATAGCCAAACTTGTAATGAGCAGCAATAAAGTCAACAATAACATCATATTCATAATTAACTATACTGTTATATTCATCAGCAGTTATTTTCTTATGTATTAGTTGATCTAATTTTTCTATTCCAAATACTGTAAGATATAGCCCAGTAGATTCTATAGGCTCTATAAATGCACTACTTAACCCAACGGAAGCAATTTTCTTATTTCCTAAATCTTTATAATGATTTTTATTACGCCCTGTAGACATTTTAACTTCGCGTAACTCTGGACTACCAAGTCCTTCACGTTCTAGATAATTTAGAAATTCGTCTTTAACATCATACTTATCATTATGAACATAACCTAAAGTAAGTTCGTCCCTTAACGGAATATTCCAAATCCAGCCATAGTCCATTGCTTTACAAGTAGTATAAGCATTTCTTTTATTATTTGGTATATTTGTACGACATACTAGTGCAGCATTGTTTGGTACTTTGTTAGATATTGATTGTAAATTATCAGTGTAATATTCATTAACAAATGCTCTTGTAAATCCAGTGCAATCAATAAACCACTCACAGTCTACTTCATCAACAGACTTAACTGTCTTCCGTTCAATAGTAAGATTATCGAATCTTTTAAACCAGTTATCTAAAAATTTAGCAAGGTTAGCTACGTTAAAATGAAATGAAATATCATATGACATTATGTCGTCTGGTATTTTATTATGTTTCATAATGTATTCTACTAGGGCAGCTTCGTCATCTTCGATGCCAAAAGGATGGAAGTAATCTGTAGTAACAAAGTCTTCAAACTTAATTCCTAATTTTAAACTGCCGCCTATGTCGTTAATAATTTCTTTAGGTGTTATGCCTAAATCTTCTAAAAACTCTGCTACTTGCGGAACTGTACTTTCACCTACACCTATTGTTACGTTGTCTTCTGGATAAATCCAAGTAATATTATACTCAGGATATCTTGTACAAAAATAAAGTACAGAAAGATATCCTGATGTGCCTGCACCTATTACAGCTATATTACTCATTATTCTTTTTTGCCTTTTCGATCATATCTTTATATTCTTCGTTTGGATGATCTACTAAATGGTTATGGTATATATCAATAACAGTACTAGGTGCTTTGCCATCTAGCAGCGTTGGTATAAAGCCATGGATTATACTAGCAATGCCTGCCCATATTAAACGGAAGCCTGCAAGTATAGCCCAATACAAATGTTGGAAGTAAGTTACTTTACTTTTTATAAGATGTTTCTTAAACATGATTTCTAAAATACTCCCTTATTAATTCGTTATCTATTTTTATACCTGACAAAAACTGTTGTTTGTTTAGGGTTGCTGTTTTATTTATTGCTACATTAGTATAGTTAGTAGCAAAGAACGTTGCAATTTCATTGTATGCGTGGGCGTTAAACGTATCCCAACATGCAATATACACAGTGTTAGTAACACTATCTACAACTAAGTATGTATCTAAGAACCGGTTATTGAACTCATTAATGACTGCGTAGTCTATTATTTCTCCATTAATCTTAACAATGTCTTTTCTTCCACTGTGTGTATACAGGTTATCTTCTAGTTTAAATGTATCGTTAGTTACTATAGTATTATTATATACAGGCATTCCTATATAAATTAATCCTTCGCGATCTAAACAAATATCATAAAAGTCGTCTACTTTAGTAAAACATGAAGAACTTTGTTGTGTATTATCTTTAGTTATTGTACATTCAAATACAGGGCCGCTTGTTTCGTTACTACCAAAGATACTTGTAATAGATTTAAAAACTTGATCGCTAACTGCTGCTTTAGCAGAGTCTTGTATATACGACAATGTTTGTACGTTTAAACTAGGCCATGCAATATTCTTTTTTAAACTTGTTTTAATGAACTCGTCAATCATAAACGGATATGGAAAATTAACAAAGCTTAAAGTATTATTGTATTTTTTAATTTCATCTATAAAATTATCAAATGGTTGATCTTCATCAACATCATAAAATAAATGCGAAGTAATGCCGTCACTTAATAACGCAGGTAATAGATATACTGCTACACTACTTCCGTGATTTAAGTTTCTAATATGCAAACAGTTACCTATTGAAAATTTATCTGCATTACGTTTTGATATTTCGTATAAGAACTGATGTGTGTGTTCAACAATTTTGGGAGTGCCGGTGGTGCCGCTACTTGTGCATCTCATTACAATGTCCGAAGGCGCAGGGCGTATTTCTTTAATAGTATTAAATGTTTCTTTGTTAGTAATTTCAAAACTTAAATCATTTACTGTAGTATACGTTCTGTGGGCACAAGCTGAAAAGAATTTAAACTTAGCAAATGCTTTTGGAAATTTATCAAACCATTCAGGTTGAAGGTCGTGCAAGAATATATCAATAGGAGATAATATTTTTGTTTTAGCATCAAAATATTCTAAATCAGTAAAGTCGTCTTTTCTGTTATAGTCAACTATTACAATTTTTAATCCTAGTTCAGCAGAAGCAATAATTGCAGCAATGTAATCTAAGTCTAGTGTTTGCAATCCTATAAGAATAGATTCTCCGTGTATTGCTTTACATTGCTCGCATAGAATATATTTCCATAAATCTATCTTATCTATTAGTTGTATTTTTGTAAAAGGTTCTTTAGAGCCACGCAGATTTATACCTTTAAAATTATTACTAATAATATCGCGTGTTATCATGTATAGTCCTCTAATCCGCCTCGCCTACGTAAATCTAATGTAGTACAATGCAGTCCGCCACTAAGTGTTTGTGCATGGCGCATTGTTACTGGAACAACATTCATTCCATCCTTTTCTAAAACACGAATAAGGTTTGTTTGATCTTTTCCAACTACTACAGTATCTGGATCTATACTTAAAATATTCATACCAATATACGGACTGCATGGACTTACGCTACCTGGTCCGGTGTCAGTTGCTGGATTAATATTAACGTTTTCAAAGTAAATTTTATCCCAACTATCAAATATTTTAGGACAGTTATCTGAATTAACTCGCGTACTGTTTAATAATACCTTGCCAGCACGTAACGGAATAATTGTACTATCCATGTGTGCATAACTGTATACATGTTCAGCAGCATGTACCCTATAACCTCTAGGCTCTAATGTATTCTTGAGCCACTGCATACCTAGTTGATTACCAGTATTGCTAATTTGAAACAATATGTCTTTGCCTAAACGTATACAATTAGGTGCGTCAAATATAGGTTCAATGTTTGTTAAACTTGGTGTGTCTTTAATATTGTCGAATTGATAGCTTGCATCAGTTAGTATAGGCTTAGGTGCTGCAATCCATTCAACACCATCTTTAATTGCTTCTAACATTATATCACTATATGCTCGAGTTTCAAAGTAACGTGAACGACACGGACTAGGAGTTTCGATCATTAAATTATTCAACGGAAGTAGTAAGTCTCTAGGACACCACGTATACCATCCTGTAGTTTTCCATTCAGGTGTACTATATTCTACACTGTGGTCTAGTGGCTTAGGACGATGTACTTTAATTCCCATGCTACTAAGCGTATCTGCAAGACCTTGTAGGTCTTCGTTTGCTTCGTCAATTAACCAATCTGGATAGGCTCCTTCAAGAGGTTTAATCTTATCTATTGGATAGTTAGTATAGCACATACTCATTGTACTTGCGTCTACTGTAGGTACACGAGCATAGTCGGCAATTCCTACTACAATTTCTTCTAGTGGATCCCAGTGGTTGTTTGATGATATTAGCATGTTAGTATTTACTGAAATGCTGTTTTGCTTACTGCTAGTCTGATTGACACCCACCAATCGTCTGTCCAGTTATATGCACTATGCGGTATTTGTGTGTCAAATATAATAGTTTCTTTATGATCGTAAACTATATCGCCTACTTTTACAGCAACCTTAGTTGAATCAAAACTTGGCACAAACATTCCCATATAAACACTTAACCAATCTATTTCAGCATAAGGTTCTAACTCTATTGTGTCTACGTGTGGATATAACTGTGTCTGTGGTGCAAGTGCAATTACATATGCATCTCTAATTTCTGGCATAGTTTTTATTAGTGCAGTGGTGCGTGGAAATAATATGTCATCTACAGACACAAAGTTTAAGTCCATGTCTTCCCTATCTCTAGGATGTATATTAGTTAGATCAGGACTATCATCAATATCAGTTACACAAACAAAATGAGGAAGCAGATGCTCTATTGAGATTGCTTCTTCCGTTACTAAATTTTGTATATTACGATAAGTGTTTAATGACATATTCTTTATTCGGTATATTTGTTTTGCTGATTAAATTTATTATTTCTTGAGAGCTTTTATAATTAATTATGTCTAAGTGCTTAGGATATGTTAGCACATTTACAGTCCACTCTACATTTAATTCATTTATAAATACTTCTAAGTCAGCTATACCCCTCCATGAGTTTATATGCAATACACTGTTTACTGACAAATTAAATCCTAGTTGCTTAATTTGATTAATAAATGCAAGTATATCGATCCATTTGCTTCCGCTGCGTACTTTGTCGTTTAAGCTACCGTACCCATCAATACTTAGTATAAAATTAACTTCCTTAAAATGTTGTAGTTGATCTAGTGTTGCTGCGTCTAATAAAAAAGTTCCGTTGGTATTATATGTAACTGCCGTAGTATCTTTGTTAATAACTTTTTCTAAAACTTTAAGATGACGTGTAGTCATTAAAGGCTCACCACCTAAAAATAATATCTTGTTTACACTATTAGGGATAGATAAAAACTTTTTAGTAGATCGTATATGGAACGAAGTTGGCTTATCAGGATTCTCTATTTTAGACCATTCTGAACTAAAGTCTCCAAAGCAACCATCGCATGTTAAATTACATACATTATCAAGACCTAATTCTAAATATTTAAGTTCTACTGTATCAGTGTCATACTCTTCATTAAATGTTTGTCTTAAACTATGTTTTCCGTTTGCTTCTTCGTGCATACATTTAGAACAATCAGATAACTTTGAAACATCAGCATTGCGTAATTTTATGTAAGTATCAGAGTGCAGCACGTTTTCAATGTTGCCATCAAACTTTTGTACAGGAGTTTTAAATCTACAACAAGGATATATTTTATTGTTGTTGCGTAGATTTGTATGTTTCCAAAAAGCTGCGCACTTAGACATCAGTAGGTGGCCTCATTACTAAATTTTTATAACCTGTTTGGTCTGTATAAAAGTCTATTTGTTCTTGTGATATTCCTAACACTGTGTTAAAGTATATAAACGTAGCGTCCTGTTCTTTAATGTACTTAAAAAGTAAGTTATAATTATGTTCTACATCTAATGCTATAGCTTCACTATGCGATGTATGTGTTTCTAAAAAATGTTTAGTATTTTTTACAACAGCATTTAATCTTTGATCTTCATCTTCAATATATGCATAGTCGGGTATAAGCATATATTCTTCAAATGTTTTGTATCCAAGTTTTTTAAGATAGCGCATTTGGTCTGGCCATCCTGCTAGTATAAACGGTTGCTTGTGTAAAAACTCTCTCCAAACCTTTTCAGTTACAAAGTCGTAGTTGTCGCCCCAATAGTTTGGACCTTCACTTACAATACTTAATACAGTATTATTGTAAACTGATGAATCAATTAATGTAGGTGCCCTCACCCATTCAGTATCTACAACATCTAGCCAATCAACATCTAATTCTTCTAAACTGTAATTTCCATAATACGGCTTTGCTGATTCAAATCTATCATCGAACTGCCTATCACATTCTGTTAGAAATTTAAGATATGCTTCATCAGAGTAATGTTTAAGATGTTCTCTGCACCATTGCTTGTCTGCAGGTGCCCATGGAGAGAAAAAAGTCCACTCAGCATTATCTAATAAAGTTTCGTCATAGTACTTACTAAGCAACCCTATTCTATTTGCTCTATCAGGCATTCCAGTAAGGAATAAAAATTTACTGTTTTGCGGATTGTATTCTGGCAAGTTATCAATATCATGTTTGTAACTATTATAAAGAATTCTTAAATTATAATCAATATGGAAATACGGTATTGGAGTGTCTTTTAATTCTTCGCCGTGTCCGGTTATTAAATATAAATCTGTTATGCCAACACTTGCTGCATAACTTTTTATTTCATTTAAGTGTGATATAAACTCAGCATACCTTTCAGCTGGTTGTAGAAACCCGTCAAGAAAGTATGCTCCGACTATAACATTGTACCCATCTGCAACTGCACTATCGATGTCGTTTTTTATTAACTGCGTTTTTATTATATCAAAGTCGTTAGGATTATAACGATTGTAATCGCACATCCATTCAAAGTTTATTATTTTACCTTTGTTCATTTTTTATTTCTTTGCTACAATCATTAACCAAATACTTATGTAAGCTTAACCTATTTGTTTCTCTTTCTCTATTATAATCATTCCACCTATCATCACCGATGCCGAATATTACACAGTTACTAGGTTCAACATTTAGTATATTACAATATTTTATTTGACGATCTCTATATTTGTTATAGATATAGTCAGGACTAAAATTCCTTAATAACATTCTACCTATGTATGCAGATGTACGATTAATATATCCAATTTTATTTGTAACAAATAAAGGATCGTCATCATCCTCTCTAGTTAAACGCATACCAATACGCAAGTGTGCTGCATACAAGCTTTTTGAAAGACTAAATGTTACATCAGTAATGCACTTGTATCTTAGATCAAATGTAATATCATTACAAATACCAAAGTAAGCACAGTCAAGTAAAACAGGTATTTTTAATTCTTCACATGTAGTTAATACAGTGTGTAGTGATTCGTGCGCATTGCCTGTATCCGAAAATGGTAAACTAATTATAACAACATCATTGCTATCTAATTTATCATCTTCAATATAATTCCAATCATAGTTATTATTCCTACAACTTAACCTGTGGTAGACAAATTCACCTTTGAAAAAACGAAAGCGTTTTTTGCTGTGCTTTGCATAAAACTTATCAAATGCTTCTGTTGTACCGTTACTATAACATGCATACTTGTATTCGTCTAGCCCTATTACACAGTTATTTTTAGTGGCCATTATCCAAGCTTGGTATTCATTTAAAAACTTTGATTGTACTGTTTCATCTGATATTGCAATTGCTGTATTGACATCTTGTGTGTATAGCTTTAGTACATTAGGATCAGCAATTGAAAACGCACTGCCAAATGGCATGTGTGCCTTATCGTATTTGTTTGTCATGTTCTATTCCTGTCAGTTGTATGATGGTCACTATGATTACCTTCAAACGGTGCAATAAGATTAATCCATACTCGATTAACAGGACCATCTACATTATGTCCCCAGAGGTTGAGTATACCAAAACCTATATATGCTAAAGCAAATACTATACTATGTACTATAAGACTATCAATACCAAATAATAAAAAGAATATAATTTGATGTGCTAAAAATATATAAGTTCCGTACTTATGAAAAAACATTACTCTTTTATTTCTCATCATATCAATTATATACTTACGTTGTATCGTATCAACTTTCCATGTACTAAAAAGTACTCTCCAGCGTGGTTGGTATTTTGGACTATGCGGATCATGTTCTGTATCTGCGTAGGCGTGGTGCATACGATGAACTCCTACCCATCCTATTACGCTGCGTCCACCGCATAGTAATCCACAATATAGCATTATTATTTCTTGCCACTGCGTTGCTTTAAATTCTTTGTGTGCAAAATATCGATGATACCCTGAAGTGATGCCGATAGCTGCTAAAGTCATATATATAAAATAGGAAAAGATTATTATCATGTTATACTCTTAATTAGGATTTCTTCATAGTGTTTTCTCTGTAGCCTAGGATCATTTTTCCTACTAAGTAGTTGCGGATTCTTAGGACACATTCCACAAAAGCTCTCTGCTTTGCGATTAAAAAATTCTTGCAATTCTTCGTCTGTACATTTTGGTGTAATTGGATTGTATGTTAAGTAGTGCGCCCACTTGTCTGACAAGTTATATATTTCGCCAGTCATTGGTAAGTATGCTAGTGGAGCACATTTGTATAAATTACCTTCGTGTATTTGCCAACAGTCCTGTCCTGTAATACAATTATTCCAACTTTGTTCAGGATCGTTATCTTCGTATGGTTCCATGTTTGACCCAAAACCTTTATACATTTTATACCAAACAACATCCGACTTCCAAAAATTAACATCTATAGCGTACTTATCTTTCCAATCCATTGCAATATCTTCTATGCGTTTCCATAGTTCATTGTATTCAGCGTTAGTACCATGTTTAGAAATCTTTAATCCGCAGTTATTATCTTGCAATACTTTAGGTAAATCAGGATACTTATATAATAGTGTGCCATTAGTTGTTATGTCTAATCGTTCTAAACTAGGCTTGTCCCACTTCTTTCGCGTAAGTTCAACAATATCACAGATACGTTTATTAAGTAACGGTTCACCGCCTAATATATCTATTGTTGCGGGTTCGATTCTATGCGCCCAATCATTGTACCATTGTTCAATTTCTTCGTACCGAACAGGCACGTTATGACCGTGATTAGAAAAATGACAACATTGTTCACAAGTAAAATTACAAGCGTGTGCAACATGCCATTCAAGGTGTGAGACTTTCATATACATACTTATCCGTAAACTGCGCACATAAATATAGTTATGAATGCTATTGATTTCTACAATGCCAATAAAGATCTTACTTGGAAAATGCCAGCATGTCCTAGTAATGTAACTACTGACTACGAAATTGCAGATTGGTTGTTAAACTGGAGTGATATTGGATGGCTAGAACTTGATATAGATGTGCCTTACAACCTATGGAGTCTTGAAGCACAAACTGCAAATTACGTAAGCCATAGAGGCGATGAACATCCTGGATGGAACAGTACAGCTATACATGGCATTGATGTTGACAAGACCGGAGCTTGGACTAACTACGGTGATTGGACTAAAGAAGAAGATGTTCCCTATAAGTGGACGAGCCTAAGCAAACATACACCTATGATTAAAAGTTTTTGGGAAGAGTTTCCATATGAAAGTTATAGACGTATACGTTTTATGCAACTTGAGCCTGATGGAATAATAAGTCCTCATAGCGATGCGCCAGGAAAGTTGCCAGGAGAAATTGGGTTAGACATGTTAGACTTTGGTGTTCCTATAAATGTAGCAATCGATCATCCAGATAATTGTCATTTAACATTAGAAGGGTATGGAGTAGTTCCGTTTACAGTAGGCAAAGCATTTATTATTAATATACGTAATTACCATAGTGCAATAAATAAAAGTCCTAACCGAAGGATACATTTAATAGCACACGGTATTCCGGGCAATAGAAAAGACGACTTTATTAAACTAGTAGCAAGGAGTTACAAGAAACAATATGCCAAGAGAAATTAAAATTCTAGATGTATTCTACGGAAACAAGTGTAACTTAACTTGTAACAATTGCGACACTAGAAGTGATCACATACGTAAAGGACAATATGATCCTACCATGGAAGGCATCAAACGTGGCATCGACTTAGCCAACGAAGCGTTTGACGTACAAAAGTGGAGCATACTAGGCGGCGAACCTTTAATGTACTTAGATGCTGTTGAAGAAATTATAGCATACATAAGAGAAGTAGAACCTAATAAGGTAATTTTCTTTCCTACTAATGGATCCTTGCTACATAGACATATGGATCGCGTAGTAGAACTTGTTAAAAAATATCGACTTTGGGTCCAAGTATGTAATCACTTTGCTGCTTTTGCAGATCAAACAAAATCAGATCAAGTTAAAGCAAACGCTGCTGAACTTGCACGTAGATTAGATATGGGCACTGCTGCTGAATCAGGACAATGGTGGCGAGAAATAATGGACTTTGATACAGGTAGTGCGGAATGGAAAACGTTTACTGATAGGAAGGGGTACGATCCTTCAATTCCAGAACCTAACGAAGTATCTTGGATTTGTGAAAACTACGGTGTATACTATATGGAAGCAGGCGAATTTCAAACTATACAAAACTTTAACGAGCAAGGTAAGCCAAAGCCGTTCTTTGATAACGATCCAGAAGGGTCTTATTGGAATAGTTGTCCTAGTGTATTTTGTGCAATGCTATATAACAAGAAAGTATATAAGTGTGCTGCACTTGCAACACTACCAAACCTTTTAGATATACGCGGCGCATCAGATGATCCAGACTGGGCACCATACTTAAATTATAAGCCTGTTGATTTAGAAACGTATACCAAAGAAGAAGCAGATCATTTTGGAGCAACACACTACTGTCATATAGACGAATGTGCAATGTGTCCAAATTCTCATACTCCTATAATTAAAACAGAACAGCAAGTATTACCGATATATATTAAAGATCGCCCTTGGAGTGATTAATCATTATATACTACTACGATCATTGTTAACTTAGGCACCATCCCAATATTTGCTGCACCGTGTAAATCAGAAAACTTGCTAAAAGTGTATACGTCACCCTTTTTGTAATCCGTTATTAATTCATCATTAATGACAAATACATGGCCTGATTGATAATCTTGTAAGGGTATCCAGTGAACAGTAGCATCAACTATTTCTTCAAAAGACTCATCATCCTTATGCATTGGCATAAGCTGTCCAGTTAATATCCTAGCAATCCACCATTCGTATCGCTTACCTTCTAAAAATGGAAAGTCTGGTTTAAAATTAACATTCTCTGGTTCAATAACTGCCCACATCGAATGTGAAAGATCGTAATCAGCTTTTTGTAGCCTTTCCATTTCAGGACTTCCTTCACAAAATGGCTTGTCCCAATCTCTTGGTAAGCTTAGGCATTCTTCTGCCCATTCTGATTTTATGTATTCTGCAAAGTTACCTTCAAATTTCATAACTGTTTAACTCCGATGCTTCTAAATGCTTTCTTTCTATTCTTATCTAATGTAACTGGTACTACTTGCGGACCTGTTTGTTTATCAAATGCACATAGCTTACATACGTCTATAGACTTTGTTATGTTATCTACCCATGCCGATACGTCAGCTATGTCATCAAACGGATCACACCCTTTGTATTTTTCTAATATTGCCGTTGCTTCAGGTTCGTACTTTCCTTGTAACTTTGCTTCCGAATAGTTTGTTACCGCAGGACATTTGTATAGTAAGCCATGTTGAAATGTATACGATGTCTTCCAATCACATGCATTATGACTTTCTTCACGATCGCCATTCATTTCAAAATACACTGTACCCTTCTCAACTTTTTTATGGTATGGAGGAATCATGTAAGTTACTAGCTGGTATTTAATAACAATTCTATCGTCTAAATAGTATTCAATCGAATGCCATTGTGAATTTTCAATTTCTTTTATTTCGCGTGTTGTTATAGAGTCTTGCCAAGGGCGTAATATTTCATCTATTTCTGAAAGTATTTTATCAGCAGTATTCACATCATGACATGATACTACTATGCAGGCGTTGCCATCTTCAATAAAATCTCTAGAAAGATCTATGCGCTTAGACAATCGTGTTCCGTTTGTCATAATCTCAATAAAAGAATCTTGCCATAAATTTCTAATACTAGTAAACCACAGTTCTAGTTCTGGATGCAGATAAGGTTCTCCTCCACATAAAGATAACTCAGGTATTTCTGCAATTTCTGCCCACTTTGCATATCTGTCTTTATGATCGTTCCACTTAAACGTTCCTACGAAATCATACATTGCTAGTCCTGCGCAATGACTGCATGTCATGTTGCAAGTATTATTAACTAAAATAGAGATGTGTTCTTGCATCTTTATTGGTTTACTCATTTGTACTCCGTAACTTGTAAAACTAACCTAGGTATATGACCTATGTTTGCTGCGCCATGTATATCTTGTGCGTGTGCATACTCAAACACATCGCCTTTATTATAATTATTTATTACAGAGTTATTATACATAAAAATATGGCCAGGGTGATAATCTTGTAATGGTACCCAATATCGCTTACAGTCTCGTTCATGAGTGTGCGGATCTGTATGCATTGGCATAAACTGTCCTGGATATAATTTTGTTATCCACCAATGATAATCATCTGTTACCCAAGGAGGTATTAAATCAAAGGTTACATTTTGTGATTCATACACCCACCAATTGACTGCATTTAAATTATACCCTGCTTCTTCTGCACGAGCATACTCTGCACTTTCTACAGCATACGCCGGTGGCCAGTCTCTAGGACGGGCTTGACCTTCTGTGTTAAGAAGTTCTATTAACCATTCATCTTGTATAAAATTATGATTACCTATGTACTTCACTTAGGTACTTTACCATTAGAAATAAAGTTTGCACAGATCCATTTCTCACCACTAGTAAGAGGCAATGACTCGTGTATGCTTGATGCATTTATTGCTTCGTCTTCATAATCGTACTCAAGTAAAATCATTGAATTCTTTTTACATATAACTGTAAATCCTAGTTCAGGAAAATCTAAGTCGCCGCCACCGTATCCATCATTAAGATAAAAGATTGCTGTAAATCTTCTGTCGCCACCATTTTTATAATAATTAATTCTATCAGGGTTAAGTGGATAGTCTACATGTAATGCAAAAAACTGACTTTCGTCATATCTGTAAATGTCGCCAGCTTCAATCCAGTCTATTGGTATTCCTGCAACTTCTTCAATCTTCTTCCAAAACTCCATACGTATTTCATGAGGCGTGTCCCAACTTATACTACGCTGTTCAATTCCTGGATGTACTTGTCCGTCGCTTTGTTGTGCTGACTCGTACCCTGCTTCTGGATTCATTCCTGCTTCGGTAAATCGCTTAATAATATCCTCACAAAATTCGTCGGTTAAGACGTCTTCGTAAGTTACAATACGGGGCATTTCGCAGTGTACAACTTCCTTCATTAGTAATTCTCCAACTTATCTATACCTAGTTGGGCACGAAAAGATTTAGAAAATTTACAATCTATCCGTAACCCGTACTCTACTTCTTTAGATTCTTCACCACCATGCCAATCTTGGTCATTCCAAAATGCAGCATTACAATTTAAATAATGTTTGTTTTCATTTTCAGGATCCCATATATAAAACCCACGCTTAGTGCGATAACGTATGTGTATAAACTCGTTATTGTGTGGACTATACTGCTTGTCGTCATGAACTCCGTTGTCAGCATCTAAGTCTCTATGTTCAAATGCTCTACCGTTGTGATCACAATGAAAGAAAATAACTCTACCTATACGGTCAATAATTCCTTCGTTTTGTATACTTTCTACCCAGTCTACTATTTCTGGAAAGAATTTTGATTCCTCAGTTTTTTGGCGTACTGCATTACGCTCGTTCCAGTCACCTTCATCCCAAAGGAAATAATAAATGTACGGGTCATTTGCACCCATAGTATTTTTTAAATAGCGTGTAAACAAATTACGCTGTTTATAGTCACCAAAGTCAGTAGGTAATATTTTGTTACCTTCTATCTTAATAGGATCATGGTCAGAAAGTTCTTGATACTCTGCCCATGCTTTGTATATAGGTTTCCAATTCATAATATAACTAGAATCGTTCCAATCAAAGCCAGGTGCCATCCATGTGCCTTCCTTAGCATAATCTCTTGCTTGTGCCATACCTCTTGACATTGTAGGATGTAATTTTTTAAAACCTGCAATATCTAAATATGGATCTAAGTTTATATAGGGCTTGCCGCCAATTCCTTTTATCATATACATACTTATCGGTAAGTAATAGTATGAGCGCAGAAAACGAAATATCGTAATTATAATATAACAGAAACAGAAGATATTAAGGTAATTAACTTTGAACACTAACTTTGAATATTACTACAACACCGTTCCCGAGAAAGGATTATGTAGAAATAATTTAATTTATACAAGTCTTATTAGCAACGATAAGAAAACATTTTGTCAATGGTATCATAATGACGAAGGATATCACGGTGGCCACAACCAAGTAGTTGATCCTTCATTAATGCAGCAAAAGTTTGATAGAGAAGTTGAATACCTACTTCTAATGCAGCATGCCTATCCGCAACATATTCCTGAAATATTAGATATAGATTTAGAGAATAAAAAAATATATTTAAAAATAGACGGACCTGATATGTGGGAGCTTGCAGGATGCGTTGGTAATAATTATTCAAACGTAATACCAGATTGGGATACGCAGATGCTTGAAATTATACAAGCACACAAAAACTTAGGATTGTACAAATACAGTATGCATCCTAGTAGTTATTTTATTGTAGATGATAAATTAAAAAGTATAAATTACTTCTTTACATACGATAGGACTGATTCTAGAATAAGTGTAAAAGAAGTCCTTAGTCATATAAGTCTAGACAGACAAGCAGACTTAATGCCCAAACTAAAGCAAGCTGGAATAGATATAAACACTCCTGCAAGTTTTAAAGACTTACAATGTTTAGCATTTGATAGTTTTAAAACTAATTTTACAACTGAAGTAATGGAAAAGGCAAAAGAAATTTATGTATAAGATGGTAGCATGGAGTGAGGATTTAGACCTAACAGAGTTTTATGCAGAAGCAGGACGCAGAGGCCATGTTAATAACTCTAGTCAAAAAGTTATGGTAGATTGTTTTCGTAACGAAGAACGTGCGCAAGTATGGATACTTTATAAAAATAATATAGCAATAGGAAGTGTTGCAGCACATACATTTCCAGAGATGGGCCCAACAGCTTATAGAATTCTAACACGTACTTGCGTACTTGATGGTGTTATTCCTAACAACGGTAAAGGATTAGGTTCAGGACGTTGGTACATACAGCAGCATCAAAATACAACTTGTCAATTTTATATTCCTAAAATGATTGAATGGTGCGGAATAAACAGTCCTATGTATGCTACATCTAACGAACTTGACGGAGGCAGTCAGCGTAAAGTACACAAAATTTATTTTCCGTTGCTTGAACGTCAGGGTGAATTTAGTCGAGCAACGGAACTAGAGTATCGAGGAACAATTCAGACTGCTTGGAAATTAGATCCCTTTAAGTTTTTAGCAAACTTAAATAGTAATCCTCGTTGGGTCTAGATTAGGATTAACTCTCTTTAGTTCACTCAACACGTGAGGTGTTAGTTTCCAATTAAATTCAACTTGTCTTATATTAGGGTGCTGACACCAAAATACAATAGTTTCTACTATCTCTTGTTGTGTAATATTAAAGTCACTTACAAATGCACTCGGATCATCTCCTGGTGAAGTTCCTTCAATAAAACTTAAATCTAAGTGTAGTATTGGTATACCATCCGGATCCATACTTAACAATCTACATGCTTCAGCTAATTCTTGTTTGTCATGGACATAGTCAGTAGGAATAATTTCAGGATAAAATCTACTAACACTACCCATTACAGCCATTGATTCAACTTTGTCTTTTAATGCATGTAACAGTTTTAATTGCTGACCGTCTCGGTATGCATTATTAATAAACAACTCGGCACCTTCTGCTTCTGCTACAATTTTATCAAAGTCTTTTTCAATATCATAACCGTTACTGCGGCTCATACCTACAATTTCATGACAGCTTTGATCGCAAAACATATCATAAATTGTTTTACCTACGCCGTGTGTATGTCCTGTAATTACTATTTTTTTAGTCATTAATGTTGTATCCTATAAAAGTCGTGTCTGGATTGTCTATCCAAAATTGTATACTTCTGGCAATTAATCTGTAGCTCTTATAGCTACTACTTGTTAGTCTTAAATAAAGCACAGGGCAATATGTTGAAATAGAATTTACATAATTTTCTAATGCTAGTTTTTCTTTACTATATTCTGGCATATTAGGATCAGGATGAACAGACGCTATACTTCCCATTACTACTAACTTGCATTTGTCCTTTAATCTTTTTACGTATTTTAGTTGACTTGCATGTGCATTTAATATAATACAGTCGCCTTCTTCAAACAGATCTAAAACTTTATCAATGTCGGTATTTAAATCAATAGGTCTGTCTATACATGTACATTTAAAATGATCAGCTAGATATTTTCCTAATCCTCGTGTACTTCCTGTAATATAAAATTTCATAATTCACCATGCATTTAAAATAAATTTTGATACAAGGCCACAGTTTGATCCTGCATGCCAGTATTTCCTATCATCCCATTTAAATGTGTCGCCTTGTGCTTGATTATAAAAACACTGGTCTTGTGCAATAAACACATGGCCAAATTTAGGTGCACCGATATGAGCATGATATCTTGCTTTAGGAGGAAGTTTTGATAACTCCTCTTCATTATCATTTACGTCCCAATGTACAGGAGCAAAGTTTCCTGGTTTAATTTCACTGATCCAAGCAGAATCTAAATCTTCTATTTGAAACATTTTACAAAATTCATCTATAACACTCTGTTCAAATTGCTTGCCGGGCAAATACATCCCCCAGCCAACAGTACCACCCTGGTCTAAATTCTTGTATCCTGCATGTTCCCATAAGTTAGCAACTTCATCTAATCCAGGAAGGTTATCACCTTTACTGTGACTAGGTCCAATAAACTCAGGCTCATGGTTTATGCAATCAGCAATAACCGAATCCCAATCTATATTTCCGCAGTTCCCTAAAAAGTTAATCATTTTGGTGTTCCTAACATATGAAATAGATACCACGGTTCACTGCCGCAGTTAGTCCCGGCGTGCCAGTTTTTGTAAAAGTCCCATTCAATAACATCATGTTGCTTAGGATTGTAATGCATCTCATCCTCTAAAATGAATACATGACCAAATTTTGGCTTGTCCATAAAACATGCATACCTTACAAGATCTCCTTCTTTAAGCCATTCTTCTTCCATATCTTCTACGTCCCAATGATATGGAACACATCGACCTGGGTATACTTCGCTAACAAATGTCCTTCGTGGTATTACATTAACTAACTCTGCAAATTTATTTTGCACTTCTATATCAAAATGTTCGCCTGGATAATAATCGTACCATTCTATTTTTTCTAAGTCATAACCTGCTTTGTCCCAGATTTCAATAACTTCTCTGTATGCTCCGAGTAGGTCTGGATTGTCTTTCCAATTGCCTTCGGATCTATCTACTACAGTTTTTACAGAATTATAATCGCCTTTTGTAGAGTCTTTGCATATTTGGACAATAGAATCCCAGTCAATTATATTTTCTGTTGAATTAATGCGTTTACTCATTAAATATTTCCTTGTATATATAACTCATGTTTTGGTCCCCCCAGAGTACATGTTCACCTAAACTACGCTTAAACATAGTTTCTATATTTAACACACCGTCAATTGATTTTCCAGTTTCTTCTAATCTAAACTGTGCCGTTTCATGTATAATACCTTGCATGTATTTTTCTTCAACATAAGGATTATTTACTTGTACACATCCGTACCAATCAATTGAACGCATATTATTATCATTGTCTATATAATGACAATGCGGATACATAGTTAATTTGTACACACCTTCGTTGTACTGATCAAGTATAATATCTTTAATTTGCTGGTGCCATTGCTCTTGCGGCCATTCTTGCCCACTGTTTATTATTTGGTTGCAACTGTTGCCATACCATTTAAGATAAATTTTTCTGTTTTTAAAATCTATATCAATTACTTCAGGAGCATAACTTTTTCCTGAAAACTTGTTAAGGTATTCAACTTCATTGTTAAAAAACCAATCTACAACATCTTCTGTATAAAGTGGGCGATCTGATGTGTCCATATATTGATAGTTATTTGGAAAGCTATAGTTCTTACAAAATATTTTTTCGTCTGGGCTTACTAATGGCTCATACGTTTGTTGGGCCATACAGGTACTACCATAATCATCAAGTTTTAAATAAGGGTTCCAGTTAGACAAATTCATAATTAAATTCCGGTGGTATTATTTTTTTAAAGTTATGTATGACTGCACGTTCGATGTCAAAACATATACTTGTAACATTTCGTTCAAAGTTGCTTATAATTTTATTTTTAGATGCGCTGTTTAACCAAGGACTTAACTTATTATCAAAGTGATATCTTGGATTGTCACCGCCTACTGTAATAACTGCTTTGACTGGATCTAATAGAGTATTGCGCTTTAATAGTTTTCTAACTACTAACTGCATACGCACATGTTCACCAATGCTTATAGCAGTGTGTAAACATCCGGCGTTCATTTCATACCAAATGCCATCCTTTTCGAGTTTGTGCATGTGCCGATTGCCTAAATCAATTAAGTAATCTTCGTCACCAAACAAGTTTAAATGGTATCTGTCATCAATGTCAGCGTGTTGTGTATAACAACTAGGCGACTCTAATACAATGATTCTTGCTTGTCCTTTTTCTCCAGGCAAAGACTTCCATATATTTTCCCAACAGGTGTTTAAAAACTCAGGCTTTAGTTCCCATGGATCATAAAAAAAGTCTCCAGTAGGCTCAGTTAAGTCATGTTTACCTTTTTCAAATAAGTTATCTAGCACTTTAATCGGTGCAGTGTATGGTGTTTTCACAAGCATACTGTATTTATCGCTTCTAAGTTAAGTGCGTATAGAACTTGGTAAATACAACGATGAAACTTTATATAAACGCTTCGTGGAACCAAATAGGCATAAGTTTAAGCGGTGGCGCAGATAGTGCTCTACTTGCTTACTTAATATGTAAAAACGTAAGTACAACTACAGAAATACATATTACTAACCAAATACGCATGTGGAAGACACGACCATGGCAAGGATACGTTGCCGATGGTGTAATTGATTGGCTAAAACAAGAGTTTAGTAATAAGTTTTATATACACAAAAACTTAATACCGCCTGAATTAGAAGAGCCTACTAATTATTTCATTAAAGACGAGTATGGTAAAATGAAATCAGGTAATAGGATTATATTACGTTCTCACAACGAATACATTGCACATCAATACAACTTAGATGCGTTATACGGCGGTGTAAATATGAATCCTGATATAGATATACCTGGACAACTAGATGAGCGTAATGAAGGTGCGTTAGTTCCTCATTTTGTACACAACGGGGTTGACATTTGTCATCCTTTCGTGTATACTAAAAAAGATTGGATTATACAACAGTTCTACAAAAACAATATTGTAGATTTACTAGAGCTTACTCGCAGTTGCGAAGGAGAGTTTGAAGGTTTGGATTATACAACATATACACCAGGACAACATGTTCCGATATGTGGAGAGTGTTTCTGGTGCAAAGAACGTCAATGGGGAATAGATAATGCATAAAAGCTGCACATTCTGTATGCATCCTTTTACAGGATTAGCTACACGAGAAGACGGTGCTATTAAAGTATGTTGTCGTAGTGCGCCCATTGGTTATATTCAAAACGAAACACTAGAAGAAGTGTGGAATGGCGAAACTATGCGCAAAGTACGTAAGCAAGTGCTTAATAACGAACGGCCAGAAGTGTGCAAGCCTTGCTTTGACCTAGAAGATCAGGGGGTACAGAGCTTACGACAGCGTCATACAGCAGGAGTAATACCTGAAGCTAGAGTCAACTTGTACCCTGATGCACTTGATGCATTAGAAGAAGATTATACAATGCCGTTTGAACTTCCTACTATGGAAATTAAACTAAACAACTTATGCAACTTAAAATGTCGTATGTGTAATCCATTAGACAGTACTAGCTGGAAAGATTGGGATCAAGTAACCGAGTTTTATAAGAAAGAGGATAACATATTAATTCCTATTGTAGAATCACTTGTAACTAAGCCAGGGCAGTATATAGGACCGTTTGACAACAGTGACAACTGGTGGTCATCGTTTGAAAAACTATTACCATTCTTTAGGCGTGTAGAGTTTGCCGGTGGCGAACCTCTAATGGATCCATACCATTACAAGATACTAGACAAGCTTGCAGAGTATGGCGACAATATTGAACTAAAGTATGCTACAAACGGTACTACGCTGGGCATTAAAGGTGGTAGAACAATCCACGACTATTGGCCTAAGTTTAGAAGTGTAGCTGTAAACGTAAGTATAGACGGTGTACATGACGTTTATGAGTACATTAGAGGCAATGGTAAATTTAGCGTAATAGAAGAAAATATTAAAGTGTTTAAGAGCTTTCCTAATGTAAGCAGAGTAGTTGGTGCATTTACTGTACAGGCAAATAATATAATGCAAATTGATAAAGTTATTGATTATTTTATTAATACATTAGGCATTGTGTTTTATTCGCATCGAGTAACTTATCCTATGGCGTTAAGTGCGCAAGTGTTGCCGCCAGAATTAAAACAAGGCGTAGTAGACAAACTAGAAGTAATGAAGGAAACTGTATTAACTTATAAATGGATTCAAGATAATGACTTATTACGTGAAGTAACACTACAACAGATACAAGATAACATTAATTTTCTACAAGCAAGGTGTATGTACGAGTCGCATTGGAAGGATTGTATTAACTTTAATCGTGCGTTAGACAAAACTCGCGGGCAAGACTTCCTTGCAGCTAACCCAGAGTTTACTCTATATGTATAAAGTAGAAAGTCGGTGGGGACACCAAACTAGTATTCACGTAGAATGGAATATAGGCAAACGCTGTAACTTAGATTGCGGATACTGTCCTGCGGAAATACACGATAACTTTAGTCCACATACTAACGTAGATACTATGACTGCTGCAATATCTAAATTAGCAGAATTAAGTAAACCTATACGTCTTAGTTTAACTGGCGGTGAACCTACAGTTCATCCTAAGATTTCAACTATATTAAAATACGCAAGTGAAAATCTTGATTGGCTAAGTGTTACAACAAACGGGTTACGTACTTCGGATTGGTATGCTGCACAGCCTGTCGATCAATGGGTGTTCAGTTTACATTTTGATAACGAGCATAGTTTACGGGCAGCTGAGAACATTGTTAAATATACCCAAGAGATAGACATGCTTAGCCTTGATACTAAATTTCAAGTTAACCTAATGTGTCATCACGAACATATGGACGAAGTTAGAGCAGCAGCAGTGTTATTAGATGGACATAATGTTCCGTATGTTACAAGGCGCATACGATGGACCGAAGCAGAGAACCGTGACTGGTTTGATGATTTACGTTATCAAGCTGAAGACTTAAAATGGATACTAAGTAAAGTTGCAACTGTAAAACCAAACTGTATTATAGATGATGAAGAATTAATTCACGCTAATGACGTAGTTAAGAATACACGTAATCAGTTTGAAGGGTGGCAATGTAACGCAGGACTAGAAAGTTTAATGATTAACTGGGACGGAGAAGTATATCGTGCTACTTGTAGAGTAGGCGGAAGTTTAGGTAACATTTATAAAAACACATTTGAATCACCTATTTCTCCTATTACTTGCACACGTAAATTTTGTACATGTGTTGCAGATATTCCGCTAACAAAGGTACTACTGCAATGATAGCGTTCTGCATTATAGATGATACTGATCATTATGCCAATGAAGAAATACAAACCACTATAAGGAATATTGCAGATCATACAATAGAAAATCTTCTTATCAAACAATACAAAGTATTTGTAGGCAAGGATCAAGACATACTATTATCTAAAGCGTGGCAATATGATCACGTAGTTGTAATGAGTCCCGGTACTGAATATATTAATGGTAGAGGATTCTTTAATGCGTTAAATGAACTTGTAAAGCAGGACTTTTTTGTTGCAGGTCATGTATTAGACAGAAGTTCATATAATGCATACTATGAACTGCATCACCAGTGTTATGTTGTTAATATGGCACACTACAAGCGCCTAAGATGCCCTACAGTAGGCGCATTAGCACGTAATATACAACATACCCAACTAGATCCTGTACGCAGTGTAGCTAACTTTCATGACGAACATACTCCTAAAACAGTAAGTGCAGGAACAACAACCCGTACATATAGTAATAAATGCCACGGCTGGAACTTATTAAAATTAGCATTTGAAAATAACTTGCCTGTTGTTGTGTTTGACGAGAACATACGAAATAATAAAAAACACTACTATCCAGAAAGCGAAGTTGACTATTACAAGGAAGTAGAATATATAGATTATAAATTTAATTACTGCAAGGAAGAGTTTATACACACTGATAATACTGAATGGAGTGCCGGCATGTATCGTGAAGCCCAGCAAGTTGTTGTTCCTGCTAGTGGTATGTTGTACTTAAATTTAGTTGAAAAAGGAACTGTTGTATTTTATGACTACAATCAAAAGGCTTTAGATTATTGGAAGGAACACTGTCCAAGAAAAGCTGATGTAACATATAAATTTGTTAAAACAGATTTACTTAATGATTTTAATCTAATAGATTCTATAGATCCTAAACTAAACACTTTTGTAAATTTATCTAATATATTTTGTTACGAAGGAACTGTTTCAAAGTATTCATTAAAGCATAGATTGCTTGCACAAGAAAATTTAGTAAATTTATTATCAAAACGTATTAAAAATCTACGAATAAACTTTGCACACAGGGCAAATCCTAATGTTTTAAAGATAGCAACTTGGCACTAAAGTAAATGTGCTAACTCTGGAAATACTTGTGCTGCATTTAGTCCGCGAATAGCATCAAGTTTATTTACATATTCTTTGAAACCTGATAACAAATGACTATTGTCTCTACTATCCATATGCTTTAACAATCCTTCCCACTGTCGCCAGCCTTTAGGATTATGTATCCAAAATTCATCTTCTTGTGTATAGTTATCCCATAACCATGTTTTAAGTTCTGCAAAACGCTCACGTACATCTTGCTTGTCTGCTTCAGGCAAGATTGTAATGTTAAGGAATGTAGGTATGTGTACTAAATGTGCATTAACTAATCCGCCGCCCATTGTTACTCCATTTATTAATCCAACATTCATTTTCTTAAAATTGCTGTTTACTTTCCACTTTATAAAGTCTGGTATATGTTTGATGTTGAATATTTGTACTGCTGTTGCCATACTAACATGTATGTTATCAGGAGTATTGTCTAACATATGCAAAGTGCGCTCTACTTCTGCAAACTTTCCAGGGAAGCGTATGTAATCGTCACGTTTAAAACTTGCATCAACACTAACTGCAAATTTAACTTTGCGGAACTTGCTCCACAGCTCAATTAGCTCGTTGTCTACAAGAAGTCCATTTGAATTATAGCGTAATAACACTTTGTCTTGATAACCTTGTCTAACAATTTCTTGAATGAACATTTTATGTTCTTTAATCATTAAAGGTTCGCCACCGGCAAAGTAGACTTGTTTTAGATTAGGTACTTGTGCATATAGTTCTTTCCAGAATGATTCTTTTTCGTGCCACTTATTGTTAAATTCTTTTTTGTTCCATGTCATCTGTTTCTTTACAGATTCGTCTTTTAACTGCGGAACAAGTTTCTGCCAGTCTGCAACCCACTTGCTTGAATCATGCGGACTGCACATTACACATTTAATATTACAAGTATGTCCTAAACGCAAATCTAGGTATTGCAAGCGTTCAGGCACAGTGCCATCTTCT